>Ga0315554_1000372_pt1 | contig 26100 bp, 25 predicted proteins | sample SalMarSW160370MG_FD_202114 | JGI IMG/M metagenome (GOLD analysis project Ga0315554, IMG submission 202114) | Salt marsh sediment microbial communities from the Plum Island Ecosystem LTER, Massachusetts, United States - Salt Marsh Sediment SW1603-70 ...
TTCAAATGTTCTTGAGCCATTATCAATACTTAACTGTCTTACTAAGATTATGGAATAAACCCGGTGAGAGTGAATCCTAATCACCGGGTTATAGAAAATATTAATTATATGATACTGCTTTTTCGAAATCAGGATATGCTTCCAATCCATGTTCTCCCATATCCAGTCCTTCCAATTCTTCTGATTCTGATACTCTTATCCCCATTGTCTTTTTCAAAATTGACCAAACCAGAAAAGAAATTGCAAAAGTAAACGCACCAACCGTAATTACTCCAATAAGCTGATGCAATAAAAGACTAAACCCGCCGCCGAAAAATAATCCATTGCCTGTTGTTCCGGGCATAAAACTGTCTTCGGCAAAAAAACCTAATGCAAGAGTACCGAAAATTCCATTAACCAAATGAACAGCTAATGCACCAACCGGATCATCAATTTTTATTCTATCAAAACCTATAACGGCAAAAACCACTAAAATTCCGGCAATAGCTCCGATTATTAGTGCACTTCCGACACTTACATAAGCGCATGGCGCTGTAATGGCAACTAATCCGGCTAAGCAGCCATTAATAGTCATACTTAAATCCGGTTTACCAAGTACTATCCAGGCAATCCCTGTTGATGTTAATATTCCGGCAATTGCCGCACTATTTGTAGTTATACAAATTCGTGCAATGCTTTCCGGATCTGCTGCCATTGTGCTTCCGGGATTAAATCCAAACCAGCCAAGCCAAAGGACCAATGCACCCAATGTTGCCGAAGTCATGTTATGACCTGGAATAGGGAATATTTTACCATCTCTAAATTTTCCGATTCTGGGCCCAAGAATAATTACTCCGGCTAATGCTGCCCATCCGCCTACTGAATGAACCACCGTTGATCCAGCGAAATCAAAAAAGCCTAAATTAGCCAGCCAGCCTCCGCCCCAAATCCAATGTCCAGTTGTGGGATACATAATCGCAACGAGTACAAATGAAAAAATAATGAAAGATAAATATTTAATTCTTTCGGCAACTGCCCCGGAAACTATTGTAGCAGCCGTTCCTGCAAACACAAGCTGGAAAAAAAACTTTGCAAGAAGTGGAACTGTAGCCCAACTTATAGCTGAATAAACTCCTGAATAATTATTACCTGTAGCGGGGCTATTATCTGCACCACCTAAAGAAAATAAACCGTGCAAACCGATAATATCATTTCCATTGCCAAACATTAATCCCCAGCCAATTATCCAAAATGCGAGAGATGAAATTGCAAAAACAATGAAGTTTTTAGATAAAATATTTACGGCATTTTTACTACGTGCAAATCCGGATTCGACCATTGCAAATCCAAGATTCATAAAGAATACAAGCATTGCAGTAAAAAGAACCCAAATTGTATCCATTACTATTTTATATTCCATTTTTATTTTCCCTTTATTTTTTTTGAAATGCTAATTTTTGATGAATTAAAGAGCTCCTTCACCCGATTCTTCAGTTCGAATTCGAATTATGTCTTCCATGGGAATGATAAATATTTTACCGTCACCGACTTCACCTGTTTTGGCTTTTGATATAATTATTTCTAGAGCTTTTTCTGCATTACTGTCGCTACAAATCAATTCCAGCTTAATTTTCGGCATAAATTCTATCTGGTATTCTGAACCGCGGTATATTTCTTTATGACCTTTCTGTCTTCCATAGCCTCTAACTTCAGAAACAGTAAGCCCGGTAAAACCTTTTTCCTGAAGAGCATTATGGATTTCTTCAAGTTTGTGAGGACGTACAATTGCTTCGATTTTTTTCATGAATCTTCTCCCTAAATTTATTAATAAATGTACTTATTTTATTAAATATTTTTAAAATTATGAATGAAAAATTAAATAGATAAGGAAAGATATGATAAATATATAATAATCTAAGGTAATATACAAAAAATTATTAATAAATCTTAATAATTGAAAAATAAAGACGGCAAACGGAGTTCTTTAGATTAAAAGAATGTCTACCGCCTCTCTGAGGAGAATACAAGTGTGTAGAGTTACTACAACTAATTCATATTTTTTTAATTAGCATAAAGTTTTCAACCGCGATATATAGTACGGTTACGAAGCTGTTTTACAAATGTCCAGCCATATCCTAATATTATTCCGGCAGATAAAATCCATTGAATATTTCCCTGGAAGAACATTGGTATTGCAAATTGAATAACTACTAATATTATAAGCAGCATTGCAATACGGCCCATTGAACCAGGCATTAAAAAAAATCCGTTTTTTAATTTTCCACTCTCGTATTTTTTTTTATTCCTAATTAGTGCAGCATTTTGGATTGTACCGAACCAGAAACCTATTACATATCCTACAATTATGGCTGTTAATGAAATAAAAATCATAATCATCGATTTATCCATAACCAATTTCCTTTCAATATTAAAATTTTTGCCATGTGAATAATCTTATCTCATAGCTTTTTAAATTAAATCTTATGCTCATTTGGGATGAGTAGTTTCAGCTAATTTATCCATCTCGAACCCGTTATAACCTAAAATGCCCATTTCAGGGATGTCGAGCCCATCAATTTCAGTTGCAAGTTCAACTCGATTACCAACAAGAACATCTGCAATTTTATATACTATGTATGCCAGAACAGAAAGGGTAACGAAGCAGGTTATAACACCAATCAATTCGGCCCAGAACTGATTCATCCCTGCTCCATAGAATAATCCTCTAATAGTTCCCGGGACGCCATTCCATCCGTCACCATAAGTTCCATCTGCAAATAATCCAATTGAAAGACATCCCCAAGCACCGTTTACACCATGTACAGAAATAGCACCAACAGGATCATCAATTCCACGTTTATCAAAGAAGAATACAGATTCTACTACTAGAACTCCAGCTATTAAACCGATCCATGCTGCACCCCCAGCACTTACAAAAGCAGAAGGAGCAGTAATAGCTACAAGTCCTGCCAGCATACCATTAGCCATCATTGATGGATCCGGTTTTTTTGTACGGAACCACCACATCCATAAAGTAGCAGCCAATGCACCGGTTGCACTAGCGATCATTGTATTTACAGCCACAACACTTATGCGCAAATCCGTACCGGCAAGAGTTGAACCTGGGTTGAAACCAAACCAACCAAAAGCAAGAATAAAGGTACCAATGATTGCCATAGGAATACTATGAGGCTGAACCGGGTTAACACTTCCGTCTTTATTGTATTTACCATGACGAGGTCCTAATAACCATGCATAAATTAAACCGATGACGCCTCCTTGCATATGAACCACTGATGAGCCGGCAAAATCAACATGACCATGCCCAAGACCAAAGTTTACGCCTAGTTGAGCAAGCCAACCACCGCCCCACACCCAATTACCGAAAATAGGATACATTATTGAACCTATAAATACCCCGTATATCATGAATGCAGAATACTTCCAGCGCTCAGCTGCGGCACCGGTTGGAATGGTTGCAGTTGTGTCCATAAATACCATTTGAAAAAGAAATAGAGTAAAGACTGCTACATCATAGCCGGATCCCTGTAATAAGAAACCGCTCCAGCCGATTAATCCAAAGGGTTTTCCAAAAAGGTTTAGTGTAATCTCATTGCTTAATCCCGCGTAACCTCCCATCGTACCAATAGCGCCAAGTCCACCAAACATGAAAGCAAATCCACATACGTAAAATCCAAGCATTCCCAAAGGATATATCATAAAATTCATTGCCATCGTATGAGCTACGTTCTTTGCACGTGTCAGACCAGCCTCAACCATTGCAAAACCAGCTTGCATAAACATTACAAGGAAACCTGTAATAAGAGTCCACATAAAATTAATAGCAACATGATTATGACCTGCGGCATCACCGATTTCAGAAATAGTAGGCGAGCCAGGTTTTGCTGCCGGTACATCTGCTATGGTTCCCGTTTTAGTTCCACCGGGATCCGGTGATTGGGCATATGTATCTTTCGGCATAAGTATAGTTAGCAGAGTAATAATCATAAAGACATATAATAAAGTATTTATGAACTTAGACCTAGTCATTTTCACTCCTTTTGTTTATTAAAAATAATAGGTATTGATTTCGAATTTTAGTTAGAATGAATAAACCGCACCAATGAGGGCTGTGCTCTGGCTATCGTTAACTAAATTGCCGCTTGCGTCCTCAAAAACATGTACACCTTGTTGAGCCGGACTTGATGAATCAAGTCTGTACTCAAGCCTGACGAAAAAGTCAGACGTGAAATCGTGCTCATAAGTAAAAGTAAATTCAGAGAGTTTTTGAGCTACCCCGGTAGTAAAAGCATCAACATCGTTATAAAGTTCGCCTCGAACAGCAATAGAATTGAAGTCGTTTAAACTATATTTTAATATGCCAGATATGCCGCTCCAAATTAAAACATCATTAGGAGTATTACTATATTGTCCATAGTTATAGTCTATAGATAGAGAGAATGAACTAGTTATTTGATAATTCAATATTCCTTCAAATACCTGCGTTTTGTTAGTCATATTGGCCATTTCAGCTCCTCCGATATAATTAAAAATTAAGCCCAAATTTGAAGAAGGTGAAAAAGCAAGCTCAGCACCAAAGGTTTTATCAGTATTGTTATCATTTACAATATTCCAACCATTGTATAAATAAAGAGTCCCAGAAAAATTATCTGTAAAGGGGTAAGAGGCAGATACTCCTATATGGTCGAATGGTATTGCATAGCCAAAAAGTATAGAACGACTATAATTGACATTCGCCGGGGCTTCAATTACTTCGCCACCCATATGAGTTACTAATTTCCCGGCATTGATTGTCAAACCTTTTCCCCATGGAATTGTTGCTGTTAAATAAGCATCTTCAACATTTCTTAATGAAGGGGCACCGGCAAGAGTAGCATCAGTATTTACTATATCTATTGATGGTCCATACGCAAGATCTATTTTGAACCCGACCGGGCTTGCAGCTTTTTGAATGACTAATTTTGCCATTCCTAAATTAAACTGGTTTTCATTTGCATCGAATACATGGTAAGTATTTAAACGATCCGGGGGTTTATTAAAATTTTCACTAAAATAAGTATCTATATAGCCGCTAATTTGAATATTAGATTTTGTACTATCGCTTTGAGAATAATTATTACTGTACAAAATTAAAACACTACAAAGTGTAATATAAAAGAACTTTCCAGATGGTATTGTTGATTTATATATTTTCATAAAATTAATTCTTTCAAATTATTAAAGGTTATTAAACTAGTTGATTGCGCTTTCACCAGCTTCTTCGGTTCTAACCCTTATTGCTTCGTCTATAGTAGAGACGAATATTTTACCGTCACCTACTTGGCCAGTTTTAGCTTGAGATATAATAATTGATAAAGCTTTTTCTAGCTTATCGTCTGTAACAACAACTTGAAGTAAAATTTTAGGTACAAAATCAATGTGGTATTCCGATCCACGGTAAATCTCAGTCTGACCTTTCTGCCGGCCAATCCCTCTTACTTCCAGAATGGTCATGCCCTTAATGCCAGCTTCAACTAAGGCTTCCTTAACCTCGTCAAGTTTATGAGGTCTTATCACGGCTTCTATTTTTTTCATTTTTTCTCCTTGATTATTGTTATTGATTTTGAAATAAACACTAAATCTTTTGTAAAAGGTTAATGAAAAAATCACATCTTCTAAAAAATCATTTCCTTACAATTCGTATAGTTGGAAAAATTGTATCTGCTTATTTTTAAATCTTCTTGTTATGACCATGTGGTCAATCGGTAAGAAACCTAAACTATTATTATAATTATAATATATAACCTTAATAATTTAGAAATATGGGGTATAATTTATTATATTCTAAGGCATTTGTCAAGATATATTTAATTAATTTTTATTAATCTTGAGAAGTATTACATTAATTTAAATATTTATTGATTTTCCCCTAAATAATTAAATCTAATATAATAAAATGACAAAATAGTTAATAAATCAGCTGTAATAAATAAATATAGGCAAGTTTAAAATATAAAATCAGCGTTTCTCAAAATGCTGGTAATCTTTGGAATGTTTCCAATTGCCTCCCCAGTCCCAGCCATTTTTTAAAAAAAATTTAACAATGAAGGATGATTTTAATATGGTGCCGGGTACTTTTTTATTATAGAAAGAACCTTTAGGTATTACCCTGCCACTTTTAATTCGTGGATTTAATTTAGGATTTATATCAATTGCTCTTCCGGTTGCATGATAGGAAAGCTTTTTTGTCCCTTTTATTTTTCTGTAGTTAAAAGCAGATGTATTGTTATCTTCCATTGATGTTTCATCATTCCAATTATATTTGGAAATCGGGATAACTTTTTTTATTGGGAATTTTTTTTCTCTTATTAGTTTAAAAATATCTTTAATATCTCTTACTAATTCTTTATTTATTACAATTTGTCCTTTGTGAAGTTTACCATCAAATGAATAATAATAAACATTCACAATGGTTAGTAATTTTTTTATGCTGATAGAAATATCAATTCCCGATAAAGCTTCTTGAAGCGAACAATTACTGTCTACAATAATATTGCTTGTATCAGAAATATAGTTCTTCTTTTTTATTGGTAAGATGGATTTGGTATTTATCAAATTATTTTGGAAGGTTAAAAAAACAACCGGTATTAAAAAAAGCACTAAAATTCTTTTATAATTAATACTCATTATTAATAAATTTCGTTATGTTTATTCTTTCAATTAAAGAATATAAAGAAATATTCAATCGTAATCTAATTAACAATTAAAGGAATATTATGAAAATAATTTTTGCACTCAGCATGATGTTTTTAATAGTTATTGGCTGCAGCAACAAACCTGAAATTAAAAAGAAAGAGTCGGGTTTACATTATGTTGATGATACGGTAGGGGTGGGAAAAATTGCACAAAAGGGGAGTTTCATTACTGTAAATTTCAGAGTTTGGGTAATGAAAGACTCGTCTGATGATTTTAGCGATTGGTCTAAAGATTCATCAAAAATAAGACAAAAAATAGAAGATTCGTGGACGACCGGCAAACCTTATAAATTTGTTCTTGGAGAAGGAAACTTTATTAAAGGCAGTGATGAAGGGATAGAGGGGATGAAAACTGGAGGAACCAGAACAATAATAATACCTGCAAGATTAGCTTACGGCAAAACAGGTATTAGACCTGTGATACCGCCAAATAGTAATCTAAAGATTGACATTCAACTTTTAAATGTTAAAGATAAAATTACAGTCTCAATGTGGAATGTTGATACGACAAAAATGAAATCAACCAAAAGCGGTTTAAAATATATTATAGTTCAGGAGGGAACAGGTAGAACCGCTGATTCAGGAGATGTGGTAACTGTCCATTATACCGGATGGCTAAAAGACAGCACAAAATTTGATAGTTCGGTAGAACGGGATGAACCATTTACTTTTACTGTAGGTGCGCATCGAGTTATTCCGGGTTGGGACGAAGGGATTCGGTTTTTAAATAAGGGTGCTAAAGCAAGGTTTATTATCCCTCCAGATTTGGCTTATGGAAATAGACCTGTTGGAAAAATTCCACCAAATTCAACTTTAATTTTTGATGTGGAATTGTTAGATATTAAATAAAAATTATATAAACCCGGTTTCTTTTGGAAACCGGGTTTTTTGCGATTGAATTTTATAAGTAGGAATAAATAAGTGAAATTGCTTGCTGATAATATCCTCTTCCAAATAAATTTAAATGATTTAAGACATGATATAGTTTATAAATATTTTCCCTGTAATTATAACCTTCCCGAAGGGGAAAATTTTCATTATATGAATTATAAAATTCCGAACTAAATCCGCCAAATAGCCTTGTCATTCCAAGATCTGCTTCACGATGCCCATAGTAAACGGCAGGATCAATCAAACATGCATCACCGTTTTCATCAACCATATAATTTCCGCTCCATAAATCCCCGTGTAATAACGATGGTAGTTCTTCGGAACCGGATAATATTTCTTCAATTTTGTTTTCTAGTTTAGAAATTCCCTGCATTAACTCTTCAGTTGCAAAACCATTTTTTTCTGCGAGCTTAAACTGGTATAAAATTCTTTTGTTAAAATAGAATTTTATCCAGTTGGTCTGCTCATCTTTCTCCGGTATATTTAACTGCGGGTTTGCTCCGATGTAGTTGTCTTCAAAAAAGCCGAATGTTTTAGAATTGTATTTGTGCATCATCGAAAATTTTATTCCAAAATCCCGGGAAAAAGATTTTGATTTATTTGAAGAGTTAATAAACTCTAAAAGAATAAAATTTCTTTCAGCCATTATCACTTCAGGCACTTTTATAGCACCAGATTTTTTTAACTCAATAAGCCCGTTAGCTTCTTTTAAAAACATATCTCCTTCATGGGTATCATTAATTTTTAGAAGATAAGCCCTATCATCAGCTGTTTTTATCCTATAAGCATTGCTGATGCAGCCGCCGGAAAGTGAGTTTAATGAAATAATCGATGTCTTTAATTCATCTTCGATTTTATTTTTTATTCTCGAATTCAATATCTTCCTTAATTCCATTAAATAAGCCGGAAGAGGCATCTTCCAAAATATTCAGAACTATTTCAAAGCCTGAAGAACCACCAAAATACGGATCAGGAACTTCATCAACATCCTCAAGTGAAGAAAATTCTATCATCTTATGGATTTTATCAATATACTTTCCATCCTGATCCAATTCCAATAATGTATAATAATTTTCATTATCCATTGCAACAATATAGTCGAAAGAATCGAAATCAACATCCGGATTAAATTTTCTGGCAATACTATCTAATATATACCCCCTTTTTTTTGCAGATGATTTCATTCGTGCATCGGGCTGTTCACCGGCATGATAATCAATAGTTCCTGCAGAATCAATTTCAATTTGTTTTTCATAATCATTTTTTTTTACAATAGATTTCATTATACCTTCAGCGGCAGGTGATCTGCAAATATTTCCGAGACAAACAAATAACACTTTCTTCTTATCCATTAAATATTTATTCTTTCTTATAAGATTATATTTTAAATTTAAATAAAAATATAAATTTTAAAAATATTTTATTATATGAAAAACAAAATATATCTGATTTTTATTTTTTCTCTAATTAGTTTTAATAATATCTTTTCACAGCAGTATCCAAAGCGGGAAATGCGGGGAGTATGGGTGGCTGTAGTTGAAAATATTGATTGGCCGTCCTCTCCAACAGAAACATCTGGCGAGCAGATAAGTGAACTTGTGGGATTATTTGATAAACTGCAAGCTGCAGGGATAAATACAATATTTTTCCAGGTTCGGACGGAATGTGATGCAATATACAAGTCTTCTTTTGAACCATGGTCTTTTTGGTTAACCGGCAAACAGGGGAAAGCCCCTGATCCTTTTTATGATCCTTTGGAATTTGCAATTAAAGAAGCTCATTCAAAGGGTATGGAACTGCATGCATGGATAAATCCTTATAGAGCAGTTAAAGATACAAGCTCGTATGTAAACTCAAAGAATCATATTTCAAAAACACATCCGGAATGGATGTTGCAATTTGGAAAGCTTAAAATACTAAATCCGGGTATCCCTGAAGTAACAAATTATATTGTTAAAATTGTAACGGATATAGTTTCTAAATATCCTGTAGACGGGATTCATTTTGATGATTATTTTTATCCATATTCTCCTCAAATAACCAATGAAGATTCGGCAACATTTAGAACTTATAAGGGAAAGTTTACAAATATCGATGATTGGCGAAGGAATAATATCAATTCGATGATTGCAAAAGTCTATAATGCAATAAATAAAACAAACCCAAAAATTCAATTTGGAGTTAGCCCTTTTGGAATTGTTGAAAATAAGTATGCAAATACAAGGGGATTCAATTCCTATGACAAAATATATTGTGATCCTTTAACATGGATAAAAGAAAAAACAGTTGATTATATTATTCCCCAGCTTTATTGGGAAATAGGGAATAAGTATGCCGACTTTAAAAAGCTGCTTCCCTGGTGGGCTTCAATAAAGGACGAGAGGCAAATTTATGCTGGATTATCTTCGATTAAAATGACTTCTCCGGATTGGAATGGATCGCCTTCGGAATTGTATGATGAGATTAGGATGACAAGACAATCACAAAATGTTGATGGCATTGTTTTCTATAGAGCAAAATCAATAGCTGAAAATTATTCCGGTTTAACGGATACTTTGAAAAATTCTTTTTTTAAATACCCGGCTTTTGTTCCAGTGATGAAATGGAAAAACTTTAGTAATCCCCCTGCTCCTTCAAACTTGATTGTTGAAGGAAATGATTCAAGCAGAATCTTAAAATGGTCAAAACCTATTAAGGAATCAGTTTTTAATTATGTTATTTATAGATTTACCGATGGTGAAAAAATTGACTTAAATAATCCCGAAAATATCTTAAAAATAATTGTTAATAATGCTTCTTTTATAGATAATAAATTAATTGAAAATAGACATAAATTAACTTATGTTGTTACATCTTTAACTAATGAACAGATGGAAAGTATTGATTTTGCAATTAGCTCTATTTCTCTTAATGCTAAAATTAAAAAGCCGGTAAAAGAATAGTTTTGCAGGATTTAATTTGATATATCCTTTTTATTAATTAATTACTTTTTATTATTTTATTATAACTATCAAAATTTGTTAAGGAGAAATTAATGGCATATATAATAACAAAACTTTGTTTGGATTGTAAAGATGTTGCATGTACCCAAGTTTGTCCGGTTGATTGTATTTATGAATATTCCGGGGATGATCCGGATATCCCTAAAAGTATGCTGTTAATTGATCCCGATGAATGCATAGATTGCAATGCTTGTGTACCTGAATGCCCGTGGGAAGCAATTTTTGAAGAAGATTTGATCCCCGATATTTTTGAAAACGATATAGAATTGAACGCAAGGATCGTAGGCAAACAAAGATTTGTGCCAAAACGGGATGAGGAAAAGAAAATGCCAACCCCGGGAGAAGTTGAAGCTAATAAGAAAAAGTGGGGATATACTGATTAAAATCTCACTCGTTCATGCATAAAATAACTTTTTTTGATTCCGGGATATAGTCAATTGATAATTTTTGATTTTCACTTTTCCAAAATTTCTTAAATAAAAATCATTAATCAATATTCAAGATGCAATTATTTTTGTTTTTGATATTAAAAACAAATTGTAAAACTTAAGCCAGGATTGGGGGTAAATTTTTCTGAACCGGATTGAATATTCGGAGAATTCTTGAATTGACTTCTGTAATATTTCCCTACAGTAGAACCTATAGCATAAGACATAAATGCTGCGGCAATTGCATCGGAAAACCAGTGCATTCCTCCCCGGTTAAGAGAAGAAACAGCAAAAATAATATAAGCTACATAACTGTAACCGGCAATCTTTAACCAGGTTTTATCGGGGTAAAAATTTGTTAAAGCTGAAACTACAGCCATTGTAGATGAAGTATGACCAGAAGGCCAGCCCCAAAATATTCCGCCTCTCATAAATCCAAATCTAAATTTTTTGCTTAAACTTTCCATATCGGTATTATTTCTCCAATCTGGATGGGGACGGCCTGTGACAGCTTTTAATAATGAATTATATAAAAAAGCAATTAAACTAGATTGTAAAACTGCAAATGATGCTCCGACAGCTTGGTTATCGTGTCCCAATTTACCATAAGCATAGAGTGAACCACCTACAACGATTGGAAAATACATGCCCATTCTAATAACCGGCCGGGCGAAATTGCCATATTCCTCATGTTTGTTAAAAAAGTTTTCAACATAATAATCAGTATTGCTTGATACTATAAGAAATGTTGATGCAAAACCTGCCAAATGGAGATAGAGATTATCACCTTTAAAACTATTTAAAATATTATTTCCTAAATTGCAGAATATATTTAAATCTGGCTCTGTTGAACCGGAAATATTTAATAAAGATCTGCTTGAAGTAAGGTTACCGAATGCACTAAGGTTTGATAATGAGACTGAATTTAATGAATTATTATATCCAGAAATTAAGGAATTTACGTTATTTCTTAGTCTAATTTGCTGTGCATTTATGGGTATTATATCAAAGAGACATAATAAATAGAGAAGTGTATACAATTGAAGATTTAAGAAGATTCTCATTATTCAAATCTAATAATTTCAAATTCTCGTAACAAGATGGTTTTTAATGAAATAATAGGAATATTTGGGGGGAGTGATTTAGTTTTAATTTTTTTAATTTTTTTTTGTAATTTTTAACATTCAATTAATAAGAGAGGGGATTATTCATGCCCAAATTTTATATCGGTACTGCAGGCTGGTCTTACAAAGATTGGGTACCTGTATTCTACCCTAAAAACCAAACAAACGGATTTGATTGGCTGCAGTTTTACTCCAACCATTTCAATTGCGTTGAAGTAAATGCAACTTACTACGCTTATTTGGATCCAAGAATTGTTAGCGGATGGCTGAAAAAAATAGAAGGTGTAGATGATTTCTTATTCACTTTGAAGCTTCACCAAGACTTTACACATAAAAAAAATTTTGATGATCAAAAAATTAAAGCAATGATTTTTAATCTTGATATTTTATCAAGAGCTGAAAGGCTTGGAGGTTTATTGATTCAATTTCCATATTCCTTTTATTTTAGTATTTCTTCGGCTGCTTACTTAAACAGGCTAAAAGATATTTTCCAGAATTATAATTTGTTTGTAGAAGTAAGGCATAAATCGTGGTTAAATAAAAAAGCAATAGAACTTTTTAACGGATTGGATATTACTTTCTGCATAATCGATCAGCCTCAAATAGGAGAATCGGTTCCTTTTGAACCAATAATTACAAATAATAAAATATATATTCGTTTTCACGGAAGGAATATTGAAGGCTGGAAAAAATCAATTAATAATTTTGGCAAGAAGCAAACCTATAATGAGCAAAGCGAAAGATATAAATATCTTTATTCTCCCGGTGAATTAATTGAAATAGAACAAAAGATAAAATCAGTGCAGGAAAATGTTAAAGAAGTTTATGTAATAATGAATAATCATCCACAGGGGGATGGTGTAGCAAATGCATTTGAATTAATCCATTTGCTTGAGGAAAAGGCAAAAGTGAATATACCGAGCACTATCATTAAAAATTTTCCGAGGTTAGAGAGAATCGCATCCAGTAACTGATTATCACATCAATTTGGAAGAAACCAAAATAATCAATCTAATTTATACTTATTCTCTTATTAACTTGAATTTTGGACTGTTTCTTATATTAAAAAGAGAAAAGTATATTCCTATAAAATATTCAAAAAATGTAGTTGTATAAAAATAAACCACACCGGTTTTTGTTCCCGAAAATACAAAAATATATTTTATTATGATTGTAATTTGATACATGATAAAAACTAAAAAGAATAGACTTATTGTCTGATTTTTATTGAAATATAGTAAAGTATTTTTTAAGATAATGAATAATACAATTAAACTTAAAAAGATTTTTATTCCCTGTATGGCTTTTAACTGGAAATCAGATACTGCCGCTAAGAGGATAAAAAATATTAAAATTACAATTATCCAATTTCTCTTTAACATTTTAAAATCACACAAAGAGAGAATTAAAAAAAAAGTAATTAAAAAATTAACTTGAACAATTTTAATTGATAAAGTAAAATAAATAAGTACACTTAGTGGATCGGCAATTGCTAAAATTAGAAAATATAAAAAATATTCAGTTTTACGCTGTCGGAATGGAGGAAATAACCATATTAAAACACTAGTAATAAAGAGTATATAAGGTATTGTCATTTATTGTTTACAAAATGGAGGACATAATGCAGACTGCTCCAAGGTATAATTACCATTTGTAATTGAAAAAACATTTCCCCTATTTTCAAAAAAAGTTTGTTGACTTTGACCTTGTTTAAGTAATTCCAATACTTTTGAGACACTTAATAATTTAAATACTTCGTCAGCTTTAACAGAAATACTATCCGGGAATAATGGTTTTCTATTTTCATCTAAAATATATAAATTTTTATCAACAATATTAAACATTACATAATTACCTGAATTCTTTAATAAATTTTCCAGTTGGTCACTAGGCATTTCAACTGAATTTTTTGCTTCACCAAATTTTTGGACAGCTTCCGATTTACTGTAAATTACACCTACCTCCTGTGCATTTAAGAAATAATAATTACATAAAAATATTAAAAACAAAAATATTTTTAATGCGGTTTTCATTGTGAACCTCCTTTAAATAGTGAGGTATTAAGATATATTATTTCTTAAAGAAAGAAATCGGTAATCATACCTATATAATAGGTATATTTATCTATCTAAAGATTCAGCATTAATACATATTGTTTAATTTAGGACTTATCAAAGATTTATGTATTGGTATAGCATACTAATAAAATTAAATTATTAACTGCCATTTAAATATCTAATTGCATATTTTATTAATTCGGGTAAATTTTTAATATTTAATTTTTGCATAATGCTTGCCCGGAAGGAATCAACCGTTCGCCTGCTTATACTTAATTTTTGAGCAATTTCATTACTTGTAAGTCCTCTTCCGATTAACCTAAGAACACTTTCTTCCCTGGGAGTAAGGGAATCTTTCGCTAAAGCCGGTTTTTTATATAATGTGCGCTCATATTTGTTATATATACGTTTTATCAGTTCTTCACTTAAATTATTTCTGAAATAATTTGCACCTTCGGATACTTTTTTTATTGCTAAAATAAGTTCGCCTCTAGTAATATTCTTATTTATTAGACCCATACCGCCTGCTTTTAAACAATGATATATATATTCATCTTCTTCATGCATTGAAAGAAAAAGTATTTTAGCTTTATAGTCTTTTTCTTTAATTTCTTTTGCCGCTTCCAAACCTGATTTCTCCGGCATGGAAATATCAGCTAAAACAATGTCGGGCATTATCTCGAAATATTTATTGAATAAATCATTTCCATTATCTACTTCGCCGACAATATAAATATCCTTTTCACTTTCTAAAAGGCTCATTATACCATTTCGAAATAATGTATGATCATCTGCTATCAATACCCGGATATATTTATTTACATACATATTAATTTTTTGGAATTTCGGCTACTAACAAACAACCGTTATTTATTGATGATTCTACTTTAAAATTACCTCTTAAATTTTCAACTCGTTCTTTCATATTCATCAAACCAAAATGAGTAGTTGCATCAAGATTATCATCCTGGAAACCAATCCCGTCATCGGATATCATAATTCTGATAAAAGAATTATCATTAACTAGTAATACATTAAAATTTTTTGCTCTGGAATGTTTAACAATATTTGAAAGACCTTCCTGAATAACTCTGTAAATACAAACTTCGAGCTTATTATTTAGTCTTTCATCTTTGCCTACAAAATCTACATCGCCTTTTATGCCGCTTTCAGTTGAAATATTTGTGCAAAGTGAGGAAACAGCTGCATTTAAACCTGCTTCCTCAAGAATTCTTGGTTTTAAATCAAACAATATTCGCTTTAATTCAATAATACTTTTTTCCAAAGCTGATGAAATTTTTTGATTGTTACCATTATTTGAAGCAATATTAAAGTTTTGATTTTGTAGAATCAGCTTAATAAATAATAAATTTTGTCCTACAGAATCATGAAGTTCTCTTGCTATTCTTTGCCTCTCTTCTTCAACTTTATCCTGTAAATGGTTTGATAATTCCTGCAGCTTTTTTTTGGAATTTATTAATTCCTTTTCAAAAATATTTCGTTCTGTTAAATCTTTAAAATAAAGTTGGGCAATTTCAAGGTTCGATATACCCTTAAACCATACTTCATAAAATCTGTTATTATTCGGATAAAAAAAACGAAAAGATTTATTATCATTTATTAACTTGGAAGGATGTTCTGTAAGCTGGGGGAAAAATTCAAGGGCATCTTTACCTATAATAGTTTGATTATTATTCAACTCCATTGCAGCGTCATTTGCATGAATAATTTTTGCATTCATATTTATTCTAACAACGGGATCAGGATCTAATTCTGCAAAAAGAGCCATTAACCTTGCATTTTTAAGTTCATATTCCCTTTTTTCTTCAAGGTGTTTTTTTTGATTTGGGTAGTAAATGTATCGATAAAAAATATAGACAATAAGTAAAAAAAAGAGAACTAGAAAAATTGAATATAAAATGGGATTATTTAAACTGAAAACTAAATCGACATAATCTTTTAGATCCGTTGCCATTAGATGCCATTTTTACTTAAACCCGTATTAAAATTTAATAATTTATTAGTTAATAAATCCACATATTTTTTTTTATTTATAGGCGATTGTAATAAAATATTTGTGTTTTCAACAGCTTTATAAATTTTATCCTCCGGAACATCGGGTAATAATAGTCTTAATTTTTTTACAAAATAAAATTTATCCTGGTATTCTTTGGTATTTAAAGAATCATAAATTAGTATTTCTTTAATCTGCTCTTTCAAATTATTCATTTTTAAATTCCTCATTTTTTTTCATACTGAATTCAACATATCTAATTATTTTAAAAAATAAATCAGTAAAGGTACCTATATGAAAATTGTGATTATGAGCTGTTTTTGCACGATTTGAGAAATTAAAGAAAAAATATAGGTAATCATACTGATTTTTTTTACTTGCCCATTAAATATTTTTTGAAAGAAAAAATTTCGGGAGATTAAAATGATTGAGAGAAGAGTCACCAAAATTAAAAAAAATAAAGAGGGTGATATTGTTGCTTTATGTAATGTAGGTTCATATTGGTCACCCAGAAATTTAAATAGTATTATTTACGATATTGAGGTAAATAAATTTAAATATTATGTACAATGGGGAAATGGGAAAGTTACTAATATTGAATTAGTTGAAGGACCCAGTGGAAAATATCTGAGAACCAAGCTAGGCAAATCTTCGAGTAATGATTTATTCGAACTGCCGGAATATTAGGAATTTAAATATAGACACTTAATTAAAGTAAAAAAGAATAAATTTATTATGTGTAACTTTTATTTATAAAGGTTTTTCTATTTGCTACAATTACATCTAATAATCAGCTTTTTAAAATAGAATTATAATCAGGGGAGAGCTTTTTTATATGATTAACATAACTTTATTATAGCTGTGAAGCTGTCATCAAAGTTTTCAGTTATATCAAAATAAAAAAAATTCTATGATATACTTTTTTATGGCATAAACAGTAAGCATGGTACCGAAGGCCGGACTCGAACCGGCACATGGTGTGAGCCATACTGGATTTTGAGTCCAGCGCGTCTACCAATTCCGCCACTTCGGCAAAAAATAACTCACCAAAAATAACTTTTTGTAAGTTCTTATAAAATAAAATTAACTATTTTTTGGCTATTTTAGCCCATGTATCACGTAGAGCCACTGTTCTATTAAAAACTAATTTTCCCGGTTTTGAATCAACACTGTCTACACAAAAATAGCCTTGTCGTTCAAATTGGTATTTATTTCCGGGGGCAGCATTTTCAAGACTTTTTTCCAGGAAACAATTCTTTAAAACTACTAATGAATCAGGGTTTATAAACTCTTTGAAATCCTTTTCTTTGTCACCTCCCGGGTCTTCAGCTGTAAATAGTCTATCATACAATCTTACTTCGGCTTTTATACAATTATGTGCGGAAACCCAGTGTATCGTCCCTTTTACTTTTTTACCGCTTTGATCGGATCCGCTTTTTGTTTCGGGAAAGTAAATGCAATGAACTTCAGAAATTTCCCCGGTCTTTTCATTCTTTTTAAAATCAGTACATTTTATTATGTATGCATAACGAAGCCTAACTTCATTTCCAGGGAAAAGTCTAAAATATTTTTTAGGAGGATTCTCCATGAAATCATCCTGCTCAATATATAATTCTTTTGAGAAATAAATTTTTCTTGTTCCCGACGAAGGATTCTCGGGATTATTTATTGCTTGCAGTTCTTCAACCTGGTTTTCAGGATAATTATCAATTATTAATTTTAAAGGATGAAGCACACCCATTACTCTCATAGCATTTTTATTTAAATCTTCACGAATACTATGTTCTAGTAAGGCAATATCAATTGTATTATCTCTTTTAGCAACACCTACTTTTTCGGAAAAATTTCTTATTGATTCAGGTGTATATCCTCGTCTTCTTAAACCGGAAATAGTCGGCATTCTCGGATCATCCCAGCCGCTGACGAAACCTTCCTCTACCAGCTGAAGAAGTTTCCTTTTACTCATTACAGTGTTATTTAAATTCAGCCTTGCAAATTCAATCTGCCTGGGATGAAAAATCTCCAATTCATCTATAAACCAATCATATAAAGGACGGTGATTCTCAAATTCCAAAGTACAAATTGAATGCGTAATATTTTCTATGGAATCGGATTCTCCATGTGCCCAGTCATACATTGGATAAATACACCATTTATCTCCTGTTCTATGATGAGCGGCATGTCTTATGCGGTACATAATGGGGTCACGCAAATTCATATTTGGAGAAGACATATCAATTTTTGCCCGGAGTACATGTTCACCATCTTTGAATTCACCTTTTTTCATCCTTGTAAATAGATCCATGTTTTCTTCAACTGTTCTATTGCGATATCGACTTTCTTTACCTGGCTGCATAGGTGTACCACGGTAATTTTTAATTTCCTCTAAGCTTGATGAATCAACATAAGCCTTCCCTTTTTTTATCAGCTTAACAGCATATTCATACAATTGATCAAAGTAATCCGAAGCATAATATTCTCTATCGTCCCAATTGAATCCGAGCCATTTAATGTCTTCTTTTATTGAGTTTACATACTCAACTTCTTCTTTAGCGGGATTGGTGTCGTCAAATCTTAAATTGCATAAGCCGTTATAATCTTCTGCAATACCGAAATTAAGGCAAATTGATTTTGCATGTCCAATATGTAAGTAACCATTTGGTTCGGGAGGAAAACGTGTATGAACCTTTTTATTGAACTTATTCGTTTTTAAGTCTTCATTAATAATATCGCGAATAAAATTTGAAAGTTCTTCTTCCTTTAGTGTTTGAGAATCCACATTCTTATTTTCAATATCAGACATATTTCGGCACTATTTTGTTAAAATTCAAATAATAAAAATATATATTTTAAACTAATTATCCGATTCATTATTAGGCGGATTAATTACTTCTAAAGCTTTATTGATTCTTTTAATTGTTTCTTCTTTTCCCAGTGCATTAACTATATCAAAAACACCGGGTCCTGACCCGACACCTGAAATGGCTAATCTTAGGGGATGGATTAATTTCCCTATTCCGATACCCAAATGTTCAGCGGTCTTCCTTAAAGAATTTTCAAAATCTTCTTTTGAAGGATTCTCCAGCTTTATAAATGCATCTTTAAGTTTGATAAGCTGTGCTGGTGTATCGTTTTTCCATCTCTTTTTAATGGCACTTTCATCAAAACTATAGGGTGCTTCAAAGAAATAGAAACTTTTTTCAATAAAATCTTTTATAAAAGAAACTCTTTCTTTCATTGATTCAATTACTTTTAATAAGAAATCATCCGAATAAGTTTCATGTTTATATTTGGATTTTAATAATTCTTCTTTAAGCATTATTAAAATTTCCGAGTTTGCTTTACTTCGAATATGAACTTCATTTAACCAGTTTAATTTCTCCAGGTTAAAAATGGCACCCGATTTATTTACTCTATCAAGAGTGAACTTTTCAATTAATTCATCCATATAATAAAATTCTTTATCATCGCCGGCATTCCAACCCAACAATGCAACAAAATTAATAAGTGCATCTTTTAAGTAATCTTTTGCTCTGTAATCTTCTACTGCAACATCACCCTGCCTTTTGCTCAACTTGGAGCGATCGGGATTTAATAATAATGGAAGATGAGCGAATACAGGTTTCTCCCAGTTGAAAAAGTCATATAACAAAATATGTTTTGGGGTAGAGGAGAGCCATTCTTCTCCACGGATTACATGCGTAATTTCCATCAAATGATCATCAACTACATTTGCGAGGTGATAAGTCGGATATCCATCGCTTTTAATTAAAATCTGATCATCCACTATATTGCTATTAATTTCAACTTCACCTCTCATAGCATCTTCTATTTTAATAATCTTGTCAGGTTCCACATTTAATCTTATAACAAAAGGAACATTTAAATTTAATTTTTCATTTATTTCTTTTTCAGAAAGATTCAAGCAATGCTTATCATACATAGGCTGAAATCCCCTTTTTTGCTGCTGCTCACGTAATTCTTTTAATCTTTCAGGTGAACAGAAACAGTGATACGCTTTTTTATTTTTTAGAAGTATTTGAATATTATTTTTATAGATATCCAATCGTTCGGACTGAAGATAAGGTCCGTAATTACCCCCTTTACCCGGTCCTTCATCAAAATTTAAACCCGACCAATTTAATGTAGATAAAAGACTTTCAATAGCGCCTTCAACATACCGAGTTCTATCGGTATCTTCTATTCGCAAAATGAATTTGCCATTATTATGTTTTGCAAAGAGGTAATTATATAAAGCAGTTCTCAGTCCGCCAATATGCAGGTAGCCTGTAGGACTTGGTGCAAAGCGAACCCGTATTTTTTCATTAATCATAATTCATATTAAAGATTATTAAAGAATAATTCGTAAAACCTAAGGGATACAATTAACTAAATTAATAATATAAAACAATTGAATAAAATAAGAAGTGAAAAAGGTATGATAAAAATTTTCAAGTAAATGGTAGAGAATTAAACACCTACCTTGATTTCCGTATAATGTTTGACTTTTTCAATAAATTCCTGGCTGTCAATCGGTTTTGGTATATAATCAGTTGCACCTGCCTCTAGGCATTTTTCACGATCACCTTTCATAGCAAATGCGGTAAGAGCGATTATTGGTGTGTCTTTATAATCCGTTAATTCTCTTATTTTTTCTGTGGCTTCAAAACCATTCATTATAGGCATTTGCATATCCATTAAAATCAAGTCGAATTTTTGCTCTTTTACTTTTTCTAAAGCTTCAACACCATTTTCAACAACAACTATATGTTCAAAGTTATTCTTCTTAAGAAGGCGGGTTACAATTATTTGTGAGTGCTTATAATCTTCAACCAATAAAATTTTTATTACATTCTGTTCTTCTTTAAGCTTTTCTGGAGGAGTTGGCTCGTCATAACGATTTATCATTTGTTTTATAGTTTCAGATAAATCTTCAATATTGGTACTATTCTTTTCGAGAAGATCTTCAAATAATCCGTCAATTTTTTTCAAATCTTCTTTATAATTTTCTTTACCTGTATAAATTATAACCGGTAGCTTTGAAAAATTAGGTTTTGATTTAATTTGTTTTATCAAATCGTATCCGTTTACTTCAGGCATGTCAAGATCAATAATGGCAAGATCGAGTTTCATATTTTCAATCATGTCGCTAACTTTTTCGGAATGAGACTCCGCAATAGCATTAAACCCTGCTTGTTCAACTGCCTCTTTGATAAGATTAAGTGTCGGGATATCGTCGTCAACAATTAAAATGTTAGAATCTCTTTTAAGCCTGTAGTTTTGAAGCACTTCCACAAGGTACTTATATTTGATTGGCTTTACAAAATATTCCACGGCACCCATCAAAAATGCTTTTTGTTGTTCAGCTTCAACCGAACAAACAATAATAGGGGTATTAATGCAATTTTTATGTTCTCTAATATTTTTTAATAATTCAAATCCATTTGCATCGGGTAAGATAATATCCATCAGCACAGCCAGGAAAATTTCTTTTTCAATTGATTTAACAGCTTGTGCAGCAGAATTCACAACTACGGGCTCATATCCCCATTTAGTTAGATAATTGCTTAACAATTTAGATGAAGCATAATCATCTTCAACAACAAGTACCCTATTGTTTGTTCCTGCTTTTGGAAGAGAACTTATTTTTTCTTCAATAGTACTCATGTTTTCAACACCAATTGTAATATTGTAAGTTATACCTTTTCCAATTGAGCTTGAAACTTCAATTTCACCATTTAAAAATTCAATATATTTTTTCGAAAGAGTTAAACTTAAACCGGATGAACTACCTATTTTATTATTGCCTAAATCAGATAAAGAGAAAGGATTAAATATTTCTTTAAGCTGTTTATGAGATAACCCGTTGCTGGTATCAGAAATTTTTATATTTAACTTATTAGAATAGTTAGAAAATATTGAAATTGTTATTCTTCCTTTTTCTGTTAACCTCAGCGAATAAGTAATTAAATTTATAAGTATATATTTGAGCTTCTGAGAGTCCAGATTGACATTTTCAGGAATTTCCTTGTCAATGTTTAAAAGGAAATCCACGTTTTTATTTAAAGCTTTATCTTTAAATAATCTCAATATGTCATTTATGAATGAATTTAAATTTACACTTGTAAACGATTCCTTAAAATTTCCGGATTCAATTTTTGCAAGATCTATTAAATCGTTAATTAATGATAAATGATTAAATGCATTTTCTTTTAAGGTTACTACATATTCAGCTTGTGAAGGCGAAAGAGTATCTTCATTAAGTAAAGAAGCAAAACCCATTACACTATTTGTCGGAGTTCTAAGTTCATGAGCAATGTTAGTTATAATACTTGCAACCGAAGCATTACCGGAATTAATATTATTGAACCACATCTGTATTATATTGATTACAAATTTTCCGATAACATTAGCCTGGTCTTCTATTTTATCAAAAGATGAATTACTAATTTTAACAAGTATTTTTTTCTCCCCGGGTATTTTTAATATCAAGCTGCTTTCATTACGGGGGGATTCGGAAGCCGGGACTTCGCAACCCTGGTGATTAGAAAATATTATTGAATTTGATTCGGAAATGAGAGAAGTGCATTTTTTACATTGATATGTAAAACCGGTATTATAATCTTTCTTGGCAGTTGAAGATTTACCAAGGAGTTTGAGAAACTCATTATCAATGATCTTAAATATTACAATACTTTCTAAACTAAATTCTTCGACTAAATATTCACATAATTTATTTACAAATTCTTTGGAACCTTCATTTAAACTCTTTGTAAGAGAATTGAATTTATTCAAGAATTCGATTTTGGGATTTTCCATTTAACTTACTGTGTAAAAATTTTTATAATATTAAATTGCTTGTATAGATTAATTGCTTAAATATATAAATTTTCATTCTCAAAAAGAATAATATACAATAAACTTTAGAACATAAAATCAATAATCGAAAATATAATAAAAAATTTAAAATGCTTAGTAAAAGCATTATTTTAATTCAAAATATTTTTCCCAATCATCGATTTTTTTAGTATAATAATTTTATATTTGTACTTCATATCTATTATCGAAATTATCGGGAATTATTTTAATAGGTTAAATTAATGAAAGATGAAGTCAGCATCCTAATAGCAGAAGATGAGAAAATAATTGCTAAAGATATTATGATGACACTCGAAAATCTCGGTTACAAGGTATTGGGTGCCGTAGATTCAGCTTCATCAATTATAGAAAAAGCCGGGGAACTTAAACCCACCTTAATTCTAATGGATATAATGCTTTACGGCGATTTAACAGGGATTGATGCTGCAAAAATTATTGAACACAAGTTCGATATTCCGGTTGTTTTTCTAACAGCTTTAGCTGATGACAGTACTTTACAGAAAGCTAAATTAGCTAATGCATTCGGATATATATTAAAACCTTTTGATGAAAAATCTTTAAGAACATCTATTGAAATGGCGCTTTATAAACATAAAATGAATGTTCAATTAAAACAAAGAACTCGAGAGCTTGAAGAAGAAAAAAATAAATCTGAATGGTTGTTAAATAATATTTTTCCGCTGGAAATAGTTAATGAACTGAAAGAAAAGGGAATAATAGCACCGCGTGAATATAAATCTGTTACAGTGCTTTTTACTGATTTCCAGGGTTTTACGAAAATTGCTGCACAAATGCATCCCAATAAATTAGTGGATGAGTTAAATGATATATTTAAAAACTTCGATGCGATAATTGATAAATACGGTTTGGAGAAATTGAAAACTATAGGTGATTCCTACATGGTAGGAGGAGGTTTTCCAAAAGAATCCCGAGACCATGCACTTAAAGTTATTACTGCCGCTATTGAAATGCTCGATTATATTAAGCAAAGGAATGAAACTTCCGAGTATCATTGGGATATGAGGGTTGGTGCTCATTCCGGAAATGTTGTTGCCGGTGTGGTTGGTAAAAATAAATTTACTTATGATGTATGGGGGGATACAGTAAATATTGCTAATAGTATGGAAAGATATAGCGAACCGGGTAAAATTAATATTAGTTCTTCAACTTACAACCTTATTAAAGATTATTTTAAATGTGAATTTAACGATTGCCTAGATTTAACAGGCAACGGTAAAATTAAAATGTACCATGTAGTAGAAAAAAATTAAAATCCTAGTAAACTTACCGAGCTTTGTGCCCACTGGACTAATGGTGTAAAATAAATACCTAAAACTAAAACAGGAATTAAAAGAGCAACTAAGAGTATTTTATTTCCAAGAGAAGCAGAAAATGCGGGTATAGGGGTTTCAGCTTTAACCATGTACATGTTCTTTAATACTCTTATATAATAATAAAGAGATACTACTGTATTAAGTAAAGCAATTATTGCAACAACAATCATCTTTGCATCAACTAATGCAATAAATAGATAAAGTTTAGCAATAAATCCTGCGGTTGGAGGAAGGCCTGTTAATGAAACTAAAAAGATTGCAAGGGAAATTCCTAATAGGGGAGTGGAATAGCCCAAGCCTTTATAATCATCAATATTTTCGCTTCCGATTTTATTGGCAATGAGCATTACAACAAAGAAAGCGCCTAGATTCATAATTGCATAGACAGCAAAGTAAATCAATACAGCCATTGTGCCTTGATTTGAAAGAACAGCCAAACCAAGAAGGATATAACCTGCATGTGCAATGCTTGAATAAGCGAGCAGTCTTTTCATATTATCCTGCCAGAGTGCAGCGAAATTACCGAGTGTCATTGTTAAGATAGAAATCAAAATAAAGAATGATTTCCAATCGATTAATTGCAGCATTTGCCAATAACCGTTTGCATCAACAGATTGAATAAAGGTTATTTTAATGAACCTAATTAATAAAGCAAACCCTGCAGCTTTACTTGCTACCGAAAGATAAGCTGTAATTGTAATAGGTGCACCCTCATAAACGTCTGGTGCCCAAAAGTGAAATGGGGCAGCTGAAATTTTGAATCCTATTCCCGTAAAAATTAGAATTCCCGATAAAACTATTGTGCTTACTGGGACTTGTGCAGTCTGAATTACAGTATGGATTGCATATAAGTTAGTGCTTCCCGTAATTCCGTAAATAATTGAAATACCGAATAACATAATGCCGGAAGCTGCACTTCCGTAAATAACGTATTTTAATGAAGCTTCACTGTTTCTCAGTGAATTTTTAGTAAAGCCGGCTAAAACATAAGAAGATAATGATACTAATTCTATTGATAAATAGATTAAAATAAGATCTGTAGCGGAAACCATGAAGAACATTCCCAGAACCATCCCGAAAATAAGTGAATAGTATTCTCCGTGCCTTTCAAAAACGGATTTTATTTCAGAAGAAGAAATCGAAAAAAGAATAACAAGAAACGTTGCAATAATAATAATTAACTTAAAAAATGAGCCGAAGTTATCAACTGCAATCATTCCCCCTGCATTATTAGGGGAAGCAAAAGAAGAAACACCCCATTGCTGTATAATATAAAATCCGGCTGCGAACAAACCGATCATACCAATATAAGGAAGTATTGTCTTATCTTTTGATAAAATTAAATCTGAAGCAACTAGCCAGACAATTGATAGTGAAATTGCAATTTCAGGTTTTATTAAACCTAAACTGTGAGTAATATAATCAAGATTAAAATTCACTTAAATCTCTTATGTTTATTTGTAATCACTAATCTAATTCGACCCGTGGGGCTGTCCAAAAAGTACCTTTTATCATTTCGACCGACCTGCCTGCCGAGTCCGTTGCACAACATGTAAATTTTTAATTGTTTAGTTCTTTACACATTATAATTGATTGAAAAAAAATTTCTTGGAAAAATATAATTTGATTTTTCTTTA
>Ga0315554_1000373_pt1 | contig 26093 bp, 23 predicted proteins | sample SalMarSW160370MG_FD_202114 | JGI IMG/M metagenome (GOLD analysis project Ga0315554, IMG submission 202114) | Salt marsh sediment microbial communities from the Plum Island Ecosystem LTER, Massachusetts, United States - Salt Marsh Sediment SW1603-70 ...
TTATTCTGAATTTTTAGATTATTCTGATTAAGCATTTCTTTGTCTAAAAGATTAAAAATCACTATTTTTGTACTCTTTTATTTAATTTATTATGATTTATAGTATGACCGGGTACGGGAAAGGGAAAGCTAACAACGGTTCCTTTTCTGTAGAAGTTGAAATAAAAAGTATTAATAGCCGTTATTTAGATATCTTTCTAAAGCTGCCTTCAATTCTTGTTAGCAAAGATATTGAACTGCGTGAATTAATAAAAAATAAAGCTAATAGGGGAAAATTATCAATTTCGATTCAAATAAAGCAGAATAAAAATAGTTCATTTTCGACAATCGATAAAGATAAATTAGATGACTTACTTCTACTTATTAAAAGTATAAAAAAAGCAGCAAAGATTGATGAAAAAATAAAAATAGCCCATTTATTGGACAATAAAGATTCGTTCATTTCCGATACTTCCGAAATCTCAGAAGAAGAATTTAACATTGTTAAGGATGCTTTAAATTCTGCTCTAAATGAATTGATAAAAATGAAGAAAAAAGAGGGGAAAGAACTGGCTAGCGATTTAAATAAAAGAATAAAAAATATTGAAAGTAAGCTTGATTTTATTGAAAGTGAAGCAGCTAATAGTGTGAAGGAAAATTTCTCTAAATTTAGAGAAAGAATGAAGCTTTTAATCGAAGATGTTGCTTCATACAATGAGAGACTTGAATTGGAACTAGCTGTAATTGCTGAACGTGCAGATATAACAGAAGAATGCATTAGGTTAAGAAGTCATTTGAAGTTTTTCCTAGAAAGCATTGATAAAGATAATGAACCCGGAAGAAAGCTAAATTTTCTCTGCCAGGAAATGAACCGGGAAACAAATACTATTTCTTCAAAAAGTATTTCAACCAAGATAATCCACAGTACTGTATTAATTAAAGAAGAAATTGAAAAAATTCGTGAACAAATTCAAAATATTGAGTAGTAATTGATTAAGGAAGGAGCAATAATTGCAATATCTGCACCTAGTGGAACAGGTAAAACATCAATTGTAAAAAGAATTATTGAAGAAATTCCCGGGCTCGTTTTTTCTGTATCGGCAACTACGCGGAAAAAAAGAGAATATGAAAAGAACGGTGTTGATTATTTCTTTCTGACCGAAGAAGAATTTAAAGAAAAGATAAATAATGGTGAATTTGTCGAGTGGGAAAAGGTATATGATTATTATTATGGGACTTTCAAAAGCGTTATTGAAGATAGTATAAATAAAGGAAGTTCGTTAATACTAGAAGTTGATGTAAAAGGAGCTTTGACAATAAAAAGAATTTTTCCGGATGCCAATTTAATTTATGTTGTACCTCCAAGCCATGAAGCACTGATTAAACGGCTAAAAAACCGCAAAACTGAAGATGATGCCGATATCAAAAAGAGGCTGGAGAGAGCAATTATGGAATTGAGTATTAAGGAAAAATTTGATTATTTTGTAGTAAACGAAGATTTGGATAAAGCAATTTCCGAAACAAAGAATTTAATAAATAAAATATTAAAGAAGGAGAAAAGTTAAATGGCTGTAGAACCTGTTGATTTAAGAGTAATTGATGAACGTGCTGCTAATATCTACGAAGCAATTATTGTGACTGCAAAAAAAGCCCGTAAAATTAATGATGAAAATAAAATTGAATACAATGCTTTATTAAGCACTATACCTAGTACCGGGACAGATGATGAAAATGAAGACATCGAAAATCCGGCACAGTTAAAAATTGCACTTGAACTGGAAAAGAAAGAGAAACCCCATGTAGAAGCATTAAACGAATTGCTGGATGGAAAAATAGAATTCGAATATAAAAATAAATAATTCGATATATATTCTTATAAGGAGTTGTTAGTTAACAATAGAAAAATATTTTTAATGTTATTGAGATTTTTAAATCAGCATTAAAAAATATTAATTACAGAATAGAACAAATATCATTCTTCAAACAACAACTAATAAAGTTTCCTTTTATGCAGAATGACATCCTTTCAAAGAAAAATATTATTGTCGGTGTAACGGGATGTATTGCAGCATACAAATCTTGTTTTTTAGTTAGGGAATTAATAGGTCGCGGAGCAGAAGTAAAAGTTGTGATGACACCTTCTGCCTGCGAATTTATTGCTCCATTAACTCTTTCATCTCTTTCCCAAAACGAAGTAATAGTAAATATTTTTCCCGCCTCTCAAAAAAATGGAACTAAGCTTTCTACCTGGCACATTGATATGGCACAATGGGCAGATTTAATGATTATTGCCCCTGCTACGGTAAATACTATTGCTAAAATTTCTCATGGATTTGCTGACAATGCATTGACTACCCTGGTTTCGGCTTTACGCTGTCCTTCGATTATTGCCCCGGCAGCAGATGTAGATATGTATTTAAATCCGATCAATCTTGAAAATATTAAGAAGCTTTCTGGTTTAGGCTTTTATTTTGTTGAACCAGAAGAAGGTGAACTAGCAAGCGGTTTAAAAGGAAAAGGAAGATTAGCTGATATTTACAAAATTATCGATGCAGCAGAATTAGTTTTAAGCGGCATCAGAAAAGATTTTAGTAATAAAAAAGTTTTAGTTACAGCAGGACCAACATACGAAGATATTGATCCGGTCCGTTTTATTGGCAATAGGTCTTCTGGTAAAATGGGTTTCCAAATTGCCAAAGCCGCATTTTTAAGAGGTGCTGATGTTACTTTGATTTCAGGACCTTCATCACAGGTTTCATATCATGAAATTAATTTAATCAAAGTTCGTTCTGCAAGTGAAATGAAATCAGCAGTAGTAAAAGAAATTAAGAAGAATGATATTCTAATAATGTCCGCAGCTGTATCAGATTTTAAGCCTAAATTAATGTCCGATAAAAAAATAAAAAAAGAAGAAGGGATTTCTGAAATCAAATTAATTCAAAATGATGATATCATTTCTTCAATAAACAAAGAAAATAAGATTATTGTTGGGTTTGCATTGGAGACTGATAATGAAATTAAAAATGCCAAAGAAAAATTAAAAAATAAAAATATTGATATGATTGTTCTAAATTCTTTGAAGAATAAAAAAAGCGGTTTTGAATTTGATACAAACAAAATTACGATAATATCAAAATCTCAAAAAAGGAAAGATTTTCCTCTTCAATCAAAATTTCAAGCTGCAAATGACATCTTATCGGAAATTTTAAATCTGTGAATTGCTCCTGCTAAATATCTTTTTATATGAATGATTCCTTAAAAGAAAAATTAATTGAACTTCTTAAAGAGCAGAAAGAAATTTTTGGCGATGATTTATTTGAGGAATTGATCCAAAGAAAAACAAAAGTAATAACTAAGGATGATGAAGAAGTCTCAATTACAAAAAAGAACCCATCTATTATGAATAAATCAACTCCTTTAAACAAAAAAGTATATGATAAACAATTCGCATTTGGTGAATGTGAAGATCCGGCTAATCAGGCAATTGAGTCTTGGGAATCCTCTGAATCATTGGAAGAGCTGCATAAAAAAATAGGAAGCTGTACAAAATGTGTATTGCATGAAGGAAGGAACAAATTTGTTTTTGGAGTAGGAAATGCGAATGCAGACGTAATGTGTATCGGAGAAGGACCCGGAGCTGAAGAAGATAAACAAGGTTATCCTTTTGTTGGCAGAGCAGGAAAACTTTTAACAGATATTTTAAAAGCTATTAAATTTTCCCGTGATGATGTTTTTATCGGTAATGTTGTTAAATGCAGACCCCCTGGAAACAGAACACCTCTCCCTTCGGAAATGGATACTTGTTTGCCATATTTGTTAAAGCAAATTGATCTAATAAAACCAAAATTAATTTTATGCCTCGGGCTAACCGCTGCACAAGGACTTTTAAATAAAAAAGATTCTTTAACTAGTATGAGGGGAAAAATTTTCGAATTCAGAGGAGCCAAAGCAATGGTTACTTATCATCCGGCTGCACTTCTTAGAAATCCGCAATGGAAAAAAGGTTGCTGGGAAGATGTACAGAAGTTTAGAAAATTGTATGATGAACTAAATTAAAATCAGTCGATATTATTATTTTTCCCCCTCTTTTCGAAATCCGAAAACTCAAATTCGAAATAACAAACGTGATCTTCCTGTTTTGTTTTCTCTCTAAATCCTTTTAATTTCATTACTTAAATTATTGCTTCTAATTTAATTAGTTGAGGAGAAAAGAGTGGTAATAGGCATTCCTAAAGAAATTTTAGAGGGCGAAAACAGGGTTGCAATTGTTCCGGATGTTGCTTCTAAATTAATTAAATCCGGTTTTCAAGTAATTATTGAAAAAGATGCCGGATTAAAAGCCGGTTTTACAAATAATAAATATGAAACTGCAGGTGCAAAAGTTTTAGAAAAAGTTGAAGAATTATATAATTCTTCAGATATTATTTTAAAAGTACAACGTCCTAACATACATCCTGAATTAAATAAAAATGAAATTGATTTAATAAAAAAAGGTTCGCTTTTAATTACCTTTCTATACCCGCTTCATTATTATGATTTAGCCAGGCAGTGCGCTGAAAAAGGGATTGATGTTATTTCGATGGATATGATTCCCCGGACAACACTTGCTCAAAAAATGGATGCTCTTAGTTCACAAGCTAATATTGCCGGGTATAAAAGCGTGGTAATTACTGCAAACCTACTCGGAAAAATATTTCCTTTAATGATGACTGCTGCCGGTACAATTTCACCTGCTAAAGTTGTTATTATGGGTGCAGGTGTAGCCGGACTGCAGGCTCTCGGTACAGCAAAAAGATTAGGCGCTGTTGTAGAAGTATCCGATATTCGACCTGCAGTAAAAGAAGAAGTTCACAGTCTTGGTGGAAAATTTATTGAGGTTGAAACAGATGCTTCAATGGAGGATGAAAGAGGTTATGCTAGAGAAGCCTCGGAAGAATTTTTGAAAAAACAAAAAGAACTAATATTTAAGCATGTTACTGAAGCTGATATAGTTATCACAACTGCTCTTGTTCCCGGTAAAAAAGCACCTGTTTTGGTTACCGAGGAAATGGTAAAAAATATGCGTGAAGGTGCAGTAATTCTCGATATGGCTGTGGAATTTGGCGGTAACTGTGAAGTTAGTGAAAAAGGAAAAACAATAAAAAAATATGGTGTTACTATAGTTGGTGAACCAAACTTGCCGAGCTTAGTTCCTTATCATGCAAGTGAAATGTACTCTAAGAATATTTTAAGTCTTTTAAGTTATATAAGCAAAGACGGAAATATTGATCTAAAGTTAGATGATGAAATTGTAAAAGGTTCTTTGATAACTTATAAGGGGGAAGTTATTAATGATAGAGTTAAAGAATTAATAGGTGCAGGGTGAAAAAAACTTCAAACTCTGTCTTTCGTTTAAGATTACAATCAAGCGTTTAATAAATAACATATCAAATAATAAGGAATAATAATGGAAACATTTAGTTTTTTGATGCAAATATATGTTTTTGTTTTAGCAATATTTGTAGGCTTTGAACTGATTACTAAAGTTCCCCCGACATTGCACACACCTTTAATGTCCGGCTCTAATGCTATCTCTGGGATTACAATTGTTGGTGCATTATTAAGTGCCGGGATGAAGGAATTTACAATTAGTACAATCCTTGGATTAATTGCGATAATTTTTGCAATGATAAATGTTGTTGGCGGTTTTTTAGTAACCGATCGAATGCTCAAAATGTTCAAAAAGAAATGAGTTGAAAAATGCGAATAGCTATTGAAATCATATATCTTATTTCATCGGTCTTCTTCATATTCGGAATAAAATATTTATCTTCTCCCAAAACAGCACGAAAAGGAAATTTATACGCTTCTATTGGAATGCTGATGGCAATTGTTGTTACACTTTTTGATCAACAAGTTTTGACATTTGAATGGATAATAATTGGAATTATAGTTGGTTCTGCAATTGGAACTGTAATGGCAATGAAAATTCCAATGACTGGTATGCCGCAAATGGTAGGAATGTTAAACGGGTTTGGCGGCGGTGCATCTACATTAGTTGCTTTAGCCGAGTACTATAAAATGAATCCTAATATTCCAATAAATACAGGAGTTGCTATTGTTCTTAGTTTATTAATCGGCGGTGTTACTTTTACAGGTTCAATGATTGCTTTTGGTAAATTGCAGGGACTTGTAAGCGGCAAAGTTATCAAATATCCCGGGCAGCATCCGTTAAATGCATTATTATTGTTGTTAGTTATTGTTGGGGGAATATTTATAATCATAAATCCTGAATTAACAACTTTAACAATAATTATCACATTTGCATCATTGGTGCTTGGTGTACTTCTTGTCTTACCGATTGGCGGTGCCGATATGCCGGTTGCAATATCATTATTAAATTCATATTCCGGACTGGCAGGCTCTACAACAGGTTTTATTCTTGGAAATAACGAATTAATAATTGCAGGAGCACTTGTTGGTGCTTCAGGAATCATTCTTACCAATATTATGTGCAAAGGAATGAATAGATCTTTAATGAATGTTTTATTAGGAGGATGGGCATCTGCAGGTTCAATTCCCGCTGAAGGGAGCGGGACGGTTATACCCAAAGGAAATGTTAAATCCATTGATGCGGAAGAATTAGCAATGTTATTTGATTCGGCAAGCAATGTAATTATTGTTCCGGGTTATGGAATGGCAGTTGCTCAAGCTCAACATGCAATTAGAGATTTAATGAATATCCTTGAAAAGAAAAGTATCAATGTAAGATTTGCAATTCACCCGGTTGCTGGAAGAATGCCCGGTCATATGAATGTCCTTTTAGCTGAAGCAAATGTTCCTTACGATAAACTTTATGCTCTGGAAGATATAAATGATGATTTTGCTAATACTGATATTGCCTTCGTTGTTGGTGCAAATGATGTTGTTAATCCTGCTGCAAGGCATGATCAGAGTAGCCCAATTTACGGAATGCCAATTCTAAATGTAGATTATGCAAAGACTGTTGTTATAAATAAACGTTCTCTGAATCCCGGTTATGCGGGAATAGAGAATGAATTGTTCTATCAGGATAATTCGCTTATGTATTTTGGCGATGCAAAAGATGCAATTACCAAATTAACCAATGAAATAAAGAGTCTTTAATTAACTTCAAAGGTGAGGAAAGAAAAAAGCATTTTTAAATTATTTGTCGAACTTGGCACTCTAATTATAAATACTTTTATTTATCCTCACTTATCTTCTCAAATTAAATTTTCTCTGTTATTACCCTGTAATATTAAATCCAATATCTTATATTTGTACATACGATAAAAATGGGAATTCTTTGCGAAACATGAAAAATTTCGTTCTATTCTTTTTATTTCTCTTTTCTCTAAATTCATTTGCACAAGAAGATACACTTAGTTTTGATAGTTTTTATTTAACATTACAGGGGAATCTTCTAAAAGTTTTCAATAATAATAATGATATAATTTATCAGAAAAAATTTGTCGATCCCAGTGCTTACACTTCAAATTTAAATGATGATAATATAGATGAATATTTGGTCTTAGATTCTACACTTAATAATAATATACCATGGTATACACTTTACATTTATAATACAAAAGATAATTTTTCATTTATTGATTCAATAATATCCGGGTCTACGGAACCTTATGAAACAACAAGCGGAGATTTAGGGGGAACAATAATAGTAGCGGGAAATCCAGATTTCGAAAAGTTTAACAAGGACAATAATAATCTTTTCATTCCAATCAACTGTTGGCATTATGAAGACTCGGCAATTTTTCTAGTTAATGATGAAGTCTATAATGCATTTATGAATGAGAATGAAAGTATAATAAATTACCTTGATGATTACTTAACTGATAATTCTAAAGGCTGTCAAACCTCTCTTGCTTTAACTGCGCCAATTGTTACGGCATATGTAAATTATATTAATGCGGGAGAAAAATCCGTTGCCTCTCAGTTTCTAAAAAACTATTATTTGTGTAATGATATCGAACAATTTAAACAAAGACTAAACGAACTTATAAAAGGAAACGAATGAAAATTGATTGGAAAGAGTATATTGGAAAAACGCTTAACATTACTCTAACTGAAAATTATGGTCTGGCAATGGATACCATTTCAGATACACCTTTATATGAAATAGTCTTTAAAACAGGCAAACTAATCAGTGCTTACGATGATGGCCTCCTTTTGGAAACCGAAAGAGAAAAACAGCAGGTCAAAATATTTGTTCCTTACCAATATGTGAAATGTATCGAAATCTTTAATCTCTAATGGGGAGTTCTGTGTACAGATTAAAATTATTGCTTTTATTTTTACCTTTTATCATTGTTAATCTTTATTCACAAAAGATAGAAATAAAAAGTTTAAAGGTTTTTACTGATAATGAAACTGCTTTACCGGTATTAGTTGGTGATAAATTAAATATTGAATTTGATATTAAAGCAGATTATGAACCAAATTTAATTATAGTTTTTAGATTTTGTGATAAAAATTGGCATCCTTACCAGAATATCTTTCTGTTAAACTATGGAAAAAATATTGAGTATAATCTTGAATTTGAACGTCTCCCTTCAACTGTTCAAGATGCCCGGTATCATTATAAAGGTTTTGTTCCTAACAAAAATAATTATGTTGATTTTCCCTTTTCCGGTAAATGGATGTTTTATATAACTGATTCTCAAGATACTTCCAGGGCATATGCTTCAGGAAAATTTTATGTTATACAATCTAATGTTTCTTTAGATGTTTCAAAGAAAAATGAAGTTTTAGAAGATAAAGTATATTCTCCATCCGTTCTTGCCAAGATTTTCAATATAACAACTAATTTTTATTTACCAGATGAATTTTACCCTTCTTTCGTAGATCATGTTGAGATAATTGAGAACCAAAAGATTTATTATCCTATTATTGTTGATAAAAATTTTAATACCAATACAAGACAATATTATTGGGACGGCAATAGAAAATTTTCTTTTATCGCGAGAGATATTCACCCCGGGAATGAATACCGTCAAACTGATTTGAGAAATTTTAAAATTTATAATAGAAAAGATGTCCCTGCTCAATTTGACGGAATGGAATATTCTAGGTTTTATAAAGAAGGAGGGAAGGATCTTAACGGGGGCTTTTTATATTTATTTTATCAAAATGACTATGCAGACTATTTAAACGTTACTTTCAAAATAAGACCGCCCGATAATAGTTTCCAAAGTATTTTTTTAGTAGGTGCATTTAATCACTGGCGGATTTTACCCGAATATCAAATGACAAATATTGGTGGAGTTTTTAATAAAACTATTTCTCTTAAGAGGGGAATATATGATTATCAATATGTTGCTGCCGATATAATTAATGATAAGATTGAAAATCCGGACTGGCTTGTACTTGAAGGTAATTTTTGGGAAACTTCAAATGTTTATTATATATTTTTATATTATAACGATCAAAATTATGGCGGATATGACAGAATTATCGGTTATCAAAAAATTATAACTAATGAGGCGCAATAACTAATTAAATTTCATAATGCAGATTTCTTCTTAACAAAAACTAAAAGTTAATTGCTTTTTAACTTGCTCTTCAATTTTATTGCTTATTTAAAATATGAATAATTTAAAAATCGGAGTTATAGGTACAGGTCATTTGGGTAAGCTTCATGTGAAGATGTTTAAACACCTTAATAATTGTGAAATAATCGGAGTTTATGACACTAATCTAATTCAATCCAAAGCTGCTGCGTCGGAATTTAATGTACATGAATTTGAAGATCTAAATGCTCTTCTTAATAAAGTAGATGCTGTTTCCATTGCAGCAACCACAAGTTCACACTTTGAATTAGTAAAGAAATCTCTTAAAAACGGTAAGCATGTTTTTGTTGAAAAACCAATTACTTCTACTATTGCTGAAGCAGAAGAATTAGTAAAAATTGCAGAAGAAAATAGACTGAATCTTCAAGTGGGTCATATTGAAAGGTTTAACCCTGCATTAGTTTCACTTGAGAAGTATATCATCAAACCTATGTTTATACAAACCGACAGGCTGGCACAATTCAATCCAAGAGGTACTGATGTTGCAGTGGTGCTGGATTTAATGATTCATGATATTGATGTAATATTAAGCCTTATTAAAAGCGAAGTTAATCATGTTGAAGCAAGCGGTGTTGCTGTAGTTTCGGATAACATTGATATAGCCAATGCCAGGATTCAATTTGAAAATGGTGCCGTTGCAAATGTTACGGCAAGCAGAATATCTCAAAAAAAAATGCGGAAGATGAGAATTTTCCAGAAAGATAATTATATTGCCTTAGATTTTATCACTGGAGTATCTGAAGTTTATCGCCTCCTTCCTATAGAACAAAATATTGAGGGTTCTGCCGTATCTTTTGGTGAAATAGGGATTGGAGATAAAAAGAAACGTCTTATTTATGAGCAGCCGGAGGTGAGGGAAATAAATGCTCTTTCTTATGAGCTTCAATTATTTATGGATTCTGTTTTAAAACATGAAAAACCTGTTGTATCGGGTGAAGACGGGTTAAAAGCATTAAAGGTAGCTCAATTAATTATTGGGAAAATTGAAGAACAAAAAATTGCTTAATTGTTATAATGTTAAATTGTTGAAAAAAATATACAATCGATTAGCAATAGAGCAATAAAACAATTTAACAATTTATTTATTATGAAAAAGATTCTAATAATATTGCCGTTTCTGTTATTTACAAATTTAAGCTGCAGTGTTTATCAAACAATAGTAAATATATCAAGGTTACAGTTTAAGCTGGGTGAAGTGAATAACTTTACTTTAAATGGAGTTTCATTAAGCGGGAAAACAAAAATTCAAGATCTTACTTCATTGGATATATTAAAAATATCTGCGGCAGTGGCAAAAGGAACTCTTCCGGTTTCCTTCATTTTAAATGTTGATGCTAGAAATCCCAATGATGGGACCGGGGGATACAAAAAAACTAATGCAACAATTAAAGATTTTCCTTGGCGGCTTTTTATTGATAATAAAGAAACCATTTCAGGAGATTTAGGAGCGCCTATTACAGTTCCGGGAACCGGTGAATCGATTATAATTCCTCTTAGAATGAATATTGATTTAGTCTCTTTCTTTAAAAACAAAGATTATGAATCTCTAATTAATTTAGCGTTAAACATTAGTGGTAATAATAATGCGGGATCATCAAAATTAGAACTTTATGCAAAACCTGTGGTTACATCGATTTTAGGTGATATTTCATATCCGCAAGAAATAAAAATAATTAGTGCTGAGTTTACAAAGTAAAATAATTTTGTATTTTAATTCTCAATTTTATAAAGGATATCCTTTCTCCTTGTAACAATAATAAGTAATATTTCGTCTAATTTTAACATGAGAACAAATGAGTAAAAAAGAAAAATATGCAGTAGGAGTTGATTTAGGAGGTACAAATATAAAACTTGGTATTGTATCCCAGAGTGGTAAAATAATCAAAAAGACTTCTGTTGAAACAAAAGCCGAAGGCGGCCCTAAAGCTGTAATAACTCAAATGAAAAAAGGTATAAAAGAAATCTTATCAAAAAATAATAAAGAAATTACCGGTATTGGAATTGGAGCTGCCGGTGTAGTAACAGTCAAAAAAGGTATAGTTGAAAACCCCCCCAATATTCCCGGATGGAGAAAGGTAAAACTCGGAGAGATAATTGAAAAAGAGTTTAAAATTAATGTGCATGTTGAAAATGATGCAAATGCCGCAGCAATAGGTGAAATGATATTTGGTAACGGTAAGAATTTACATTCTTTTGTTATGGTAACACTGGGAACAGGAGTCGGCGGCGGGATAATAATGAATAGAAAGCTTTTCAGGGGTGAATTTGGAGCCGCCGGTGAAGTGGGACATATAACAATTGAATATAACGGTCCGAAATGCAACTGCGGCTCATTTGGCTGCGTTGAAGCATTTATAGGTAATTCTTATTTAATAAATATGGTTAAAAAAACATTACCTGAACATCCTAATTCTTTAATCTGGAAAATAATTGCTGATGATCTTGAAAAACTTACACCGATAACAATTCAGGAAGCAATGGAACAAGGCGATGAATATGCAGTTTCTATTGTTAACGATATGGGATTACATCTTGGTTCGGCATTAGCATCTGTAAGCAATCTTCTTGATATCAGTACATTTATAATAGGCGGTGGTGTTGCCGGTTTCGGAGAACCTCTTTTCAATGCGATTGGAAAAGCCATAAAAGCCAGGGTTCTTACACCTTTAAGAAAAAGAGTAAAAGTTTTACCGGCAAAACTAAAAAATAATGCCGGGATAAAAGGTGCTTCTGCATTAGTCTTTTATAAATCTGATAAAGTTTAAACATATTTGATATATAAATTCTAAAATTATTTAATGATGGTTTGCTGCCTTGCATTCATATGAAGTTTTTTTTGATATCAATTTTTTTTATCACGGGAATCTCTTTTTTGTCTGCTCAACAGAAAGATTCTCTCTTATCAAATCCTTCTAATTTAAACCTTTCAAAAGAATCATTATTTATATCAACTGGTAAACAGGACTCAACTGCAAACTTAGCGGCTGTCGATACTTCAAAAAAAAAGACTTATGATGTTGATTCCGTAATTTATTCTTCTGCATCCGATTCTCTCATTTTTTATGTAAACAAAAAAAAAATGGACATTTATGGAAATGGGGAGGTTAAATACAAACAAACCGATTTAAAGAGTGCAAAGATTTTTGTCGATTTCAATACTAATAATATTGATGCTATTGGTGTTCCATCCGATTCTCTTCCCCAGAAGTTAAAAGGTACTCCTGTATTAAACGAAGGCGGGGAACAATATACGGGAGAAAGGATGAGATATAATTTCAAAACTTTAAGAGGTTTTATTGCCTCTGCCGGAACAAAAACGGGAGGAGCTATTTATACCGGGGCAAAAATAAAAAAAGTTGATAAGAATGATTATTTCATAAAAGATGGAATTTATACTACCTGTGAAAATGATACACCCCATTATTATTTTTATGCAAGTGAAATGAAAGTAATTCAAAAGCAGGAAATTGTGGCAAAATGGATCTGGTTATATTTTGGAGGAGTGCCATTCCCTTTGCCGCTTCCCTTTGCGGTATTTCCTATTGAATCGGGAAGGCGTTCGGGTATAATTCCTCCAGTATTCGGTCAGAGCGGCACGCAGGGGAATTATTTTTCCAATTTCGGATACTTCTGGGCAATAAATGATTACATTGATGTGAATTTGCAGGGAAGCTACTGGACAAGGGGCAGTTATGAATTGAAAAGTAGGTTCCGTTATAATAAACGATATGATTTTTCCGGAAATCTATCGGGCGGTTACCGTTTTTCAAGGATTGGGGATATTGGAGATCCAAACAGCTCAAAGCAAATTGATTGGAATTTGCAATGGTCGCATAGCCAAAAAATAAATCCAACCTTAAGTCTTAACGCAAATTTACAATTTACATCGGGGAATTATATGCAGAGAACCAGTACGAATATTAGTGAAGTTCTCCAAAATCAAATTGTTTCAAATGCAACTTTATTTAAGACTTGGGAAGAATCGGGCAATAGCATGTCTTTAAGTTATAGCAGAACCCAGGATTTACAGAGCGGGAATATTAATGAAATACTTCCGAATCTTACTTTCACAAAAGCTCAAAGTTATCCGTTTAAAAGGGAAGGAGTTGGAGAACAAAAATGGTATGAATTATTTGGCTATAATTATTCCGGGAAATTTGAAAACACGAGAAATAAATCTGGTGGCAATTTGAAAATTAGAGGAGGTATACAGCATTCTTTTAGTGCTGGTTTCTCACCTAAAATCGGGTATTTTAGTTTTTCGCCGAATTTTCAATACCAAGAGAAATGGTATAATAAAAGAATCGAAATGATTGCATTAAAAAATCAGGAGGGGGAAGATTCAATTGTTACAAAGGATGTAAAAGAAATTAATTTTGTTCGAACATTCAGCACTGGAATAACTGCATCAACAAAATTGTTTGGAATATTTCAACCTAATGTGTTTGGAATTGCAGCGATTAGACATACCATTACACCGTCGATATCATATTCCTATCAACCGGATTTTTCAACTCCTAAATGGGGATATTATGGAACTTATACTAATGCTGAAGGTCAAAGCATAAAGTATAATAAATTCGCTCAAGAAGTATTTGGTGGAGCTCCTTCGGGTGAACAGCAGAGTATATCTTTGAGACTAGGAAATTTATTTGAAATGAAAACAAAACCTGATCCTACAGATACAACATCTAAAGAAAAGAAAATTCAGCTTTTAAATCTAGATGCTTCAATAGGATATAATTTTGCTGCAGATAGTTTAAATTTTTCAAACCTAAATTTAGGCTTCAGAACACAGGTTGGAGATTTATTTAGCTTTAATGGTTCAACAATATTTACACCTTATGACTATTCTGCAAATGCTGTCAGAATAAATAAATTCTTAATAAACGAAGGGAAAGGATTGCTAAGGTTAACAAATTTCCAGTTCTCAATATCTACAAGCTTATCGGGAGAAAAACTGAAATCTAAAAATAAAGAAAAAAATGTACCTGAAGATTCAAGCGGATTATTACAAAATGAAAATACAGTTTACAGGGGAATTTATGAAGAAGGAAAAGAAGCAGATTTTTCTATACCGTGGAATGTATCCTTAACATATAACTATAACCTCAGCCGCCCTACACCTTTAAGCGCTGTAGAATATTCAACAATCAGCGGGGGATTCAATTTTAATTTGACTCCTAATTGGAAATTCTCTTTTTCCGGCAGCTATGATATGAAGAATAAGGAATTCGCTGCTCCGCAAATTAAAATATCCAGAGATCTGCATGACTGGATTATGAATTTTACATGGAACCCTATCGGTATTGCCCGTGGTTATTATTTTGAAATAAAAATTAAAGCACCGCAACTTCAAGATTTGAAAGTAACAAAGTCAAGTAATTTTTATAGTAATAGATAGGATTGGTATAAATAACGTGAATGCAAAGAATTCGCTGATTGAAGTTCAAGTTCATGAGCAAGTTCAAGATTATGCGATTATGCAGCTCCCACTAAAAGCCGGATAAGCATGCGTTAATGCTTTTTATATTACATGTATTTTATTTGAGAAATCTTATTTTAAAAAAAATATTTTGTATAGAATAACATGAAAAGTTTTTTGATTGACGGAAATAATTTAATGGGGAAAATCAATTCGATAAAAAGAATTCAAAATAAGGATAAAGAATCGGCAAGAGAAAAATTAGTTTTTTTAATTGAAAATTATTTTTATAATAAGAAAGCGAAAGTGTATTTACATTTAGATGGTTTTGAAAATACTCCATTAAAATTATCAAATGGTGAAATAATTTATTCTGAAAAATCTTCTGCAGATAAAAATATTAAAGAACAAATTGAAGGGACTAAAAACAGGAAAAATTTAATTGTTGTTTCTTCTGATCATGAAATTCAGAATTTTGCAAGGGTATGCAGCTGTGAAGTTTTATCAAGTGAAGACTTTGCTAAAGAATTGACTTCATCAAAAAAAATAAATGAAGAGGAAAACAGGATCAACTCTATAAATGATATTGAAGAGTTTAAAAGATTATTTGATGTTGATGAGTAGGGGCGAATTGTAAATAGCCCCTACATTTGCATTTGTATTAGAATTGTGTTTGAAAATTTAATGTTAAACCCGTAGGAACAGACATTTGATTTGTTACCCCTACAGATAAATTCCATCCTAAGCTTTCATCAATATTTTTATTATACCTTGATACTAGTCTTACGGCATTTATTGCTGAAATAACTCTATTGAGAATCATTGCACCAACTACAAATCTTAAATTGTTAAAAGCATGTTCACTTGAAAGCCACATGCTTCTATAAACTTTTCTGTCATTGCTTGTCCAATTCCAGTAGTATTGCTGGTTATACATGGCTGTAAAATCCCTGTTAAAAGCTTTTGTATCATTGTATTCAGTAATACTTTTATAAAGTCCAACATTCGCATAATAATCACTATTTTTATTGCTATTATTTACCCCACCATTGGAAGCAGCGAAGGACCTATAATTATCTTTCTGCCAGTTTCCATAAGAATTAAAGCCGATATAAGTTGCCCAAAGAGCTCCTTCAGCAATTGTAAAATATTTGCCGCTTGAATAAGAATCGGCATAAAGCTCTCCCATACCGGGAAGAAGCAGTGAATATATTATAGCAAGTCCCGGACTTTTTTTATCTTTTTCCTGAAATGAATTTATTTCTCCGGTAACTTTATCAGCATTTTTAAACGAATTGTAAACTTCGTTTTTTAAAGTTAAAATTTTAGAAGAATTAATGGATTGAGAAAATAAAGGTAGTGCTAAAAGTATAAAGAGTAGTGGAATTTTTTTCATTTTTAGATGTAATTTTAGAATTAAGAAGCCAATAAATCAACCGAATTTTTAATCTCTTTTAAATTGTTGGGATTTTCTATTATTTCCCCTTCACAAATATTCCCATTGATGCTTTCAATTTTTATATTACAAAATTTATTAATTAAAGAAGGATTAAATGTATTGCTTACCCTAACATAATTTGACGAAAAACCTTTAATTATTCCGTCATTATTTCCCGATTCAAAAAGCACTTTTAATTCTTTCCCAATCATTTCTTTATAAAATTGATACCTTTTCTTTTCACTTAAAATCCTAAGCATATTGTTTCTTTTTTTCCGTTCAAATACATCAACCGTACCTGGAAAATTTATTGCTTTAGTATCGGGCCTTTCAGAGTAAGTGAAAACATGAAGATAAGAAACAGGTAATTCATTTATGAAATTATATGTTTCCCAAAAATCTTCTTCAGTTTCACCGGGGAATCCAACAATCACATCTACACCAATACCCAAATTTTTTATTTCCTCTTTCGCTTTAAATATCAACTCGCTGTATTGCTCTACTTTATACCTTCGCTGCATTAATTCTAATATTTTTTTACTGGCACTTTGAAGCGGGATATGAAAATGATTGCATAGTTTTTCCGAATCTGAAGCTAAATTTAAAATATCATCGGATAATAAATTAGGTTCAATAGAGCTTATTCTTATTCTAAAATCACCCGGGATTTTGATCATTCTCTTTAAAAGAGCAAAAAGACCTGTATCAAAATTTCTTCCATAATCGCCAACATTCACACCGGTTAGTATAATTTCTTTATAACCTTGCTTGAGAAGTTTTTTAAATTCTAAAATAACTTCATCAGGATTCATGCTGCGGCTCTTTCCGCGTGCAAGTGGAATAGTACAAAACGAACATTTATAATTGCAGCCATCTTGAATTTTAAAATAAGCACGTGTCCTGCTGTCTGCATCCGTAGAATGCGCATAACCAAATTCATTCAACTCGTCGATGGGGGAGACATGGGTGCAGGCTAAATTTCTTTTTTCAAAATTATTTAAGATTGAAAACAAATTAAACTTCTCATTACTTCCTAAAACTGCATCCACGCCTTCAATAGCAGCTATTTCTTCCGGACGTAATTGAGCATAACAGCCGGTTATTATTACAAATGCTTCTGGATTTTTTCTTAATGCTCTTCGAACAAGCTGACGGCATTCTTTTTCGGCATTTTCTGTTACTGTGCAGGTATTAAAAACATATATGTCGGCATATTCTTTTGATGAAGATGTAGATTCTCCAAAATCAACTATATCAAAGCCATTATTTAAAAATTGATTTCCGATTGTAGAAGTTTCGGAGAAATTCAATTTACAGCCTAATGTATGTAAAGCAACTTTCTTTTTCATATTTAAAATTAAAAAGCGGGAGCAAATCCCGCTTTAATTTTTTGCGGTAATATCGATAAGAAATTATTTTTTATCCGAATCTGAATGAGAAGAATCCGGAACTTCAAAAATCGGGAAATCGGAAACATCAACAGATGCAGTATCCATGCTCAATATTTCTTCGACAGTAACCCTATCAAGTTTATGTTTATCCAGATATCCACGAATTTCATCTTCGGTTTTATCTTTTAATGCTGCGATCGCACTTAAAACGATTTTCTTATTTTCTTTATCGAACTCAATTACTTTTAAAGGAATAACATCATCAATCGGGAAATGATTGGCGATATTTTTAACTTTTGAAGGAGCTAATTGAGTTCCCGGTACAAAACCATCAACATCTTCAGGGAGTTCGGCAATTAATCCTTTTTCAATAATCCTAACAACTTTACCTTCAGTTACAGCTCCGACAGTGTAAAGTCTTTCAAAATTATCCCAAGGATTGCTGAATACCTGCTTATGTCCAAGAGAAATTTTTCGCTGTTCAATATCGATTCCCAAGACAACTACGTCCAGTTTTTCACCTTTCTTAACAACTTCGCCGGGATGCCGGATTTTCTTAGTCCAGGAAAGATCAGAAATGTGAACTAATCCGTCAACGCCAGGTTCAAGTTCAACAAAAACCCCGAAGTTTGTTAAGTTGCGGGCAATACCTGTATGTTTTGAACCAACCGGGTATTTTTGAAGCAGCGATTCCCAGGGATCAGGTTCCAGCTGTTTAATGCCGAGAGATATTTTCTTTTCATCTTTATCTAGGCTTAAAATAACGGCGTCTACCATTTGTCCCATGGCCACGACCTGTGAAGGATGTTTTATGTGCTGTGTCCAGCTCATTTCAGAGTTATGTATTAAACCTTCGATACCTTTTTCAATCTCAATAAATGCACCATAATCAGTAAGAGAAACAACTCTGCCGGAAACTTTATCACCAACTTTATATTTATCTTCAATATTTTCCCAAGGATGAGGGAGAAGCTTTTTAAGGCTAAGAGATATTCTTTTCTTTTCTTCATCAAAATCGGTAACAACAACTTTGATTGTCTCATCTAATTTTACAACTTCATTCGGATGATTTATTCTGCCCCAGCTTAAATCAGTAATATGAATTAGACCATCTACGCCGCCAAGGTCGACAAATACTCCAAAATCAGTAATAGCTTTTACTGTTCCTTCTAAAATTTGTCCTTTTTCCAGGCTATCGAGAATTGCGGCTCTTTGATCCGAAATCTCTTCTTCAACAAGAACTTTATGAGAAACGACAACATTCTCGGTTGGAATATTTACTTTTACTACTTTAAAATCCATTGTTTTGCCTACGAAAGCATCAAAGTCTCTAATCGGTTTAATATCAATTTGTGAACCCGGGAGAAAAGCTTCCATTCCCATCAGATCGACTACCATTCCGCCTTTAATTCTTTTGAGAATCTTTCCTTGAATAATTTCACCGGTTTCATAAGCATTAACCACTTTATCCCATATTCTCAAGAAATCTGCCCGCTGCTTGCTTAATACCAGATTTCCTTCCTGATCTTCAACGCTTTCTAAAACAACTTCAACTTCTTTCCCAACTTTAATTTCTTCAGATTCATGGAATTCGTTTTTGGAAATAGTACCTTCCGATTTAAATCCAACGTCGAGAATAACATTATCACCTTGAATCCTGACGATTCTGCCTTTTACTATTTCACCTTCTTTAAGATATTTAAAAGATTCGGTGTATAGTTTTGCTAAAGATAAAAATTCTTCTTGTGAATATTCTTCATTATTAAAATTTTTCTTTGCTTTTTCATAATCATCTACGGTCGCGTTATTTTGTGTCGTTTCTTTTGTCTCTTCGGACATTAAGCCTCCTAAAATATATTAAGTTTCTGCTATTATTATAAACCATCAAAATAATAATACAGAAAAAATTTTTTTGTTTTACATTTGTTGATTATTATGGTTCTATTTAGTCATTAAACTAAAACTTCAATGCCTTTAATTTCAGCAGTCTTTTTTACTTCATTTAAAATTAAATTAACCTGCTCTACTATCGTAACTTTTGATGTATCAATCTCAACACAACCAGGTGCTTTTTTTAGCGGACTTACTGATCTGGTTGAGTCTATAGAATCTCTATGAATGATATTATTTTTAATTTCATCAAGAGAAACCTTTACACCTCTTTCTTCAAATTCTTTAGCTCTTCTTTTAGCTCGCTGTTCAATTGTAGCTGTTAAAAAAATTTTTACATCTGCATTAGGAAATACTACTGTACCGATGTCCCTTCCTTCCATTACAATTCCGTTATTTAAATTTTTCATTTCTCTCTGTTTTGCAACCAAAGCAGTTCTGACACCTTCAATCTTGCTGATTTCGCTTACTTTTGAATTTACTTCTTTAGTACGAATATCATCGGTTATATTATGCCCGGAAACTTTTACAATAGTTTTACCATTAACATATTCCAGTTGAATATCAGTTTTTTCAGCCAATTCAACTATTCCCGGGATATTTTCAAGAGAAATCCCGTTTTTCAATGTTAAAAAAGTAATTGCCCGGTACATTGCACCGGTATCTATGTACAAATAACCTAATTTTTGGGCAACTAATTTTGCAGAAGTACTTTTACCTGAACCCGCCGGTCCATCAATTGCAATAATTAGATTTTTTGCCATAGTCTACAAAAATAGGCAAAAGTAAACATAATTTCAAAGTTAATTGATGAAGGTTTGTTTAAAGAATTTATCAAAAACCCCTATGTGATTTCTTCACCGCCCAATTCGTTTATTATGGCATCAACATAAGGATCACTGTTTTTTGCAGTCGTTTTTAATGTATTCTGATTAATTTTGGAATTTGAAGATAAAGAAGTATCATTTTCACTGATTTGGAAAGTGATTTTTTTACCAAAATATTTATGAGCTTTTTTAATAATATAATCCTCATTTAATTTCAAAGTTTCCTTTGCATGAGGATCACCCGAATAAATAGTAAGTTTGTTCCCCTCTAAATTTAATAATTTAATATTAGTAATAAATTGCCCTAAAATTAAACTTCTTTCGGAATTTATTTGATTAACAAATTCACTCCATTTATTTACAATAGTATTAAAATCAAAATTTGCCGTATTCGATATTTCCGAATCTATGAAAGATACCCGGTTAGGAATGCTGTTTTCTTCATTAGCCGATGTGGAATATTTTTTATTATTATCAGCTTCTTTTACTTCTCTTTTAAGTTCATGTTGAAAATAAGTTTTTTTTTCCGAAAGGCTGGTGTTAGCCGTAGATTGTTTTCTTGAAGGTATTACAGTTGATGTTAAATCCTGATTATTATTAATATTTGAAATCAATTCACTAATTGTTGAAGAACGCTCCAATCCAATTAAATGACATAGAGAAATTTCAATTTTTAATTTTTGGTTTTGTGCATATCTTAATTCCTGCTGCGTTTTTGTTAGGAAGTTTAAAATTCGCAATAAATCACCCTGAGAAAATTTGCCGGGATAATCCATATATTTTGTTTTAAGAGAATCAGCAGTCTCAACTAAGCTTGTTTGTTCGGTTACCACTACCGTCATGATATTTCTGAAATGTTCAATAAGGCCGTCCATAAAATCAATAAAATTCCATCCGTTTTCATAAATAATATTTGAGACTTCATAAACAGCTTTAAAGTTCTTTTCTAAAACCGCATCGGAAATTGAAAAGAATACATCATCATCAATTAAATTTAGCATTTGTGATACAGTCTCGGGCTCAACATTACCACCGCAGAAAGAAACGATCTGATCAAAGAAACTTTCAGCATCGCGCAGAGCGCCGTCTGCTTTTTTTGCAATAATTGTTAAGGACTTATCATCAATTTTTATTTTTTCTGCTTCGGCGATTTTGCTTAGTAAAGATTTAATTGTATCAAGCTGAATTCTTCTAAAATCAAAACGCTGGCACCGTGAAATTATTGTTAGAGGGACTTTATGAACATCGGTAGTTGCGAATATAAAGATTGTATGAGCCGGCGGTTCTTCCAGTGTTTTTAAAAAAGCATTGAAAGACTCTTTTGTAAGCATATGAACTTCATCGATAATATATACCTTATATTTTCCTTTAGTGGGGGCATATTTAACAGATTCACGCAAAGTTCTTATTTCATCGATTCCCCTATTGGATGCACCATCAATTTCAATTATATCTAAAGATTGAGTTGATTGAATTGATTTGCACATTTCACATTCATCGCAGGGTTCATTATCAATTGGATTCAAACAATTCAAAGTTTTGGCAAGAATGCGCGCAGTAGTAGTTTTACCAACACCCCGGGGTCCGGTAAAAAGATAGGCATGTGCAATACGTTTATTCTTTATTGCATTTTTTAAAGTTGTAGTTATATGTTCCTGTCCGACTACTTCGCTAAATTTTTGAGGCCGCCATTTTCTTGCTGTTACTACGAATGCCATACAAATCCTTGCTGTGTAGGGAATGCATAATATACATTCCCTACAATGTTAAAATATTATTTCTGTTGAAAGAAATTTAATCATTTCTTCCAGGTATTTTTGATCTATTTCGTTGAATGAATTAAACGAGTTGCTGTCGATATCCAGCACCCCAAACAAATTATTATTTAATAAAATTGGTATAACAATTTCTGATTTTGAATCCGGGTCACAGAATATATGCCCGGGAAATTTGTTTACATCAGATACAACAATTGACTCTTTCTTTTGAGCAGCAGTACCGCAAACTCCCTTGCCGATTTTTATTGATGTACATGCAACTTTTCCCTGGAATGGACCGAGATAAAGTTTTTCTCCGTCAAATAAATAAAACCCAACCCAGCTTATTTTTTCAAAAGTCTGTTTTAATGCAGCAGTAAAATTGGCAAGGTTAGTTATAAGATTTTCATCCTTATCCAATAGCCCCTTTAACTGTTTGGTCAGTTCGACATATTTCTCTTCCACGGAAAGAATATTATTATCAATAATTATCTCTGCCAATTATTCTACTTTCGTTTTCTTTTAATAGTGATTGCATTTTTTCTTTTGGAACCCGGTTTACCGGAACCTGCTTTTTGCTTTTTATTCCTTTTTTGTAGATCGGGAAAAACATATGAAACAGCATCTTCAATTTTATCGATAGGAATAATTTTTAATTCATCAGTAACTTTTTCAGGGATTTCTTTCAAATCTACTTCATTATCCGCTGGAATTAATATTGTATGAATATCATTTCTTTTGGCAGCTAGAAGTTTTTCATTTAATCCTCCGATTGGAAGTACTTCTCCTCTAAGAGTTATTTCACCTGTCATTGCAATATCGTTTGATGCTGGTTTTCCGCTGACTGCTGAAAGTAGAGCCATTGCCATTGTAATTCCTGCTGAAGGTCCATCTTTCGGAATTGCTCCTTCAGGTAAATGAATATGTACTTCTTTACCTTTAAAGAAATCAGGATCTAAATGAAAATCTTTTGCTTTCGACCTTAAGTAACTTAGAGCTGCTTGAGCAGATTCTTTCATTACATCGCCCAACTGTCCGGTTAAAGTTAACTTGCCGGGCCCATTCATTATTGTAACGTCAACATTTAGAAGTTCACCGCCAACGCTTGTCCATGCTAATCCGGTAACGCTGCCAACGCGATTTTCTTTGCTGTGATGTCTTTGCCTAAACCGCGGAACTTTTAAATAATCTTCAATCTTATTTTCATCAACTACGAATTTATGATTTCTTTTGGATTTGCCGTTAGTTGATTCTTTTAAAACAATATCTCTGGCTACTTTTCTGCAAACTGAAGAAAGCTCTCTTTCAAGGTTTCTCACACCAGCTTCGCGTGTATATTCGCTAATTATTTTTTTAACAGCCTCGTCACTAATAGTAACATTTTTATTTTTGAGTCCATGATTTTCAAGTTGTTTTGGAATGATATGACGTTTTGCAATTTCAAATTTATCATATTCCAGGTAACCCGGCAGCTCTATAATTTCCATTCTATCTTGAAGCGGAAGTGGAATATTATATCGAACATTGGCAGTTGTAATAAACAATACCTGCGACAGATCATAATCAACTTCAAGGTAATGATCATTAAATGAATGATTCTGCTCAGGATCTAAAACTTCAAGCATAGCAGATGACGGATCGCCTCTAAAATCCATACTCATTTTATCTATTTCGTCCATCAGCATGACCGGGTTTATAGTGCCGGCTTTTTTCATCGATTGGATTATTTTCCCGGGCATTGAACCGATATATGTTCTGCGATGTCCTCTTATTTCAGCTTCATCTCTAACTCCGCCTAGACTAATCCTTACAAATTTCCTTCCCAAAGCTCTTGCGATTGATTTGCCCAATGAAGTTTTTCCAACTCCCGGAGGCCCAACAAAGCAAAGGATTTGTCCCCGCATTTGCTTTACTAAGTTTAATACTGCGATATGCTCGATAATTCTTTCTTTGGGCTTCTCCAATCCGAAATGATCTTCATCCAGGATTTTTTGAACGTGATTTATATTTAAATTATCTTTAGTTCTTTCAGACCATGGAACTTCAATTAACCAATCGAGATAATTTCTTATTACTGTTGATTCAGGAGACATAGGTGGAGTTTTCTTGAGCTTATTCAATTCCTCCAGTGCTTTATTTTCCGCTTCTTCCAGCATTTTAGCTTTTTTTATCTGATCCCGCATTTTTACAAATTCCGGGGAAGCCTCATCCTCATCGCCTAGTTCATCCTGTAAGATTTTAATTTGTTCCTGGATGATAAATTTACGCTGTGTCTTAGTAATATTTTCCTGGACTTTATTATCTATCTCTTTTTCAATCTTTAAAATATCAATCTCGGAATTCAGTACTTTTATAACTTCATAGTATTGATCTTTAATTATCGATTTCTTTAAAATCTCCTGCTTTACTTCGATTGATTGATTTATATTTGCAGCAACATAAAATAATTTTCTATCCGGTTCTTCAATATTTTCAAATGCAGTTAAAGCTTCGTTTGGAATGTTGCGGCTTATTTTCACATAGTCTTTAAATAGCTGCGACATTTGCCTAACCAATGCATTCATTTCATGATCTGTTTCAAGCTTCGGAAGAATGATTTCAATTTTTCCTTCAAAAAACTCTGTTTTATTTGTAAATTCTTTAATTCTCCCTTGAAGCAGGCCATCAACCAAAATTTTCATTAGACCGTTCGGAAGTTTCAGGATCTGGACAATCTTTGCTATTGTTCCATCCCTGAATATGTCTTCTTTTTTAGGATCTTCAATATTTGATTTTTTTTGTGCAGCAAGAAATATGTATCTTGTGTTGTCTAAAGCATAATTAGCAGCTTTGATTGATTGTTCTCTTCCAACTAAAACCGGGAAGATCATATAAGGGAAAATTACAATATCTCTTAAAGGTAAAATTGGAAGCACTTCAGGCATGCTGTCAACAATTGAGGTTTCTTTACCCTTTTTTATTTCTATATCTTCAATTTTGTTCAAGAATTTCTCCGTAAAATTTAGAATGGTTACAATAAAATTAAATATACCAAAATTCGTTTCGGCTTTCAAGGAAGGAAAGATGGTGTCTATATGATGTTCTGATCACATTTAATCAAAACAAACAGGTTTTTTATTCCGAATCATTAATTCACTATTTTAATATTATTATTTAATTTAAATAATTTTTGGAGTTTTATGATTCAAGATATAATTAAAATTGCCAAAGAAGCCGGTGAAATTGTAAGAAACGGATTTGGAAAGAAATTAAAGATAGAGTATAAATCCAATGAAACAAATTTAGTAACAGAAGTTGATAAAGCTTCGGAAAAACATATAATCGATTTTATAAAAAAGAATTACCCCGATCATGATATACTTGCAGAAGAAAGCGGTGAAAATAAATCTGGTTCAGAATATTTATGGGTAGTTGATCCCCTGGACGGTACAACAAATTTTGCACACGGTCTCCCCATATTTTCAGTTTCAATTGGATTGCAGAGAAATGGTAAAACCGTAATGGGTGTAGTTTACGATGTAATGCAGGATATTACTTATTTTGCCGAAGAGGGGTCTGGTTCTTATGCAAATTCTGAAAGATTGAAAGTCAGTTTAAACGACAAAATTAATCATAGTGTTCTCGTTACGGGATTCCCTTATAATATTTATGATAATCCGGAGAATGCATTGGAAAAATTTTCTGCTCTTACCAGGAGAGCGAGAGCAATAAGGAGATTGGGTTCGGCTGCTTTGGATTTATGTTATGTTGCTAAAGGAGTTTTTGATGGATTTTGGGAAGTTTATTTACATCCGTGGGAT
>Ga0315554_1000376_pt1 | contig 26014 bp, 22 predicted proteins | sample SalMarSW160370MG_FD_202114 | JGI IMG/M metagenome (GOLD analysis project Ga0315554, IMG submission 202114) | Salt marsh sediment microbial communities from the Plum Island Ecosystem LTER, Massachusetts, United States - Salt Marsh Sediment SW1603-70 ...
TGCTGCAAACAGATTTTTATTTGCCAAGTAATTCGGTTCTATATTTCCCTCTTCACAAAACGGAAATATAGAACCGAATTACTTGGCAAATAAAAATCTGTTTGCAGCAATAGATTCTTCAACCAATGTCCAGTACCTGGTTGACTTAAAGAATTTTGAGCTGATATCATTATTATTAGGTAATAACCAGCTTGAAGTTGATGGAGAACTTAGCGGAGAAATAAAAAATAACAAAGACAGCGTAGAGGTTTCTTTAAAGTCACGGCTGGATTATGTGAAATTTTGGGGAAAGCAAAAAGTGTTCTTCCTTTCTAATTTAAATTTGAATTTCAATCTAAAAAATTCTTTTAATGCTAATTCTTTTTCAGATTTATATACTGATTTACATGTTAAGACAGATAGGATTTTTACCGGGAGTGATATTAAAGATTTGGCTGTTGATTTTGATTTGACAAATAACAAGGCTAAGCTTTACCTGTCAACAAACTTGGAAAATTATGCCTCTGCAAAACTTTCCGGAAATTTGGACTTATCGGGAAAAAGTTTAAACCTTTTACTCGATACTTTGAATCTAAGATATAATCAATTTAGTCTTATAAATAAAAAAATTATAAATCTCACATATATGAATGATAGTATTGGTGTTAAAGATTTTATTTTGGATCGTCAAGACGGAATTGGTGAGATTGAAATAAACGGCACACTTTTGCAAACAGGAAGTCAGGATTTGAAAATTTTATTGAAAAATTTTAGAGGAAAAGATCTTAGTAAAAATTTACTGGAACTTGAAGCGGGAAATACTTTGTTAGGAAGCATTAATCTTAATGCCGGTGTAACAGGTAACTTTGAAAATCCTTTAGTTGATGCAAAAGTTGATATAGATAGTGTTACTTATAAAAACAAAAACCTGGGTGCTCTGAAAGGGAACTTTAATTATAAAGAAAAAAATCTATCTGTAGATTTAAGATTTATTGACTCTTTGGAGAATTATAATAATCCCCAGTTGTTGATTACGGGATCAGTACCAGTTGATTTAGGGTTAACAAGTGAAGAAAGTTCATCGAAAAGTGGACTTAATAGTGCACCAATAAACCTTAAATTAATAGCTGATAATTTTAATTTAGCATCTTTCGGAAATGTATTACCGTATGTAAGGGAATTAAAGGGAATCTTAACAGGGAAACTAAATGTTTCAGGTAAATATAATAATATTGATCCTGAAGGAACCCTTTCACTAAAAAACATGGCATTTATTGCCGATGCTAATAATTTAGAATACAATGCAGGATTGAAAGTTAACGTTACAAAAGGCTCTCTTTCAATCGATAGTCTATTGATTGAAAATAGTAAGGGAACTCAAAACGGCGGCAGAATGACAGGAAGCGGAAAAGCTGTTCTAGATAATCTTGATATTAAATCTTCTCAATTTGCTCTTAACGGCAAGTTAAAAGTATTGAGTGAAACCTCTAAAAGTGTAAGTCCTTCTGTCTATGGTGATCTTGTCATCGCAACTAATGGTAATATAGAATTTACTATGGATAACAACGGTGCTTTATTACAAGCACCTATTACTATAACCGATGCGAATCTTACTTTTCCACCGACCCAGAGTGCTTATCAAAATAACCTGCAAGGTTATATTTATAAATATGTGCAGGATACTCCTGAAAAGGCCGGGCAAGATATTGATTTCGAAAGTCTTGTTAAACTTTCACAGGAAAGAGGCAAAAATAATGCAAATAATTCTTTAACCGGATTTAAGTTTGATTACAAAATTGATGTTGAAGTTGAGAAAGAAGCAAAAATCATTTTTATAATTTCAAAAGAATTGAACCAGAAGTTAACTGCGGTTTTAAGCGGGAATTTTCAATATGAAAAAACCGGGGGCACACCAAATGCCCAGGGTGAGCTAAAGCTTCTTGAAGGTTCAAATCTGCAGTTCTTTAGAACTCTTACTGCCGATGGTTCAATAAGATTTGAGAGTGAACTGGATAATCCTTACCTTGATATTACTGCAACTTATTCGGATTATTATTATCCTCCCGATTCATCTTCCCAGGAACAGAAAGTAGCAGTAAAAATAAAAATTCAAGGTCCATTAAAAGAATTGGATAGAAATTTTATTCAAGAAAAAAATAATGTTGCTGTTTATGTAGGACAAACTGCTATAGACAATGATGAACCCTCACCACAGTATGATGCATCTGATGCAGTATTATTTATAATTGCCGGAAGATTTGTAAATCAAAGTTCAAGTACTAATACAAACGGTACTCCTTTAGCTGCTAGTGCTTCAACTTCTCTAGCAGGTTCTATTTTAGGAGGGTTTTTGAATTCTTATCTCGGTGATTATGTTAGAAGTATTCAGCTTAGGAAAGTTGGTTCGCAAACAAAAGTAAACCTTGTAGGAAGGGTTAAAGATTTCAGATATTCAATTGGTGGTTCTACGGACGTATTCCAGGATCTGAGCCAGGCAAATGTCATGATTGAATACCCGATTTTTAAAAGCCTTTTGGTTCGATTGGAAAGAAAAGAAGCTTTAAGACAAACCGGTATTCAAACCGAAATGATTAATGAGCTTGGATTAAAATATAAATTCGAATTCTAATTTATTTGATTTTAGCAAATGAAGAAAAAAGTTATTTCATTCTTTAAGAAAAACCCGGGCAGGGGATTTAAACCAAAAGAGATCTCCCAAAGACTAAATTTAAATGCCGGCCACGAATTTAGTGCCCTTAAATCAGTTCTGCATAATTTATATGAAGAGCAATTTATAACCAAAACCGGGAAAAAATATAAATTGAATAATATTCCTAGCCTTAACAAAGTTACTGGTGTATTGGAAATAAACCAAGGCGGGTTTGGATTTGTTGTAGTTAAAAATTTAAAAATTGGAGATGTCTTTATTGCTGCTAGAAATTTAGGTACCGCATTTAATGGTGATACTGTTGAAGTTGCTTTGTTTGCAAAACAAAAAGGAAAAAATATTGAGGGACAGGTTATTAATGTTATAAAAAGGAAAAGGGAAGAAATTATTGGCATACTTGAACACTCTCACAATTTTTATTTTATAAAACCCGATGATCCTAGTTTCCCGAGGGATATTTATGTTGACAGTGATAATCTAAAGGGAGCGAAAATTGGTGATAAAGTAATTGCGGGGAATGTTCAATGGGATTCTTCTATGTTAAACCCTGAAGGAGAAATAATTGAAATAATCGGAAAAGCAGGTTCACAGGATGCGGAGATTGTTTCTATTGCAAAGGAATTTAATCTCCCTTATAAGTTTCCGGCTAAAGTAACTGATGAATCCGAAAAAGTTGAAACTTTAATAGATGCAGAAGAAATTAAAAAAAGAATTGATTATAGGAGTAAAAATGTTTTTACAATAGATCCAATCGATGCGAAAGATTTTGATGATGCATTATCGATTGAAAAACTAGAAAATGAAAATTTTTCAATTGGTATCCACATTGCAGATGTGGGACATTATGTAAAAAAAGAAACTAATATAGATAAAGAAGCATTAAAAAGGGGGAACAGTGTTTATTTAGTCGGCAAAGTTATCTCGATGCTTCCCGAAAGAATATCCAATTTTATTTGTTCGCTTGTACCTAACCAGGATAGGTTAACTTATTCAGTGATAGCCGAGTTAACACAAAGAGGCAAGCTGGTTAAATATGAAATAAAAAAATCTGTTATTAATAGTAAAAGAAGATTTAATTATGATGAAGTACAAGAAATAATAGATAAAGGAGCGGGGGATCTTTATAACGAAATAAATGAATTAAATAATCTGGCGCAAACATTAAGAAAAAAAAGACTTCGTGAAGGAAGCATCGAATTCTATACTCCTGAAATTAAGTTTGAATTAGATGAAGATGGTAAACCCGTTGCTGTTCATAAAAAAGAATTAAAACAAAGTAATATGCTTGTTGAAGAATTTATGTTACTGGCAAATAAAATATGTGCAAAACATGTAGGACTCCCGCAAAAAAGGAATGAAAGACCTTTTATTTACAGGGTACACGATCTGCCAGACCAGGAAAAAATTCAGGAGTTTTCTAAATTTGTGAAATCATTGGGATATACTTTTGATCCAAACAGTTCATCAAAATCGAATCAGCTTCAATTATTAATACAACAAGTTAGAGGAAAAGAAGAAGAGGATTTAATTAATGAACTTGCTATTAGGTCCATGGCAAAAGCGATCTATTCAGTAAATAATATAGGGCACTATGGTTTGGGTTTTAAATATTACACTCATTTTACTTCCCCTATTAGAAGATATTCCGATTTGATAGTTCATAGGCTGCTGCATCAGTATATTGATAATACAAACGGCACTATTTATTCTTATAATACACTGGAAGATATAAGTGACCATATTTCGCAAACAGAAAGATCTGCCATTGAGGCAGAAAGATTATCGGTTAAATTAAAGCAGATTGAATATTTGAAAGATCATATTGGCGAAGAATTTAATGCAATAATATCCGGGATTACACATTTTGGCATTTTTGTTAAAATAATTGATAATCTTGCCGAAGGTTTAATTAGGCTTAGAGATCTAGAGGGAGATTTTTACGTTTACGATGAAAAAAAATATTCGTTAATTGGGAGAAAATCAAAAAAACAATTTCGTCTTGGCGATAAAGTTCAGGTTCAGCTTATCCGTGTTGACCAGGAAAAAAGTGAATTAGATTTTATAATAGTAGAAAAACAAAATAGATTTATAAATTAGAGTTAAAAAATGAAAAATTTTTTACTTAAAGCTTTTCTAATCCTTTTTGTAACTCAGCCGTTTCTTTTCTGTCAGTTTGGACAGAATAAAGTCCAGTATAAAAATTTAACATGGTATTACATACAAACAGATCATTTCGATATTTTCTTCAGTAAAAAGGGGGAAAACCTTGCTGAATTTACAGCGAAAGAAGCGGAAAAAGATCTAAAATCGATTCAGAAAAGTTTTAATTATAAAATCAATAACAGGATTCCTATTATTGTTTATAACTCAACAAATGATTTCCAGGAAACTAATATTACAGATCAATATTTAAGTGAAGGTATTGAAGGTTTTACGGAATTATTTAAAAATAGGGTTGTGGTCCAGTTTATGGGTTCATATAAAGAATTCCAGCATTTGATACATCACGAACTTACACATGGTGTTATAAACGATATGTTTTTTGGCGGTTCTATTCAAAATATTATTTCAAATAATATTAATATAAATATTCCTGCCTGGTTCAATGAAGGAATGGCTGAATATCAATCTCTCGGATGGGATATTAATACGGATATGTTCATTCGCGATGCTATTATTTCGGAATATCTCCCGGATATTAATCAATTAAACGGTTATATGGCCTATAGAGGCGGCGAAGCTGTGTGGCACTATATTGCGGATAAATACGGCAAAGAAAAAATAGGGGAAATTATCAACAAGCTTAAAGAAACCGGGAGTGTTGAAGCAGCTTTCAAAGGTTCTCTTGGGCTTTCACTCGAAGAATTTAGTGAAAGATGGAAAAAAGAAATTAAAAAAACTTATTGGCCGGATATAGCGGATAGAAAAGATCCCGAAGAATATGCAAAAAGATTAACCGATCCCAAAAAAGATGATGGTTTCTATAACACCAGCCCCGCTATTTCTCCACAAGGTGATAAGATTGCATTCATCTCAAATAGAGATACTTATTTTGATGTTTTCATAATGAATGCTATCGATGGAAAAATTATCAAAAAATTAGTTAAAGGGAATAGAACTGCGGATTTTGAACAATTAAATGTTGTTACGCCTGGTTTGTCCTGGTCCCCGGATGAATCTAAAATTGCTCTAACAGCAAAGAGTGATGGTTACGATGTAATTTATGTTATTGATGTGGAATCTGAAGAGAAAGAAACTTTGCCGGTAAGGCTAGACGGCATAAAAAGAGTGGCATGGTCTCCGGACGGTAAATATTTGGCGTTTGTCGGTCACACACCTGTTCAGTCCGATATTTATATTTATAATCTTGAATCAAAAAAATTAATTAATCTAACGGATGACATTTTTACAGATGATGATCCTGCCTGGTCTAATGATAGTAAAAAAGTATTTTTTTCATCCGATAGAAGAAATTATTTAAATACAACTGCACTGCCTGATTCATTTAAAATTTATAAATATAATTTTAATCAAACCGATATTTATTCAATAAATATTAACAACAAAGAAATCACCCGGATTACCGATATGCCTAAAAGTGATGAGAGTTCCCCGGTATGTGGTCCCGATGGAAAAGAAATTCTTTTTGTTTCTGACTTAAACGGTATAACAAACATTTACAAGAAAAGGATTGTTTTAAATGATTCTGATTCCGTTGTATCGGTTGCAGATATTAAACCGGTTCCAATTACAAATTCATTAACGGGAATCTCGCAGCTCTCAGCCTCAAAAGATGGATTAAAACTGGTTTTTGCTACTCTATATGAAGGTGCATATAATCTTTTTTTAATGAATAATCCTTTTGAACCCAAAACAGATAAGATTACTCTCCAGCCCACTGTTTATATTGCTGAATTAAGGGAAAAAGAATCCCGGAAAAAAGAGAAGGATAATTTAACCGGAAATAATTTATCGATTGATTCTACAAGAGTAAATTCTTTTGCTTTTTATACAGGCAGTTACGTTGATACATCCAAAACTTACGGCGATTCTATAAAAATAGATTTTGGCAATTATGTTTTTGGCAATAATACAAATATTAAAACTGATACAAGTAACGCCTCAAAATTTACATTGGCGGATAAACTTGATGCCGAAGGTAATTACAAGGTAAACAGATATAAAATAACTTTTTCACCCGATATAATTTATGCGAATGCAGGATATAGTTCACTATATGGATTACTTGGCACTACAGTCTTTTCATTTAGTGATGTTTTAGGAAATTACAGATTAATTGGAGTAACCAGTCTTCAAATAGATTTAAAAAATAGTGATTACGGTTTAGCTTATTATTATTTGGCTAATAGACTTAATTATGGTATTGAAGGATTCCATACAGCCCGGTTTGTAATTCTTTCCAGCGGTTTTGGCGCTGCTCTATATCGTTTCAGAGATTTTGGCTTTGTGGGATCATTAAGCTATCCTTTAAATAAATTTTATAGAATTGAAGGAGGTTTAAGCTGGCTTAATATTTTAGAGGAAAACCTTGACAACCCTGCGGAGCCTTCTGATAAAGTTTCTTATGTTATACCTTCAGTCAGTTTAATCCATGATAATAGTCTTTGGGGTTTTACTGCACCAATTGACGGTACGAGATATAGATTTGATGTCCTTGGTAACCCGGGATTTTTTCAAAAAAACTTAGACTTTTATTCTGTCCTCGGAGACTATAGAACTTACTTCAGGTTTTGGGATTATTATTCTTTTGCTTTTAGATTATCCGGTGGATACTCGGGTGGCTCCACCCCGCAGAGATTTTTCATCGGTGGTATTGAAAATTGGATTAATAGGAGATTTGCAACTGGTGATATACCCCTGGAGTCAGCATCTGATTTTGCTTTCTTAACACCTGTTCTTCCTTTAAGAGGATACGATTATGCACAGGAAATAGGAACGAAATACGGCTTGTTAAATCTTGAATTAAGATTTCCATTAATTAGATATTTGGTAACAGGTCCTCTTCCGATATTATTCAGCAATATTTTCGGTGCTGCATTTATTGATATGGGAGCTGCATGGAATAGTAACAAACAGCTAAGGTTTTTTGAAAGAAGCTCGGATGGGGGTGTAATATCAAAAGATTTATTAATAGGAACCGGTTTTGGTGCCAGAATATTTTTATTCTACTTTTTAATGAGATTCGATGTAGCGTGGGCTTATAATGTAAAGCATTTTTCAACTCCTAAATTCTATTTTTCACTTGGATATGATTTTTAACATTTAAATAAGGAAAGCTGTCTGTTAAATAAGACAGCTTCTTTCGAAATTATAATTTATGATTTATTTAATAATTAATTAGATTTTTTCTCTGACTTTGGTACTGATTTTTCCCCGGTTTTACCAGTTTTTTCACTAACTTTTTTTGCATCTTTTTTAGGTTGATTTTTATAATCGGTTTGATAAAATCCGCTTCCTTTGAATATAGGGCCTGCCCCAGGTCCGATTAATCTTACGACTTCACCTTTACATTTGGGACAAATTTTAGCGGGGTCGGCAGTCATTGTTTGAAATAATTCAAATTGGTAACCGCAGTTTTTACATTTATAATCATATGTAGGCATTTTAATCTCCTTAAATTAATAGGGCAAAACATAATGAAAAAAAACTTTTTTTTCTATAAATTAAATCAACCATATTAAATCTATTATTGTGCCAATATTTAAAGCAGTAAAATTGTGAAGAAACTACTACTCTTATTTCCGCTTCTCTTTTTAACAGGGTGCTTAAGTTACGTTCAAGAAGTTCAGCTCTATCCGGATGGTTCCGGAAGAATGGCAATAAATTATTGGATGAAGCTGCCTGACTCGGCAAGCATAAAAATTCTAGACAGGATAGGTATTTTTAATGCCGATTCTATTAGACACGAATTCTCTTCTAAATATACAAAAATTGAAAGCGTTCAGGTTTATTCTGATTCTACCGATAGTACTACCCATGCCAATATAAAATTCTCATTTACTAATATTGATTCCTTAAATAATATAAAAGCTTTCTCCGAAGCTAATTTTTCGTTAAGGGACGGAGCAGCAGGTCAAAAAATATTTTCGCAATTTATCCCTCCTATTGCAACAGGCTTCGGGATGGATGGTAGTAATTATAATGTGACTTATAAATATAAATTTTCCGGGGAAATAATTACTCATAATGCACAAAAGGTGGAAGGCCAGACATTGACCTGGCACTATACCCTGGCAGAAATCGGAAGGGGAAAAACAATCTCGGTTACTTTTAGACCATATAAATTGAAAGAAACACCGTTTTGGATCTATATAGTATCCGGTTTAGTTTTATTAATTGTAATTATTTTTCTTTTTAGGAAAAAGAAAGATTAATCCACGTTTTTTTAATGAAATAGTTTGATTTCATTAAGAATTATCCGAATTTATTTAGTATTAATGATATACTAATTTGTTGACATAGCAGGGCGATTTATTTATATTTATCGTCTATTTTTTAAATAATATGTGGCAAGTTGTTTAAGTATGACATCAAGTGAATTTAAAGTTTTTTCAGGTCGGTCAAACCCCGCTCTGTCTGAAAAAATTGCAAAAATACTTGATAAACCATTAGGAGCTATAGAATTAAAAAGGTTTAGTGACGGTGAAATTTGGGTAAAATACCTGGAAAATATCAGAGGCTCGGACGTATTTATTATACAATCCACAAATCCTCCCAGTGATAATTTACTTGAATTGTTAATAATGGTAGATGCTGCTAAAAGAGCATCTGCTACAAGAATAACAGCAGTAATTCCTTATTTTGGTTATTCAAGGCAGGATAGAAAAGATCAACCGAGAGTTTCAATAACGGCAAAATTAGCTGCGAATTTAATTACTGTTGCCGGTGCCGATAGAGTTATGACAATGGATTTGCATGCCGCACAGATACAGGGATTTTTTGATATTCCCTTTGACCATTTGTATGGTTCATCGATTTTTACAGGATTATTTAGTGAACTGAAAGATAATCTGGTAGTCGTATCTCCCGATGTAGGCGGGATAAAGATGGCAAGATCATATGCCAAAAGACTGCATGCTAACTTAGTTGTTATAGATAAAAGAAGACCAAAACAAAATCTTGCCGAAGTTATAAATATTATTGGGAGTGTTGATGGAAAAGATGTTCTTCTTGTGGACGATTTGATAGATACAGGTGGTACTTTCGTAAGTGCGGTTGAGGCATTAAAAAATGAAGGTGCAAAAAATATTTATGGTGCAATTACACATCCGGTGTTTTCTGGTGAAGCTTTAAAGCGTTTAGAAAGTTCCCAGCTTACAAAGCTTTTTGTATCGGATACAATTCCTTTTAAGGAAGATGGGAAAACAGAGAAAGTTTCGGTTATAACGGTTTCTGAAATTTTTGCCGAAGCAATTAGGAGAACTTTTGATAATGAGTCTATTAGTTCTCTTTTTGATATTGATAAAGGATAAATTTAGTTTGGAGAAAAAATGGAAAATGTAATATTAAAGGCTAATAAAAGAGATGCCCGTAGTAAATCAGAAAAAAACAAGCTGAGGACCAGCGGGAAGGTTCCAGGTGTTTTTTATATGAAAGAACATGAATCACTTCCGCTTTATGTTAATGAAAAAGAAATTACTCCTCTTGTGTTTACTTCGGATACTCATATTATTTCATTGCAGGTGGATGGAAATGAAGAACATGAATGTATAATTAAGGATGTTCAGTTTGATCCTATAACCGACAAGGTTATACATTTTGATCTTTTAGGTTTAACAAAAGGTGAAACTTTCCAGTTGGAAGTACCTGTTCAGCTTAAGGGAAATCCGGTCGGTGTCAAAGAAGGTGGAATAATCCAGCACATTATTCATAAGCTGGAGATCGAATGTTTACCCAAAGATATTCCTCAGCATATTGATATCGATATCACTGATCTTAAAATTGGGGACGCAATTCATGTAAGAGATTTAAAATTGGAAAATATTTCGTTTGTTACATCCGAAGGTGCAGTTATTGTCGCAATAACCCATCCAAAAGTTGAAGTGGAACAAACCACTGCAGAAGAACCAGTTGAGGGTGAAATTACTCAACCCGAATTAGTAGGTAAAGGGAAAGAAGAAAAAGAGGAAGAATAAAAAATTATTTATTGTGCGACTTATTTTAGGGATTGGCAATCCTGGCAGAAGATATAGTTTTAATAGACATAATGTCGGATTCATGTTTTTAGATTATATGGCTGTAAAAGAATCTATTCCATTTCTTCCTTCTAAAGGTAATTTTTATTATGCAGAAGGTAAGATAAACAATTCTGAATACAGCCTTATAAAACCTACTACATATGTTAATGACAGTGGAGGGGCCGCTTTGCAGGCTTTGCAATTTTATGATACTAATGTTGAAGATCTTTTAATCGTTGTTGATGATCTGAATATCAATTTTTCAGAATTTCGAGTTCGAACTTCAGGTGGAGACGGCGGACATAATGGCGTAAGTTCAATTATATATCATCTTAATTCTAATCAGTTTCCCCGCATTAGAATAGGAATTGGAGCATCTATTGAAAAGGGGAAAATGGCTGATTATGTTCTTTCCGATTTTAGTAAAGAAGAAATGGAAAACTTAAAAAAATCATTTGCATCATGTTTTACTTTAACAAAAGAATTTATAAAGGGAGGCATAAAGAAAATGATTGATGCAAACAGCAGGCTTTCGTCTGAGAATTCAGATATGAATTAAAAGTTTATCCTGCTTCGAGGAAATTTACTTAATATATAATGCGAATAAACATAAAGGACTACAATGCGAAAAAATATTTTATCTATAATTCTTATTCTATTTAGTCCGGTTTATATTTTTGCCGGGGAAGCTAATCTAAAAATACCTACACTTAATGATAATCAGCAAACAATATTGATTGCAGGGATATTTATCTGCCTTTTAGGAATGATATTCGGAGTTTATCAATACCGAAAAGTCAAGAGATTAAAAGCACATCAATCAATGCTTGATATTGCCCAAATTATTTTTGAAACATGTAAAACATATCTTTTACAGCAGGGCAAATTGTTAATTGTTCTTTTCGTTTTTATTGCGATATGTGTATCATTTTATTTCGGATATTTAATGGAAGATGAATTAGGCGGTGTACTTTTAATTTTATCATGGACAGTAATTGGTATCCTTGGTTCATATAGTGTTGCCTGGTTTGGAATAAGGATGAACACATTGGCAAACAGCAGGATGGCTTTTGCTTCACTTGAAAGGAAACCTATAAAACTTTTAAATATTCCTCTTGACGCAGGAATGAGTATAGGTGTAATGCTTGTTTGTGTTGAACTGGTAATGATGCTTATTATTTTACTTTTTATCCCAAGACTTTATGCCGGGGCTTGTTTTATTGGTTTTGCGATTGGTGAGTCCTTAGGTGCTGCTGCTTTAAGAATTGCCGGAGGTATTTTTACTAAAATTGCTGACATTGGCTCCGATTTAATGAAAATAGTTTTCAAAATTAAAGAAGATGATCCTCGCAACCCTGGTGTAATTGCGGATTGTACAGGTGATAATGCTGGTGACAGTGTTGGTCCGACTGCCGATGGTTTTGAAACTTATGGCGTAACAGGTGTCGCTTTGATCAGCTTAATTGTCCTTGCAGTTGCGGATATTAATTACCAGACCGAACTACTCACGTGGATTTTTGCAATGCGCATTATGATGATAGTGACTTCCGTTTTAGCTTTCGGGATAAATAGAAGTTTATCGCAAGTTCGTTATTCAAAAAAGGACGATATAGATTTTGAAGTTCCGCTTACTTCCTTGGTTTGGATTACTTCAATTATTTCTATTATTGGTACTTTTATTGTCAGTTATTTTCTAATTGAAAGTTTACCGAACAATCTTTGGCTTATCTTATCTATTGTAATTAGCTGCGGGACACTAGGCGCTGCTGTAATACCTGAGTTCACAAAAATTTTTACAAGTACAAAATCGAAGCATGTTGAAGAAATAGTTACTTCATCAAGAGCGGGCGGTGCTTCATTAAATATTCTATCAGGTTTAGTTGCCGGGAATTTTAGTGCTTTTTGGATGGGACTTGTATTTGTCGTTTTAATGTTTGTTGCTTATACAACAAGTTCTGGTGCACTTGGGCCCATTATGATCTACCCTTCAATTTTTGCTTTTGGACTTGTTGCATTCGGATTTTTAGGAATGGGCCCGGTAACAATTGCAGTTGATAGTTATGGTCCCGTAACAGATAATGCACAATCAATATATGAACTTTCTTTAATAGAAGAGATAAAAGATGTTGATAAAGAAATTGAAAAGGATTTCGGATTCAAACCGGATTTTGAAAAAGCAAAATATTACCTGGAAGCAAATGATGGCGCCGGTAACACTTTTAAAGCAACTGCCAAACCTGTATTAATCGGTACCGCCGTAGTTGGTGCTACAGCCATGATATTTTCTTTAATTCTTGTATTAAAGCAAACTTTAGGAATAGTTCCGGAAACTATCCTTAGTTTATTAAATCCTTATTCATTGATAGGTTTTATATGCGGCGGGGCAGTAGTATATTGGTTTACAGGTGCTTCCATACAAGCAGTTAAAACCGGAGCATATAGAGCTGTAAAATATATAAAGAAAAACATTCAATTAGACGAAACCGCGAGCAAAAGTGCCTCAATAGAAAAATCTAAAGAAGTTGTTAAGATATGTACACAATATGCTCAAAAAGGCATGTTTAATATCTTTGTATCCGTTTTTTCTTTTGCTCTTGCTTTTGCATTGTTTTCTGCTCCTTCTTCAAATTCTGTATACCCGGTTTCCTTCTTTATCAGCTTTTTAATTTCAATTGCTGTATTTGGACTTTTCCAAGCAATCTTTATGGCTAATGCAGGTGGTGCCTGGGATAATGCAAAAAAAGTTGTAGAGGTTGAATTAAATGAAAAAGGAACAGAACTTCATGATGCTACTGTTGTAGGTGATACAGTCGGAGATCCTTTTAAGGATACTTCTTCAGTGGCTCTTAATCCCATAATTAAATTTACAACTTTATTTGGATTGCTTGCTATGGAAATTTCTATTTCCGAACATTTCCGACATATTGCACCTTATGTGGGGGGAGTTATTTTTATAGTAGGCTTGTATTTTGCGTGGCGTTCTTTTTATAGAATGCGCTCTGAGGAATAAAATCATTTAAAGGAAGGAAATAATTCACTTATTTGATTTTGGCTCTATTGCATTGAATTTTATTATAGAAAAAGTTGATTTTTTGATAAAAAATAGAGTTTAAAAGAAACAGTCGTACTTTAATTATTAATTAGGAATGAAATTATTTTTACTTGTAATTGCGCCTTTAATTAAATAAATTATACGCCTAAATAAAAATAATTACATAATCCCGGCTCTTATAATAGAAGGGCCTATGTCCATCGGGAGAATTTGATGACAACGAATATATATGAAAGTGCGGTTATTATTAATGCCGCATTAGAAGACGAACAGATAGATTCAGTGATTTCTCGTATTAAAGAAACCATTTCGCACAATGGTGGGGAAATAAGGGAAATTGAGAACTGGGGAAGAAAAAGATTGGCTTACATGGTTAAGAAAAGTAAGATCGGATACTATGTATTTTTCAGATTTAATGCCCCTTCCAGCATCGTTTCCAAACTAGAAAGAACTTATGTACTCGACGAACATATATTAAGGTTTTTAACTATTAAGTTAGATAATGATGCCATTGAACATATTGAAAAGCATAAAAAAGTTTCGCAGGATGAAAACTCTACAGCTGAAGTAGAAGTTAGCAAAAAATCTGAAGTTCACACTAATGATAGTGATTAATTAAATCTATTAACGATAAGTATGGAGGAAAAAACCATGGCTGATTTGAAAATGCCTGAAATTAACTATGTCGTTGTTGCGGGTAATTTGACTAAAGATCCTATTTTTAGACAAACAACTAATAATACACCAGTTGTTAATTTTTCTATCGCATCTAATAGAAAATATAAAGATAGCTCAAACCAATGGCAGGAGGATGTTTGTTATGTAGGCATTGTTGCATGGAATAAACTGGCAGAAAGCTGCCGGGATAGATTGAAAAAAGGTTCTGCTGTACTTGTAGATGGGGAACTGCAAAGCAGAAACTGGAAATCGGAAGAAGGACATAATAGGAGCATTGTAGAGATTAAAGCACGGAGAATCCAGTTCTTAAATAAAAGAATGAGGAATTCGAATAATGGAGTTGATGAAAATGGGGATGTTGATAGTGTCTCAGATGAAGATAATGTTGATTATACGGAAGATTCATTTGATAAGTTTTTGTCCAACGAGGAATCTGATTTAATTAAAGAATAGGAAAATAGATGAAAAAAGAAATTAAAACTAAGAAAGTCTGTAGATTTACTGAAAATCATGTGAAGTATATTGATTATAAAGATGTAAAAATTTTGCAGCGGTATGTTACCGAACAGGGTAAAATAATTCCTAAACGAATAACGGGGACTAGTTCTAAATATCAAAGAGAATTATCTATTGCAATAAAACGTGCTAGGCATATGGCTCTTTTACCATATGTTGCAGAAACAGTGAAATAAGTTTTTGGGAGATTTAAATGAAAGTAATATTGCGACAAAACTTTAACGGACTTGGTCAAATAGGACAGGTAGTTGATGTTAAAAACGGTTACGCCAGAAATTATCTGATACCTAGAAAATTAGCATATCCTGCATTGCAAGGGAACGTAAAAGCATTAGAAGAAGAGAAAAAAAATCTCGAAAAGAAAAGAATTCAAGAGCTATCTTCTGCAGAAACTTTTGCAGGTGAACTTGAGAAAATTTCGGTTACAATTCCGGTTCAGGTTGGTGAAGAAGATAAAATTTTCGGTTCTGTAACTAATCAAATGATTGCCGATGCATTAAAAGAAAAGGGTTATGAAATCGATAGAAGAAAAATTGAGATTGAAGAACCTATTAAATCACTCGGTATTTATGGAATCAATATAAGGCTTCACCCTTCGGTTAGTGCTAAAATTAAAGTTTGGGTGGTAAGGGAATAAATATTATTCTGAGTATTTAAAATAAAAAAAGGAAAGCATTTTGCTTTCCTTTTTTTATTTATAAAAACCTTTTTATCTTACTTTTACTTTCTTTTCACGAACCAGTTTTGCTACTCCAGAAGTTCCATTTTTGGAAATATTTTTAATAGCCTTGGTAGAAAGTTTCAATGTTACAAAACGGTTTAATTCTTGGACCCAAATTCTCTTTTTTTGAAGGTTTGGTAAAAATCTTCTTTTAGTCCTATTGTGAGCATGAGAAACATTATTCCCGGTTAATGGTCCAATACCTGTTATTTGGCATCTTCTTGACATTTATTCTCCATTAAGATTTAACTTTCTAAATAAAATACTAATATACTAAAAAAATAATTACAAATTCAATTTATTAAGAATTGCATATTAATAAACAATACAGTGGATAAAATTTCCTTATCTGTATATTGAAACTCATTAATAGATTATTATCTTACAATTGGTAACTATGAATTAATAAAATTCCAAATTCGGTTGCATGCCTACATCATATCAAAAATTTACTACTTGTGCGAAAGGAGTTGTATATGGAGTATTATGAACTTCATCCAGAAACACCGCAATTAAGGTATATAAATAAGGCTGTGGAAATTTTAAGAAAAGGCGGTGTAATTATTTATCCTACCGATACAGTGTATGGGATAGGGTGCGATATTTTTAATAAAGAGGCTTTGGAAAGAATATTTGCAATAAAAAATGATAGTGTAAATAAATTATTTAGCTTTGTTTGTTCGGACCTTAAAGATATTGCTAAATATGCAAGGGTTTCGGATTATGCTTATAGAACTATGAAGTATTTATTGCCGGGACCTTATACTTTTATATTGCCCGCTGCCAGGCAGGTTCCCAAAAAATTATGGAGTAAAAGAAAAACAGTTGGTATAAGGGTTCCTAACCATGCAGTTACTTTAACCTTGGTAAGAGAATTCGGTCATCCAATAATCAGTACAAGTACAACAAATAGAAAAGGGGATGTTTTAATAGATCCGTTTGAAATAAGAAATATTTTTAATTTCCAGGTTGATTTAATGCTGGCTTCGGGGAATTTAAGCGGGGATCCTTCCAGTGTTATTGATTTAAGCACTGAAGTTCCGGAAATAATTAGAGAAGGTGCGGGTGATGTAAGTCTATTTGTGTAAGCTAAAGAACCTTCGAGGTAACGTACTGCAATTATGTACTAACTCGAAGGTTCTAAACTCTTTATCTTTTCCTGTAAATTTGTGTTGAAGAAGCTTGAGCAGTTGATGTAATAATAATCTCATTAATATTTACATAAGAGGGACGAGTTGCACAAAATATAACAGCTTCTGCAACATCTTCTGCTGATAATGGAATAACCCCTTCGTAAACTTTTTCTACTTTTTCTTTATCTCCTGAAAACCTGACGTCGCTAAATTCGGTTCTAACCATTCCGGGATCAACTGTTGAGACTCTTACATTCTTATCAAGAACATCTAACCGGATGGATTGAGTTAATGCACTTACAGCAAATTTGGTAGCACAATAAACATTTCCATTCTGATATACATCATGCCCAGCAGTTGAACCGATATTAATTACGTGTCCGTTTTCTCTTTCGGCCATCGAAGGAAGAACCTGACGTGTAATATATAGCAGCCCTTTAATATTTGTATCAATCATTTCTTCCCAATGTTCTACTTCTCCTTCATAAAGTCTTGAGTACCCTCTCGCGAGTCCTGCATTATTTATTAATACATCTATTTGTTTCCAATCTTCCTGCAGACTAGAGATTGTGCTTTTTACTTTTTCATAATTTCGAACATCGAGTTCAATTGTCAAAATTTTTGAATTATATTGTTTGGTTATGGAAGAAGCAATAGTCTTAAGTCTATTTAAACGTCTGGCGGCTAGCATTAGGTTAGCTCCTTCTTTTGCGAAAGCGAGTGCACATGCTTGCCCAATCCCTGAAGAAGCGCCTGTTATAAGAACAATTTTATTTTTTAATGATTCCATTTTATTCTTTTTATTTTTTGTTATAGGTGATTATCAAATTAAAGATATTTTTAATAAAATTGAAAAATAAAGAATCTTAATCTTAGAACGGTAAAACTAAAATCAAAAAGACAAACGAAAAGGTTAAGAAAACATGCAACTATCCATCCATGCAATTGAATTATTGAAGAATTTTTAATTAACTTTTGAACTAAAGATGTTGAATTGATTAAGAGTAAGATTACGATTAAGAATTGAAAATGATCATAACTAAGTTATTGAAATACTCCCGAAATTATATGTCTGCACTTATAACATTTTCCATCAATAATTTTGTTTTTTAAAACATCATGCCAGTCTCTTTTTATTAATGCAGTATTACAATTGGGGCAGTAAGTTGTCTGCCCTTCGAGGTCATGAATGTTACCAACATAACAAAATTTTATGCCTGATCTTATTGCTATATCTCTCGCTTTAGTTAATGTAGATTGAGAAGTACGTGTTTTGTTTGTCATTCTAAAATCAGGATGAAAAGCTGTGAAATGAAGAGGAACCGAATCTCCCAGATTCTCTAAAATCCAATTGCATTCATTTTGAATTTCTTCCGGGGAGTCATTTTCATCAGGAATTAACAAAGTAGTAATTTCAAACCAAATATCTGTTTCATTTTTTAACCATAACAATGTATCCAAAACATCTTTTAATGAAGAGAAAGTTAATTTATTATAAAATCTTTCCGTGAATCCTTTTAGATCAACATTAGCAGCATCGATATATTTGTAGACATCTTTCCTGGCATTTTTATCAATATAACCTGCCGTTACCATTACGGAATTTATTCCTTCTTCTCTTGCTATTTTCGATATGTCAATTACATATTCACCGAATATGGTCGGATCGTTATATGTGTATGCGATTGACGGAACTCTATATTGCTTTGCGAGATTTACAACATCTTCAGGAGAATAATTCATAGAATTTGAATCATCCAACTTTGCTTTGCTTATTGACCAGTTCTGGCAAAATTTGCATCCGAGGTTGCAGCCTGCGGTTCCAAAGCTTAAAATCGAAGTCCCTGGGTAAAAATGATTTAACGGTTTCTTCTCGATTGGGTCAATTGCAAAGCCTGTTGGTCTGCCGTAACCGATTGTATAGAGTTTTCCTTTATGGTTTTGGCGTATATAACAAAATCCGGGCTGCCCCTCTCCGATTTTACAATAACGCGGGCAGAGTGTGCAAAGGATTTTATTCTTATCAGCAGGCTCCCACCATTTTGCAAGCACTAATTCACCGATATTTCTTTCAAGTAACTCCATCACTTCAAAATGCTTTTACTATAAAATAAATTTTTAGATTCACAGATGAAAGTTATATTTAAATAACCATAGTCTGAACCATGATTTATCTGATTATTAGATTTTCAGGATTTTTTGTTTATATTGTTTATGATTTTATATTAATCTTCCAAAATTAGGGGGAAACATATTGAATGTTTTCCAATCAGAAATTTTTCTAAAAAAAACTGTTAAATAAATATCTTTCAGACAATGAAATATGAAGATATAACTAAGCGCATAATCGGGTGCGCTATGAAAGTACATTCTGCTCTTGGCAATGGCTTTCAGGAAGTAATTTATCAACGTGCAATGGAAATTGAAATGAATATAGATGGATTGTTTTTTGAGAGGGAAAAAGTAATGTCGATATACTATAAAAGTTATGATATTGGTACTAGGAGAGTAGATTTCTTTGTTGAAGGAAAAATTATGGTTGAATTAAAAGCTTTGATAAAGCTTGAAAACGTTCACCTAGCACAAGCAAAAAATTACCTGGAGGCTTATAATATGGAAGTTGGATTATTAATTAATTTTGGAGCAAGAAGCCTTGAGTTTAAAAGAATATTTAATCATCCAAACCAGGATTTACAGGATTAAATGATAATAACTAATCATATAATCCTTAGAATCATATAAATCCTGGTTTAGATTACTTCGAACCGTATCCAATTAACCCTGCTTTTTTCAGAGTATGGTGCACCGGCGGCAAATATAACAACATCGCCTTCTTTTACATGTTCCTCTTCAAGGACTAGCTTTTTTGCTTTATCAATCACTATATGTTCTTTATCAATATCGTTATAAAAAATTGAAGTTACACCCCATCTTAAGCAAAGATTGTTCATCGTATCGAAGCTGTTTGAGAGAGCAATTATTTTTGAGTTAGGCCTGAACTTTGCGAGATTTCTTGCAGTACGTCCCTTATAAGTAAACACAACTATTGCTGCAGCATTAGTTTGTTTGCTAACTTCTGCAATAGCCCTTCCCATTGAATCAAAAAGATTCTCTTCAATCTTTTCAGGGATCTTATAATCTATAATTCGAAAAGGAAAATGACGTTCTGAATTTCCAATAATGTCATTCATAATCTGGACAGTTTTAAAGGGATATTTTCCTACAGACGTTTCACCGCTCAGCATAACTACATCTGTTCCATCCCACACAGCATTAGCAACGTCGGAGGCTTCAGCCCGTGTCGGTATCGGATTATGGATCATTGATTCAAGCATTTGTGTTGCTGTAATAACCAGCTTCCCCTCGGAATTACATTTCTTAATTATTTCTTTTTGAATTACGGGGACTTCCTGCGGTGGCAATTCGACACCAAGATCACCGCGTGCTACCATTATGCCGTCTGCTGTTTCTAGTATCTCGTCAAAATTATCAACTGCTTCTTTCTTTTCAATTTTTGCAATTACCGGCTTTTCAAAATTTTTATTTTTTAACCATTCTTTTAAATGTGAAATATCGGAAGCTTGCCTGACAAAAGATAAAGCAATGTAATCGATCCTGTATTTCATACAGAATTCAAGATCTTTAAAATCCTTTTCCGTAACAGAAGGAGTAGATAATTTCATTCCGGGCAGGTTCATCCCTTTTTTAGGTTTAAGTATCCCGCCTGCTTCAATGGAACATAAGACGGAATCCTTTTTCCTTTCGAGAATTCTTAATCGCAATAGACCATCGTCTATCAATACCGGATCTCCAACCTGTGCATCATCAACCAAAGATTTATAAGATGTGGAAATTATATCTTTAGTTCCAATTATATCTTTTGTTGTAATTTCAATTTTATCTCCCTGTTGAATTTCAATTTCCGGTTCGACAAGTTCGCCAACTCTTATTTTAGGACCTTGCAAATCAACTAAAATAGATAAAGGAGTTTTTTCTTCTTTACATGCCTTGTCAATTTCATTAAAAAGCTTTTCGAAAAAATTATAGTCTCCATGGGAAAAATTCATCCGTACACCATCCATACCTGCCAGAATTAATTTTTCTATATCATTTTCTGTAGATGTTGCCGGACCAAGTGTACATAAGATTTTAGTTTTGGCAAATGTGCTGCTAACAAGATTATTCATTTTCTCTTTTTCTTGGTTGAGGTTTTAGAAGATAATGCTTTTCTCATTCTAGATTTTGCATAAAGATCTTTTATTTTTTCTGCTACCAAAGAAAACACTGTCCCTTTTTCGTATCCTTTTGGAATACGAACGCCGGCTTTAACACCTGTTAAGATTTCTATTCCTTCTTCCACCCTGGAAATAGGATAAATATGGAACTCGCCTTTTTTAACGGATTCAATTATATCTTCACGAAGCATTAATTCTTCAACATTTTGTACAGGGATAACAACTCCTTGTTTTTTATTTAAACCTTTCATTTTACAGATATCATAAAAGCCTTCAATCTTTTCATTTACACCGCCGATCGGCTGAACATCTCCCTTTTGATTTAACGAACCGGTAACAGCAAGATATTGTTTTATAGGAAGATTAGATAAGGTGGAAAGTAAACCAAAAATTTCAGCACAAGATGCACTATCTCCATCGACTGTTCCGTATGATTGTTCGAATACTAAATTTGCATTAAACGAAAGCGGGAGATCCTGTCCGAAAGTTTCGCGGAAGTATCCTGAAATAATTAATACACCTTTATTATATTGCTTACCGCTCATCCCGGCTTCGCGCTCAACATTAATTATAGTGCCGCTGCCTAACGAAACAGTAGCGGTAATCCTGGTTGGTCTGCCGAAAGCGTAAAAATCACCCCCGTAAACAGCAAGCCCGTTTATTTGACCTACTCTTTCACCTTCGGTATCAATTAGGAACATATCCTGCTGGTACATATCCGTTATTTTCGCTTCGAGTAAACCATGTCTTTCTTTTGCCGAGTCAAAAGCCTTTTGTATATGAGCAGATGAGACCACATCAAAGCCATCATCAAGAGCCCAAAAATTTGCTTCGCGTGCCAGGTCGGCAATGTAAGAAAATCTTGTAGTAAGTTTATTTTTGCTGCCGGCATACCTGGCACCAAGCTCGATCAAATATGCTATTGCGTTTTTATCAAATTCACAGAGTTTTTCTTCTTTAATCATTTTTTTAATAACCCTTGCGTAATCGACCAGTACTTTATCATTCCTTTTAATTTCAAAATCAAAGTCGGCCTTTATTTTGAATATCTTTTTAAAATCATATTCAAAACTTGCAAGCAGTGAATAAATATCCTGGCTTCCAATCAAAATAATTTTTGCATCAATATCTATCGGCTCAGGTTTTAATATTGAAGTTGAGGGGAGGAAGTAGCTTGGAAGATCCTGGATTTCAAGCTTATTGTAAGTTAGAACTCTTTTTAGTGTATGCCACACACCTGGTTCTTCAAAAAGATGGTTAACATTTATTATGAGATAGCCGCCGTTTGCTCTTAATAACGAACCTGCTTTTATTCGTGTAAAATCGCTGTACCAGCCGCCTCGCCCGTCACTAATTCTTTCAATTGTTCCGAAAATATTTACATAAGTCGGGGAAGTTTCTTCCACTACAGGACAATCTTTAAATTCTGAAGTATCTAGGACTATATTAACTTCGTACGTTTTAAAATAATCAATTGGTAAACCTGAATCGGTAGTTTCGCCTTCGGGTTTAAATCCTTTAAATATCTGTATATTTTCTAAAATGTGATTTTCAACCTGATCTAAATATTCGGTTACTTTTTCCAGGTTATATTTTTCCCGTAAATTTTCTATAACTCCGTTTACAACAACTTCAGCGGTTTCTTTTTCCAATTTTAAAAGCTGCTCCTGGAACTGCTGGCTAATTTTTAATCCCTTCTTGAAAATTGCATGAAGCTCTTCCTGGTAATCGTTATATTTTTTTATTATTTCTTTAACTTCATCATTTGAGATTTTATTCTGTTGAACCAGTTCATCCAGTTGATAAATCGGAACAGGTTTGTCATCAATTATAGGTATTATATCAGGTCTGGCAGCCTCACCAATTTTTGTTTGACCAAGTGTAAAATGATCATTCTTTAATTTTTCATTAAAAGGTTCTAAAAGAGCTTGTTCTTTTTGGCTATATTGCTCCATAATTATTTTTTTCCTGTGAACATAAGATTCACTTTCCAGTGCCTGCGGGATTCTTTTCTTTAAAATATTTATAGCCGAAGAAAAACCTTGCTTAAATTCCTTTGCTTTTCCGGAAGGGAAGACAAGCAAGGCCGGTCTATCTTCATCTTTGAAATTATTAACATAAGCATAATCTTTAAGGGGAGGGCAGTCAGAACTTATTTTCTCAAGCATTTTTTTTACCGTTGTAGCTTTACCAGTACCCGATAACCCCGCAATATAAATATTATACCCGGGACTGTGTAAACCAACACCTATCTTAAGAGCTTTTAATGCCCTTTCCTGTCCGAGGATCCCTTCGATAGGTTCAAGATCAATAGTTGAAGCGAATTTAAAAATATCAGGATTACACTTCCATCTTAAATCGGCCGGTTTAAGCTCTTTGAATTTGCCAGCTGATAAAACTTGATTAGGAATTTTGGCCATATTATTTCCCCGTCAGTTATTAAGTTAATATTATCAATATGATGTTAAATCTGTATTACAAAAATAAATTTTATAAATTAAATTTTTTTTTCAGAACACAAAATAAAACAAGTTTACGCCAGATCACAGACAATTAAAAATTAATTACTTTACTTAACATTAATAAATTTTAATCTTTTATTAAGGATTTCTTCATATTAAACTAATATATTTCTTCAGTGAAAATAATTTTTGTTAAAGGGGTATAATTTTAACCTCAATCTTTCGTTTGTTTTAAAAAATGAGTTTTAATAATTAATTAAAGTTTCCCTGAACATCAACATTACTGTAAGGAGAGCGAAATATCTCTCCTTTTTTATTTTAAACATATTGAAGATTGCCCTCATATCATTTTTATCTTAATCCTAATCTTACACTTAATCCTTCTTTGTAGAGGTAGATACAATTATCCCAAAGGGACTTTCTTCGGAAAGAGTAAGATAAAGAAGTTTTAAATTATATTATCTGTAAAAAAAATTAATTTAATATAAACAATCTATATTCCGGTTTTCTGCCTTTTGAATACTTTATTCCCGGCACAGGGAAGTGCAGCATATTTGCAGTATTAATTAATAGATCCCAGTCTTTATTTTGAGTAGTAAATATTTCATTTAAATTAAAATCGAAACCTAGAATAAATTCTCTTCTTTTATAATCGTCCGAAATGCTAAAACCCACGCCAGCTTGTAAAAACTTAGGCCAGATATTAATCTCTGAATTTCCCAATAACTTATGTATATCAGCAGTCAGCCAATAAATGTGAGCTTCATAAGTTGATGTTAGATTTGGAGGAAAATGAAAATCGTGAGTCGGTATATAACTCCATTTGAAATTAAAATTTTGCAGAATTGGAAAGACATCTTGAAGATAAGCATAACCAACTCCCATAGTATTGAAAGCTAGGTCCTGGTAATCGAAACCATATTTTGAAAATCCGTCGCCAACTTCCACAATTACTCCAAGGCCAAAGCTTAACAAAGCTGCAATTTCTTTGGAATTACTTTCAGGATAACCACCCCATTCCAGCAAATTTTTTGATAACCTGTAGAAAAAATATGAAGTATAAAAGTGACCTATTTTATCAATACCCATATAAGTGCGATCACCTAACCAGTCTTCTCCTTTTTCAGGAGAAAAGAAAGAAAAGCTTCTATTACCATCTCTCCACCACATTGAATATCCGGCTATTAATGTAGTAGCATAAGCACCGGATAAAGCGAAAATAGATATATTTTTTCTTGAAAAAAATGAGTTTGATTTTTCTTGGTAATTGCTAAGTGAATCCTGTGCGGAAGCAATTTGAAATGTCAGCAGAAAAACTAAAATTAATTTTCTAATAAAAGAATATTTAAAAATCAAAATACAGTCCTAAAAGATTTCTACTGCTTGTTTCTTCATACAATTGTCCGCGTTCATCGTATCCCGTTCTAAATGTATAAGCCAATCGGATAAATGAATCACCATTTTGAGGATATTTAAAACCAATCTGAAAGGCTTTTGTTGTACCGTTATTTACTTCGGCTTTCATTTTAATATCGAAAGCAAAGTATAACAGTACATTCTCAGATATTTTTTTACCTGCATCAAAACCAAACTGGAACCGGGTGTGTTTATTTTTCCGTGGTTCATTATGAAAATTATAGGTTGCAGCTGCATAAACTTTCCCATTAATCAAATCAATTAGTTTTTCTCCCTGAAGCCCGATATAATCCCTAACATAATTTATCGATGTCTGGTTAAGCTGCAAAATTCCGTCATCGACAAAATGGGCGCTCATGTGCCCCCAATTAAATCTTAGTAAATAATCATCACCGAAATTCCTGTCTAAGAAAAAATCTACAAGGTAGTCGGCAGTAAAAACCTGTATATGAGGAGGGGTGATCTTCAATGTGCTGAACACCGTAGCAGCAATTGAAAATTGATAATCATTGTTATTAATTGTAAGATTTAATAAGGGTTTGTCTGTTCCAATATTTCCATACCACTCATTCGATTCAAAGTGTTTTAGCAATGAAAATTGGTGGGATATTGCATCTGCATAATATTTTTGATACGTCTTTTTTTTCGGGAAAATTTTAATAGATGTTTGAGAAAAAACCGGGTTGCTAAATAGTAAGAAAAGTGATAATAAGAAAAATTTCATCAATTTGTTCCGTAAAATTGTTTGACAAAAATAATTATTTTTAAATAGTAATTGAAATTGTAGTTGATTAAATGATTATTTTTTATTCAGCAAATTATTTGATTAAGAATAAGAGTAAGATTATAATTAAGAATTATAGAAGAACTTAATAATATAACGTTATGAAAATAGTTGATGTAAGAAAATTATTTCCGCACTTAAAATCTGAAAAAATATATTTTAACCATGCTTC
>Ga0315554_1000377_pt1 | contig 25989 bp, 24 predicted proteins | sample SalMarSW160370MG_FD_202114 | JGI IMG/M metagenome (GOLD analysis project Ga0315554, IMG submission 202114) | Salt marsh sediment microbial communities from the Plum Island Ecosystem LTER, Massachusetts, United States - Salt Marsh Sediment SW1603-70 ...
GTCAACCCCTCCATGACGCCGTGGTAATACCGATTCTATAAATTGCTATTATGTATAAAATTAGAATTGTGGCGGCAGAGGTACCGCGGGCAACAAAGATTGACACCCCTGCGAATGCACAACGAAGTTGCACGCCAATGGCTAACGGCCAAGGGTCCGCAGCAGGCCGGCCACCCGATCCGGAGCTGCTGCTTTCAGCCGCTTTTTCTTCAGATTCTCTATCAGTACCCGGCGGATATCCGGATCGGGGTTCTTTGCCCATCGTTCCAGCATCGGAAAGCCCTCCTCGGGAAGCTTCGACACCACGACGCTGACAGCGTAACTCAATCCCTTTTTCAGGATCCGGAACGCCTCCCCCTTCCGCTGCTCTGCATGTAGCCGGGCGGCATCCTCGAGGATCCCTTCGGTGGTCTTCAAAGCGTAGCGGGCGACCTCCACCTCACCCAGAAGCGGCGGATGGGCCAAGGCGGCCAGAACCGCCCGCCTCTCCATCAAGGAGCCGTCGGTTAGCGAACCGTCCTTCGCTGCATCGTTGGAAAGCCAGTCATCCAGGATGCGGCGCAGTGCCGCCGGATTGCCCTCCCCCAGATGCTGAAGAGACATCGCCACCGCTTCGCGGATGCGCCACCGCGAATCCGCGGCGGCCCGGCGTATCGTCTCTACCAGATGCTCGCTGCGAACCGACGGTTCAGTACGGCCGCCGGGACCTGTACGGGGACCCGAGCATGTAGGAGTGTTGTACAGCACGCCGAAGGCGAGCAACGCGCAGAAGGGGAGGAACTCTCGCGGGTCTCCGGTGGGAGCTTCCTCCGCGAAGATCCCGGCCCAGGCATAGAGGATTTCCAACCAGGCGGCGGGTTCAGCGGCAGCGGTGGATACCGCCCTGGAAAAAGCTTCGGCCAGCTCAAGGTTGCCCCGGGGACCGGGCAGGTTGGATTCCGCCATGAGCTTTGCGGCCAGTTCGGCCGCATTTTTCGGATCCCGCATGAGCTCCTTGAGCTCGGCCGCGTAGACTTCGGTTTTACCCACGGATTCCTTCTCTACCTTTTACTACGGTTGTATTCTGCAGGTATCCGGGTACCGCTTTGGCGCTGAGGTATCAAGCGTACACCTCCTCCACCCCGTCTACCGAATCCCCTGCATGAAGGAGGTCAACACCTGGAGGGCTTTTTCGTTGCTTCCACCTTCGGGTATGATAAGATCGGCATAAGCCTTGGTCGGCTCCACGAACTCCAGGTGCCCGGGACGCACGACGTCGAGGTACTGGGTGATCACGGACTCCACGGTACGGCCCCGTTCGGTGATATCCCGTTTCAGACGGCGGATGAAGCGAATGTCATCCGGCGTGTCCACGTACAACTTGAGATCCAACAGCTCCCGCACCCGCGGATCCACGAAGACCATGATACCCTCGAAGATCACCAGATTGCGTGGGACCACGGCCATGGTTTCTACCTTACGCCGGTGGTGCACAAAATCATACACAGGGACCTTGATCGTCTTTCCCCGTTTCAAGGCCCCAAGTTGTTCGACGATCAGGTCGGTGTCAAATGCCGAAGGGTGATCGAAGTTGAAGGCGGTGATGTTCTCATTGTCTACGAACTCGGCGGATTTGTAGTAACTGTCCTGAGCCAAACAGATGAAATCGGGGATGATCTCAGAGATCCGTTGGACGATCGTGGTCTTCCCGGATCCGGACCCGCCGGAGATGCCGATGATCCTCACTCCCATGGGGCCACTATAGCAGGGGATATTCGGGATGTCGAGCTGCCGCTCGCCGGCGGCGCCTTGCGCATCTTCCCGCGACACCATAGTTTGGACTACAATCCCCAGGAACCATATGAAACCTGCCGCACTACTCATTCTCGGCGTCTTCCCTTTGATCGGCGGCTGCTACCTGATCAAGCAGGGAACCTACCTGCTGAGTTACAACACCCGCTCACGATCCATCGAAAAGGTTCTGGCCGATGGATCGGTCGGCGGGGATGCGGAGGAGATGCTGCGTACCGTCCAGGAGATCCGCCGCTATGCCGTGGAGGAGATCGGTCTGGAGCAGAACAGGAACTACACCCGCTACCTGGAGCTGGACAAAGACTACGTGGTCGACGTGGTCACCGCCTGTGCAGCGGACTCATTTACCCCCCACCAGTGGCGCTTTCCCATTTTCGGCTCCTTTCCGTACAAGGGATTCTATGAGGAAGCGGATGCTCGGCGCGAGGCCGCCCGGCTCAAAAAAAAGGGTCTGGATGTTTGGATCAGGAGGGTTGACGGTTTCAGCACCCTGGGACTGCTCTCCGATCCGATCTACAGCTTCATGACCGATTATTCGCTCTACGCCCTGGCCGACCTCATCATCCACGAGCAGACCCATGCCACGATCTTCATCAAGAACGAAATCCAGTTCAACGAGGAACTGGCCACCTTTGTGGGACGGGAGGGGGCACTGTCCTTCCTCCGGGACCGCTACGGTGCGGGCTCTGCGGCTCTCAGTCAGGCGCTGGCTGCTCTGGAGGATTGGAACATATACAGGAGCCGGGTCATCGATCTGCACGATCGGTTGGACCTGGTCTATAGTCTCGAGGCGGACCGGGAAACGATCCTGGCGCAAAAGCTGAAGACCGTGGAGCAGTTCAATCGGAGCCTGCTCTCCGAAGCCCCGGATCTGTTCCGGACCGACAGGTTCCGTAGTTTCGCAGGCATCCCGGCCAACAACGCCTATATCATTTCCTTCGTGCGCTACACCCAGGATCTGGAGCTGTTCTACAGCCTCTACGAGGCCGAGGGGAGAGATCTCCGGCTGACCGTAGCGGTATTGAAGCAGCTCAAGACTGTAAGAGGCTCGCCCAAAGAAGCCCTCAAACGGCTGATTGCCAAGTAATGACGTTCGCCGAAGAATGACGAATCCTCGCGATTTATGATTCTTGGTGTATATGGTCCTTACGATTACAATGTTGTAATCCCATCATCGCCTGTTCCGGTTTGCCGCTGAAACGACCCATAAGATATTTTTATACAATATAAAGCTTTAAGTTCTATTTGCGGGAAACCGATAATCTGGTACGAGTTTTGCATGATAGTCTGAGCAGACAACTTAGACCTAACAGGATGCAGAAATGAACGACGCGACTGGGCAAGAGGAAAAAAGGGCAGTGGAGCGTTTCAACCTCCAGCTGCACACGGTACTTCAGGAGTTGGAAACCAGAGCCGGCCAGGTGGAGCTGGTTACCCGCGACATTTCATCAGACGGCGCGTTCTTGTGTACGGAACGGCCGATTCCGCTCGACACCCCCGTAGAGCTTACGTTTTTCCTGCCGGTGAAGAAAAAGATTCGCAGCAAGATCCAAACCAACGGACGGATTATTCGTTCGGAGAATGAGGGAATCGCCGTCCGCTTCGAAGCCCAATACCAGATCGTATCGGTTTGAACAACGAAGTTCGGATCAACCTGGAAAAAAACCATCCCTTTGGACACGGCCGTTAGTAGGCCGAGCACCCACTTACCTCAGACGGTTTTATAGATACAGCCACTACCACACAACCCGATCTATGTTCTGATCCCTCTTGACTTTTCATCTCCCCCAGGCTATGTTATTCTTGATTAAAACATATGTTTTAATCATAAGAATAAATCAATGGGCCTAAGCGGGTGTTTATACACGCAATAAACGAAAGTGAGGCGGATATGACGAGAAAGAGAACAAATGGATTCGGATTCGATATACTGTGGCTCGGGCTCGGCTCTGCAGCCTTTGCCTTGATCGGCTGGCGCTGGAGCGCCCCGGCCGCCGCCTGGATCGCTCCGGTATTTCTGCTTCGCTTCTTCAGGAACCAGGAGAAATGGTACGTCCCCCTGCTCTCCTTGCCCTGTCTGTATACGGCATTCCTGGCGAATATGATCGGTGCCTGGGATCTGCCTCTCCTCGCCCAGATCATCCTGCCGGCGATCATTCCCCTGCCGTTGATCCTGGTGCTGTACGTCGACCGTGCCCTGTCACCGCGCCTCGGAAGCTTCGGATCGACCCTGGTCTTTCCAGCCGCTTACGTGACCATGGACTACCTGGTGGGTTTCACACCCCTCGGGACCCTGTTCTCCTTTGGTTCGACCCAGTTTGCCTTCACAACAGTCATTCAAACAGCATCGATCACCGGAGTCTGGGGGATCTCCTTCCTCATCACCTGGTTCGCCTCGATCATGAACACCGCCTGGGAGCAAGGCTTCGATCTGCGGAGGAGCGGCGGACCCGCCCGTGCAGGGAGCAACCCTGTTTTGGTTTTCGCAGCCGCCGCCTTCCTGGTCGCGGCCTATGGATCGGTGCGCATCGCTACCGCCCCTTCCCGCGTACGGACCGTGCGGGTAGCGGGCATCACCGTCGAGCATCCCCGGGACTATTGGGCGCTCCTCGATCTGGGTACTCCCCGGGAAGAGGTCGCCCTGTACAGGCAGGAGATGCGCGGAATCGAGGATGAGCTGTTTCGCCAGAGCAGCCGGGCCGTGCAGACCGGGGCCCGGATCATATTCTGGTCGGAGGGAAACGGCGTGGTTCCGGCAGACGATCTGGGACGCTTCATCTCCCGATGCAAGGATTTTGCCGGAACGAACGGTATCTATTTCGCCCCGGCGATCCTCGAATTGCGCTACGGCACCAGCCTGAACTACAATCAGGTGCTGATGTTCACCCCCCAGGGCGAGCTGGCCTTTACCTACCAGAAGACGAAATCCTGGCTTCCCGTGGACTCCGACGGGCAGATCAGGTCCATCGAAACGCCCCACGGCACTCTTGCCGCGGCGATCTGCTTCGACCTGGATTTCCCGGGATTCTTGAGGCAGGCGGCCAAATCCGGGACGGACATACTTTTGGTGCCCGGCTATGACTCCGAACGCATCCGGCCTTTCCACACCGAGCCCGCTCTGATCCGCGGCATCGAGGGCGGATATTCCGTGGTACGCCAGGTCAACCAGGGTACCTCCATGGCTGCCGATTCCAGAGGAACCGTGTTGGCCCGGCAGGACTACTTCACCACCCCGGACCGCCTGATGATCTCAGATGTGCCGATCCGGGGGACCCGCACCGTGTACAGCTACCTCGGTGATTGGTTCGCCTGGACCTCTATCGCCCTTTTTGTCATCCTGACGGCTCTGGTGATCAAGGGCACACACACCCGGGAGCGCACTCGACCAGTGTGATTGGCGGCAAAAATATGCAATCCTTCCCCGACGGCCGGGTGGATCCTCGTTTTCCGCCGACGAATTGATTCTTTCTCGATCTCATTATAATGTAGATGAACCCGGGAGGCAGAGCAAATCAATGGCAGAAATGATAGGCGAGTTTTTGCAACGAATCGGTATAATAAATCAACAGCAGGTGCAGGAAATACTGGAAGCCCAAAAGGCCGGAGATAACCGCCTGTTCGGGGAAATCGCCATCGAGTTCGGCTATATCAACGACGAAGTGCTGAAGAAGTACATAGAAGCCAAATCGGCTTGGGAAAAGCAGGGCGGAATACGGTGAGCATCCACATCGGAGCAAAGGCGGGTCGGATCGCCGAAGCTGTTCTGCTTCCCGGCGATCCCCTGCGCGCTCAATTCGTAGCCGAAACCTATCTGGAGAATCCGGAGTGCTACAGCCGGGTTCGGGGCATGCTCGGCTTCACCGGTACCTACAGAGGCAAGAAGGTGTCGGTTCAGGGCACCGGCATGGGGATCCCCTCGATTTCGATCTACGTCCACGAGCTGATAGCCGAGTACGGTGCAAAACGCCTGATCCGCATCGGAACCTGCGGAGCCCTCCAGGAGAACCTGAAGCTGGGGGAGGTGGTTCTGGCTCAGGCGGCCTGCACGGACTCAAGCGTAAATCGCATCCGCTTTCAGGGTTGCGATTTCGCCGCCTCGGCGAGTTTTGAGCTTCTCCTAAAGGCTCACCAGGCGGCCGGGCAGCAGGGTGTAACCTTGCGGGTCGGCACCGTGCTGACCAGCGACACCTTCTACTCCGACGATCCGGAGTCCTGGAAGATCTGGGCCCGCTACGGAGTGCTGGCCGCTGAGATGGAGACCGCGGCGCTGTATACCCTGGCCGCGGGCCATGCCGTTCAGGGGCTGTCGATCCTCACGGTCAGCGACAGTCTGGTCACCGGGGAAACCGCAACTACCGAGCAGCGCCAGCAGGGCTACACCGATATGATGGAGATCGCCCTGCAGGCCGCCACAACCTGAGGTGTTGCAGCCGTACCCGCCTCGGCTTTTAAAGGCACAGATCCCCTGGAGGCACCGATACTGAGCCGCGACGAAGTACCGGACAGAAGGATCGTCTGGCTGATTCTCGATGCAGCCGGATACGAAATCACGACCCGCTGCATCCAAGCGGGGGTCTGCCCCGCCCTGTCCGAGATTCAGGAACAGGGGTATCTTGGACCCACCCGGCCGCCGGAACCGAACTGCGAAACTCCTCCGGCACTTCGAGCTCTTTTCTCCGGTTCCGGCCCGGCGCAGAGCGGTGTCTGGGGATATCAGATGCCCGACTACGGGGGCAGGCTCGAGCGGTCGGTAAGCGGTTTTGGGGTTCCGCTTGCCGGAGCAGCCCCTATTTGGGAAGAACTGGAGCGTAGAGGAAGCGGCTACACACTGATCAATGCGGCCTTCAGGAAGGATCCGGTCTGGGGAAAAGGTTACGGCGGCTACGAACTGCTCCTGGACGGATACCGCAACCACCGACCCGATCGGAATTGGATCCGTCTGGACGCCCAAGAGGAGAGTTTCACGATCGATGGAGCTGCCCTCCGTATCGATTCAGGGGAGGATGGTGTGCGGCTGCGCAGGGGAAGGCGCTTGCTGGCATCCCTGGCTCCGGGGGAGATCAAGCCGCTGCGGATCTCTCGAACAGCCTCGGCTGTGGGGTATTCAAACGGCTGGTGCCTGTTCATCTCCTCCTCATCCCGGCCTCACCTCCGCCTGGCCGGGCATCTGCGCCACAGGGCCGAGCAGCTGGTACCCAGAAACATCTATCACGGAAACCTGTTTCGCTACTCCCGCAGAGAGAGCGGCTTATCGATCGATGAAGAGATGAGACTATCCGAGTACGTAACCGCACAGATGGGTGAGCTGGCTCTGGCCTCGGTCCGGGAATTCTCCTCTACGTTGACGATCGTGTACTTTTCCCTGATCGACGAGCTGGGCCACGTGTACCTCGACCAGATCGAAGCCCTCTGGCCGGAGGGCAGGGGGGCGGAGCTGCTTCGCCGCTGCTACCGGTTGCTCGATACCTGGATCGGAAAGATCATGGACAGCCTGAGGGAGAACACCCTGCTCGTTCTGTCGGCGGATCACGGCCAGGCTCCCTACCGCCGTGTCCTTCACCTCAACGACCTGCTTGCAGAGACCGGCCTGGTGTGTATCTCTCGAGACAGGGCAAAACGGGGCTACGACCTGCGCCACTCCGTGGCCTACTACCACCCGGCAAACTGCGGACAGGTGGTGGTGAATCCGCGTCAGGCCGGCAAAGCGGGGTTGTCCCGAAAACAGATCGGCCAGCGGGTACTGCGCTGCCTGGACCAGGCCAACGACAGCCTGGGCAGTGAGATCGCCCACCTGTGGGGCGGGGAAAACAATCCCTATCTGCTGTTCCTCTATCCCCGCTCAGACACCCATCTATCCGGAAGGTACAATCCGGTGGCGGATGTGTTGGACACGGGGCTTACAGGAGGGCAACATCTCTCCCCTCTCTGTCCCACCCCCTGGATGCAGGCCATGCTCGCTCTCTGGTCGCCTGCCGGTCTGCCCTTCGACAAAACCACCATCCCGGATCGAAACACCGGGGTCAAAGAGTTCCTCCTCCGTTATCTTTTTCAGCACTAGGTATTCGAGACCTACGGCGCCGCTTCTTGGTGTATCTTGTTGGTCTCCGCATCCAGATCCCGCAAGGTCGTATCGATGTCGGCGCCGTCCAGGATCTTGTTGAAGGCCGCCTCAACCGCATCCCTAACCTCGGAGTATCCGGCGAAGGGCGGTTCCGCCTTGGCATCACTGTTGAGTAACAGATCGTAGGCGATCTTGTAGTTGGGATTCTTACTCAAGTAGTCCCCCAGCTGTGCGGCTGTTGATTTCCGCACCGGGAAGTAGTTGGTCGCTTCGACCCATTTGGCCTGAGGTCCCGGTTGGGTGAGGTATTTCACCAGCAGCCAGGCCGCCAGCTGCCTCTTGGGTGTGCTCCTGGGAATGCTCACGCTGGCCCCGTAGATGTCCAGAGCAGGCCTGGCCGTAGTGTGGGGAACCGCAGCCACGCTCCAGGCGAAGGGTCCCTGCTCGCCCTTGGCCACGGATCCGGCATAGTAGGGTAGACCCGCCGTGGAGGACATCGTGAACAACACTTTCCAGTTGGCGAAGTCGTTCTGCTCGCCGTACTGCTCGGCGATCTTCCTGCTGAACCCATCCCCATAGAGCTTCTTCATAAAGGCCATCGAGTCCTTCATCTGCCGGGTGTTGTAGGTGTATCCCGAGCCGTCGGCTTTGGCCACCTCCCCGCCCCGGGAGATCACCTGGGCGAAGACATTCGAAGCCCCGGTGTTGATGGCATAGCCGTACTGGTTCTTGGCCGGATTGGTCGCCTTCCTGCACATCTGGTAGAATTCGTCCCAGTTCTTGGGCGGACCGCTGAAACCCATCTGCTGAAGCCAGTCGAGGTTGCAGAACAGCAGCTCCAAGGAACGGTTGGGGGGGAATCCCAGTCTGGCCCCCCCGAACTGGGCGTTCACGTCCTGCTGGAGAAAACCCTCGAAGTAGTCGGAACGCTCCTCCCCCAACCCCCATTGGGGATCGTCGATGTAATCGTTCATGTCCACCAGGGCCCCGCTGGCCTGGTAAGCCGCGGCTTCGTTCTGATAGGCGGCAACCAGGTCCGGCACGCTGCCGGCGGCGATGGCCGTAACCATCTTGTTATACAGATCGTCGTAGCGCCCGCCGAACTCCGCCGTAGCCTTGATGTTCCACTGGTTGGTGTTGTTGAACTCCTCCACCAATGCCTCCAGGGTTTCCTGCTGGAACCGGGTGAACTGGTGCCAGTAGGTGATCTCCACCCCTGTAGGATCCACATCCTGCAGCACCGACTCCTCCCCCTGGGGAGAGCCCCAGCACAGGGCCGCCGCCAGCAGCCCCACTGCGATGAAAAGGATCTGTCGTTTCATCTTTGTACCTCCTACTTGTTTTTTTATTCCTTTATCCCGCTTCGGGTAATGGCTTCCGTGAATTGCCTCTGGGCGATGAAATACATGGTAATCACCGGGAGCACGGCGATCACCGCACCGGCCATGCGCAGATGTGTCTCCGGACCGGCCTCCGTAATAAACATGCTCAAACCAACGGTGATCGGTCTCCACTTCGGTGTCTGGGTGACCACCAGGGGCCACTGCAGCAAGTTCCAGGTGTAGATAAAGGAGAGAAAAACCACGGTGAAGATCGGCGCCTTGGACAGGGGAAGCACGATCGATACCAGAGAGCGCAAATGGGTCGCGCCGTCGATCTTGGCTACCTCGATCAACTCATTGGGAATCTGGGAGAAGAATTGCCGAAGCAGAAAGATATGAAAGGCACTGGCCAGAAAGGGAACGGTCAACGACGGGAGCCGATCGATCCAGCCGAGTTTGGCCACGATAAGGAAGTTGGGAATCAACAGCACCGTCTGGGGAATCATCAGGGTGGACAGAAGGATGCTGAAGATCAGATCCCGTCCGACGAAACGCAGCTTGGCGAAAGCGTAGGCGGCCAGGCTCGAGGTAACCACGATCCCTCCTACAGTGATGGCGGTGATGATCACGCTGTTGCGGAAATAAAGGCCGAAACGTGCCTCCTGCCAGGCTACTGCGTAGTTGCTCCACTGAGGCACACGAGGCCAGAACTTGGGATCGAAGGGGATCGCGCTGGAGCGGGTGATGGTCTCTGCGATGGTCTTGAGGGAGTGGCTCACCATGTACAGAAAGGGAATGAAGGAGATGAAGGCGCCGAGGATCAGAAACAGGAGCAGGAGGGCCTGGAGCCATGGTGAACGCTCCCTAACCATAGTGCACCCGTTCCTTCATGATGCGCCGCTGGATCAGGGTCAGGACCAGAACGATGGCGAACAGCAGCAGGGACAAAGCGGCGGCGTAGCCGAAGCGGGATTTGCGGAAGAAGGTGAAGAATATCTGCACGCTCATCGGGTCCACCTCTCCCCGGGCGGCGGGATGGCGCAACACATAGATGTGGGCGAAGGCTTTGAAGGTGCCGATGATTCCCAGCAGGGTGAGAAAATAGGTGGTCGGGGAAAGCATCGGCAGGGTGATCTTGAAGAACACGGCAAGCTTTCCCGCCCCATCGACCTCTGCGGCTTCGTAGAGCTGCCGAGGGATGTTGGACAGGCCGTTGGTGTAGATCAGTGCGTTGTAGCCGATGAAAACCCACCAGTTGAAAAACATGATGGACACCAGAGCAAGGCTGGGACCCTGGGCCCAGCTGAGCCAGTAGTCGGCGATGACGCTTTCCGACGCCACAGCTATGCGCTGACCCGATAGGAGGAAGAAGATCCCCTTTGGCTCCAACAGCCATTGCGCCGGTGGTCGGCCGAACAGAGCGAGCACCTGGTTGGCGAAGGATTCGGGCTTCAAGGAAAACAGACGCTCGAAAACCGCCGCCGAAGCGACGGAGGGCACGATGTAAGGCAGGAGGTAGATTACCCGGAAGGCCTGTTTGGCCGGGATCTTCCGGTACAGAAATGAGGCCAACAGCAGTCCCAAAACCAGCTGAACGGGAACGGTCCCCAGGGAGTACCAGATCGTAACCCGTAGGGAGGTAAACATCCCCTCATCCCCCGCCTCAGCCAGGTAGGGCAGGAGCAAAACCACCATCGCCATACCGATCAGCAGAAAAAACACCCCTGAGACTGCCGGCAAGGGTCCTCTTTTCAGCCGTGCCTTCCCTATCAGATAGATGGCGAGAGCAATACAGATCAGGGCGGCGATCACGAACAGCAAATAGAGGGGGCTGCCGAACATCTCCCTGTAGTTTGCCAGGCCTATGAACCGTCCCCGCTTGATGCGCCACTTGTGCAGGCTGACGTAGAGGGTGAAGAAAACGGGAAAAATGCCGAACACCGAGATCAGGAGTACGGAGGGGAAGATAAAGAGATACCCTGTAAGATTCTCCGATACAGCACGATCCCGCCGGCCGCTTCTTCGCGGCCCGCGAGAAACCCGCTGGCTCACCGAGGTTTCTTCCTTTAACACGATACCTCTAACACGATACCTCAACTGTACGCCGGTAAACTACCCCCGTCAACAAAACGAGTTGACCTTCCAGCTAAGCCGGTTGTACTCTTCTCGGGTGAGTAAGGATAAGGCAAAAGCCAGCGCAGCCGACGGGCACGATAAGATCGGTCTTCTCAGAACGCTCGGCGTTTTTCAAGCCCTCGAAGCAGAAGAACTCGAGGCGGTCGCGGCAAACTCCACCTGGCGAACCTTCGGCAAGGGAGAGGTTGTCTACTCCAGCGAAGCAGGTGGCGGCAGCGGGAGAATCTATGCGATCCAGCGGGGAGAGGTGCTGATCACCAAGAGGGGCGACGAACAGAGGGATATCTCCCTGGCCACCTTTGTGGGAGGGGAGAGTTTCGGAGAACTGTCCCTCTTCGAACAGGACTCGGTAGATACTTCGGCCCGCTGCGAGGGCGACACGACCCTCCTCGTCTTTCCCGGGGAAGCGGATCCTGAACGAGCCGCCGCCCAGGCGGAGAAGCTGTTCAGTTCCCATCCCCTGATCAAAGCGAAGATCCTTCGGGCCCTGTTGGCAATCGTAGCCCGGCGTATCCGCAGCACGAATCGTCTCATCGCAGAGAAGAGCCCCTGGGTTCAGGAGCTGCGCCGACAGGTGATGATGGACAAGCTCACGGGACTGTACAACGCCGGCTACCTGGAGGAGGAGTTCCCGCAGCTGCTGGAACAGAAGCCCAAAGGCACCTGCTTCCTGATGATCAAGCCGGACAACCTCAAGAGCCTCAACGACAGTTACGGCCATCAGGCCGGCGACCGAACCCTGCAGCTGATGGCCTCCGAGCTGCGCAGGCTGTTGCAGGATCGGGGGATCCCGATACGCTACAAGGGGGATGTCTTCTCCGTCATCCTTGCGGAGGCAGGACTGGAGACGGCTCGTGAGCTTGCCGAGCGGATACGAGCGGCAATGAGCAAGGTCGATGTGAGCGAGGTGAGCCTCGGGAGCACGGAGCCGAGAACCGCTTTGCGCATCACCGTCAGCATAGGAGTTGTGGGTTATCCAGATGGGGGCAGCTCGGCAGAAAAATTGATCGAACGGGCCTACCAGAACTTATTCACCGCCCGCAATCGCGGGGGGAACCGCATCTGCAGTCAACAGAGAAGATGAACAACAAAAACGAACTCTTGAGAAGCGTTCGCATCTTTTGTGATCTCACCGATGAGGAGTTTCAGGGCCTTCTCGAGCTGCTCCAACCTCGACAGTTGAGCAAGGGGGAAACACTCTTTCAGCAGGGTGATCCCGGCGGAGAGCTGTTCGTCGTGGAGTCCGGAGCCCTGGGCATAGCCGTTAGCCTGGAAGACGGCAAAAATCTGGAAATCGCGGCGTTCACGAATGGGGATTTCTTCGGAGAGATGTCGATCTTCGAGAAAGAGCCCCGTTCGGCCACCTGCTATGCCAAGACCCGAAGCCGTCTGCTGGCCATGAACGAAAGGGAGTTCTTCCGGCTCGTCGAATCCAACCCGGCCAGCGCCGGGAAAGTAATGACCCGGATGCTTGCCGTTACCCGGCGACGGCTGGAGGACACCGGAGGATTTCTCTCCGACATGGTCCAGTGGGGCGAGGATGCCCGCCGCCGGGCGATCACCGATCCCCTGACCGGGCTGTATAACCGGCGCTATCTGGAAGAGGCCCTCGAAGAATACTTCATGAAAGCCCGGGACGGCTCGAAGCCCCTCTCGGTGGCGATGCTCGACCTGGATCACTTCCGGGAGTTCAATGAGAGGTATTCCGAAAAGGCCGGCGATCAGATCATCATGTCCGCCGCCCGGATCTACCGGCGCTTCCTCAGACCTACCGATGTAGCGGCTCGCTACGGGGGCGACGAGTTCACCTTTGTCCTGCCGGACACCGATCTAGAGACGGCACGCACGATCATGGAAAGCATTCGTCGCACGATCGAGGAATCGGACCTGCTCGAGGAGGTGGTTCCGAACTGCAGAGCCAAAACGGCGGTATCATCTCTGCCCAAGGTGACGACCAGCCAGGGCCTGGCCTGTTTCCCCGAGCACGCCTCTGACCCTAAAACCCTGAGGGAGGCCGCCGACAGTGCCCTGTACAGGGCCAAGGAAGCGGGCCGCAATCGCGTGGTCGTAGCACAAAAAAGTTATCACCACTCAGAGGACGGTTCTAATGAAGGTTGATCTCCCGTTCTCATTCAACATGGGCACATCTGCCTTCGTGATCGTCGATTTACAGAACGACTTCGTACGCAGCAATGGACCACTGGTCGTCCCCGATGCGGTCTCCACGATCGAGCCGATCAATGCCGTGCAGGACCTGTTTCGCAAGGCCGACCGTCCGGTGATCTTTACCCGCTTTGTCGCCGGCAAGGAATCCTCGCTGCTGTGGACCTGGTCACCCCAGATCCGGGAACCGATGAACTGCTGCAAGATAGGGCAACACCGCTACTACGAGGACATAAAGGCAGAAAGAGAAGCCATCGCCGTGATCGACGAGCTGAAACCTCGAGCCGATGATCCGATCATCGACAAATTCTGGTACGGCGCCTTTTTCCGCACCAATCTGGAGGACGTGCTGCGCTCTTTTAACACGGACACCGTCGTGATTGCGGGGACGGTCACCCAGATCTGTGTTGAGGAAACAGCCCGTCAGGCCTTTCACCACGGCTTCAAGACCATCGTCCTGCGGGACTGCGTTTCCTCCTTCGATCCCCAGCTCCATGAGGCCACCCTGAAAAACCTGAACATGAAGTTCGGGGCGGTTATCTCCTCAAAGGAGTTCATCCAGCTCATGAGCTGAGGGGACGCCGGGCTGCGGCCCAGCGAACCGGAACTACTCCCCGTATCCATAGCCTCCCGCAACCAGGCGGATATAGGGCATAGACCAGTCGAATGTATTACTGTAGACGGTAAAGGTATACCCGGCGCGCAATCCAACTAAAAGACCACTCTTTTGTTTGGTAGATATGAGGAAGTCCAGTCCGACGGCCGGATTAAGCAGGGCGCATTTCGAAATTGTAGGCTGAAAACGGGCAGATTACAAATAAATCAATGATAACGAGCAGGGTCGAGCACTTGGGGATATTCGCTGGACAACAGGTCAGGGGAGTCTCAGCGGAGGGTCGAATACACCTCCATGGACTGCATGACCGCCTCCACGTTGCGTACGGGGATCCCCGGGTACAGATCGTAGACCAGGGACAATCCGCCCCGGGGACTGCCGAGCTTCACCACAGCCTCCCGGATCAGTTCTTCCACGTCCTTCGGGGTTCCATTGCGGGTCACCTCCTGCCTGTCGATATCCAGGTCCACGGCGATCCGCCCTGTACACCGCTTCCTGATTTCTTCGATCCCGTTCACCCTGTCCTGGAGATTGATGACGGTCACACCACAGGCGATCAAGTCCTCCAGGAGCTCCAGGATGTGCCCGTCGCTGTGCATGTAGACGACTTTTCCCCGTTTTTTTACCGGCTGCATCAACCTGCGGTAGGAAGGAACTAGGTATCTTCGAAACAGCTCGGGAGAAAGCATCGGCCCGTTCTGGGCACCCAGGTCTTCCGGGAAGGCCACCAGGGAAACGTCCAGCTCGAGATAGCGACGGACGAAGTAGACGTTGAAGGCTTCGACCATGGCAATCAGGCGGTCCAGCTCCCTACGCTGGTCATGCATGTCGTAGACCAGGTTTTCATAGCCCCTCAGGTACTCCAGGGTGAGGAAGAAGAAGCCGTGCCGCAGCTCTCCGATCGAAAAACCGACCGTCTCCCCGTCTTTCCGTACACGTCGCTTTACCGCATCCCAGTCGATCCGGCTCCAGCCGTCGTGCTCCCCCGGATCGGGAGGATGGAAACCTTTCAGAGCCGCCCAGTCGGCCAGTGGGAATCGGATCACGGTCCCGGTGATGCCGTTCGTCGTGGTTCTCCAAAGCGAACCCCAGGAATCCTGGTATTCGCTTCCCTCCGTCTGCCAGGGAGCGGGCTGACGCTGCCGCGGATCCAGAAACCCGCTTTCGTGATCCTTGAACAGCAGCGGGTGCCTAGAGACGAGCTTCCGTAGCTCTGTAAGGTCGTAGGCTTGAAGACAGGCGTAGTTGATTTCAAAACGGATCGGTATGCGCGCCGGCCGGGTAAAGGTGTAGGCTTTTAGAAAATCCGGATCCCGCATGTGCGTCAACAGTCGCAGCATTTCTTGATTACTTTCGGAGAAAACTATACAGTCTCGATACCGTGAGCTGTCAAGCGAGCCGGCGGGAGGACTTTTTTCGGTCCGTACAGTTGAAACGGCCGGCCAAAACGCCATTCTACTTCACCCTCTGCGATTCGTTGATCGAAGAGTTCGAGAGGCGCCACGGGAAACAGGATTACTTCAACTTTTTCGACATGCCCTTTCGCGCCGTTTCCCTGGAACCAACCCGCAACCCCCCGGATTATTCGCGGTACTTCGAGAACCTGCAACCTGTGGATGAGATAAACGAGTGGGGAGTGGGGTACATCCGGGGCAGCCACTATCACTTCCGGCGCATGGTATCCCCGATGAAGGAGTTCGAGGACCCGGCCCAGGTATGGAGCTTTCCCCTGCCGGACATCCTGGACGATTACAGATGGGAGGGCTTTGCAGATCGGGTCGAGGAGCTCAAGGGCAAAGACTACGCGACCATGAACGCGCCGCCTTTCATCGATATCTTCGAGCCCGCCTGGTACCTCAGAGGGTTCGAGCAGCTGCTGATGGATCTCCACCTCAATCCGTCTATGGCCGAGGCCTGTCTGGAGCGTATGACGGAGATCAAATGCCGGCTGGCCCGCCGCTATAGCGAAGCCGGTGTCGATGTCCTGATTTTCGGCGATGATATCGGGGAGGAGCGTAACCTGATCCTTAGTCCGGAGATCTGGCGCAGGTGGCTGAAACCCCGCCTGCAAAGGGTAATCAGGGCGGCCAGGGAGGTCAATCCCGAGGTAATCTGCTACTATCACTCGGACGGAAATATTGAGCCGGTGATCCCCGACCTGATAGAAACGGGTGTGGATATCCTGAACCCCATTCAGCCGGAGTGCATGGATCCGTTCACGATCAAGCGACAATACGGAGAAGCCCTGACACTGTGGGGCACCATCGGGACACAGCGGCTCATGCCCTTCGGCACGGCGCAGGAGGTTGCAGAAACCGTGAAGACCACGATCCGTGAGCTCGGATACAACGGCGGGTTGGTGATCGCTCCCACCCATATCCTTGAGCCGGAGGTTCCCTGGGAGAATGTCCTGGCCCTGGTCGATGCGGTCGAGGAAGAATCTGAAACGAACATGGAGGTATGATCATGGCTAAGTACGGAGCAGGAGTTATTGGTCTGGGCAATGTGGCCACCGAATACGTACGGGCGGTCAACAACAACCCCCTTGCGGAGGTGGTAGCCGTGGTCGGCCGGGACAAAGCCAAGACCGAGACCCGAGTGCAGTCACTGGGATTGTCCTGCCGGGTGTTGGACGGATTTTCAGATCTGGTAGCCCGCGACGACATTCACTTCGTGGTGATCACCACTCCCCACTATCTGCATTTCGGGCAGATCGTCGAAGCAGCCGAACGGGGAAAGCACGTGGTCGTGGAAAAGCCGATCGGGATGAACTGGCAGGAGATCACTCAAGTCAGGGAGGTGATCGGAAAAACCGGGGTGAAGTTCCAGTGCGGCCTGGTCCTGCGCTTCAATCCCTTCGTCGAAAACCTCCGTCGCCTGATCGAAACAGGTGCTGTGGGGGATATCTTTCACCTGGAGGTGGATTACTTCCACTCCCTGCGCCCGGCCTGGGGCGGCTTCCAATGGGGTGTGCACAAGCGAAGTGGCGGCCCCTCCGCCTCACTGGTGGCGGGGATCCACGCCGTGGACCTGCTGCGCTATCTGTCCGGGGAGGTGAGCGAGCTAACGGCCTTCTCCACCACGGCAAGCCGCAGGGATTTCGAGTACCCGCCCAGCTACCTGGCTGCGCTCCGCTTCCAGAGTGGCGCACTCGGCAAGAGCAGCTGCAGCTTCGAGACCCGCTCCCCCTACCTCCTGAACCTGCTGCTGCACGGTACCAAGGGCTCGGTGTTCAATGAGAAGTTTTTCCTGCAGGATCTGTTTCCAGGACAGACCGCCTGGCAACGCTTCGAAACCGTGATGCCCGACAGTCCGGCGGTTTCCCACCATCCCTTCCAGCAGCTGATCGATGACTTCATCGAGGCGGTGGATACGGATCGCCAGACCCGCAACAACATCGAGGAGATGTACCGGAGCCACGAGCTGTGCGTAGCCATCGACCGCTCTATCGAGAGCGGAGAGAAGGTGATGCTGCCCCTGCGCTGAACGTCAATCGAGGTGAAGCTGTCGATCAGTCGAACGACTCCCCAAAGCCTGCGGTCAGTGGAAGATCAGCCGGGGTAGGAACATCGAGATATCGGGAAACAGCACCAGAATCACCAGCACCACAACATAGGTGATGATGAAGGGAATCACCGACTTGGAGATCGACTCCAGCGTCACGTTGGCGATCTTCAACCCCACGAACAGGTTGGCACCCATCGGCGGGGTGAGAAATCCGATCTCCGCACAGACCACGAACAGCACACCGAAGTGGATGGGGTCCACTCCCAGCTGGGTGACTACCGGCAGGAAGATCGGGGCCAGGATGATGATCTGGGAGAAGGTCTCCGCCCACATGCCGACGAAGATCATGAAGGCCATGATGATCAGCAGGATGACGATAGGGTTCTGGGAGACCCCAGCAATCCCGTGACCCAGGGCCTGGGGAATCCCCATTATAGTCAGCAGCCGGGCAAAGACGAAGCCGGCGGCAACCAGGATGAGCAGGGTTCCGGTAAGTTTCAGAGTGTTCGCCAGAGCCTCATACACGTCCTTCACCGTCATGGTCCGGTTAATCAAAAACCCGACAATCAGGGAGTAGAAGATCGTGACCTCCGCCGCCTCGATGGGTGTAAAGAAACCGGCGTAGATCCCCCCCAGAAGCAGGATGATCGCGATCAGGGCCCACTTGGCATCCCAGATCGCTTTGATAGCCTCCAACACGGTCAGTTTCTGATACTCCCGCTCCTCCTCACCGTCGGTGGACATTTTGGGGAAAAATTTGAGCATCAACGCCGAGGTGATAGAGAGCGCCAGGGCCATCAGCAGTCCGGGGACCACCCCCGCGGTGAACAGCTCGGCAATCGACTGGTTGGCGATAATTCCGTACATGAGAAAGGGATTACTCGGCGGGATCAGGATGCCCAGCGCGCCTCCGCTGGCCGCTACGGCTCCGGCGAATCTGGGTTTGTACCGCGCCACAATCATTGCCGGAATCATCAAACCGCCAATGGTGGCCACGGTGGCCGGGCCGGAGCCTGTTACCGCAGCGAAGATGGCGCAGCTCACGATGGTGATCACCGCCAGACCGGAACGGAAAGAGGCCATGAAGCGCTTGACCATTCCCACAAGCGCGGCGGTGATGCCCGCTTTCTGGAAGAGATTGGCAACGAAGAGGAACCCGACCACCGCGATGAGCGGGTATTTGTTCACCCCGGAGTAGAAGGTCCGGACCATGAAATCCATCGGCGTACCGGTGGTGTAGAAGAAGATCAGAGAGGTCAACCCCAGACACACGTAAATGGGAAGCCCGGTTAACAGAAGCACAACCAGAATCAGTGCAATAGCCATGGCTGCCTCACAATACCGTCTGCGCCTGATCGGTCTGATCGTTCTCCGTAGCGCCCCGCGGCTTTATCAGTTTCTGGATATACTGCTGGATGAGCCGGAGGGTCAGCATAGCAAATCCCACTGGAATCGTCAGAAACACGTAATGAAGGGGAATCTTGAGGATTCCGCTCAACCCGAGAAAATCCTTCTGGCGCAAATAGTAGTCTATGGAGACAATAACGACGAAGACATTGAACCCGATCCAGACGATATCGGTGATGACGCGTAGAACCTTCCGCAATCCTTCAGGAAGGGCGTCCGCCACGAAGGTGATGCGGATGTGATCATCGCTCTTCATCCCGTAGCTGGCGCCCAGGTAGCAGACTAACACGAAACCGAAGCGGGACAGCTCCTCCTGCCAGGGAAGACCGGAAGTGAACACGAGCCTGAGAACCACTCCCAGGAAAACCAACGTCACCACCACTCCAAGAATCGCCGTCCCGATGACCTCCTCGAACTTGTCGTCGATAAACTTCAGAATGCGCTTCATCGCTGCCCTCAGTTTTTGTTTGAGTGATAGTATATGCTTTCTTCCACCCGGCGGGGGAAAGCTATAGAAAACGACGCTCCTGGGAGAACCGTTCGGCCCCACAGGAGCGTCAGTTAGTCACCGCTTTATATTGTCCGTCCTCTCGATCTACATACCGGCTGCGGTAAAAACTTTGTCGATGAACGCCTTACCGGCTTGGGCATCACCTTCACCGATCTTCTCGTACATCACGGGCCAACTGGTTCGCGCCTTCTCGGCCCACTGGTCGTAGTCTTTGGGGCGTCCCAGGAACTGCACCCCATGTTCTTTCTTGGAAACGTCAATCGCCTCCTGGAGGATCGCCGCAGAGCTGGAATCCACCCGGGGTATGCTGTCTTTCGATGCTCGATCCACCGCCTTCTTCAGATCCTCGGGAAGTTTCTTGTAGGTCTGTTCACTCATGACCAGCACCGACACCTGCAGGATGTGGTCGTCGTTGGTGATGTATTTGACGACCTCGTTCATCCGGGCGGAGAGAAGAACCGAGTCGTCGCACTCGAAGGCATCCACCACGCCCAGCTGCATGGCGTTGAACAGCTCCGACCACTCAACGGGAGTAGGGCTGATGCCCCAGGCTTTCACCATCTCCACCATGATTGTGCTGGGGGGAACGCGGAACTTCAGCTTCTTCAGATCGGCCAGCTCATAGACGGGTTTCCTGGACATAACGTGGCGGTAGCCGCTGTCCCACATGGTAATGAGGCGCATGTTCGCCCTTTCAATTGTGTATTTATTGAACTCATTCCACATCGTTTCGCGGGCTTTGCGAAAATTGGAATTGTCTTCGAACATGAAGGGAAGCATAAGGGCATCCAGACGCGGCGTATATTGGGTTACCAGGTTGAGACTGGTCACGAAGCAATCAAGCGCACCGGATACGACCAGATCCGCCATTTCGGAATCGGTCCCCAGCTGAGCATTGGGGTAGATCTCCGCCTGGATACGCCCGTCGGAGTACTTCTCCACCAACTCCTTGAACACCATAGCCGTTACATGCAGGGCGGAGTTGTCCGCCGCCATATTGGCGTGTCCGATCCTGATGTTGTACGTCTCAGCAGCCGCAGGTGCTTGCCCGCCGGCCCACAGGCTCTGAAAGCCCAGGAGCAGCAACAGGACAACAAACAGTGTTAGCACAGTCTTGGCTTTGTTCATTTCGTACCTCCTTGAAATGAAAGTTACACTAGGAAAGAAATTATAACCTCATAGATTTTAGCCTGTCAAGAAAAAACTTATCGTGTCACTCATAATTGCCCGCTCAGAGGCTTGGGAGGGATGCGAAGCCGTTCCCATTAGAAGCGCAGGGAGATCTCTCTGTTCTCTCTCAGCGATCGCTCGGCTTCCAGGCATATGATCACGACTTTCCGGCCCTCCTCGGGGGGATAGAACGCTTTTCCCTGGGCAAAAAGCTTCGCCGCCACCTTGATCTCCTCCTGCAGCTCGAACAGCTCTCCGGAAATCTCGATAGGCACCTCCTCACAGCTCTCCTTGCCCGTACGCTGGAGCTTGAGGCTGAATTGCGGTTCGGTGGTCCGATCCATGGCTCCGGACCAGGCCGAACGAATCGCGCCCTCCGTGCCCACGATCTCCACGAAGAGGTGATGTTCGAATCCGCAGAGGGTTTGGGTGATCACCGCGTAGCTCCCGCCGGGGAACTTCAACACCGAGGAGAAGTTGTCGTAGAGCCCTTCGCTTCGCTCTTTGGAGTTTCCGTATGCCTGGATGGAAAGAGGATCCCCCAACCCCTCGAAGAACCAGAGGATGAAGTCGAAAAAATGGATCGGCTCCTCGAGGATCCAGGATCCGACCCGGGAACGATCGTAGCGCCAGTCCTCGGCTCCCTTGCGATAGGGATGCCGGAAGAGGCTCACCATGGCGTATTGAGGTGATCCGATTTCTCCCGCCTGCACCAGCTCTTTGACCTTGCCCCACTGTTTGGACACCCGGAACTCGTGACCGATCGTCAAAACCTTGCCGCTCCTTCGGGCCGCCTCCAACAGACGATCGCATTCCTCGGCCGTTGCGGCCATCGGCTTCTCCAGAAGCACGTGCCTGCCGGAATCCAGAGTCTCGATTCCCGCCTGGGCGTGGAGAAAGGTCGGCAGAACGATGTCCACGGCCTCCACGTCCTTTTGCCGCAACAGCTCCCGGTAATCGAGATAAACCTCGACACCGGGATGATCGGCCTTGGCCTGCCGCCGGCTTTCTTCGCTTTTGCAGGAAATGCCTACAAGCTCCGTTTCCTCACCCCCGGCAATCGCTGCTGCATGGTGTTTACCCCAGGCACCGTATCCGATCAATCCAAAACGCATAGAATCCTCCGATTCCTAACAACAACTCACTTTCCGGAGATTGTCAAGGAATCCGCAATAGCGGGTTGCTCTCATTACACCCGGCCGATTCGTTTTATGAATCCTGTGGAAGTTTGTTCCGCTCGCCATTCCTACGCTCTTTTCGCTTTGTATGCTCCCTGCGTAGTCCCGCATTGTACCAGTCGATGCGGCGAGTGAGGACCATCACCCCGGCCAGGATTACGAATAGTCCCAGGGAACCGATCAGCAGCGCATAGTCTTCGGATTTTAATGCTGCGTAGAGAAACAGGTAGCCTGATGCCAGAACCAGAGACATGATCCAGGCTCGTCGCCAGGCGGCAAGAACGGCGCTGGAGTAGAAGGTGATCAGGGCTGTTGTGGCTACACCAGCCAGGAGGTAGGTCCAGTCGAAGATGAGGTGTTCCGATACCGATACCAGCAAAAGGTAGAATAGGCATACCGCCAGTCCAACCAACAGATATTGAAACGGGTGAATCCTGCGGCTGTTGGCGACCTCGAAAAGAAAAAAGATCAAAAAGGGCAGCAGCACGAAGAGGATCCCGTACTTCACGGAACGTAAGGATTTTAAGTAGCTATCAACAGGAATCATCAACTCCACCCTGAAGACCGAATCGAGGAGCGCGTCACTTTCCACCTGCCCGCGGAGCCACTTCTGCCCATAGCCGCGATTCAGCGACAGCACGTACCAGTCCGCATCAAATCCCTGCTCGCCCATGCTTCGGTCGCTGGGAAGAAAGGCGCCATTAAAACTGGGACTGGGCCAGGTGGAGGAAAGACGCACCCGGGTCTCGCCTCCCAGCGGTACAAAACCCAAGGAGCGTCCTCCCTGCAGATGCAGTTCGAAGGCGAAGGAATGGCCGGAAGCCGTGCTTCGGAAAACGCGCTGCAAGGCATCCCGCTCAAGGGGCGCTCGAATCTCTCCGCTGAACAGTCCAACCTCTCCCTGACCGGCGGAGAAGGGAATCGACTGGGATTCCCACTGCAGGGTCACCCGTTCCTGGAGTCCGCGCATATCCGGAAGCTCAACAACCAGCTCGGCATCCTCCCAGAATATATCCTGCTCCGCGATCCTCCACTCGTCGAAATCCAGTTCGCTGAAGGTTCCCACTATCTGAAGGTCCGCTGTATAAACCGTGACCTCGAAAATGCCCCGATTACGTTTATCCGTGTCTACCGATCCCGTTATTTCCAGGGTATCGGGAAGAAAGTAGGCCTGTTCGATGTACTCCTCGATCTTATCATCCTCGATCTTGACTCGCTTCAGATATGGTACGACCACAAGTGGACCGGCGATAACCTGCTCTCCCCCCCACTTTGCTATGATCTCTCCCTCCGCCTCCAGGCGGGTCATATTCCGCTCTTCGATCAGCGCCCGGATCATCTGGAGGGGAATCAGGAAGACCAGCAGCATCACCCCGATCAGAATCATCTTAACCACTGTGCTCCAATTCCTGCTCTCCTGAATTGCACCCTTGAGTTTCATCATTTGAACCCTCCTCGATATTTGGTCTCGTTTCCGAGGCTATCCCGACAGTCGGATCTCTTCCTGTCCTTTTCCGGAAGATTCTATGAACAATTGTGGCAGAATTGTGGCCGCTGTACTTCTGGAAGCGTGTTACAGGCTGTGGTACTATTCACTAGATGCCACCTGTGATTGAGCCCCTGGTCGCGCTGGTCGATGATGAACAGAATATCCGCGAGTTGGTAGGCTACGCCCTGAAACAGGAGGGCTATCGGGTCGCCACCTACAGAAACGGAGAGGAAGCCTGGAACGCTTTTAGTCAATCCCTACCCGATCTGGTGATTTTGGACATCATCATGCCCCGGATGGATGGATTGGAACTCTGTCGCAAGATACGCAAGCTTTCCGAAACACTGCCGCTGATATTCTTGAGCTCCAAGGACGAAGAGTTCGACAAGGTGCTGGGTCTGGAGCTGGGAGCGGATGATTACCTCTGCAAACCCTTCTCAACCCGAGAGCTTCTGACCCGGGTCAAAGTACTGTTTCGCCGGCAAGCCTTGGCCAAGGGTGAAAAACCAAAGACAGAGCAAACAACCCTACACTGCGGGTCTCTCGAGTTGAATCGAACACGTCACTCGGTACACTGGAAAGGACAGCAGGTACTGTTGACGGTCACTGAGTTTCGCATCCTGGAGGCATTGATACGGCAACCCGGGTTCGCCAAAACCCGGGAACAGCTGCTTAAAGAGGGTTATCCTTTCGACGAGTACATGAGCGACCGCAACATCGACGGGCATATCAAACGGATCCGCAAAAAAATCGCGCAGCTGGATCCAGAGTTTGATGAAATCGAGACGATCTACGGTCTGGGCTATCGCTATCGAGCCGATTCGCAAGCATGATCAACAGAATTTTGGTTTTCTTTTCCCGCATCACCGTACGTCTTCTCGCCTTCAATCTCCTCATAGTCTTCCTCCCGATTGCGGGTTTTCTGTATCTCGACACCTATGAGAAGCAACTGCTCCGCTCCCTGGAACACGCACTGATTCAACAGGGTCGGATCCTGGCCTCGGCTCTCTCCGGAGAAAATCCTCTGCAGGCGGACCGTGCCCGGAGAATTCTGCTCGAGTTGGAACAGCGCCACGAGGCACGCCTGCGGGTCGTGGATAATAAAGGAAGGCTGCTTGCCGATTCCAGCCGTCTGGGACCGCAGTCGCAACAACCGGACTTGGAACAACCGGCTGAGCTTTCCCCGACACCGGCGGGAAACGATCAGACCTCGGTACCCGCCGAACAACGGGTGTTGTACAGGATTGCCATCTACCCGGTGCAGCTGTATAGACGTCTGTTCCGACCACCGGAGCCGCCCTTGGAGTCGGCTGAGTTCTACATCAATACGGATATCCTGATGGGCCCTGAAATCCGGAAAGCCTTGGAGGGACGATACGGCGCCATGACCCGCATTTCCACAGGCGGACAACGATCGGTCACCCTCTACAGCGCCATTCCCGTTCGGAGCGCAGGAGCGATAATCGGTGCAGTGCTTGTGTCCCAATCCACCTATCGAATTCTCCGGGACCTGTACGAGCTTCGCCTGGAGATTTTCACGATATTTCTCGTCTCCCTGTCCGCAGCCGTGGCGCTGAGCCTGCTGGCTTCAACGACGATCGCCACTCCGGTACAGAAACTACGCAAACAGGCACGGGAAATCCTGGATCATCGCGGCCGACTTTGCGGACAGTTCCGCTTCAACCGCCGTAGGGACGAAATCGGCGATCTGTCCCGTTCCCTTGAAGAGATGACCCGCAAACTCCGGGGACATATCGAGTTCGTCGAGACCTTTGCCTCGGATATCTCCCATGAGTTCAGGAACCCCCTGGCTTCCATCCGATCAGCCGCAGAGATGATTCCTCAGATCGAATCCGTCGAAGATCGTAATCATTTCCTCTCCCTGATCCAAAAATCGGTGGAGCGCATGCAGCATCTTCTCGGTGCGGTGCGCGAAATCTCCCTGCTCGATGCTCAACTTGAGGACGAAGCGCGAACTTCGGTGAAAGTCAGCCCGATCCTCAAACAGGTGTTGGAAGCACGGAAACTCCGGGGAAATTCTTCGAGAAACGTGCAGCTGATCGAGAAATCCGATTCATTCGTCGTCTCTATGGCTCCCACACGGCTGACCCAGGTCCTCGAGAATCTGCTGGATAACGCCCTTAGCTTCGCCTCGACTGCGGTGCGGATAGAGCTTTCCCGCGCCCACGGCTGCGGGGTGATCACCTTCCAAGATGACGGACCGGGGATTCCGAATCAGCATCTGGAGAAGATCTTCGACAGGTTTTTCAGCTACCGTGCAGATGAAGATTCCGCGGAATCCGCAGACTTTTCCGGGCGTCACCTTGGACTGGGCCTGGCCATTGTCAAAGCCATCGTGGAGGGCTACGGGGGCAGTGTGGAGGCGCGCAATGGATCCTTGCGCGTCGGCCAGTTAAAAGGGGCCTATATTGTAGTGCGTATACCAATAACCGGTGTGTAAAATCTCCTCCAAAACTACAAATTAAATCCCATTCGTCAGCCATGGAACGGCAACACAGGTGACATCATCACATTGCCGCAAAAAGTGGTCTTTTTATAAATATGGGCTACCAATAATATATAGAGAGACAAGAAAAGATCCTGAGCTCAGACAATGACAGCACTCGACATGGCTCCG
>Ga0315554_1000380_pt1 | contig 25880 bp, 22 predicted proteins | sample SalMarSW160370MG_FD_202114 | JGI IMG/M metagenome (GOLD analysis project Ga0315554, IMG submission 202114) | Salt marsh sediment microbial communities from the Plum Island Ecosystem LTER, Massachusetts, United States - Salt Marsh Sediment SW1603-70 ...
TTTTCCTTGAATCGGTATATTCTGCCAGTTTCACTAGGCTCTCTTCCATCGTTTGATTAAGACTTACAATTTCAAACTGTAAATCATTCCGGTTTTCAAAGAAATTCAAAATCATATCGATATAATTTTTAATTGACTTATTTCCATTTGCAACCTCATTAAGCAAAATATTTTTTTGTTCAGGGTTATCATTATTCTCAAGGTGGAACAATAAATTATTAATCAAGTTGTTAAAATAATGTATATCATCAGAAACAAATTTCAAGAATGAATTTAGCGATCTGAAATATTTACCCAAAGAATGTTTATGTATATCGGTTGGAAAATTTTCGTATAACAGATCCATGTCTTCAAATTTTAATCTTTCCATTTGTTCGTCACTCCCGGATTGAGTTTCAATAAGCCGATTATCTTTTGGGTTATTGGAATTTTTGTTTTCAGTTATATAATCCCGCTGTTCCATAGTGATTACCCTTAAAGGTTTATAAAATGATCATTGATAAAAAATTATTTTTAATGCAAAAATTATTTCTATGAATAATCAATTACTTCAGCATCATTTCATGTTCAAATATAATATAAAAATAAATTTCATTAGAGCTTTATAAAAAATTTCTTTCTGTAAATAAAAAATATTTGTGATATTACTAAAAAATAACATTGACTTTTCTTTTTGAAAACTGTATCTGGAATTATTTGAGTAGAAGATTTATTTTGAAACATAAAAATTTTTAAAATTCGAATTAATAATAATGAATTCTTCAGAAATAGAAAACGGGATCAAACATCTTGCACTTAATGATGAACGACTTAGAAAAATTATTTTAAAGTGCGACAAGTATAATTTATCACCGGGAAAAAATTATTATGATGCATTATTAAAAGCAATTATTGGCCAGCAGCTTTCTACTTATGCTGCAAGAATTATTTATAAAAGATTTATGGGTTACTTTAATAATAAGCCGTTACCTGAAAAAATATTAAATACAACTGATGTTGAATTAAGAAATTTGGGATTGTCTATTGCAAAGACAAAATATGTTAAAGATTTATCAGGGAAAATTTTAAATAAAGAAATTTCATTAAATAGTATAATTAAAAAAAATGATCAGGAAATAATTTCCGAATTAACAAAAGTTAAAGGGATAGGGGAATGGACTGTTCATATGTTCTTAATCTTTACGCTTGCACGTCCCGATGTTCTCCCTGTAAATGACCTTGGTTTAAGAAGGGCAGTAATGAATGTTTACGGGCTTAGAAAATTACCGGATGATAAACGAATCTATAAAATATCAAAAGTAAATAAATGGTCGCCGTATAATTCAATTGCAAGCTGGTATTTATGGCGGAGTTTGGAGATTAAAATTTAAGTTCAACATTAAAATGATTAAATTTGCAGTGAATCTTAATTAATAAATGTACATCTAATGGATGAAGAAAAATTGATTGAAAAGGCGAAAGCCGGTGATAAAAAAGCTTTAACTGAACTTGTAAAAAAATATGAGCAGACTATTTACAATTTTGCTTTCAAAATTTGCAGGGACCCGGCCAAAGCAGAAAATATAATGCAGGAAACTTTTTTCAGCATGATAAAGTCCCTGCATCAATTTGACGGTAAATCGAAATTATCAACCTGGCTTTATAGAATTGTTGCTAACCACTGTTTGATGGAGGTTAGGAAAAAGAAGAATAGATTTGTCTCTTTGGAAAATGATAATGATATGGTTGAAGACAAGTATGTAACTGACTGGAGCTCTCTGCCGTATAAGTCAATCGAAAATAATGAATTAAGAAAAGTACTTGATGAAGCTATTAAAAAGTTGTCGCCGGATTACAGGATAGTATTTTTGCTTAGGGATATTGAAGGTTTATCCACCGAAGAAACAGGGAAAATAACCGAGCTTTCTGTTCCGGCTGTTAAGTCAAGGCTTCATAGAGCAAGAGCTTTTTTAAGAAAAGAAATTGATGAGGCATTTAAATCATGAATAAAATAAAAGTTACCTGTAAAGTCGTAATGGATCATATCTGTGAAAATCTTGGTGAAGATCTTAATTCTGAAAAATGTATTGCAATAAAAAATCATCTAGATGAATGCGATGATTGCAAAAATTATTTTAACTCAATTGAACAAACAATTGAATTTTACCGTAAATATAATATCAATCTTCCCGGTGAAGCACATGAAAGACTGTTAAATGCACTGGGACTTAAAAATGAGTAAATAGGACTAAAATGGAAGATATACATTATTATTCAACTAAAGTAGAATGGAAAGAAGGAAGAATCGGTGAACTGACTTCACCTGCTTTCCCTCCGATAAAAGTGGCAACACCGCCTGAATTTAAAAATGGTGTACCTGATATTTGGTCACCCGAACATTTATTTGTTGCATCAATAAATATCTGCTTGATGACTACTTTTCTAGCAATTGCAGAAAATTCAAATCTTGAATTTATTTTTTTTACTTCCGAAGCAACCGGGAAACTGGAAAAAATCGATGGCAAGTATATGATCTCGGAAGTGGAGCTTAAGCCGGTTGTAAAAATTAAAGATGAAAAACATAAAGAAAAAACATTAAGGATTATAGATAAATCCGAAAAGGGATGTTTAATTTCAAATTCTGCCAAATCAAAAATAATTCTAAATCCTCAAGTAATTTTATAAAGGAGATATAATGCCAATATTCGAATATCGATGCCAGGAATGCGGAACAAAATATGAAGTTCTTCATAAGTCATCTGAAAATAAAAATGAAATAATTTGTCCGAATTGCAATTCATCTAATAATAAAAAATTACTATCGACTTTTAGTGCTTCGATGGGTGAGTCTAATTATTCGGGGAATAGCTGTTCAACAGGTAATTGCGATATTCCTTCTTCGGGCGGATGTGATTCAGGTTTGTGCGGATTGAATTGATTATTGAAAGAGCATGGATGCATGATCTTGAACTTACTCTTGTTTACCCACCTAAACCTAAGTGAAGGTGGGAACTTGAACTTGGGATGATGGCTTTGCAGAGTTTAGATTGTTAAGATTTATTCTGATTGATTCTTTTTAAAAATCTATCGGCACTATCTTTTAAATAAGGATCCCGAAAATCATACAGGGGAAGGGAGAGGACTTTTTTAAAGTACTCCTTTTCTTTTTCTTCATTTTGAAGTGCTCTGTAAGTAAGTGCCATTTGAAAGTTTGCAGTTATAATATCAGGATTAATGCTTAGAGCCTTCTTTAACATTCTTTTCGAATCTTCAAAGCTGCCGTCTGGTACATTTCCGTAAAGAATATTTGCAAAAATTCTTTCAATCCAACTGAGTCTTCCTATCTCCCTGTAATATGCACCTAAAATTATATAAGGGAGCGCGTTATTGGAATCAAGCTGAACAGCTTTCTTTGCATTCTCCTCTATCTTCTTTGCATAATTTAATCTTTCTTTCCCTCCTGTTAGTCTTGCAAGATTACCGTAAGAGATTGCAGAGTAAGTGAAAGATAAAGAACTATCCGGAAATGCATTTACAAACTTTTCGGAATAATCTATTGCTTTGTTAAAATCTTCTTTAGCTTCATCCTGTTTATGGTCTTTTCTCTTTAACTCTCCAACAGCATTATAAATCTTAACAATATTTAAAAGTGAATTATTATTTTGCGGTTTAAGTTCATAAGCTTTTTGATAATATATGAAAGCCTGATTTATTTTAAATTGCTGATAAAGAGAATCTCCATCAGCAATATATTTTTGATAGCTTTGAGAATAGATATCAAAAGATAATATGATTAGAAGTGTAAGAAGTATTTTCAAATCGTTACTCAATTTTTTTCTGGGGTGCGGGAGTTGTATTGCCACCGTCTAAAACGAATTTCCAGCTGCCGTCTTTTTGCTTTTTCCATATAGTTATATAGTTACCGTAAACCGTATCTTTTGCCATATAGATCCAGTTTCCAAAAGTATAACCTAATTCTCCTGATTCCGATACTTCAGCTTTAACCGGTGACCATTCCAATTTAGCATTCGAACTTTTCATTTTTGAATAATATTCTTCCAAATCTTTTTTCCCCATTATCGGAAACTGCCCGTCTCTCATTAAAATTACATCATTATCTGAATAAGCTATAAATGCTGCCGATATTCCTTCCTTAATAGATTTTTCTGAAAATTCCTTATCGGTCTTAATAAGTTCTTCTTTTGAAGCATTTGAATTTTCAGGATCATCTTCTTCAACAGCAAAAATTTTGGGAGATATAATAAGGATTGTTAAGATACCTGCAAAAAAAACGAAATAATATCTAATGATATTTCTCATATTGTTTCTCCTATTTTATTCGATGAATTCATCTGTAACGCAGCCTTGCGATGCAGAGGATACATTTTTAATATATTTAAAGAGACTTCCGCTTTTAACTTTATAATCGGGCATTACCCAATTCTTTCTTCTTTTTTCAAGTTCCACATTACTAACTTCAAGATCAATACTATTTTTTTCGGTATCTATAGTAATTATATCTCCATTTTTTATTAGCGCAATTGTTCCGCCCATTTGAGCTTCCGGAGTGATATGACCTACAACAAAACCGTGAGTACCACCTGAAAATCTACCATCTGTAATTAAACCGATACTTTTACCCAAACCTTTCCCCATAATTGCAGAAGTAATTGAAAGCATTTCGCGCATTCCGGGACCACCTTTAGGACCTTCATACCTGATTACGACAACGTCACCTGCTACTACTTCATCGTTTTCAATAGCTTTCAACGATTCTTCTTCAGAATCATAAACTTTTGCAGGGCCGGAAAAACGCAATCCTTCTTTACCGGTTATTTTTGCAACAGCTCCTTCTCTTGCAAGGTTACCATATAAGATTCTTAAATGTCCTGTTTTTTTTATCGGGTTTGAAAGAGGTGCAATAATTTTTTGATCCGTTTTAAGATCTTCTGCTGTTTCAATATTTTCAGCTAATGTTTTTCCTGTAACGGTCACACAATCTCCATTAAGAAACCCTTCTTTTAAAAGAAGCTTTTGAACAGCAGGAACTCCGCCGATCTGACTAAGATCTTCCATAACATATATACCGCTTGGCTTTAAATCTGCAAGATAGGGAACTTTGTCCGAGATCCTTTGAAAGTCATCAATAGTCAAATTCACTTTTGCTGCTTTTGCCATTGCAATTAAATGAAGAACAGCATTAGTTGAGCCTCCAAGCGCAATAACAATTGTAATTGCATTTTCGAAAGCTTCCTTGGTTAAAATATCGCTAGGTTTAATATCTTTTTCTAGAAGATTTAAAATTGCTTTCCCTGAATTAAAACATTCATCAATTTTTTCTTTATTTATTGCGGGTGTAGATGAACTAAAGGGAAGACTCATACCTAGAGTTTCAATTGCAGTTGCCATTGTATTTGCAGTATACATTCCGCCGCAGGCACCTTCGCCTGGACATGCATTACGCAATACATTGTGAAGATCTTTTTCATTAAATTCATGCGAAAGGAATTTTCCATAAGCTTCAAAAGCGGAGACAACATCAAGCTTCTGTCCGTTAAAATGTCCGGCTTTTATTGTTCCGCCGTAAATCATAATTGAAGGCCTGTTCAATCTGGACATGGCCATGATTGAACCGGGCATATTTTTATCGCATCCCGGCAAGGCAATAAGCCCATCATACCATTGTGCCCGCATTACAGTTTCAATTGAATCGGCAATAATATCCCTTGAAGGGAGAGAATATTTCATTCCTTCGGTTCCCATTGATATTCCATCACTAACACCAATTGTATGAAAAATAAAACCGATTAATCCGGAATCAACAACTCCTTCTTTAACTTTTTTTGCGAGATCATTTAAATGCATATTACAGGTGTTACCTTCCCATCCCATACTTACAATTCCGACCTGTGCTTTTTGCATATCTTCATCCGTCAATCCAACTCCGTAAAGCATTGCCTGTGAACCAACCTGGGAAGGAGTTTGTGTTAACCTGCTGCTGTATTTATTTAGCTTCATTATTTCTCCTTTTTAATTCTATTTATAAGTCTTAGCTAAAAATGAAATTGTAAAGATCCAAATTTACAAAATTTAAAGTTTATAGAAAGATTAAAAAAAAGGAATACATGGTAAGAGAGATAGTTGTCTATTTGGGAATTATTTCTTGAAAATCTTACTCGGCTAAATTTTCATCTAGAAAAGAAAATATTTCATCCCAAGCTTTATCTGCAGTTGAATCGTTATAAACCTTCGTGTTATCCGGATTCATGAATGCATGGCTAACATCCGGATAAATGACAATTTTATTTTCTTTCCCCTCATCCGTTAAGAGCTTTTCAAACTGATTTACTTTGGCAGGAGTTATATTCGGATCTTTTTCTCCAAAAATTCCCAATACCGGGCAATTAATTTTTTTAATTTCATTTATATCATCAGTCAATCTGCCGTAGGCAATTATACAAGCATCGAGAGTGGGAATGTTCAAAGCAGCCTGCAAAGAATAACCTCCCCCCATACACCAGCCGATTGATCCGATTTTTTCTTTATCTACATTGGATAAATTTTGTAAGTAAGTATAAGCAGCTTTTAAATCTGTAATTGCTCTGTCTTTAGGCACACTTCCGGATAGTTCTCTAGCTTCATTCGGATTAGCAGTAAATTTTCCCCTATAAAGATCTACTGCGAGTGCAGCATATCCATTATCTGCAAATGAATCGGCACTATTCTTAATCCAATCTGTTAATCCCCACCATTCATGAATTACTATTAACCCGGGGAAAGGTCCGTCCCCTTCAGGTATTGCAAGATACGCACTGACCGTATCATTACCACTTTTATATGAAACCATCATTGTTTTAATTTTTAACGAATCATTTTGTGTCAGGGAACTATCAGTTTCACGTTCTTTATTTTTAGTTCCGCATACAATATTAATTAAAAATAAAACTAACAATATTCCGGATAAAAATAAGATTTTCATATCACACATCATTTAGAACCTTCGAGGTTTGCATACCGTTAACGATACTTTAACCTCGAAGGTTGCTTTAAGTAAAATCTTTAATTAGGTAATCAATAATTTTTTCGTTTTTATTAAAAGGGCGAAGATCATTAAGACCCAAACTTTCAATAGCTAAATCTATTAAACTAATTTCATCTATATTTTGATTATGAGCATAATATTTCCCGGCCTGAAGTAAAGCCTCCAAAGGGATTAATCCAACAATTTCGCTTCCGGAAACTTTAACACCGATCCTTTCTGCTTCTTTTTTTACTTCTTCAAATGCGATATGTAAAGGTGTGATATTATAGTTAGTCAAATTCATTGATACTTGAGTAATATCATACTTTCCCAACTTAATTCCCATTCCCTTAACATTTTTTAACCTGCCGGTTTCCCTTATCAACTGTCCATTAACTTTAAGAGGATTCCCATTTATATCTTTTTTGGTAATACCCGATTCCCTGATTATTTCGCTTATTTCTTTTGCATATTTGATATCTGTGCTCTGGATATTAACGTTATAAGCTATTAAAAAGAATCGTGCTCCGGTTACAATCGCACCAAGTTTGGGATTAAATTCCGGTTCACCGAAATCCGGTGTCCAATTTTCGTCTTTTAACTTTTCTTGCAGACCTTCATATTCACCTTTACGAATATTTGAAAGATTAATTCTTTTAGGTTTTTTAGCAGATGATTCGTAAAGAAAAACAGGCACATTCAATTCTGCAGCAATGTTTTTTCCATATTGCGCAGAAATTTTTATGCACTCTTCTATAGAAGTATTTTTTATTGGTATAAAAGGAACAACATCAATTGCACCGATCCTGGGATGTTCTCCTTTATGAAATCTCATATCGATTTCTTGTTCTGCAACTTTACTTATTGCCAGAGCTCCTTCTAAAATGCCGGTTTCGTTTCCTGCAAATGTTATTACAACTCTATTGTAATCCGGGTCCGGTTCAAAATTCAACAACCAACAGTTCTGAACTCCTTCTAAAGATGCTTTTATTTTTTCCAGAGCAGATTCATTTCTGCCTTCACTTAAATTAGGAACACATTCTATTATTTTCATTTATTTTTTGAAATTAAGAGATTTATATTATTTTTTGCTCTTGAACTTACTCTTACACTCGTCCTTACCCTTTCACGGCTCCTTCACTTAAACCTTGAATTATATATCTCTGGAAGAAAGCAATTAAAATTATTATAGGAATAATTGCAATTACTGCACTTGCCATTATATAGCCCCAAGGTACCTGCCCGTGAAGCCCTTCAAATAATGCAATACCCACGGGAATAGTTCTTGCCTTATAATCGATAGTAAGCATTAGAGCAAAAAGAAATTCATTAAAGGAATAAATAAAAATTAATACAAAAGTAGAAAATGCACCCGGCAGAGCAATTGGAATAATAATTTTCTGCAATATCTGGAATCTTGTAGCGCCATCAACAAGCGCGGCATTATCAAGTTCGGTTGAAAGCTGTGAGAAGTAACTTAACATAATCCATAATGCAAGCGGCAATCCAAGTGTAATATATGGAAAAATTAAAGCAGCATAATTATTAATCCATCCGAGCCAGGTCATCAGCTTAAATAAATATCCAACTATACTTATTTGCGGAAACATTGAAAAAGCTAATAGGATTAACGGAATTAAAATTCTGCCCGGGAATTGCATACGTGTAATTGCATAAGCTGATAAGCTTGCAAAAAATGTTGCAAAGAAAGCAGATACTAAAGAAACAATTATACTATTTAAAAGATATCTTAGTAAATGAAGCGAAGGAGTGGTAATTATTTCAATGTAATTATTCACGGTTAGCATAAAAGAAGATTGTGCCGAAAGAAAATCCGGGTGTTTGCTGAATGAGACAACAAGCATCCATACAAAAGGAGCGAGGCAGAAAATTATTAAAAAAGCTGCTCCAAGGAAAAGAAGAATTTTCTTTACTTTATCTTCTTTCATGATACAACCTCTTTAAATTGACCGAACTTTATATAAAGAACTGCAAGCAAGGCTGCCAGAATAAATACAATAACAGAAACCGCAGATCCATATCCGTAATCTCCGGAGACTAAAAAGTTATATGCATAGAAAGACATTGAAGTTGTGCTGCCGCCAGGACCTCCACCTGTTAGAACATAAATCAAATCAAAAATCCTTATTGCATCAATTGTTCTAAAAAGAAGAGCAACAACTAAAACAGGTTTTAAAAGAGGAAGTGTTATCTTATAAAATCTTTGCCACATTGTAGTGCCGTCAACTAAAGACTGTTCATATAAATCGGGCGGAATTGTAGATAAACCGGCAAGCAAAATGATTGTCATAAAGGGAGTTGATTTCCAAACATCACTAATTACTATGGAGAAAAATGCTCCAATAGTTGAACCAAGCCAGCTTATCGGCTGGTCGGTAATACCTAGATGGATGGCAATATAATTAAACAATCCAAAATCATAATTGTAAATTAATTGCCAGATACGTGCAGAAATTGCTATTGGAATTGCCCAGGGAATAAGAATAGCAATGCGGAATATCGAACGGCCAGGAAAACTTTCGTTTAATGTTAATGCAAAGATTAATCCTATAACTAATTCAAGTGTAACGGAAACAAATACAAAGAAAAGAGTGAACCTTACAGACTGCCAAAAATGTCCGTCACTTAAAAGCTCTTTATAATTTTCAAATGCTATAAATTTATTTGGCAGGAATGTAACATCCCGGAAAAAGCTTGTAATTAAAGTTCCGATTACCGGCAGGAATACGAAGAGCAGAGCAATAATAATTAAGGGAGCATTAAACATATATGCCTGCCAGGTTTCGGCAGTTTTGAATTCATTTCTATTTTTCATAAAGCTTTGATATATCGTTTATTTCACTTTGCATCCCTTTTAAAGCATCAGCTGGTGATATTTTTCCTGCAAGACAATCATTAACATATCTTTGTATAACATCGGATACTTGAGGATAATAAGGAATTGTCGGTCGCAATACCGCACTCTTTAATACTTCATATAAAACTTCTAGCCGGGGATATTTTTTAAGAAGATCTTCATCTTTATAAATATCACTTCTTCCGGGATTATATCCCATTACTTCAAACATCTTTTTTTGTATTTTAAATGAAGTAACGTATTTGACAAATTCCCAGGCTTCTCCTTTAACATCGGAATATTTTGAGATTGCAATAAACCAGCCGCCTAAAGCTGAAGCGGAACTATCGCCTTCAAAATGAGGCAGTTTTGTTATACCTACTTTGCCTCTTACTTTCGAATCCTTTTCCTGATGTAGTGCCCATGCATAAGGCCAGTTCCGTTCAAACAAAGCATTTCCCGACTGAAAGGCTCGTCTTACCTCTTCCTCTTTCATTTCAGTATAAATATTAGGGGGTGAAATATGATATTTGTGAATTAAATCTCTCATAAAAGTTAATGCTTCCAGGTTTTTCTTACCGGTTACATCAACTTTACCGTCTTTCATTAATCTTCCACCGTTCGATTTAATAAATTCTAGAAAAGTACATGTAAGTCCTTCATATTGTGCACCCTGCCAAACAAACCCATTGAAATTGCTGTTTCCTTTTCTTTCAGCCTTCTGAATTTTTTCCGATTGCTCTACCAATTCATTCCATATCTGTGGTGGTGAATTATAACCGAATTGTGACAATAAATCTTTTCTATAATAAAGAAAACCCATGTCCATTGAAACAGGTAGAGTATAAAGGATACCGTTTAGTTTATCAACAGGATCAAGAACTTTGGGGAAGAAAAGTTCTGTTGGGAAATTATTTTTTTTAACAAGCGAATCCAGAGGTACAAGCCAGCCTGATTTAATAAATTGATTAATCCAAATGATATCCATAAGAAATACATCCGGGTTAGGCTGTTCTGCTTGCAATGAGATTATTAGGCTTTGTCTTCTTTGATCTGAGTATGTCGGCTGGCGGACTAACTGGACCTTATAGCCTGATTCTTTCTGAAAATCATTAACAACGGATTGCCAAAAGCTTAATTCCTGCGGTGCACCGCCAATCCAGATAGTAAATTCTTTTTTATTCGAAGAGCATTGAAGGGTTGAAAAAATTATTAGAATAAAAACTATACGAAGATAAAATTTTTTTATCATCAGCAGAGTTGATATGTTTTTGTTTGTAAGCGTGAGAGTTAACCAAACTCTCCAAAAGTTCAAAACTTTTTCTTAAAAGACATGCATTATGAACTTAAGATAAAAAAAAAGCTTTTAGATAACAAGCATTGAAATATGATAGAATTTCTAATTTGTAAAATTGAGTTCCCTAAGAAATACTAGTTTTAAGATTCTGAATGACAGATACCGGATGAATTCTCTTTGTTTGAAATTAATATTATGAATTTTAATTATCTCAGCTTATTTATATTTTAGATTGTTAAAATAATAAAAGTAAATAAATGGAAGTTTTGTTTTTAATAATCGGTTTAGTAATTGGATCGGTATTCACTTACATTATTTTTAAATCCAAGTTTGAGGGTAAAATAAGTAAAACTGAAGAACGGACAAGGATATTTGAAGAACAAAATAAAAATATAACCGCAGAACTAAATGCCGAAAGAGAAAAAGTACTTCAACTGAACTCTTCTTTTTCTTCATTAAAAGCCGATTACAATAATCTTCAAAAAATATTAACAGAACAAAAAGAAGAGACAGAAAATCTTCAAGAGAAATTTACAACTGAGTTTGAAAATCTAGCAAACAAAATTTTTGAAGAAAAGAGCAGCAAGTTTACTATTCAGAACAAAGAGAACCTTGACCAAATACTTAAACCATTGGGGGAAAAAATAATAGAATTCGAAAAGACAGTGAACGAAGTGTATGTAACCGATTCGAAAGAAAGAGCATCCTTAGCAACACAATTGAAAAACCTTCAGGAATTAAATCAACTAATGGCAAAAGAGGCAAATAATCTTACTAATGCTTTAAAAGGTGAAACTAAAACGATGGGTAATTGGGGTGAATTTATTCTTGAAAGCATCCTGGAAAAATCAGGACTTGTTAAAGGGAGGGAATATAAAATACAGGAAAGTTTTACAAATGAAGAGGGAAGAAGGCTGCAGCCCGATGTAATCGTAAATCTCCCTGATAATAAATGTTTAATAATTGATTCTAAGGTTTCTCTCCTAGCTTATGAAAGTTATTCTTCCTGTGATGGTGAAATTGAAAAGGCAAATTTTCTTAAAGAACATATTGCATCAATTAAAAGACATATTAGAGATTTAAATTCAAAGAATTATCAAAATATTTATCAGATTCAAAGTTTGGATTTTGTTCTATTATTTATGCCTATTGAACCTGCATTTAGCCTTGCTGTTCAGAATGATGCACAGCTTTTTAATGAAGCTTTTGATAAAAATATAGTAATAGTAAGCCCATCAACACTACTTGCAACATTAAGGACTATAGCGAATATTTGGCGGCAGGAATATCAAAATAATAATGTGTTAGAAATAGCACGTCAAAGCGGTGCATTATATGATAAATTTCAGGGTCTGGTTAGTGATCTTATTGAATTAGGAAATAGAATGAAAACAATGCACAGCAGTTATGATAATGCTATGAAAAAATTATATACCGGCAGAGGAAATTTAATAAAGAGCGTTGAAAACATAAAAAAATTGGGGGCCAAAACTTCAAAATCCCTTCCGCAACCTCTTCTTGATAGAGCAAATGATAATGATGAAAAACTTATCGAATAATTAAACTCTAAAGTAATTATAAAGGCAATTCTTTATGAAAACTACAATTATTAATTTATTTCTGATTCTATTTGTTTTTACTACAGCATACCCACAAAAAAATCCCTTCACTATTGAAACTTTATATAAAGTTAAATATTTAAGTTCTCCAGCTTTGTCTAGTGATGGAAATAAAATTTGTTTTCAATCTACCGGATATAACCTTCAAAAAGGAGAGTCAAATTCTGATTTAGATATTATGAATAAGGATGGTTCCGGTTTAGAGAATTTAACCAAAAGCAGTGCAAGTGAAAAAAATCCGTTCTGGAGCGTTGATGGAAAGAAAATATATTTCTTAAAAAAATCACAAATCTATTCTATTTCTCTATTAAGCAAAAAAATTGATCAGGTTACAAATTATCCAACAGAAATTGTAAGACCGGTTTTATCTCCTGATGGAAATTTAATTGCATTTACAACTGAAATTTATCCTGAATGCGGAACTAATAAATACTGTAATAAGAGAATTTCTGAATCTGTAAAGAATGGTCCGATTCAGGCCTATATTGCAGATAGTCTGCTGTTCAGACATTGGACAGAATACATTGGCCAAAAAGAAACTCATATTTTTATATATAACCTTAAAAATAAAACTTATACCGATATTGCTCATAGTGAATTAGCTTCACCAATGTATAAATTGGGTGGAAATATAAGGTATAATTTTTCTCCAGATAGTAAAGAACTTTGTTTTACAAATAATCCGGATAAGTTTCAAACAGGTTCGACCAACTCGGATCTTTACATTGTCTCTGTTTCCGGAGGTAAACCGGAGGACATCACTATAAAAAATAAAGCATGGGATGGGAATCCTATTTATTCTCCCGATGGAAATTATATTGCCTATAAAACTCAAGAGCAGCCGGGACATGAATCCGATAGATACAGAATTGCTGTTTATGATAGAAGTTCAAAACAAATTAATATATTAACAGAAGATTTTGACAATATGGTAGATGAATTGGTTTGGAGTAAAGATTCGAAATCAATTTATTTTACTGCCGAAGATTCTGGTTACACTCCAAGTTATAAAATTGATATCAAATCAAAAAAAATTAGCGAGGTGTTGCCGCAAAGATCGGTTTTTAATTTATCTATTGGGAAAAATAACTTGTTTTATACGGCAACTTCTGTGGGAAGTCCAAAAGAAATTTATTCTTTTAATTTAAATGATAAATCGGAAAAACAATTAACTGATTTTAATAAGGGATTATTAAGTAAGGTTGATTTTAGACCTGCTGAACAGATGTGGATCCCGGGTGCTGATGGTACAAATGTTCAGGTCTTTATTGTTAAGCCGCATAATTTTGATCCGCAAAAAAAGTATCCTTTGATATTAAATGTTCATGGCGGACCGCAGGGACAGTGGATGGATTCATTCAGAGGTGATTGGCAGGTTTATCCCGGTTCCGGGTATGTTGTGGCTTTTGCAAACCCTCATGGTTCTACCGGAAGAGGACAAGCTTATACAAATGAAATTTCCAGTGACTATGGAGGAAAAGTTTTTGAAGATTTGATGAAAGTGACTGATGCTCTTGAAAAACTTCCATATGTTGATACTGCAAGAGTTGGTGCAATGGGCTGGTCTTTCGGCGGTTACATGATGGATTGGTTTCAAGCAAAAACAAAAAGATTTAAATGTCTTGTATCTATGATGGGGATTTTTGATCTGGAATCTATGTGGGGATCAACTGAAGAGCTATGGTTTGTTAATTGGGATCTTGAAGGGCAGCCATGGAATTCCGATGATTATAAAAAATATTCACCATGTAATTATGTTAAAAATTTTGCAACTCCAACACTGATTATAACCGGGCAGAAAGATTACCGTGTCCCTTATTCACAGAGCATTCAATATTTTACTACTCTGCAGACATTGGGAATTGATTCAAGGTTAATAATTTTTAAGAACGATGGGCATTGGCCGGATTTCGTAAAATCAATGCCTTTATATTATAATGCTCATTTGGAATGGTTCCACAAATACTTGGGAGGGGCACCGGCTCCTTATAATTCAAAAGATATGGTTAAAAATATTGCATTTGAAAATAAAGATTGAGATTAAATTCAAAAGTAAAAAGTCAAAGGTCAAAAAATAAATTTTAACTTTTGGCTTTTGAAATTTGACTTTTTAACTTCCCATTTTAACGATTTCATCAAATTCGGGTTTTTCGACAGGCATTACGGAAAGCCTGTTTCCTCTTTGGACCAGTCTCATTTTTTTTAAATTTGAATTTTCTTTAATTTCCTGGAGGATTACAGGCTTTTTAAATTCTTTAACAAATTTTATATCAACCATGTACCAGATTGGATTTTGCGGGTCGGCAGAAGGAAAGAAATGTTTATTCTCAGGATCAAATTGAGTATGGTCTGCATATCCTTCTTTAACAACTTCGCAGAAACCAACAACAGCATTCGGTTCGGTATTGCTGTAATAGAATAAAACATTATCCCCTTTTTTCATTTCATCCCTTAAAAAATTTCTCGCCTGGTAGTTTCTAACTCCGTCCCAACATGTGGTTTGGTTTTTACTTTTTTTCAAATCTTCAATTGAAAATACATCAGGTTCGCTTTTTACAAGCCAGTATTTTTTTGCCATTCATAACTCCCGTGAGTATTTTTTGAAAATAATAGATTATCCGAACTTAAGTGTGCATACAATTTTACAGTAAATATTTTATAGTTTCAATATTCATTCTAAATAGAATCTGGTTATAGAATTTCAGTACAATTATTTATTTAAAATTATCTATTAAATTGTGTTATGCCACTCCAGATTGAAAAGATGTAAAACAAATTCATTCCGGTTTTAATAAATTGAAATTGAGTAATTGCATAGATATATTAACTCAACAAACTATGAAGAAATTAATTTTATATTTAATGGCTTTATTTTCTATTTCAACTGTTTTTGCACAAACCAAAGGTGCTTTTCAGATTGTAAGATTAAAGTACAACGGCGGCGGCGATTGGTATAACGGGCAAACAGAAGAACCAAATCTTTTAAAATATATAAAAGCACATACAAACATTTCAGTCGACCCGGAATATAAATTTGTTGATCTTTCTACAGATGAAATATTTTATTATCCTTTTTTGTTTTTAACCGGCCATGGAAATATTGTTTTAACTAAAGATGAAGTTGATCGATTACGGAAATATCTTGAAGCAGGCGGTTTTCTTTATGTTGATGATGATTACGGATTGGATAAATCTTTTAGAAGAGAAATAAAAAAAGTATTCCCGGAAAAGCAACTGGTTGAACTGCCGTTTAATTATGGTCTTTATCACGATTTTTATAATTTTCCAAATGGTGTTCCCAAAACCCACGAACATGATGGAAAACCTGCTCAAGGTTTTGGTATATTTGTAAATAACCGTTTAGCTGTTTATTATACTTATGAATCTAATCCAAGTGATGGATGGGATGATCCGGACGTTCATAATGATCCGCCGGCAAAAAGAGAAGAAGCTTTAAAATTCGGGACAAATTTAGTTATCTGGGCACTTTCTCAATAATATAGGTTTTTTTTATTTTTCAGCCAAAGGCTGATCAGCCTCTGGCTGAGAATTTTTACTTTTTAATTTCAGTTTTATGGGTGATTCAAACTATTATAAAGAGATTATTAACAAGCTCGAAAAGTTAACCAAAAAGGAATATATTTTATTCGCTTTATTGGGGATTCAAATATCATTTTTGGTTGGTGTGGTAATTTTTACTCTCTTTGTATTTTTAGAAATGTTAGGACATTTCTCTTCAACCGTGCGTACAGTTTTGTTTTTTATTTTCTTAGTTTTATTTATTGGAACATTCCTCTATTTATTCGTTCTTCCTTTATTTAATTATTTCAATATCTTTAGAAAAACAAATTATCACAAAGTTGCAGATAAAGTCGGCAAGAATTTCCCATCTATAAAAGATGACTTGTTGAATGCAATGCAGCTTGTTAGTGTGAATAACTCAACCTATAAATATTCTGAAAAATTAATTAATGCAGCTTTTCTTCATGTATATGAACGGACAAAGCAGATTAAATTTGAATCAATAGTAAATTTTAAAAAAGCAAAAGATTATCTTTTATACTTTGGCTCTGTAACGATATTTTGTCTGGCTTTATTTGTTTTTGTCCCCGGATTCCAGTCAGCTGCGAATCGCTTAACTAATTTTAGCCAGGAATTCATTCCACCTCAGAAATTTACTTTTTATATAGAACCGGGGAATGCAAAGATAACAAAAGGAGAAGATCTAAAAATAATAATTAGAATAAGCGGAGTAAAACCTAAAGAAGTTAATCTTGCCGTAAAGGATACGGAACAAACAGGATTTGAATTAAATCCTTTAAAATCGGATTCGCTTGGAAATTATAAATATCAAATAAAAGCATTAAGAAACAGTTTTAGATATTTTGTTTCTGCTGAAGATATTAAAAGCAATGAATATTCCATTGAAGTGATTGACAGACCTGTAGTAAAAACTCTTGATGTAACAGTAAATTCACCTGCGTATTCAGGAATCTCGCAAGTTATTCAAAAAGATAATGGAAATATTTCGGCTTTGATAGGTAGTAAAGCTGAAGTTAAGGTTTCTTCGACAAAAGAATTAAAAGATGCCGAATTATTTTTTAATGATTCAACAAAAACCAGGTTGAATGTAAATGCTCAAAGTGCATATGGAAGTTTTAAAGTAACGAAGGATAAAAGTTATCAGATAATTTTAACCGATATAAACGGAAACCGGAATTCTTCTCCTATTACTTATACAATAAAAGCTTTAGCCGATTCTTATCCATCAATTGAAATTATTAATCCGAATAAAGACGTCGATCTTGCAAACGATAATCGCTTACCTCTTTATGCAAGGGTTTCCGACGATTATGGTTTCACTAAATTAGTTCTTAATTACCGTTTATCTTCATCTAAATTTCAAGCCGAAGAAAATATTTTTTCTGCTGTTGATATTCCAATCGCTAAAAAGCAAAAAGAGCTGGATGTAAACTATATCTGGAATTTAACTCCACTAAATCTTGCAGCTGAAGATGTAGTAGTCTATTATCTGGAAATTTTTGATAATGATATAATTAGCGGTCCAAAGTCAACAAAATCATCTACTTTCGCAATTCGTGTCCCCTCACTTGATGAAATTTTAGCAAAAGCCGACAATACTCATTCGGAAGCTCAGCAGAATTTAAAAGAAACTTTAAAAGAAGCCGAAGATCTAAAAAATACTCTGGAAAAAATCGACCAGGATTTAAAGCAGAATAAAAGAGAAATTTCATGGGAAGAAAAAGAGAAGATAGAAAAATCACTGGATAAATTTGAAAAGCTTCATGATAAAATAGAAAATACAAAAAAAGAACTTGCACAAATGCAGCAGGATTTGCAAAGCAATAATCTTCTTTCAAAAGAGACTTTGGAAAAATATATGGAACTCCAGAATCTGATGGAGCAGTTTTCTTCCAAGGAAATGAAGGAAGCTATGGAACGGATGCAAAAGATGCTTCAAACTTTAGATAGAAGACAGGTACAGGAAGCAATGAAAGATCTGAAGTTCAACGAAGATGCATTTCAAAAAAGTATTGAAAGAACTATAAACTTATTGAAGAGACTTCAGATTGAACAAAAGATTGATGAACTAGCCAAAAGGATGGAAGATCTTTCTAATAAGCAGGAAGAAATAAATAAGCAAACAAATGAAAATAATTTGTCCGATCAAAAAGAAAAAGATAGACTGAGCGAACAGCAAAATGAAGTTTCAAAAGAACTTGACAAAGCTGATAAAGAAATGGACAAGCTTTCCGAGCTGATGAAAGATCTTGATGATATGCCGAAAGAAGATATGGAAAAATTAAAAGAAGAATATGATAAGCAAAAAAATCAACAGTTATCTCAAAGTGCTTCTCAAAATATTCAACAGAATCAGAAAATGATGGCTCAGCAGCAGCAGGAACAGCTTTCGAAAAACATGCAGAATGTTAATAAGCAGATCCAACAGCTTAAGGAATCTATAAATCAAAAAAATCTTATGCAGACTTTTACTGATATGATGAAAGTAATGGATAACCTGGTTACTTTATCCAAACAACAGGAAGAATTAAAAAACCAGCTTAAAGATATAGATCAAATTTCATCTTCATCATTAGATAAAGAATCTGAAAAACAGAATGAGATTCAGGGCAACTTAAGTAAAATGATGCAGATGATGTCAAAACTTTCCCAGAAGACTTTTGCTATTTCACCGGAGATGGGGAAATCTTTGGGTGATGCCAATAGGGAAATGGATAGAGCGATAATGGCAATGCAGAATAGAAACAGCAATGTAGCTGTTGCCAGTCAAGACAATGCAATGAAATCTATTAATGAAGCTGCAACTATGATGAAAAATTCTCTGGAATCAATGATGCAGGGTGGAGGACAGGGAGAGGGAGGAATGATGTCTTTGATGCAGCAGTTAAACCAAATGTCCCAGCAGCAAATGAATTTGAATAATTTAACACAAATGCTTCAGCAGGGTCAACAAGGAAAATTATCTATGCTGCAGCAGGCTCAGCTTCAAAGACTTGCACAGCAGCAAGAGTTAATTAGAAAATCTCTTGAACAGCTAAATAAAGAGGCAAAACAATCAGGTGAAGCAAGTAAAATCCCTGCAGATTTGGATCATGTTGCACAGCAAATGCAGGAAGTGGTTTCCGGTATGAATACTGAAAAGCTTGATGATAATCTTATACAGAAACAGGAGAGAATTTTATCAAAGCTTTTAGATGCTCAACGTTCTATAAATGAAAGAGATTTTGAAAAAAATCGTGAATCAAATTCCGGTAAGGAAATCGTTAGAAAATCTCCGGCGGATTTAAATTTTTCCTCGGATAAAGGAAAAGAACAAATAACGGATGAACTGAATCGCGCAGTGCAGGAAGGATATACAAAAGATTACGAAGAATTGATTAGAAAATATTATGAAGCTTTGCAAAAAGAAGATACTAACAATTAGTCTGCTTTTAGCAGTCTCCGCTTCCCTCAAACCGGATCAATATGGACAAAAACTTTATTTATATCGGCGAGCCGTAAAACTTCTTCCCTTACTTTAACTCCGATTTCATGAGATTCTTCCGTGGAAACATTTTTATTTACATCGATGTGAATTTCGATATGAAATTTATTCCCAACGTAATAAGATTTTAATTCATTTATCCCTTTAACCCCTTCCACTTTTAAAGCTTTGTTGGCAATCTCGAGAATAACATCTTCATCTGCAGCCTTTCCCATTAAGTAATCAATATTTTCCTTTGCTATTTCATAACCTGATTTAAATATAAATAAAGCAATTAAAATACCGGCTATTCCGTCAATATATCTTAATCCTAATTGAACCCCAATTACTCCTATTATGGAAAGAGAAGAAGCTAAAACATCATTCAGGCTGTCTACGGCACTAGCTTTTAAGCCGGGGCTTTTATACGTTTTCCCAATTTTAGATTGATATTGGGTTAAAATAAGCTTTATAATTATAGTGATTACAAGAACCACATAAACTTCAGAGTTTATATGGGTAATATATGGACTAATTATTCTTTCAATTGATGCTTTAATTACCTCAATTCCTACAATACATGCAAATAGAGCGATTAAAAAAACCGCAATTGGCTGGGCAGCATTATGGCCGAATTGATGTTCTTCATCCGGGTTTTTTAAAGATACTCTAACACTATACATAATTGCTGCGGATGAAATAATATCGTTTAAAGAATTTATTGCATCAGAAATAACAGCAATGGAATTGGAAAAGAGTCCGACAATAGCCTTAATTACAAAAAGGAAAATATTTGTAATTAAAGATAAATAAGTAGCGCGTTTTAATAATTTTGCCATTTAGAAATAAAAATAAGAAATATGACTGGTTATTGCCAAAAATTTACTTATTGTATAGTCGTACTAAATTTATTAGAAATTTAATTCTTAAGAAACAGATAAGAAATAATATTCTGAAACTGTAAAGAAAAATCTTTTAGGTCTAATTTATTTTAAGAATCATTCGATAATATATTGAGAATATTTATCTCAAAAATAGAATATAAAATAAAAAAATCTTATTTTGGCACAAGATTTGCCTCATTTGGGAACAATTTTTCTTGTAAAGATAAGGAATAAAGTTAAAACGGATTTTATGAATAAACGATATCGATACTAATGTGAATATTAATAATTTAGTGTAAAATTGAAAATTTTTACGGCAGGAAAGAAGTAATAATTACTTTGAACGGCAAAATTTTCAATTAATTTTTGTTACAAACGTTATCATTGAAAATTAATATTTGGATATAAACTATTAAGTAACTAAAAGACAAGTTCCATTAAAATTAAAAGGAAAATGTTGTGGACAAATTAATTTTTATTGTAGATGATGAAAAAGCCATATCAAGATTATTATCTTATTGGGTAAAAGATAAATGGAAATATGAGGCTGAAGTATTTGACAATGGAGAAGATGTTTTAAGAAAACTCCATTTAAAACCGGATTTAATTTTGCTGGATATTATGCTTCCCGGACTTGACGGATTAGCTACATTAAAAAGAATTAAACAATACGACGAAAACTTGCCTGTGATAATTTTATCTGCTCAAGGTAGTGTTGAAGTAGCGGTGGAAGCATTAAGGTTTGGAGCTTATGATTATTTTCCAAAACCTATTGATACTCAAAGGTTAGAACCCGTTATAAAAAATGCAATAAAACAATACGACCTAACCAGAGAGCTTGAAAACCTGAAAGAAGACGTTAAAAGAGAGTATAGTTTTGATAACTTAATTTCTGCCGACAATAAAATGCAGGATGTTTTTAAACTGGTTTCTAAGGTTTTAAACAACGATATTACAGTTTTGATTCATGGCGAAAGCGGTACCGGAAAGGAATTAATAGCCCGTGCAATTCATTATAACGGCAGAAGGAAAGATAAACCATTTGTTGTAATTAATTGTGCTTCAATACCTCGCGAACTCTTGGAAAGTGAATTATTTGGGCATGAGAAAGGTTCTTTTACAGGTGCGCATCAAAAAAAATTAGGTAAATTTGAATTAGCAAAAGAAGGAACTCTTTTTTTAGATGAAGTTGGTGAACTTGAAATGCTGCTTCAAGCAAAACTCTTACGGGTTATTCAAGAAAAGGAATTTGAACGGGTAGGAGGAACAGAAGTAATTAAGACAGATGTCAGGATCATTTCCGCAACTAACAGAGATCTAAAGCTAGCCGTTGAACAAAAAGAATTTAGAGAAGATCTATATTATAGATTGAATTCGTTCCCAATTTATATCCCCCCACTTAGGCAGCGTAAAGGTGATATATTGGTTTTAGCTCATCATTTCTTAGATACATTTAATAAAAAATTAGGAAAAAATACTAAGGGATTTTCAAAGAAAGCTTTGAAACTTATATATGAATATAATTGGCCTGGTAATATTCGCGAAATGGAAAATACAATAGAGAGATGTTTAATTATTGCCGAAAAAGATGTTATAGATGTAAACGATCTGCCGCCGCATTTGAGATCTTCCGAACCAATATTGAATAATGATTTTAATGGAAGTTTATTCAGCGACGAAGAAATAATTCCTTTTGAACGATTAAAAGAAGAATCAATAAAGCATGCCTTGAAAGTTACGAAAGGTAATATTGTTGAAGCGGCAAAAAAACTTCAGTTAGGAAGGGCTACTATTTATCGGTTAATGGATAAATACAGCATTGAAAACAGGTCTTTTGAATAAATTATTTACAATTAAAAAACACAGGTAAAATAAATATGGATTTTATTAATGAAAAACACGGTAATGTAGTTGTAGAAAAAGTCAATCTGACGAGGGCTACTTTAAAAGAAGCTGAAGCATTTAAATCTTTCCTCTACTCCAGTATAGAGGAAGGATGGCAAAAAATTGTAGTTGACCTTTCAGAATGTGAATTTATTGATTCCACATTTTTAGGTGCTTTAGTTGTTGCTCTTAAAAAGGTAACATCACATGGGGGAGATATGAAGTTAGTCGGATTTCAGCCTGCAGTTAATTCAATGTTCGAACTTACAAGGATGTACAGGGTTTTCGAATCGTATAAATCTAAAGAAGAGGCTATTCAAAGTTATTTATAATGATTTCGGTTATTATTAGGAAGATAAATATTTAATGGCGATTAGTGAGAAGAAAAATATATTAATTATTGACGATGATCTTACCATAAGAAAACTGATTGGACATCACCTTAAAAGAAACGGTTACGATATTTTTGAAGCTGAAGGGGCTAATGAGGGATTTAGTTTTTTAAATGAAAAGAAAATTGATTTAGTACTTTGTGATGTTACAATGGAAGAGATGGATGGTTTTACTTTCTGCCGAAGGGTTAGAGAGGATCAAAATCACCGGGTACTTCCGTTTATATTTGTTACTGCAAAAAACACCTTGGAAGATAAATCAGAAGCACTTGAAGCCGGGGGGGATGATTTAATTACAAAACCTTTTGATGTTAATGATCTGCTTATAAAAGTACAGGCTTTATTAAGACGGACCGATATATATAAAGTTTACGGTGCTAAAAAAAATCTGGAACAGTCATTCTCAGTAAAGACTTCAAAGATTTTATTGGTAGATGATGATCCAATAGTTTCAAAAATATTCCAATATAACCTAGTACAAGCAGGTTTCGAATGTAAAGTAGCAAACAATGTTGAAGATGGATTTTCTTTGGCCAAAGCAGATCCGCCGGATATTATAGTATCCGATATTATGATGCCGACTGTAGACGGTTTTCAATTTCGTCGCATGCTCTTGGAGTGTGAAGAGCTAAAATCCATTCCGTTTATTTTTTTAACAGCTAAAGAGGAAGAGAATGATATCCTTGAGGGTTATGAATTAGGCATAAATGATTATGTAATTAAAACCGCCGGACCGAAAATATTAACTGCAAAAATTAAAGCCATGATTAAAAGTCTTCATAAAGAAAGACAAAAAATAGTTTCAGAACTTCATGAAGCCTCAGGATTATTGGGTGCTAAAGTAGTCCCTGATAAATTTCCTGACTTCAAAGGTTTCGATATTAAATATTGGCATCAGACTTACCAGGGAATACCGGGAGGTGATTTTATTGATTATTTTGAACTTGATGAAAATAATCTGGCTGTTGCACTTGGTGATGTTATGGGAAAAAAATGGGGCGCATGGTATTTTGCTTATGCATATGCCGGTTATATAAGAAGCTCGATTCGGGTCGTACTTCAGTCAGCTGTCGAGTATAATCCAAGCGATATAATGCAGCAAGTAAATAAATCTGTTTATGAAGATTCTAAAATATCCGAAGTTTTTACCACATTATCTATTATAATTATAAACAAGCAAAACAAGACGCTAAAATATACCGGTGCAGGTGATCTCCCTTTAATTTATAGAAAATTTTCTACCGGTGAAGTAAAGAAAATTAATTCTAAAGGGTTACTCCTCGGGTTTACATCAAATGGTAATTATCATGATGTAACAATTCAATTAGAACCGAATGATTTAGTTTTTATGATTACCGATGGTATAATGGAATCCCGAAATTCCCAGGGTGAACAATTTGGTGTTGCGAAATTAAATAGTGTCTTATCCTGCATTAATGAATCGGATCTATTATCTCCGATAGAAAAAATAAAAGCAGAGTTTCAAAAATTTACGTCTAACAAATTTGAAGACGATATTAGCGTAATAAGTGTAAGAATGAATCCGGAGAAGTAAAGTTTATTTAGAATTATCCAAACAAACTTAAGCTGCAATATTATTTCCTTTCCAAATAAATTATCCTCTTTAAATGTATAATTCAAATCTTTTTTGCAATACTTTGAATAATAAATCAGTTCTTTAAATTTTTATGAGAATTTTATTGACTAATCAAGAAAAAAGTTATAAATTGAGTCGGTTTTAATTTATAACCTTTTTCAACAAAAACTATTTCTATTATATTCATTTGTTAAGAAAGAACTTAAAGATATAAAAGGGGATCGCATTTTTTGGATGCATTCCCTCAAAAATTAATATTGACTTTAATTTAGTTTTTTCGGACGTTAAAAATTGTAAATTATTTAATTTAATAATTAATTGGGTGCATGGGTAAGCTTATAGAAGAAAATTTTACAAACTAATGAAATTGTTTAAATCTTTTCTCTAAAAATACTCCCATATTTATTTTAAAATAAATGATTGCACCTTATTGTATGCGTCATTTAATTTCAATTTTTCAAATTTTTTTAATGAATTAATAATAATAAATCATGTGGGATTGATACTGTTACAAACTGTTCAATCCAGAGGATGATTATTAATAACTAAAAAGGAGAAAGAATATGAGTAGGAAGATTACCATATTATTTTTGTTGCTTCTAATACCTGCATATACTTTTGCGGGTACTGTGGGAAAAATAAAGGGTAAAGTTACAGATCTCCAGAGCGGCGAACAGTTAATAGGAGCCAATGTTATTGTTATGGGTTCCTCTTTCGGCGCAGCTACTGATGCAAATGGAGAATATGTTATCAATAACCTGGATGCCGGTACTTATACTGTTAAGGCATCTTATATAGGTTATAAAGCTGTAACCATTTCTAATGTGCGTGTAAGTGCGGATTTAACAACAGAAGTTAATTTCCAATTACCTGCCGAAGGTATTACTGTTGGTGAAGTTCAAATAGTTGCACAAAGACCCCTTATAAATAAAAGTAACACTAATGCTATTAGGGTTACAACTAACGAGCAAATACAGGCTCTGCCTATTAGAGGTATTAATAGCCTGATTTCTTTGACTCCGGGCGTAATTGTGCAGAATAATAATGTATACATCAGGGGCGGCAGAAACGATGAAGTTGGTTATTATCTCGAAGGAACTAACATAACCGATGCTATTACTGGACAGAGGCAGGTCGGGATTCCGCAAAATGCATTAGAAGAAATTCAAGTTCAAGCAGGCGGTTATACAGCTGAATTTGGCGGTGCTAATGCAGGTATTGTTCGTGCACAACTAAAATCAGGAGGTCCTGATCTTAAAGCTACTGTGGAATACGTAACCGATAATATCGGGTTTAAAAGCAAAAAGGATTTATTTAGCGGGAAAAAAATATTAGATACTTATT
>Ga0315554_1000382_pt1 | contig 25829 bp, 28 predicted proteins | sample SalMarSW160370MG_FD_202114 | JGI IMG/M metagenome (GOLD analysis project Ga0315554, IMG submission 202114) | Salt marsh sediment microbial communities from the Plum Island Ecosystem LTER, Massachusetts, United States - Salt Marsh Sediment SW1603-70 ...
GAGTGGAGTAGGCGAAGCGGGCGAGCAACTCGAAGTTCTCCGAGAAGAAGAAGCAATACATGAAGTACGATGACAGAAGCCAGAGTGAGACCCGCAGAACCGGCTGCCGGATCAAGACCGCTATCGCAAGAAAGAAAAACGCTGTCGCGGGATACAGAGCCACCTTGTAGGAGCTGAACGATGCAGCTATGAAGATGACGAGGAGGAAAATGACCGCGCGGAGATAGTACGAGTACCCGTCGCGCCGCAGGTTGAGCTTTGGGGCCAGCTGGAGGCACAGCCAAATGCCGATACAGCCTCCGAGAAACCCCAGAACAAAATAGCCAGTGATGTCTACCATCCAGGGATGCCGCACCCCCTTGATGATCGAGACCACATTCTCCGACAGCCACACGCAGCACTGAATGATCAGCATCAAAAGGAAGAGCTTCAGCCCGGGGATCTTGGGCCGGGCCGTTCGGTCGACGGACGGTCGGCGACGCTGGAGAACGACCAGGGCAAGGCCCGACAAGGCGAGCGAGACGAAAATAAAAGCGAGGAGTGACCATCGTGGGAAAAAGAGGGGGGTTCCTCCGATCTGGTACAGGTAGTACTGATCGGTTTTCTTTTGCGGCACGCCTCCGTCGAACCGTTCCACGAGACGGTACACCAAATCTCCGGAGCGCTTCAAGCCGCTCAGTTTGAAATTGTCGTAGTTGTCTTGAGGAGTATGGATTGGATCCCGCGGATCGGAGGTGAAATCGATCGCGGGGATATTCTTTTCGAGGAACGGCTCATGATCGGATCCGACGCCGCCTCCCGGCAAGGCGCTCATGAACGCGAAGAAGTGCGCCGGAAAATAGAGCCCCGGGTAGCCGAGCTTGTCAAGCTCCTCGTAGGAGGCCTTCACCAACCACTCCGGTGAGCTTCGATCTTTACTGTCCAAGAACGGCAGGAGCAGGTCTGACCCGTTCGCCATGTCGATCTGGAGCATCAGGACGACATTCTGCATCTCGGGGAAATGGTCGACGAAGTACCGGGAACCTTGCAGCCCCTGCTCCTCACCTGCAAAGAGAGCGAACACGAGGGTGGACTCGGTGGTCCGTTGCGAGAGAACGCGAGCCAACTCCAGCACGACCGCGGAGCCGGAGCCGTCATCGTTCGCGCCCGGGATATCGGGGCCGGCTGAGTCGATGTGCCCGCCGATGAGAATGATCCGCTGCGAGGATCCCCTGTGGATGCCGATGGCGACACCGCTGCGCGTATTCTTGGGGGCTCCGCCAAGCGTTCCGCCGAACTCGCTGATCGGCATGATGGAAACCTCCTCGAGCCCGAACTCGCGCAACTTGTCCGCCGCATAGGCCAGCGCGCGCCGCTCGTTCGGCGAGCCCATCGGCCGCGGCCCAATATCGACCGCGATGGTCCTGAGATATGCAGACGCGCTGTCAAGTGAGAAAGGCGTTTGCGCGTGCGCCGCGCAGAGTGCGACGAGGGTGGCTAGCATCGCACGAGATAGTGCTCTTCGGAGGTGTGGACGGGCGCTCATCATTGGATCTTCCGAGAGATGTGGTAGTGTACTCTGGGATGGTGGAGTGCGAGAAATCGACAGACGGTATTACGGCAACTATCAGCAGAGGTTGCGCTCGAAGAACGAAGTGATCCTCTGCACGTACTCGCCTCCGCCCACGTTCAGGAGATCGGTGTGGTCGCCCTTTGGAACGAGGAGCAGCTCTTTCGGCTCGTTCGCGTTTTGGAAGAGGGCTTTCGAGTACGCCGATCTGATGTGCGAATCATCGGTTCCGTGGATGAAGAGGATCGGCTTTTGAACGCTCTTCACCGCTTGCAGAGGCGAGACCTCTCGCGCCTTGAACTTTGCGATCTTCTGGGACCGGCTCATCGCAGCGTTCCGGAGAAAATGCCACGGCAGCTTGATAAGGCGCTTCTGGTAATCGACCATGATTGTTCGCAAGTCCGTGAAGCTTGCTTCAGCCACAATGGCGGCGATCCTTTCGTCAAGTGCGGCGGCTTGCAGCGCCACTGCTGCTCCCATAGAAGTGCCGAAGACCCCGAACGCCCCCGTCCGCAGATCCGCGCGTGACTGAAGGTAGTCGATGACAGTCGAGAGGTCGTGCCGTTCGTAGAAACCGTAGGTACAGTATTTTCCCTCGCTGTTTCCGTGACGGCGAGAATCGTAGAGAAAAGTGTTGAATCCTCTCTGGGAAAAGAACCTCGCGTACGGGATCCCGCTGATTTTGCAGTCTCCGACACCGTGGAGATAGATGATCGTCCCGCGTGACGCCCGCGCCTGTTTGACAAGCCAGCAGCTGAGTCTCAATCCGTCACGGGTTGTGACCCAGAGGTCTTCCTGCGGCAGCCCGGCATCTGAAGGCTCCAGAAGCGAGGTGAAGGTGCTATACCATTCTCTGGTGCGGAGGCTCGGCTGTAGGATGATCAAAGGCCCAACAACCAGCATGATGGCGCCGGCAGTCACGAGAAACATCAACATCAACAGCAGGAGGGCAAGCACGATGGACATGAGAAGGGTCTTTTCCCCTGGTAAAGTGGCCGATGAGGACCTGCGACTCAATATAAAGAGGCCGGCTCTGTGATGCAAGCAGCGCACGATTCGTTACCTCACCGCCACCACGTCGGCCGATTTTGATGTGGTCAGATTTCATCGTACTTTGTCGACCGCTGTTGCTCCTGTCTTGTCTCGGAACGACATGGAATCGCCACGGAGAATTGCTCTCGTACATGATTGGCTGACAGGAATGAGGGGAGGCGAGAAGGTCCTCGAGGTGCTCTGCGAGCTCTATCCTGACGCCGTCCTCTTCACCCTTTTGCACAACAAGGGCGCAATGTCACGCACCATCGAGAAGATGGAGATCCGCACCTCCTTCATCGATCGGTTGCCCCTCAAGGCCGAGAGGTACCGGAACTACCTTCCGCTCTTTCCGCGAGCCATCGAATCCTTCGATTTCACTCCCTATGATTTGATCCTCTCTTCGAGCCACTGCGTCGCAAAGGGGGCCGTGCCGAGCCAGGGAGCGCTGCACATCTGCTATTGCCACACGCCGATGAGATATGTTTGGGAGATGTATGACGAGTATTTCGGGAAGGGGCGCGCCGGCCTGGCAACGCGCGCCGCGATGTCGGTCTTCGCTCCACGGCTGCGTGCGTGGGATATCCGCACGAGCAGCCGCGTCCACCACTTCGTCGCCAATTCTCGCAACGTCGCGAGGAGAATCCATCGTCACTATGACCGGTCGGCAGATGTGCTGCACGCTCCGGTCGACACCTCGCTCTTCCAGCTGTCGGATCAGGATGACGGGTATTACCTCATTGTCAGCGCGCTCGTCCCGTACAAACGGGTCGACCTGGCGATCGAGGTATTCAACCGGATCGGAGAGCGCTTGGTCATTGTGGGCAAGGGACCGGATCTCGACAGGCTTTCTGCACATGCATCCCGGAACATCGAATTTCTTGGATGGCAAGCCGATGAGGAACTCGCCAAGCTCTACGCCCGCTGTCGAGCACTGATATTCCCCGGCGTTGAGGACTTCGGCATTGTACCGCTCGAAGCGATGGCCAGCGGGAAGCCCGTCGTCGCGTACGGTGCAGGTGGGGCACTGGAATCGGTTGTTGAGTCTTCGGAACATCCCACCGGCGTGTTCTTCGACGAACAGACCCCGGAGTCTCTGGCGGAAGCTCTGCAGAAGCTACGTCGTCTTCCGTTCGATCCCAAGTCGATCCGAGCGCATGCAGAACAATTTGACCGATCTGTGTTCAAACGAAAGCTTGCTCGATACGTTGATGAGAAACTCCTTCTCCACCAAACGCGATGAGTGACGGTCCCGCGCCCCCCTCAGCCGCGTCGTTTTGGCTTGAAAACGGAAAAATCTTTGACTTTTGGGGACGTTTTCAGTATCTTTTGTGTCCAATTTATCGTTTTGCGCTGCTCTGTCCCGCTGAGAGCCTCCTCGCACGGGACGGGGTTTCCCCGCGTACGAAGAGTTTCGAAGGGTCAGACGGTCCGCAAGGACTTAACTGACCTGCTGAGGACATAATACTGTCATGCCGCCGGATCAGCATCATAAGTCGAAGAAGGTACGCTACGACCTGCTGCTCGTCCCGAGGGACGATGCTGGGCAGTCGCGGTCGATTCGTTTCGCCCCGTGGCAGTTCTATTCGCTGATCGGCGGTTCAGTTGTCGTTATGGTCGCAATCGTCCTGCTGATCTTGATCTTCACACCCATCGGCGGCTTCGTTCCGATCGAGAATCCGGGACTGGTCAATCGGTACGGCAAAGAGCTTATCTCTTTGAACCAGCGGATGACCTCGTTGATGGAAGAGTTGGTGGAGCTTCGAGAATACAATGTCACGCTCAGAAGAGCGCTGGGGGAAAAGGTAACGGTCGCGGATTCGAATTTCGTCTTACGAGGTGCGCCGCTCACGTCGAGAGTCGATACGCGTGCACAGGATGAGAGTTTGCTGAAAGGGGAAGGTGAAACGGCGGCGCGGCCCGCAAGGCAGTTGTTTCATTCGGTCTCGATGCAGCCGGCAGAACTCGAAACGAATCAGATTGTTTTTCCCGTCGTGATGCCGACGACGGGCTATGTCACCCGGGGTTACGATCCGGACCAACGACACTACGGGCTTGATATCGCTGGCAAGATCGGCACTCCGGTCTGCGCGGCCACCGATGGGCATGTTGTCTTTGCGGGATGGACGATTGACGGCGGCTATAAGATCATCATGTCGCACGTGGGTGGTTTTCTAACGTTCTACGAGCACAATCAGGCATTGCTCACGGCTGTCGGTGCGTTCGTCAAGCGGGGCGAGCCGATTGCGCTCTTGGGCAATACGGGTGAGACAAGCTTGGGTCCGCACGTCCATTTTGAAATTTGGAAGGACGGTGTGCCTGTGGACCCGGCCAATTACATCTTGAACCTCAACCTCTAAAAACCGGTGGCTCTCAAATCTGATCAAATAAAGGAACTCAATCTCATCGGTCCCGGGACGATGATCGAAGGGAAGATCCGCAGCCAGGGGAGCATCCGCATCGATGGAAAGGTCACGGGAGAGATTACGACGAGCGAAAGTCTCGCCGTCGGGTTGTCCGGCGAGATCGACGGAAACGTCACTGCCAAGAACGTCACGATCGGCGGGAAAGTACGGGGCTCGATCAGCGCGACGGAGAAAATCGTTTTTGAAGGGAAGGCCGTCGTGAAGGGAGACGTTCGCGCTGCCAAGCTGGTCATCGATGAAGGGTGTCTGTTCGACGGCAAGGTGGTTATGACGGAAAAGTCACAGCTGTACGAAACAAGACACTGACGATTCCGCGCGGGTGTACTTGGGAGGCTGGCACGATGTCCTCTTCTTCACGACAGGACGAGCCCGGCAAGCGCAGAGAGCTGTTTCCGGGACTCGGCCAGGTCTATCGAGATGTGGCGCCGTATCTCACCCTCGGGTTTCAACTCGCTGCAGCGGTTATCGTCTTTTTCCTCGCCGGTTGGTGGCTTGACGGCCGGTACGGAACGTCACCGACCTTTCAGCTCGTGGGGGTGGCGGTGGGCGCGGTGGGGGGTATGATCAAGTTTTTCAGGACAGTCTCCACGTTGGGCAAACAGGATAAAACGTCACATCGATAGGGAAGGGCCGTGAAAATCGACTGGGCGTTTTTGAGGCTTGTACTGTACTATGCAATCGGGGTCGCGGTCGTCATCGTTTTCCCGTTGTCCACCTTTGCCAGTCAAGAAGTTCTGGAGAGCGTCATCGCTAGCGGAGTTGTGAGCCTGGTGCATCTCCTTCTGGGGTACGCGGCGATCGTGTTGGGATTTGACAAGTCGAACACGGTGTTCCTGAAGATCGTGCTCGGCGGGACCGTGATCCGCATCTTCTTGCTCGTGGGGATCGTGGTCGTGCTTGTTCGAGTGTACCATTTTCAGACGTTATCCCTTATGCTCTCGATGTTGGTGTTCTACGTACTGAATCTCGTGTTGGAGATCTCTTTCCTTCAAAAAAAGGTCGCCTTGAAGAGCTGAATGTGATTGAGTCTTGAGACCCGATACCCCTCTCCTTGCTGATACTCTCAAGCGCGCCGCGGGAGCGGTGAGCGATACCGTCCATGCGGCCGCTTCGCAGGGTGCTCCTGCGCATGCCGAGAAATTTGAATTCTCGCATCTGCTCGGGCACATGAGGAATTCCTCGGAGATTGAATTCCCGGGCGGCCATCTGGAGCTGCCGCACCTCCCTCCTCTCCACCTCGGAGGCCTCACGATCGATCTCTCCATCACGAAGCACGTCTTCTTCATGCTCTTGTCTGCGCTGATCCTTGTTATCGTGGCGGTCTACGCTGCGCGCAAAAACAGGAGAAGCTCCGTGCCGACGGGCTTCGGCAATCTTGTCGAAATCTTCGTCGTTTTCATGAGGGACGAGATAGCGCTCCCGACCATGGGGAAAGCCGGCCTCCGGTATCTGCCGTACCTGCTGACGACGTTCTTTTTCATATTGATCATGAACCTCTTCGGCCTGGTCCCGTACGGAGCCACGGCGACGTCGAACGTCTCCGTCACGGCAGCGCTGGCGTTCATCGCTTTCGTGATGATTCAGGTTACGGCGATTCGCGCCCAGGGGCTCAAACGCTATTTCGCCCATCTCACGGGCGGCTTGCACTGGATGTTCTGGCCGATCATGATACCCGTTGAAGTCCTCGGTCTCTTCACGAAACCGTTCGCCCTCTGTATGCGTCTCTTCGCAAACATGAACGGTGGGCATATCGTGCTCCTCGCGCTCATCGGCCTGATTTTTCTCTTTCGATCGTTGATCATGGCTCCGGTGTCCGTTCTGTTCAGTGTCGGCATCAGCGCGCTGGAGATCTTTGTCGCGGTTCTTCAGGCGTACATCTTCACCATCCTGACGGCCCTTTTCATGGGATTCGGCCTACAACCAGAGGGTCACGAAGGAGAGATCGATCAAGCACATTGACAATCGACAACTCTCAGATCACTACAGTTCACAACGCTTTGCTCAATCAGGAGGAATGATCTATGGAAGCTAACGCAATGGCATACCTGGCGGCCGGAATCGGCTCGGGGCTTGTGATCATCGGCGCAGGACTTGGCATCGGGAAACTTGCAGCAGCCACAATGGATGCAACGGGACGTCAGCCGGAGGCAGCCGGCCAGGCGCGCACTTCGATGATCATCTCGGCAGCACTCATTGAGGGCGTGACGTTCTTCGCTCTTGCTATCTGCATCATCCTTGCCACAAAGGGATAAGAGCCGAGGTCATCGCCTATGTTTGATATCAATCCCGGTTTGATGGTTTGGACGGTCATCACCTTCATCGTCCTGGTGCTGGTGCTGAACAGATATGCGTGGAAACCGCTTTTGAAGGTCCTCCATGACAGAGAGTCGGAGATCCGGCGTGCGCTGGAGGAGGCGGAACGGGCTCGTGTGGAGTCGGCCGAGCTTCTGAAACGCAATGAGCAGAACCTCGCAAAGGCGGAGGAGGAATATCGGAAGATTGTTCACGAGGGAAAAGCCTTTGCTGACAAGGTGAGGGAGGAGGTCGTCGCCAAGGCGCGTCAACAAGCCCAGCGCGAGCTCGAGCACGCAAAGGAAGAAATCCAGCGCGACGTCGACGCCGCGAAGCAGCAGCTTCGGGGAGAGGTCGCAGATCTGGCAATTCAGGCGGCAGGGAGGATTCTCGAAGAGTCGCTTGACGCCCGGAAGCAAAAGAAGATTGTTGATGATTTTCTGAACCGGCTGCCGAAGAACTAGTACAGAACTCGATCGTCAAGCGGTGAATCTGTCGACAGGCCGACCGGCGGTTGCTGTCGGCCTTCCAATCGGCGACCCACCAATTCACGAATCACGAACCTATGGCCAACATTCGTGTTGCACAGCGTTACGCCGAAGCAATGCTGGAATTAGCGGAAGAACGGAAGCAGGTTGATCGTGTCGCCGAAGACTTCAGCCTCCTCCGGCAGATCATCGCGGAATCACGCGAATTCGGGTCGTTTCTCAGAAGCCCGGTCATCTCAAAGGAGAGGAAGAGGTCCGTTCTCGATACGCTCTTTTCCTCACGACTCGGTGCCCTCACCATGGATTTTCTGAGACTGCTGACCGACAAGAATCGGGAAGGTGCGCTGAAGGAAATCAGCGTGGAGTTCATGCGGCTGCTCGATGAACGGTTGGGCATCGTCAATGTGGAGGTGCGCGCCCCGCTTGAGCTGGCGAAGGGGCAGCGAGAGGCTCTCCAGCGGCAGTTCGAGGAAATGACGCGAAAGAAGGTTCGCCTGAGCGTGAGTCTGGATCGGCCGCTCTTGGGCGGACTCGTTGCGAAGGTCGGCGATACGGTCTTCGACGGCAGTGTGCGCCGCCAGCTGGAACTGCTGCGGGAGCGATTCGCCGGGAACAGTGACGACTAGTTCATCAACCCAATCCAATCGGATTCTAGAAAAGGATATCGTATGCCAGAAGTAAGACCCGATGAGGTGTCCGCAATCCTGCGGAGGCAACTCTCCGGATTCGAAAAAGAAGTCGACGTGTACGATGTGGGGACCGTGTTGCAGGTGGGGGACGGTATTGCACGGGTCTATGGACTCTCAAAAGTGATGGCGAGCGAGCTGGTGGAATTTCCGCACGGCGTCTTCGGGATGGCACTCAATATCGAAGAGGACAATGTCGGATGCGTGCTCTTCGGTGAGAGCTCGTTCATCAAAGAGGGGGATACCGTCAAGCGGACGAAGCGCCTGGCGTCGATGCCGGCGGGAGAGACGATGCTGGGAAGGGTCATCACGCCTCTCGGTGAGCCGCTCGATGGGAGAGGCCCGATCAGCGTCGAGAAATACCTGCCGCTGGAACGAAAGGCCTTGGGGGTCATTCAGCGCCAGCCGGTGAAAAAACCACTCCAAACGGGCATCAAGGCGGTCGACGCCATGATCCCGATCGGCCGGGGGCAACGGGAGCTGATCATCGGGGATCGTCAGACCGGGAAGACGGCGGTCGCGCTCGACACGATCATCAATCAACGCTATACCCATACGGAGAAAGCCAAGAACGAGGAGATCGAGCCGGTTTACTGCATCTATGTCGCGGTCGGACAAAAGGGTTCGACGATGGCGCAGGTGGTGAGCAAACTGGAGGAGTACGGAGCGCTGGAGTACACGACGGTGATCCAGGCGACGGCGAGCGATCCGGCTCCGCTGCAGTTCATCGCTCCGTACGCCGGTGCGACGCTCGGAGAGTATTTCAGAGACAGTGGCCGCCACGCGCTCGTCATCTACGACGACCTTTCCAAACACGCTCAGGCGTACAGGCAGATGTCGCTGCTGTTGCGTCGGCCGCCGGGCCGCGAGGCGTACCCGGGCGACGTGTTCTATCTCCATTCGCGCCTCCTGGAGCGGGCGTCGAAGCTGAACGACGAGCTCGGTGGAGGAAGCCTCACAGCTCTGCCGATCATCGAGACGCAGGCGGGCGACGTATCCGCGTACATCCCGACGAACGTGATCTCCATTACGGACGGCCAGATCTACCTCGAGTCGAGCCTGTTCAACGCCGGTGTGCGGCCGGCGATCAACGTCGGCATCTCGGTCTCCCGCGTGGGGGGCAACGCGCAGATCAAGGCTATGAAGCAGGTCGCGGGCCGGCTGCGTCTGGACCTGGCCCAGTACCGCGACCTCGAGGCGTTTGCCAAGTTCGGGTCGGATCTCGACAAAGCGACGCAGCAGCAGCTGCGGCGTGGGTCCCGGCTTGTCGAGCTGCTTAAGCAAGGCCAGTACGTTCCGATGCCGGTCGAGGAGCAGGTTGTCGGCATCTTTGCCGGCACCAACGGGTATCTCGACGTCATCCCGCTGGAGGATGCCCAGCGCTTTGAGCGAGAGCTGCTTGAGTATGTCAGCCAGAAGCATCCGGATGTGCTCGCAACGATCGCCGGGCAGAAGACGCTCTCGGACGAAATGACCGGGAAGCTTCACGCGATCCTGAAAGAGTTCAGCAGCAAGTTCAAGACGTCGATGAAGGCGAGCTGAGATGGTGGGATCCTTTCACAAGCACGCGGGCAGCTCCTGACGCATGGCAACCCTCCGGGAAATACGCCGCCGGATCTCCGGCATCAAGAGCACGCAGAAGATCACCAAAGCGATGAAGATGGTGGCGGCGGCGCGGCTTCGACGGGCACAGGAGGCGATCGTCTCCACTCGTCCGTACGCGCGGAGGATGGGCGAGTTGCTGCGACATCTCGCGGCGCACGTGGATCCCGGCCTCAACCCTCTCCTCGCCGGCCGCGAGGTCAAGAACGCCCTGTTCATCATTGTCACGGCCGACCGCGGCCTGTGCGGCGCGTTCAACGGCAACATCATCAAAGCAGCTGTGCAGCACCTCCGGGAGAACTACCAGGATCGTGATGAGCGTGCGAGAAGAGTCAAAGTGCTGACGGTGGGGAAAAAGGGGTACGACTATTTCAGCAAGCGCGGCTATGAGCTGTATGCGAAGCATGTCGGGATCTTCCAGGCGATCGACTTCAGCGTGGCCCGCGCGGTCATCAGCGAAGCAACCGAAGGATACCTGAAGGGTGAGTTCGACAGGGTCGAGGTGATGTACAACGACTTCAAGTCCGTCCTCCATCAGCGGATTGTCTTCGAGCAGCTCCTCCCGATCCCTGCCGAGGAGGTGCAGCCTTCGCAGGGTCTCCGAGGGTTGGCTCGGGTGGACTACATCTACGAGCCATCGAGCGCCGAGATCATCAATGCCCTTCTTCCCCGCCATCTCAACTTCCAAATGTGGCGTATCCTGCTCGAGTCCAATGCGGCTGAACAGGGCGCCCGGATGACCGCGATGGACAATGCCACGGAGAATGCCAGGGAGCTGATCCGGGACCTCACGCTCGAGTACAACAACGCCCGTCAAGCAGCCATTACGAAAGAGCTTCTCGAGATCGTCAGCGGCGCGGAGGCGCTGAGACAGGCCAGCTGAGTCCTGGACATCGAGAGAGTTGTGTGTCGGAAGCAATTTCGCGCACCATACAAAGCCGTCGCTCCAAGCATCGGGCGCCGGTTTTTTTGTCCCCTTTCTGGCAACGGAGCAAGCCCGAGCCTCGCCGATCAGCCGAAAATGCGCTTGATTGGGGCCTGTTTTTTCGGTACCTTATTAGCCCGAAATTTTGAGATGCACGGCTTCCGAAATCTCAATCGGCGGAGAGATTTCGGAAGTTTTTGTTAGTACGAACGGACTTCGATGTTTGAGACATTAAGCCAGAAGCTCGAGACGGTTTTCAAGAAACTGCGGGGTCAGGGCAAGATCTCGGAGGCAAACGTTGCCGAGACGCTCCGGGAGATTCGCCGTGTCCTCCTGGATGCCGACGTCAACTATAAGGTTGCCAAGCAGTTCATCGAGGATGTACAGAAGCGGGCCCTCGGCCAGGATGTCCTGAACAGCATCACGCCCGGCCAGCTCGTCATCAAGGTCATTTTCGATGAGATGGTGGAGCTGCTCGGGGCGTCGAAGGCTGAGATCAGGACCGCGCAGACACCGCCGACCGTCATCCTTGTGGCCGGCCTTCAGGGATCCGGCAAAACGACGTTTGCCGCGAAGCTGGCGAACCTCCTGAAACGGAAGGGGAACAACCCCCTGCTTGTGGCGGCCGATATTCATCGACCCGCCGCGATCGACCAGCTGGAGATGCTGGGCAAACAGTTGGAGATTCCGGTCTTTGCCGATCGATCGAAGGATGCCGTTGCCATCGCCTCTGCCGGCATTGACTTCGCTCGGAAGAACATCCGCGATACTGTCATCATCGATACGGCGGGTCGCTTACACGTCGATGAAGAGATGATGCAGGAGGTGGCGTCGATCAAGGAGAAGACGGAGCCGCACGAGATTCTCTTCGTGGTCGATGCGATGACCGGCCAGGACGCTGTGAACACGGCCAAGGCGTTCCACGAGCGGCTGGATTTCGACGGGATCGTGCTCACCAAGCTTGACGGGGACAGCCGCGGCGGCGCGGCCCTCTCCATCCGGGCGGTGGTGCGGAAGCCGATCAAGTTCATCGGCGTGGGCGAGAAGCTGGATGCCCTTGAGCCGTTTCATCCGGATCGCATTGCCTCGCGCATCCTCGGAATGGGCGATGTCGTCACGCTCGTCGAGAAGGTGCAGGAACAGTTCGACCAGAAGAAAGCGGTCAAGCTGGAAGAGAAGCTCCGCAAGGCCCAGCTTACGCTGAACGACTTCCTCGACCAGCTGCGGGAGGTCAAGAAAATGGGGCCGCTCAGTCAGGTGATTGGCATGCTTCCCGGTGCGAACCGGATCCCGGACAATGCCCAGATCGACGACGGCGCGCTCACCCGGATCGAGGCGATGATACAGTCGATGACGGAGGAGGAGCGGATGAGGCCCTCGATCATCAACGGCAGCAGGCGGCGGAGGATCGCCATCGGGAGCGGCACGACGGTTCAGGAGGTCAATCGGCTTCTCAAGCAATTCGAAGAAATGCAGAAGATGATGAAGCGTCTCAGCAAAGGGAACATGATGCGCGCCCTGCATGGGATGCGGTTGCCGGCACGCAACTGAAAACTCAGAACTCTCAAACCTCAATTCATTACCAACAGGAGTCAAACAGTGGTAAAGCTACGGTTACGAAGAATGGGCAAGAAGAAGCAGCCGATCTACAGGATCGTGGCGGCGGACATTCGTTCGCCCCGCAACGGTCGCTATCTCGAGGAGGTTGGCCAGTACAACCCGAACGTCAATCCGATCGCTTTGAGCATCAAGGATGAGAGGGTGTTCCACTGGCTTCGGAGAGGCGCGCAACCGACCGATACCGTCCGATCATTGTTTCGGCGGCAGGGGCTCTGGCTGCGGTGGACGCTGATGCGGCAGGGTGCAGATGAGGCCAAGCTTCAGGGCATCCTTGAGCGCTGGCAGATGCAACAGGCTGAACGGACCCCACGAGAGGCGGATCGGAGGGCGCGCCGGGCCGAGAGAAAGAAGAAGCAAGAAGTCAAACCTGCAGAGGCTGCGCCCGCGGCGCAGACTCCTGCGGAACCGGCGTCCTAGCTCCCGGCGTTAGTATAGTCTAGATGGGCTTCAGATTTGTGGAGGGAGGTAAGCTCCTCTCACCGAGCGATACAGTGGAGGCTCTGGCGGTGCAGTGAGTGATGATTGGGTCCTCGGACAGGAGGTGGAACCATGCGGGAATTTGTAGAGTACGTTGCGAAGCATCTCGTGGACAACCCTGAAGCTATGACGGTCGAGGTGGAGGAGATGGAAGACAAGACCATCTTCAAGCTGAAGGTTGAGCAAGGCGACGTTGGGAAACTGATTGGAAAGAAGGGGAGGACCGCTTCGGCGTTCCGAGTCCTCCTGAGGGCGGTAGCGGCGAAGGAAGGCAAGAAAGCAGTGCTGGATATCATCGGCTAATGGGTCGAGTGACCCTGTCGATGCACCGCACAACCCGGAATGATTGCTGTCGGAAGAGTTTCCAAGAGCGTTGGCATCAAGGGAGAGCTCAAGGTCGTACCGCTCACCGACGACCCCCACCGTTTCTCCAGATTAACCACTGTTTGGATCGGACGGGATGAGGCGAGTTCAGAGCGGTGCACGATCAGCTCCGTCCGCATTACGGGCGGCAAGATCTTCCTGAAGCTGAAAGAGGTCGGCTCGCGAACCGACGCTGAGAGTAAGCAGAACACCTTCGTCTTCATCCCGGAAAAGGACGCACCCGGTCCCCCCAACGGTTCCTACTACATCCACGACATTGTCGGGATGGAGGTCTCGACAGACCAAGGAGAGACTCTCGGGAGAGTGCGGGACGTCCTACAGCTGCCCGCAAACGACGTCTGGGTAGTTCTGTGCGGGAAGAAGGAGATCTTGATACCCGCGACCAAAGAGATTATTGCTTCGGTAGACGCGAAGAAGCGAGCGATTGTGATTCATCCGATCGAAGGGCTGTTAGACTGATGCGGATCGACATTATCACGGGCCTGCCCAAGCTCCTCGAAAGCCCTCTGCAGGAGAGCATCCTCCGGCGGGCGCAGGAGAAGGGGAAGGCAGAGATCGTCGTGCACGACCTTCGCCAGTTTGCCCACGACAAACACAAGACGATCGATGACACGCCGTACGGCGGCGGCGCCGGGATGGTCCTTAAGCCCGAGCCGATCTTTGAGTGTGTGGAAGGCCTGACCGCGCAACGCGCGTATGACGAGGTCATCCTGCTCTCCCCCGCGGGCGAGCGGTTCACACAGAGGCTCTCCAACGAGCTTTCGCTGAAAGAAAACCTGATGCTGATCTGCGGTCATTATAAGGGTGTGGATGAGCGAGTGCGGAAGGCTCTTATCACGAGGGAGATCTCGATCGGTGATTACGTCTTGACGGGCGGCGAGCTCGCTGCGGCGGTCGTTGTCGATGCGGTCGTGCGGTTGGTCCCCGGTGTGTTGAACGACAGCGAATCGGCGCTGAGCGATTCTTTTCAGGATGGGCTCCTCGGTTCACCGGAATACACCCGGCCGGCGGAGTACCGTGGGATGAAGGTGCCGGACGTGCTCCTCTCCGGGGACCATGCCGAGATCGATGAATGGCGCGAGCGGCAGCGGCTCACCCGGACGCAGGAGAGGCGGGAAGATTTGATGAACAAGGAACAGTGAGTGTCGAACAGAGACTAAAACGGAGAAAATGTCATGGATAAGCTGAAACTCATCGAGGCCACGCAGCTCAAATCGGATCGGCCCGAGTTCAATCCCGGCGACACGATCAACGTGCACGTGCGTGTGGTCGAGGGAGACAAGGAACGCATCCAGCAGTTCCAGGGCGTCGTCATCGGCAAGCGCGGCTCGGGTTCGAACAGCACCTTCACCGTCCGGAAGATGTCGGACGGTGTCGGCGTCGAAAGGATCTTTCCTCTGCACTCCCCGAGGATCGCGAAGATTGAAAAGGTCAAGGGAGGAAAGGTTCGCCGGGCGAAGCTGTACTATCTGCGAAAGCTTGCGTCAAAGCAAGTGACCCAGAAAACAAGTGCCTAGAAGCCATTTCAAAAACGCCTGTCACCCCCGTCCCGAAGGGATCCCTTCGGGAAACGTTTCTATCGGCGGTCCAGAATGCGCTGTCTGGATTCCCCGCTTGCCTCAACAGTCCTCTGATGGCGGGCAGGCCGCCTAAGACGTGCGGGAACGACACTTGTGATAAGAATGTGTTCTTGAGATGAGTTCTAGTCGGATGAAGCATCTCCTCGGCGTTTCCGAAGCTTCGTATCTCCGTCCGTTGCTCTTCGGCCTTGAGGCGCCGGATTCTCCTTTCGAGCTGCTCGTTGACATTCCCGCTGAGATCTCGATAAAATTTCGAGAGCGCACCCGGAATCTTCGGTGCGCTTTTCTTTCTCCGATCGATTACGCACGCCACGGTGCGGACTATCGCATCGTTCCCGATGTCGGCGTTTCCTCGTTCTCCGGCACCGAAACGATCCTGCTGTATGTCAAGCAGGGAGTTCGCAACATCCGCTCGCTCTCGGTCGACATCCGCGCGACCTCCGAGATCATCCTCGCCAAGATTATTCTCCTCGAGAAATTCCCCAGCCTCACGTCGTCGGATGCAGGGATCCAGTTCATCCCGATGCTCCCGAAGCTCGACGATATGCTGGCGAAGGCCGATGCCGCGCTCGTGGTCAATTTCCATCCTCATGAGAATTCGCCGGAGGGGTTGTTCGCACTCGACCTCGTCGAGGAATGGAACGATCTTACGGGACTTCCCTACGTCCACGGATTCTGGGTGGGCCGCGAAAACCCCGAAACGGAGGAGCTTGTCCCGCACCTCGTGCGAGCGAAGCAGGACGGCCTGAGGAGCATTGAGGAGCTCGCGAGACAGCTGGCCCGACGGCTGAACCTGCCGATCGACGAAGCCGTTGGGTATTTTTCATCATTCTCCTTCAAACTCGGCGATGAGGAGCAACATGGGCTCTCGGAGCTCATCCGCTACGCGTTCTACCACGGCGTCCTGCCGGACGTCCCCGAGATCAGTTTCTTCGAGCTCGACTCCTCCGAGACTGCTTCCGTGAACTAGAAGGATGCTACAAAGTTCTGAACTGTGTCACACCCGCGGAAGCGGGTGTCCAGAACTAAGCTTTCTTCTGGATTCCGGCTCTTCGCTTCGCTCGGCCGCTCGCCCCCTCGGGGGAATGACATTCAGCTCCTCAATCCCTTCATTGAATTTCCCCTTTTTTTCGGTACATTTGTCGTGACCCCTAACTGGCGAGATGCTCAAATCCCTCCTCATAAAGAATTACGCCGTCATTGAACAAATCGAGGCCGATTTTGAGAGCGGCCTGAACATCATCACGGGGGAGACCGGCGCCGGCAAGTCCATCCTGATCGATGCGTTGAGCCTCGTTCTCGGCGAGCGGGCGAGTTCGGATGTCGTCCGAAAAGGCTCGGACAAAGCAGTGGTGGAAGCAATCTTCAGCGTCTCCGGGAACAAGCGACTGAAGGCGGTGGTTGAGGCGCACGAGTTCGATAATCAGGACGAGCTGATCCTGCGGAGGGAGATTTCGGCGAAGGCGCAGAGCCGATGCTTCATCAACGATACGCCAGGCACTCTGGCGGTCATGCAGGAGATCGGCGATCTTTTGGTTGATCTGCACGGCCAGCACGATCATCAGTCCCTGCTCCGCACGGAGACACACATCGATCTGCTCGACGACTTCGGCGGCCTGGCGGGGCTGCGGGAGGAATTCCGTGCCGGCTATGATGCGCTCACGCGGTTGTTTGCGGAGCTTGAAGAGCTCCAGGCAAAGGAGCGACAGCTGAGGGAGCGGCGTGATCTCTACGAGTTCCAGATCCAGGAGATCGACGCCTTGTCTCCCCAGCGCGGGGAGGAAGAAACGCTCGAAACGGAGCTGAGGATTCTGGAAAACTCCGAGAAGCTGTTTGAAGCTACCTCCCAGCTTCACCAGATGTTGTACGAGAGCGAGCAGGCGGTCTACGATCAACTGGTTGTCGCTCGCAACCAGCTCGAGGACCTTTCCCTCATCGACAAGTCCTTCGAAGACGCGAAGAAGGAATGCGCGTCGGCCGTTGCCATTATCGGGGAGGCTGCAAAGTTCATCCAGACGTACAATTCGAAGATCGAGTTCAATCCGGAGCGGCTCGAACAGATTCGAGAGCGGCTCGGCAGACTCGCGCTCCTGAAAAAGAAATATGGCGGATCGATCAACGCCGTTCTCGATCACCGGGAGAAGGTCGGGAAAGAATTCGCCTTAGCCGAGAACTTTGAAGGTGAAATTCGTAAGATAAAGGAGAGGATCGAGAAGGAACGGGCAAGCTGCTCCGCCGCGGCCCAACGGCTCTCGACAAAGCGGCGTGAACACGTCTCGAGAATCAATGGCTCTGTGGCTGCTGAACTGGCGAAGCTGGGGATCCCCAACGCCCGCTTCGATGTGAGGATCGAAAACAGGGCTCTCGGCAAGACGAACGGCCTGGACCATGCATCAAAAGCCTACGTCAAGCTCGGCCGGGAGTTCTTCGATGCGACGCCGAAGGGGATCGATCTCGTCGAGTTTCACATCTCGACGAACCTCGGGGAGGACGTGAAGCCGCTCGTCAAGGTTGCCTCGGGTGGAGAAATCTCACGCATCATGCTGGCGCTCAAGAGCATCCTTGCCAAGTCGGAGCGCCTCCCGCTGCTGATCTTCGATGAGATTGACGTCGGCGTGAGCGGCCGGATCGCCGTGGCCGTGGGTAAGAGCCTGAAGAGCCTTTCGCAGTTCCACCAGGTCATCGCGATCACGCACCTGCCGCAGATCGCCGGACTGGCCGACACGCATTTTGTCGTTGAGAAGTTGGAGCGCGACAAGCGGGCGAAGACCCGCATGCGGAAGCTCGATCTCGAGGAGCGGGTTGAGGAGGTCGCGAAGCTCATGAGCGGTGTGGAGGTGACGCAAGCCGGCCTGAAGGGAGCGAGAGAGCTGATGGGGCTAAAGTGAGCACGCTGGCAGTGGATTCCAGACATGTACTTCTTCTACACTGATGAATCGGGCCAACGCAATCCGTTGTGCGATGTTCAAGATCCTCTAGTCGTGCTGTCACTATGCATACACGAATTTCAGTGGCGTCGATTGGAAAGGAACATCAATGCTCGAAAACTAAGGCTCATCGGCGAGGTTCATGATAGGACAGGTCTAGAGCTTGAGCTCTCAGATGTGGAGGTAAAAGCGAATACGCTCAGGATGCCTGGAGAGCGTGCAGCACACCGGTTTTTCGCACACCTGTCCAAAGATGAACTCAGCTCTTTGACTGACTTAATGTACGCTCAATTTGAAGCATGTCACATTCAGATTCATGCGGTTGTGGTCGATAAGAATCGCCTGCGTGAATACCTAGATACGGAGAAGCTCAGCAGGAAGACATACGAACTTCTCCTGGAGAGAGCAGAGAGGTTTATTGTAGAAGAGCATCCGAAGCAGAATTGCATCATGGTGTTGGACAACACCAGTCAGCAGCTTGACCGCTCGATGGCGCTCAAACACTCTTTCTTCCAAAGAGAAGGAACGACATCCGGGCTTCGCCTGAGGCACATTGTCGAGTTGCCGATGTTCGTAGACAGCCGGCTTTCTAACGGCGTTCAACTTGCGGATTTGTGCGCGTACAACATTTTTCGGGCTTTCCGCGAGAGGGACGTCAAGTATCCATATTTTCAAAAAACCCTGCCGTTTGTCTACAAGAATCAAAGAACGGGACTGTCGCGGCTGGAAGGGCTGAAGGTCTTTCCCGACGACCACCGGTGGGAAGAATTCCTAGAGGATGTTAAGAATGAAAGAGCCCATCTGCTTTCGCAGACAGGCTCTTCGTGATGATGTCCAGCGTCCCTCGAAAGGGACTATCGAGCCTCAATGAGGCACTGGACAAATCCGTTCACATAGTTGTAAATCTTTCCGTCAATGTCAAGAATGAAGTCTGGGGGAGATCAACGTTCTCACGGATTTGCACAATCAGTTCTACCTTATGAAACGACTGAATCTCGGCAAAGGTTTCATACCACAGGCTTACTGCAATGTCAGTTGTCTTCTTTGAAAAAACTACAAAGCTGAAGAAAATGAGAAGATAGGACATTCCGAAGAATGCATCTTCAAATCTACAATACGCTGGCTCGTCAGAAGGAAGAATTCAAACCGCTCGAGGAGGGACACGTCGGCATCTATGTCTGCGGTCCGACGGTGTACAGCCACTCCCACATCGGGCATGGGAAGAGCTACGTCTCCTTCGACGTCATTATTCGGTATCTCCGCCACCTCGGCTACAAGGTCCTGTACGTCCAGAATATCACCGATGTCGGTCACCTGACGGACGACGCGGATGAGGGGGAGGACAAGATCGAGAAGCGATCGAAGGCCGATCGCGTGCATCCGATGCAGATCGCGGAGATGTACACGAGGAGTTACTTCGAGGATATGGACGCGCTGGGGATCCTGCGGCCCGACATCTCGCCGCGGGCCACCGGCCACATCATCGAGCAGATCGAGATCGTCAAAAAGCTCATCGCGGGAGGCTTTGCCTATGAGGTCAACGGATCGGTCTACTTCGATGTGAGGAAGTTCTCCGGCTACGGAAAGCTCTCTGGACGCACGGTGGACGAGCTGGAAGCGGGCGCCCGGGTCGAGGTGAACCCGGAGAAGCGCCATCCTGCAGACTTCGCCCTGTGGAAGAAGGCGGAGCCGGGACATATCATGCGCTGGCCGAGTCCGTGGGGGGAGGGTTTCCCCGGATGGCACGTCGAATGCTCGGCGATGTCGATGAAGTACCTGGGTGAGAGCTTCGACATCCACGGCGGGGGCCTCGACAACCAGTTCCCGCATCACGAGTGCGAGATCGCACAGAGTGAGAGCGCGACGCGGAAGCCGTTCGTCCGCTACTGGATGCACAACAACATGGTGACGGTGAACGGCCAGAAAATGAGCAAGTCGCTCGGCAATTTCGTCACGCTCAAGGACGCCTTCACGAAGTACGATCCGATCGTCGTGCGGTTCTTCATCCTTCAAAGTCACTACCGCAGCACGCTCGATTTCAGCGACGAAGCCGTGCAGGGGGCCAAAGCCGGCCAGGAGAAACTGCTGAACACGCTCCGCAACCTGAGGGTGGAGATCGCGAAGGCCGCATCCGAATCGCGCACGGCACCGGCAGTGATCGATCTCGACTCGTACCGCTCGCGTTTCCTCGCGGCGATGGACGATGACTTCAATTCTCCGCAAGCGATCGCCGTTTTGTTCGATCTCTCGAGGGAAGTGAATGCTCTGCTCAGTCTCGAAACGAAATTCACCTGCTCGTCTCTTCAGAAAATCGAGGAGCTGTTCAGAGAGTTTGGAGGGTCGATCCTGGGCATTATTCCCGAGGCGTCCGGTCCGGCTCTCTCGACCGACGTGAAGCTCGAATCGGATCTCGTTCAACTCCTCGTGGACTTGCGCTCGGAGGTCCGGACCCAGAAGCTCTGGGGATTGTCCGACAAGATCCGCGACGGGCTCAAGAAGATCGGGATCGTCCTTGAAGACAAGAAAGATGGAACGGTGTGGCGTAAAGGTTAGAACTTATCTCGAGAATCTTCTAGAAAAGAGACATTTTTCGCTCAGAGCAGGCTTCGACTTCGCTCAGCCTGACTATTGTTCGATTCCGGAAGGAGATACCAGTGAAACAAGCACGAATCATGACCCTCGCCCTTTTGTTCGCGATGAGCTCCGCCGCGTTCGGCCAAAGCAACGCCGGTGAAGGTGCGACCATCGAGCCGACGATGTTGATCGACAAGCCGACGGCCGGCATGCTCCACCGCGGGAATTACTGCATCAGCGCAAACTTCTACCAGCAAGGCGGGGTGCTCTTCGGCGTCGCAGTCGGTCTGCTGGATCAATTCAGCTTCGGAATCTCGTACGGCGGCACGGATGTCCTCGGTTCTCGCAAGCCGCAGATGAACCCGGCCCCCGGCGTCAACGTCAAGCTGCGTATCCTCGACGAGACTTCGTATTCGCCGGCCATCGCGCTTGGATTCGACTCCCAGGGGAAAGAACCGTATCTGGAGAATCTCAAACGCTACACGATCAAATCCCCCGGCTTCTTTGCCGTCGCGAGCCAGAACTATGCCTTTGCGGGCAACCTCAGTCTCCACGCTGGGGTCAACCTCTCGACGGAGCGGGACGATGGGGACAAGGACTTGAACGCGTTCGTCGGAGCGGAGAAATCACTGGGGAAGGACATCTCGCTCCTCGCCGAATACGACTTTGCCATCAATGACAACAGTGCGAGCGCGACCGGGCGAGGAAAAGGCTACCTGAACGCCGGCGTGCGGTGGTCCTGGGGAAAAGGCTTGGTGGTCGGGGTCAATGTCAAGGACATCTTCAAGAATCAGCCGAACATCAACGCCCCCAATCGAACTATTCAGATCGAATATGTGGGATCTTTTTGATGTGCTCTCCTGTGTACACCAGGAGTTCTTGATTGTCGACAAAAAAGGATAGGGGGTTGGTGCATTGACGAGAGAAGCCCCGATTATGGCGTCTAATCGGGGCTTTTTTCTGAACCGCGGTGGCACTAGAATTGTTCTAGATTGTGTGGAATGTCCATAAGGAAGGGTGACATCATGAAATCTCCAATAAAGCTTTTGAGCCTCATGATCTCCGCTTTTGCCCTCACTCTCTTCGTCTCCGGCTGCTACACGGAGCTTGTCACGCGGGAAGGTGACGAAGGATCCACGAGCGCAGCGTATGAACCACCCCGCACATATGACGAGGGTGATACACTTGCGCAGGCGGAGCAGGACTACAGCGACTATGTCTACAACGACGACTACGCCTGGCAGCCGCACTATGGGATAGGGTTTGACTTTTACTACCCCTCGTACTATTGGTGGAATCCGTATTATGCAGGACTGATGTGGGGATCGCCATTCGGGTATTCTTACTACGGCGGGTACTATAGTAATCCCTATTACGGCTATTATGGTTATCCATACAACGGCTACCCGTACTCTTATTACAACGGCTATCCCTTCGTGGTGTACGCTGGAAACACTCGCAACAACCAGACTCGGGAGTCTGGGTATCGCCGGTCCGGTATGAACAGGGTGGGTGGATACTACGGAACCAGTGGTACTCCCAGTGGATCGATCAACGCTCCGCCGGCAAGTCGACGGCCGGGCAGCAGTTCCGTGGCTCCTTCAAGGAAGACGGAGTCAGCGCCAGGCAGGGCGCCAGCGAGGGGGTACGTTCCGCGATCGAGTAGAAGGTCAACACAAGCCGCTCCACAGGGTCGATCAAGCGCTCCCAGCGTTCGTTCCGCTCCATCACGCGGTTCCAGCCGCGGTGGCGCTACTGGCGGTAGTCGCCGGAGTGGCGGGCGCAGCCGGTCGTACTATGAAGCGCCGTCTGCCGGCTCGTATCGCAGCAGTGCACCTGCCTATCGCGGGTACACGCCGCCGGCCCGAGGCTACACCCCCTCCTACAGCCCCTCTCCTGCACGCTCGTCTGCGCCTTCATCGGCTCCGAGCTCGGGAGGAAGTTCAGGCGGCTCAAGGAGCAGCGGTGGTTCGCGGAGCGGTCATCGCTAATCGGCCCAAGACCTAGAGGAAAGAATCAGCCATGGTGACGCACAGCAGGAACTTCTTCGTCCGAGTCGCAGCTCTCAGTGCTGTTGCTTTTCTTGCAGCCTCCAGCGCACGAGCGCAGTATGCGGAAGATGCGCTAAGGTTTTCGACGTTCAATCTTCCTGTCGGCGCGCGCGCTGCCGGCATGGGAAACACTTCGGTGGGGCTCGCCGACGACTTTTCGGCGCTCTTTACGAATCCGGCCGGTCTTGCTTCCCTCCGGAACTTCGAGTTCTCCGTGGGTCTGTCGAACTCTTCCTTTAACAACAATGTGGCCTTCTTCGGCCAGAGCACGAACTCGAACAGCAGCGTCACGAACCTGAACAACCTCGGACTTATCTACCCCGTTCCGACGTCCCGCGGCAGCTTGAGCTTCGCATTCGGCTTTGCCCGGATCGCCAACTACACGACCTCTGCTGTCTTCAGCGGCTTCAATCCCTACAGCTCGCTCGTCGAGTCGCTCACGCCGAACGTCAACCTGAACGGCATGTCGAGCAGCGATGTGACGAATCTTCTCGACTATAATATTCCCTACCAGATCTTTCTTGCGGACACGATCAACGGGAGGCTTTATCCGAACGTCACGGACAGTGTGGGACAGGCTGGTGATATTCGCGAGGGAGGAGGACTGAACAGCTGGTCGCTCGGCGGAGCCGTCGACATTGCGAAGGACCTCTCGCTTGGAGTCACCTTCAGCCTGGTCTCAGGTTCCTATTCGTACGACAGGCTTTTTACCGAGAGCGACGCGAGAAATGTCTACCACTATGGTCCACCGTTCGACTTCGATCATTTTATCTACGAAAGCACGATCAGCAGCGATATCACCGGCTACAATCTCCTCTTCGGGTTGATGTACAGGAAGCAGGGTCGCTACAAGGTCGGCTTCACGGTCAAGACGCCGACGTACTATGAGATCTCGGAGAACTTTTCCGATGTCGGCACGAGCTATTTCGACAATGGGGATAACTACACCATCAGTAATCCCGGCACGACCAAGTACAACGTCCGGACGCCGATCGTGCTCAGTGGCGGCGGATCCTTCCAAGTGACAGATTGGCTGCTGCTCGCAGGAGATGCGGAGTACACGGACTGGACCCAGATGGAATTCACAAATAACAACCCCGATCTGCAGAGCGAGAATCGTGTCATTCGCGACATTCTCCAGGCCACAACCAATCTTCGCGGCGGAGCAGAGGTCACCCTGTGGAACTACGGTGTCCAGCTGAGGGGCGGGGTCACTTACAGCCCCTCCCCGTACAAAGGCGATCCGAAGGACTACGATCAGGTGCATTACACTGCCGGCGTGGGTGTCGCGCTGGATCAAAACGTCATCCTGAACGCCTCGTATGCCTACGGTACGTGGAAGACATTCCGCGACAACTACTACCTGGGTTTCTCCATACCGCAGCTTCCGGCGCCTTCGAGAACGAGCGAGTCCGTCAAACTGAATACACTGAACGTGACACTCTCATATCGATTTTGACCCCTCGCTGAGGGCATTCCACAGAAAAGCGGCCTCTGCGTTATTTCAGCGCGGGGGCTGCTCTGTTTTTGGAAAGGACGGTGCATTATGAACAAGTCTATTCGAAACTCTCTCACTCTGGCTCTCGTGTCGATCCTCGCTCTCTTCTCGTTCGTTGCAGCTTCGGGACAGGTGCGCAGTGCCGGGGCCGACGCAACGCTTGGCCCCAACACCGGGAAGCTGGCGGCCGTCCGGAACGACGGTCTGGCACCGAAGAAGAAGACGCCGGAGCGTTTTGCCGACTATGCGATCAAAGCGGCTGACATTCAGAAGGTGCCGGATCCCCAGCTCTGGCGGGTCTTGAACTACCTCCTCCCGGAGGTTTTCCCCAGGGCAGAAGGCGCCTGGCACACTCGCTTACAGCGGTACGTTTTCTACGTGGACAGCACGCAGTGGGAGCCGGAGCAGGTGGAGAATCTGAGGCCTCAGGATGTACAAGAGGTGCAGGTGTGGGATAAACGGATAGGCCCTACGCCGATGGCGCTTCCCGGGCTCGCTCGCACACGCTTCATCGTGAGCATCGTGACGAAGGAGAAGTGAGTGATCCTCATTTCTCCCTGCACTTCGTCTGCGGCGTGAATGATCGCACACGGAAAGCTATGAAACGCCGAATCACGATTCTGTCCCTTGCGATCCTCTTCTCGGCTCTCGCTTCCACCGCCCAGGAACGGGCGATCCTTAAAGGTGTTGTCATTGACAGCGAAACGGACCGGCCGATTCCGCACGTCAACGTGATCGTTCGCGGTGAGAAGATCGGAACGTCGACGGACAGCACCGGATCGTTTCGATTGGAGCTGCCGACGGGCGTACGCTACGTTCTGGTGTTTAGTCATGTTGCCTACCGCAAGGAGGCGCGTCCGCTCTATCTCGAAGACTCGGGGGAACTGAGAGTTCGGATATTTCTCGTCCCGGAACCCATCCAGCTTCAAGAATTTGTGGTGATTGGCCGCCAACGAGTCGTGATCAGCAAGATGGAGATCGAACACGCTTTGTTTCAGCTCAGCGGGGACGAATTCGAACGCTTAGGCGAGGAGGATATGGAGAAGGCAATGCAGTATTTGCTGCCTGCTCAGGTCAAGCCCCTGCCCAGTCGAATGAAGTCCAACGGCGACGATTTCACGCTGTACGTGAATGGAGAGTGGAAGGAGTCGATCTTTCTGGAGGAGATTGACCCATTCTCTGTTCGGCGAGTACTGGTCTGGGAAGCCCTTGGAACCGAACGGAACATCGACCCTCGCGGAATCGACGTTGGGTATGGAAGGGATATCGACGCGTTCCCGATGGGCCTGCCCCTTCGAAGGGGAAAGTATGTGATTCTGATCGAAACGAAACAAGAATAGGGTCAAGTGACTTCCAACGGGTTGGAGATCATGCAATTGGGAGCACGTCGCGGAGGTTTACGTCCTCGATGGCTCAATGAGAATGTCGGGGCACGATTTCGCCTGCTCCTGGCGTTGACGGTTTGCGCATTGGCAGCCGGCGCTTCGGGGTTCGCACAGGAGAAATCGAAAGCGAGGGTGTACGGACGAGTCATTGATGATTCGACCAGCGCGCCCATCGTCAATGCCAACGTGTTCATCGCGGGTTCGATGATGGGTACGTCATCCGATACGAACGGACGGTTCGAGATAAGAGAGGTCCCCCGGGGATCGTATGAGCTGACTGCCTCCTGCATCGGTTATTCGATGTCAACGGCCTCGGTCCAGCTGCTCGCCGGC
>Ga0315554_1000384_pt1 | contig 25779 bp, 20 predicted proteins | sample SalMarSW160370MG_FD_202114 | JGI IMG/M metagenome (GOLD analysis project Ga0315554, IMG submission 202114) | Salt marsh sediment microbial communities from the Plum Island Ecosystem LTER, Massachusetts, United States - Salt Marsh Sediment SW1603-70 ...
AACCGAAGAGGTCATCAATGGACATGATGTACACGTCGACGGTCCCATCAATCTCACTAGCCGACCAATCATCCATAATCTCACAGAGCGTAGGTACCTGGTTCCAGTTGGAGAACCCCAGGTTGCTGAACATGTAAGGATACTTGTCCATTTCCTCCGCGACTGTTGTGCAACCACCCTCAGCTCCCACCAGGACCTTCCCGTACAGACTGTAAATCGGTCCGGCGGCTTGGAGGAACGGGGTGCAACAAGGGCCGATGCCGAAGTTATAGTCGCCGGTGGCGAGATTTGTGTTTAGGAGGGTTACCATTGTGTCCATGTCACTGGTATCATCCTTTTCATCTATGTATATGGGCAATGTCGTGTCAAATTCCGGCACGTGAATTCCACCAGTAACGTTGTTGACCACGTGCCACCAGTACTTATAGATTGGCCCCATTGCCGTGTCTTGAAAAACTTTCAAAGGGCCTGAGAGAGATCTTACGGCAAGAATGTCGATTTGCTCGGGCACCTCTGGTTCGCCTTCACAGCCCATCAGGCCCAAGCTTAGAGCCAGCACTACCGCTAATGAGATAAAAAGTAACTTTTTCACTGTGTCTCCTCCTTTCTAAAGATTTCAAAACTGCATCGCATATTTCTGTCATCAAACCATACAAATCCCTCCTTTCATTTATAGTTTGGTTCTGCTACTTTGAATAAGCTTCTCCTCCTAAAATGTGCCTCATCACCTCCTTTCATTTATATCATCTGTAACTATACAATACGATACTTATGTTAAAATCCTGTTAAATTTTTAAGTATATATAGTGTAATATTCTGATTTTCCCTTCGATTTGGGGGATTCTTGCAAAGACAGAATTTCACATAACGCCTATTTTGGGTGGGAAATAAATGACTGCTCTCCCTTATCTTCCCTCTCTGCTCAAATATTTTATCACCCCCCCCCACATAAATGTCAAGCCCACGATTTAAATAAGGCTCGATTCAGCGTCTTTTTTCCCGGGCAGCTCTCTTTCGGCCTTGTCTTTTTGTCTGGGCAGCTCTCCTTCTACGCACGAAGAAAATCACCAGCCCCGCTGCAACCACTGCAGACGCTATAGATCCGCCAATTAGCGGCCAGTTGATTGGTGTAAAGTTAGCGGTGATTTCGTAGTTGCCGTGCATGGTGATGACGGTTATGGCGGCGTTCACATTGGCGATAGTGTCCACATCACCAGTCCAGTTGGCAAAGCGATAGCCCGCCTCGGGTTCGGCAATCACGCGGACCACCATCCCGGCATTATAAGTGAACGCTCCCTCGTTAGGGGTGGTTATGGAACCGCCAGCGGTGCTGGAGATGGCAAGAGTATACTCGACAACTCCCAGGCTCCATTTGGCAAGCTGGGTCTCAGGACCCGTGGCGACTACGGTGCCGTCGGCTTTAAGCCCCACCGTGTGATAGCTGCCTGCGATGACTTGGATGGTGTCTCTCCAGTCGCCCACATTGCACTGCCCGTACTCGTTGTCTCCCACGGCGACCACAGTACCGTCGGCCTTCAGCCCCACCGTGTGCCTCAAGCCTGCGGCGACCCCGATGATATCCGTCCAACCGTCGACATTGCACTGCCTGTACTCGTTGTCTCCCACGGCGACCACAGTACCGTCGGCCTTCAGCCCCACTGTGTGACGCCAGCCTGCGGCGACCCCGATGATGTCTGTCCAGCTGCCGACATTGCACTGTCGGTAGGAGTTGTCTCCCGTGGCGACCACAGTGCCGTCGGCCTTCAGCCCCACCGTGTGCCAGCCATCTGCGGAAACCCCGATGATGTCTGTCCAGCTGCCGACATTGCACTGTCCGTAGGAGTTTTCTCCCCTGGCGACCACCATGCCATCGGCCTTCAGTCCCACCGTGTGCCACATACCTGCGGTGACCCCGGTGATATCCGTCCAGTTGCCGACATCACACTGCCCATAGTCGTCGTGTCCCACGGCGACCACAGTGCCGTCGTTCTTACGTCCCACCGTATGAAGCCAACCTGCGGCGACTTGGGTGATGTCCCTCCAGCCGCTGACAGCGCACTGCTCGTAGTAGTCGTCTCCCACGGCGACCACGGCGCCGTGGGACTTAAGCCCTACTGTGTGACCGTAGCCTGCTGCGACCTGAATGATGTCCGTCCAGCCGCCGACATCGCACTGCCCATAGTAGTCGTCTCCCAAGACGATCACGGTGCCGTTGGCCTTCAGCCCCACTGTATGCCAGCCGCCTGTGGCGACATGGATGATGTCCTTCCAGTCGCCGACATCGCACTGCCTGTAGCGGTTGCTTCCCACGGCAACCACAGTGCCATCGGCCTTAAGTCCCACCGTGTGACCATAGCCTGCGGCAACTCCGGTGATGTCCGTCCAGCCCTCGATATCGCACTTCCCGTCGGTATTGTCTCCCACGGCGACCACGGCGCCGTGGGACTTAAGCCCTACTGTGTGGTCAGAGCCTGCGGCGACCTGTATGATATCCCTCCAGCCGCCGACATCGCACTGTCCGTTGCCTCTGTATCCCACGGCGATCACGGTGCCGTTGGCTTTAAGCCCCACTGTGTGTTGGCTGCCCGCGGCGACCTGTATGATATCCCTCCAGCCGCCGACATCGCACTGCCCGCTGAAGCTGTCTCCCACGGCAACCACAGTACCGTCGGCCTTAAGCCCCACTGTGTGATATTTGCCTGCTGCGACCTGAATGATGTCCGTCCAGCCGCCGACATTGCACCGCCCGCCGGAGTTGTCTCCCACGGCGACCACGGTGCCGTTGGCTTTAAGCCCCACTGTGTGTTGGCTGCCCGCGGCGACCTGGATGATGTCCATCCAGCCGCCGACATCGCACTGCCCGTGGGCGTTGCTTCCCACGGCGATCACGGTGCCGTCGGCTTTAAGCCCCACCGTGTGATAGTAGCCTGCGGTGACCATCGGCGTTACTTGCCCTTGCCCTATAGCAGAATATGTATTCAGCGCTATCGTGGAAGCAAAGCCGGAGTTATCTACTGCCCAAATAATCGCATGCTCATCTGGCAGATGTACGGCTGCTGAAGGTTCCACTACCGAAGTAGGAAAAATCAGACTGAGGCCCAGAACGATAGCGAATAGGGATGGTAGGAGAATTTTTCTATTTTCCATCGCTGCCTACAATTATCTAGGGAGGCTGTTTAATTTCGATTTCCAGTTTAATATCGGGAATTTTGAGGTTGCCTGAGTTATTGTAACACAAATTGCCCGGTAATTTTCAGTTGTAATTGTGGGCTCTTCGCCTCTTGTCATTGTGAGTGAAACGCAGAATCTCCCTGATTTTTCGTCGTCCCCATGTACCGGGACTCCTCAGTATGACAATATTAAATGCTATCTATTAATCCTTCGGTATCGATGTGGGAAGGCATCTCTTCCTTCACAATTGAAATGGCGAACAATGCAGCTGCCTCCCTAGAAGTTTGGCATTTTAAAATGACAATTTAATTTTTGGATTATTATATTGTTTGGGGTTTAGAATCTGGTGTTTGAGATTTATGTATTTGCAGTTGCTGCAAATAGCTGTCAGATTTATTGGAACAGTAGCACGGCATCCTACGCTATTTAAGTTACAATCCTAAATAGGATTTTCTTACCATGTCGTCTTGTAGAAGGTCTTTACCTTTTCCTTCCAAGACAATCCGCCCGTTTTCCAGCACGTATGCCCGGTCGGCTACCTCCAGGGTATTTCGGACATTCTGCTCGACCATGAAGATGGTAATCCCCTGCTCACGCAGGTGCTTTATGGACTCGAGGACTTCCGAGAATAATTTCGGTGCCAGGCCATACGACGGCTCATCGAACATGCACAGTCTGGGATTGGACATTAAGCCCCGACCTATGGCGACCATCTGCCGTTCACCGCCGCTTAACTTCTTAGCTGATTGCTTCCGTCTTTCTTTCAGCACCGGAAAAAGTTGATAGACCTGCTCCAGCGTTTCCGCCCTCCGTTTCCAGGCTTGAGAGGAATACGCTCCCATCTCCAGGTTTTCCCCCACTGTCATGTCGCTAAAAAGCTTTCTGCCCTCGGGTATTTGACAAAGACCCCGCTGCATAATTTTATGAGGTGCTAGCCTGTCTACTTTCTGGCCAAGAAACTCCACACTACCGGAAGCCGGGTGTAGTAAACCCGATATTGTATTAAGCAGCGTCGTTTTACCGGCGCCGTTAGAGCCCACCAAAGCCACTATCTCTCGTTCATTGACTTTTAAAGACACGTCCTCTAAGGCTTGAGACTTGCCATAAAAAACATTCAGGTTGTTAACTTCCAGCACGGGTCTCCTCCCCCAGGTATACGTCAATAACTGTCTTATTGCAGCTAATCTCGTTGCATGTTCCTTCGGCAATCTTCTCACCATGATGGAGCACCATGACCCGCCCGCATATGCCCATGATGGCCTTCATGACATGCTCCACCATGAAAACGGTAATCCCGTTATCCCGAATCTTTCTTACCAGTTCCATAGCCTCGCTTACTTCCGTGGGAGTTAGCCCGGCCATCAGCTCATCAAGCAACAACAGTTCGGGCTTGGTGGCTAACGCTCTGGCTACTTCAACCCGCTTCTGGTTTTCCAGCGTTAAGTCTTTAATCGGGGTCGCACTCATTGCCGACAGCCCCACAAATTCTAACGCCTGGCTGGCTTCCCTGGTGGCATCTGCCGTCGATACACGGTCTTGACTCCCGAAAAACGCCCCCGCTAATACATTCTGAAAAACCGGCATATTGACGAAAACTTTAGTCTCTTGAAACGTCCTGGCAATTCCCAACCGGCAGATTTGGTGGGGCTTTAAGCCGTTGATCTTCTGGCCTTTAAATCTTATTTCCCCTGAGCTAAGAGGCAGAGCCGCCGATATTAAATTGAACAGCGTTGTTTTACCAGCTCCGTTGGGACCAATCAGCCCCACGATTTCGCCCTGCTCAACATGGAAGTCGACGTGTGATACCGCCGCTAACCCTCCAAAATACTTAGTTACGTCCTGGCCTTCAAGCATTGGCATGCTGCTCTCCCTTTTCTCCTTTCCGTAACCTCGTCATTAGCCCTCCCAGCTTACCTTGCAACGTTGGCACCAGCCCTATTATTCCATTGGGCAGGAATAAGATAACCACCACCAATATAATACCAAAACCGAGCATAAAATACGTGGACCACTGGGCTCTTAGCATTTTTTCTAAGTAGCCGAAAATAACGGCACCTATTATTGGACCACTGAGGTGCGCCATGCCCCCAAAGATAGCCATGAGGATTGGCATGAAGGAATAGAATAAACTGAAGGCAATATTGGTGTTGATATATATAATGCTGGGCGCTAAGACTACCCCCGCTGCTCCCATGAATATACTGCTGACGGCAAAGTAGAGAACCTTAGTCCTGGTAGTATTGATGCCCATATGTTCCGCCGCTTCCTCGTTTCCGCCGATGCTCAGCAGGGCCAGGCCGTATCTGGAACGCCGGATAAAATAAATAACGAGCACCGTCACCACTACCAGGACGAGCATTGTGTACAGGAGGGTGGTGTTATCTATCGGAGTGATATTCCAACCATGTCCATGGTATATTCTGGTCTCCAGGAATTGGACAAGTTCGGTCAAGAATATAACGAGTCCAAAGGTGAAGATAGCAAAGTATATGCCCCGCAGCCTCAGCGTTACCAGGCCGACCAGAAGAGCAAATGCAAAGGATATGAGACTTGCGATAACTATAATAACAGGGAAGGGCAATGTCTTCTGCAGCAGGGCCATAGTATATATGCCAAGACCGAAAAATGCCGCTGGTGCTAATGACATGTAACCGGTAGTGCCGGAAAACATAGCCCAGCTCACCGCTAGCACGACATATATGAGTATAATAGTCAGCACGCGGACATGAGATTGCTGAGTATATAGAGGAAAGGTGGCTACGAAGGCTACGACTAGAAGGAGGAATCCCACCAGGAGGAACCTTCGGTGTGTTGATATAAATCGGGTTATGTCCATTTTTGCTTTATTTCTTCCCTAAAATACCAGTTGGTCTGACCAGCAACAAAATCATGAGCATTGCGTAATAAACAGGCACGGTAAGAACCGGCTGCCAAAAGCCGGCAACCAGCCTGGAAACGATACCAATTATGATGCCGGCAATAAAACTACCCGGGACGCTACCCAGTCCTCCCAGGACGACCACAATGAGGGCGATTACGGTATTTGAAAAGCCCATGGTTGTGCTGACTGACGATTTTATGCTTATCAGTGTGCCAGCAACGCCTGCTAGCAACGCACCCAACCCGAAGGTGAAAGCCAGAATCATATTGGTATTTACTCCCATCAGTCCCGCCGTCCCCGGATCTTCCGCCGTGGCTCTGATCGCTCTTCCCATGCGGGAACGGCTCAAAAAAAGATAAACAGCGATGCCCAGGGCTAGAGCGATTGCAAAGGTTACAGGCTGGTTGAGGGTAAATTCCATCCCCCGAAACGACACTATATCGGGTAGAATAAAAGTCGGATATGACCTGCCACTCCATCTTATTCGGGCTATGTACTCCATGATGTACATGACACCAAAGGCAGCTAACAGAGCGTTGCCCTCAAAGGCAGCCGGCGAGGGCGCCCATGCTTTAAGAGTTCTGAACAGAGTTGATTGAAGCACAAAACCGATGGCAAACAACAGGGGTCCGATGATGACCGGTGCCAACAGGGGATGAATGCCTAACCCACTGAGGGTAAAGGTGAGCATGGCCCCCACCATAACAAATTCGCCATGAGTGATGTTTAGCACCCGGCAAACGCCATACTGCAGACTTAACCCCATGGCTAGCAAGCCATATATGCTGCCTTGGAATATCCCAACTATGATTAACTGTAGAATTCTCTCCATAACGCCGGCTTCTTATCCTTACTGTCTTTGGTTGATACACACAAGGACAGGCTGTCTAGGAAGACCTACCGGGAAAACTACCTCCCGATATCCTTCCAGGCAGCCTGCTTACTATCCTAGACTCTTTCATAATGCCAATTTTTATCCTTATTTTATTACATTTTGTTGTCCTTGGCTATCACATACGGGCAGGCTGTCCAGAAAGACACTCCCGGGAAACTACCCCGATATCCTTCCAGACAGCCTGCCTTCTATCCTAGACTCCTTGCTTTATTTTATGTCTAGTCTTAATCCTCCTAGTGTACTAGGGGAGCCAGGCCCAATCGTCTTCCATGGCTTTATAGGCTGCCGTAACGTCGTAGTTCGGAAGGGTACTGGTGATGCCGGAATAGCCGATTATTTCGAACATTCCGTCTTGCCACTGGCCAATCTGACCCGTTTCGCACTCGTAAGCGACGATTCCACCACCGAGGCCACCTCCGAATACCGTGTACCAGGTATTACCGAAAACGGTTTGGCACGGATTTGTCTCGTTAAATGAGGCCATGACAGCTCTTATAGGCCCGTTGGTGAGGTCCCCGACCTCCTCTACGGCAGTCTTCCACATCTCCATTCCTGCCGCGAAGATGGGGAGGCCCCAGTAGTCCAGCAACTCAGACCCATGGGTCGCATTATATGAGTTCCCACATGGCGGATCGTAGTTTGCCCAGTCGTCCTCGATCTGAAGTCCTATTTCAGCATACATTTCAGCCATCGTCATCGTCGGCGTCCCGACGGCGATTGTTGTGTCCTCATTAGACGTCCCAAAGGACATTATTCCTTCAACCGTTGCATTGCCCCAGGCGTTAGTGAAGTATCCTTGGCTGGAGCCCGGTCCGAATATTATAGCCGGCGGGTTGAAGCTGTAGGTTTGGGCTGCTACAAACAGGGCCGCCACATTCCAGGGATAGGTATACGCGCAGAAGATGTCATACGGTGTCGTATTCAGAGCAGCTTTAGCATCCTGGATTATCCCGTTTGCTTGTTCCTGGTCTATAAAACCCATGTCAAACGTGTGTTCAACACCAGGCAGCGGTGAACCCGCAGGAAGAACATTCGCTTCACCAAATTCATCTATGGTTGTCTGGAGATATTCCAGGCCGTGCTCGGCCCCCGCCCCTCCAATGTAGGTTACATATGCCTTCGGGTCACCGGTTACCGCTGCGTCCATGATGCCTTTCAGGACTGGTATCTCGTACCAGTTAGCAAAGCTCAGGTTGATCCACACGAAGGGCCAATCATCAAGAAAGTCCTCGTGCTCCCAAACCATCTTGCTGGCACCGCCCTCGAAGCTCATGAGTATGACGCCAGCTGCGTTGCAGACAGGGGCCAGCGTGTAAACAGTATCGGTACTCGGGCCGCCCCATATGACGTCAGCCCCATCATCTATCAATCCCTGTACCACGGTTCCTATGTCCCATGACCCAACGCTGAACTCTTCCACCACGAGTTCCAGGGGTACTGGCTCGGTGCCATACGCGCTCAGTACGATCCCACCTTCCTCGTCATTGACTTTATTGACGAACCACCGCATAGCTGGTCCGCCATGGTAACATTCAAAGACTCCCATACCTTCGTCCGTGTCCCTGGCGGTACCAATCATGATGCTCTCTGGCGGTCCTCCGCCGCCGTCACAGCCGATAAGACCAATGCTGAGAGCCAGCACTACCGCTAATGAGATAAAAAGTATTTTACTTTTCACTGTTTTCTCCTCCTTTCTTAAAACTTTTCGAAACTTTGTCGCATCTTTTCATCATCCAGCCATACACACCCCTCCTTTCATTCATAATTCAGTTCTGCTATCTTAGATAATCTTCCCGTCTAAAACTGCGCCTCATCACCTCCTTTCATTTATATCTATAACTATATAATACGATAATTATGTTAAAATCCTGTTAATTTTAAGGGTACGCCACGATTTTCTGAATTTTCAGTTCGATTTTGGGCATTAATGATTATTTTGCAAGAGCTTGGTTTTTTGGTCGCAGTTGCCAGTATATCATCCACCCACGCACTTGTCAAGGTTTTTGAGATTCTTTCCTGGAACTTCATCCTCACTCGCTAAAAGGTCAGAGGTAACAGTTAGTCTTTTCCGAAACTCGAGTGTACCATTTTGCCCCATGGCGCTGTCAAGGGTTTTTGCCGAATTTTTTTGTCCGAATTCCCCCGAATTCTCATCGGGTCGGTTAAAAAGTCAGTAAATTCCCGATATTCCTTTCCCACTACTCTTGTCTCGGTAATACCTGCCGGGTCATATCCTGTTAAATCACCCACGCCTTGATGATACAGGCTTGTCAGGACGAAGCCTGCGCCGGGCTATCAGCCCAGCACTGTGTGTAGCCTTTACAATGGATTTTTACTTCAATATAATAATAAGGTAGGCGATCAGGTGCTATGGCGTTACGGGACGAGGTGTTACCTGCCATGGTGAACAGTGCTGGAAAAAACGCCGGTAGCAGACATAATATTGAGCAAAAACTATAATTTAGCTTCAGGGGTGTAGCTCAGTTTGGCTAGAGCAGCGGTCTCCAAAACCGCAGGTCGCGGGTTCGAGTCCTGCCACCCCTGCCAGGCCGAGGTGGTGGAACAGGTAGACACGCCATCTTGAGGGGGTGGTGGGCGAAAGCCCGTGGGAGTTCAAATCTCCCCCTCGGCACCAATATTAGATTGCGGGGACTGGGAAAAGGCGGTAAAATTTATTCAGAGCGGAAGTAGTTCAGCGGTAGAATGCTTCCTTGCCAAGGAAGAGGTCGCGGGTTCGAATCCCGTCTTCCGCTCCAGTAAATTTTACAGTTGTGGCGGTGTAGCCAAGAGGTTAAGGCAGGGGTCTGCAAAACCCCGATACGGCGGTTCGAATCCGCCCGCCGCCTTCTTGAGTTGTCGATTACCAAGCCGAGGTGGCGGAATGGTAGACGCGGCGGACTTAAAATCCGCTTCCTGCAAGGGAGTGTGGGTTCGAGTCCCTCCCTCGGCAGTAAACTAACCCCGTGACCATCCGGTATGTTAACCATGTTTATCATTTGAAGGCAGTACTTTTCTGTCATTGACTTATGCAATATTGCGAATTATACTTTTCTAACTACGTGAACGGAGGCAAGGCATGAAAGAAGTTGATAAAGAGTTAAAAACAACAGAAGCCCCCCAATCCGTAAGCAATGTGGAGAAGAGTGATACAGCGATGAAGTTGGTGGCTGAAATGCTGGCGGCGAAGCTCGTTGAAATTAAACCCCAGCTTGATTTCACCACTGAACTGGGCTTCATCTATCCAATCGTTGAGCAAACAGTAAATGTCAAAGGCAAGGAGGCAGTATCACTTTTGGACTCCCTGACTGATAAGGGCATACTGAAAAGGGCTTTCTATGATAAGCTCCTCAGTTGTCCCCGGTGCCAGTCAATAAATTTAAGACCAAGCACCCACTGCCCTAAATGCAACTCGGGAGACATTGCCCGGGGCAGAATCCTTGAGCACATGGCCTGCAACTATGTCGGCGTTGAAGACGAATTTGCGACCAAGGGTAGATATATATGTCCCAGGTGTAAAGTGGAGCTGCGAACTATGGGCGCCGACTACCAGAGCCGGGGAGTGCTGCGAAAGTGTCGTGATTGCGGCGAGATATTTAATGTGCCAATAATCAAATGGCGCTGTCTGAAATGTTCCTCGCTTGCCGATGAGGATGCGGTTGGCGAGGTAAATGTCTATTCCTATAGCCTCGATGAAGCGAAGAAAAACTGGCTGGATTTTGAAATCCAGTCTAAAGTGCAGTTTGTTGAATTCTTGAAGCAGCGCGGCTACGAAGTAACGGAAAACGCCATAGTGAATGGAAGGTCGGGGGCAGAACATTGTATAGATATACTGGCTACCAGGGATGACGGCGTCATCACCCATAATATCGCTGTCGGGGTTGTGATTGCCAGGGATAAAGTAGGACTGGACAAGATATTGGATTTTGATGTTAAAGCCTACGATAGCGGCATTCACGATAAAGTAGTTATCGTCATCCCCGGGTTAAGTGAGGAGGCGGAGAAATTTGCCAGCTATCAGCGAATGAAGGTGCTTGGACCCAAGGACCTGGAGGTAGTGCTGACTGGTAGTCCCCAGCCAAGCCAGGAAATAGTGAGGGAGCCCTTTGAATTTAAGTCCAAAGCACAGCTTGTGCAATACCTGGATAAACAGGGCTATAAAATAAAGGAAAATGCTGAAGTCACAGGCCGGTCTGGCGCTGTCCATAAAATAGACATACTGGCTACCAGGAATGAGGGCATCATTACTCATCGTATTGCTATTGGTATAGAGGCGGATGAGAAGCCGATGGGGCTGGATAGGGTATTTGACTTCGACGACAAGGCTTATGACGCCGGTATTCTGGATAAGGTCCTCATTGCTGTTCCCGGACTCGACAAGGAAGCCAAGCAGTTTGCTCGGCGTCAGGGAATCAGGGTTTTTGAGGTCGAGTGACTGTAACCACTTAGAGAGGGAAATCCTAAAGCCTAAACGATATCAAGGCCCAAAACACGAATGCTCAAAACAGTCGGGGCGGGCCCCGACCCTCAACCTGCTGTCATTTTGAGGGAGCATCTCGTCTTTGCTCATTATAGACTCCGCGACTGAAGAATCGTATCCCTGACGGGGAAATCCTGAATCCCAGGCATCAAATCCTAAACAATATCAAAGCACCAAATACCAATGCTCAAAACGTTTAGGATTTAGTCGCAGAGATTGCCACGCCCCGTCAAACCTGGGCTCGCAATGACATCCTCTCCTTGTCGTTGTGAGGTGGGGGTTCTTCGATTACGCTCGGAACAGGCTCCGCAATCCCGGCGTGCCCCCCTTGTCATTGCGAGGAGCATAGCGGCGAAGCAATCTCGGTGAGTCTGTTGAAGCTGGAGATTGCCACGCTTTGCTCGCAATGACACCTTCATATGGTACGGCTGATACTATCTTCCTATTACTGATGGGTGATTGACGGCTACGAAAACTTAGCTATACTTATATTATAACCTATATACGATGGATCACTAGAATTGAATCCAAATAAAGAACGAAAGGAGGTGAAAAAGAGTTCTACTATTATAAATATAAAACCAGATTACTTTAGCCAAATCTAAGAACAAATATAAAGAAAGGAGGTAGAAAGCATGAAAATGATGCATCGTGGAGAGAAGGGTTTTACCCTGATCGAACTGCTAATCGTGATTGCCATTTTGGGCATTATCGCGGCTGTGGTTATCCCTAACATCGCCGGTTTTATGACATCGGGACAACTGGCTGCAGCCAACACCGAAGCGGAAAATGTGAAAACAGGGTCGCTGGCTTACTTTGCTGAATATGGTGTGTGGCCATCGACTTCAGCCAACCTGACGCCCGCCTATGTTTCAGGAGTGCTTAAGGCTACCTACACGTTCGACTCGGGCTTCGGGTGGATGCTTAATGCCACTCCCACCGTGGGTGGCTGGAGTGGAATCTCGTTTACCGGAGGCGTCCCTGGCGACTCTGGGCAGCATGGAAAGTGGACGAGGACATAATAAGGAAGAAGCTAATAAAGTGATTTGGAATAACTTACCGGCGGAGCTGGTCGATACCAGCGCCGCCGGTAAGCTTTTATATTCGAGTAGTCATTAGGCAGTAGTGGCCAGTAGTCAGCGTTCATTGTGTCATTGCGAGGAGCCGTGTAGGCGACGAAGCAATCTCTTCCTTTACCATTCAAATCCTGAACAATATATAAATTCAAAAATCAAAGATAAAAAGTAAAAATTACAAAACAAAGTCAATTACAAAATCAAGTGTCCAGGTATTTTCAGCCGGCTATTTTTAAATTTTACCCTGTCACTTTGCTTTTTATATTTTGACATTTGACTTCGTTTGGGATTTGTCGCGAAGCTTCCATTGATACTATATTCCTATTACTAATGGACGGTTGCATTACTAATGGGCGATTGACAGCAAATATGATTACGCGATATTGTATCGTATATGATGAATCAATGAAGCTAGTTCTAAGAGAAGTAAAAAAGATAAATAATAATAATGAAAGGGTTTATGAAAGGAATGCAGAGCGGGGAGAAGGGCTTCACCATTATTGAGCTGCTTATCGTGATTGCCATTCTGGGCATTATCGCCGCCGTGGTCATCCCTAACATCGGTGGCTTTATGACTTCGGGGCAGCTGGCAGCAGCCAACAGCGAGGCAGAAAATGTGAAAACGGCATCGCTGGCTTTCTGTTCCGAATATGGTGTTTGGCCCGTGACTACAGCCAATCTGACGCCCACCTTCATTTCGGGAGGGCTTAAGGCTACCTACACGTTCGATGCAGATTACGGGTGGATCCTTAATGCTACTCCTACACCAACCGGTTGGAGCGGAATCCAGTTTACGGGAGCCGCCTCCGGTACGGATGGGCATCACGGGCAGTGGACGAGGACATAATAAGGAAGAGGCTGGCTGGGTGATTTAGAATAACTTGCCGGCGGAGCTGCTCGATGCCAGCGCCGCCGGGCTTTTTATATCTGGGTAACCAGTAGTCAATAATCAGTAGGCCAGTAGTCAGATTCGGCGGTCAATGGTAATCAACCAGCGTCCGGCAATTTAAGAGCTGGAAGTTAATGACTTTGGAGGGGCAATCCTAAACAATATAGAAATTCAAAAATTAAAAATAAAAAGTAAAAATTACAAATCAAAGTTACAGGTATTCTCAGCTATCTATTTTTAAATTTTGCTCTGTCATTTTGCTTTTTGCATTTTGATATTTTACTTTGTTTGGGATTTGGAATTTAGTCAATAGGAGATTGCCGCGCACCTTTCAGGTGCTAGCAATGACAGAAGCCAGCCCGCCTGAGAGATCAGGCAGCTACAGAAATTTGTGGTGACAGGTAAGTTTTTCCAAAGTTCTCCTTCTTGGAACGTTCGTAACCCCCCTTGTCCCCCTTAGGATAAGGGGAATATTTAATAATTGGTATATTCAAGCTCCTTGGTGGATATTCATTGAGCGGGATATTTAAGCCCCCTTATCTTGAGGGTGATATTCTACTAAGCAGGGAATATTTAAGGCTCTTTATCGTGAGGGGGATTTTACTCAGCGGAATGTTTAAGCACTTTATTATAGGGGGTATTTGGGGAAAGTATCATTATGCTAAGGATTTCTCTCTCAAATATAAAAGGGGAAAGGGGAGTTATGAAAGCGAGAATCTTTGTTTTGATAGAAGATGTTGAGGGAGAAAGACTTAATTTTAAGATTGAATTTGTAGAAAAGTTGAACTATTACAATCTGGAGCGAAGCAAGGCTGCGTTATCTGCTTGACTATAGTTTTACCTTGCCGATGAGTTTTTCCACTTCAGCGCGGTCATTGCAGGCAACAAGCAGGGTTTCACCACTGATGATTCCCCTGAGATAGAGGCTGACCAGGGCTTCATCAAGCGAAATCATGCCTATTTCCCGGTGGGTACGGATTACATTGGGTAACTGGTAGAATTTGCCTTCCCGAACGAGGCTCTTTACTGCCGGATTGCCGAGCATGACTTCTACGGCGGCTGTCCTTCCTGAACCATCAGCCCTGGGCACAAGTACCTGACACATCACACCAACAAGTAGAGAAGCCAGCCGTGTCTGAGCCAGGTGTCGCTGGTGAGGCGGGAACAGGTCTATTACCCTCTCTATGGCCTGATAAGTGCTGGGGGCATGGCCGGTAGTTAATATAAAGTGCCCGGTCTCAGCTATGGTAAGGACAGCGTCCGCAGTCTCCGGATCTCTCATTTCCCCGACCAGAATCACATCAGGGTCCTGCCTTAAGATATGCTTTAGAGCATTAGCAAACGATAGGGTATCGCTGCCCAACTGGCGCTGGGTCACAGCACATTTAATGCTTTCGTAAATATATTCTATGGGGTCTTCAATGGTAACCACATGGCGCTGCTCATTAAGATTCAAGTGCTGAATCATAGCTGCCAGGGTGGTACTTTTACCGGAGCCGGTGGGTCCGGTAACTAATACCAGCCCTCTTGGCTTCATGGCGAGCTCCTTACATATTGCGGGCAACTCCAGTTCATCCAGGGTGGGAATTTTTGGCGGCAGCAGGCGCACGGCAAGGCTGATGGACCCGCGCTGCTGGGCAGCATTGCATCGCAGACGGCCGACCTCAGGTAATGTATAGCCGAAGTCAAGCTCCAGATGGCGGTGGAATTCTTCTCTCTCCTCAGGCGAGGTTAGCTGGAGAAAAGCCTCGTTTATATCCTCAGCAGTTAGTGGGACTACACCGTTTGCTGGTTCCAGGGAGCCGTTGATACGGAACGCTGCCGGGCTGCTAGTAACCAGATGTAAATCGGTAGCCTGCCTTGATTTAGCCGTCCGAATCAATGAAAAAATATCCATACTTTTTCCTTTTATAGTCCACTACATAAACACTACACAATTTTACCGCTCATTCAGCCCTTTCCCTTTTGTCATTCTGAACCCCGACTTGTCGGGCGAGGAATGTCACATCCTCTTATTTAATTTATAGTATAGCGCAGTTCTCAGTGTCGTCAATCACCCATCAGTAATAGGAAGATAGTATGAGCCTCACCATATGTGGGTGTCATCGCCAGTAAAAGGTGGCATTCCCGTTCTCAACAGCACGCCGAGATTGGGGAGCCTGTTCCGAGCGCAAGTGAGGAATCTCACTCCTAGCAATGAAAGGGAAAAAAGGTGGCTTGCCACGACTTTTATGCTGCCATCGAACAACATTACTTTGGCTAAGTTAAGGAGAACGAAAAACTAAATTTGCCGCTGCTCTCGGTGACGGATGAAATCCAAACGCTGAATCTGCCGCTGTCCTCTAAATCACTGGCATAACTGAAAATGTCACCCTCATTTGAAGCCGACCCTGTTACAGTTATTATGCTACCTCCAAGATTAACACTGCCCAGGGTTATTTTATCTCCCGCCAGTTTTACAATCTCGTCCAGGTCTTCGTGAACTGTAGCACGCCCCCGCTCCATACTGGAAGCTCTGGCATTAAGTTCATTGGCAGTAGCTTCTAACGGCCCGATCTTCCCTTTCAACGATGCTATCTCCGCCTGCCGTTGGGCAACGCTGGTCTGAACACTTACCACTTCAGAACGCAATTCCTCAGTGTAGGCACGATTACTCTGGGTAAAAATTACGCCGAAGATAATCAATCCAACACCAATGACAGTACCAACGGGGACGAGGACTCGTGCTATAGAGAAATGCTCGGGCAAATAGGCCTCGGGCAGGGCATTAAAATTCACTATTGAAAAGTTAGATTCCTCTTTTTCTGTCAGTAGCTCCTTGAGAGCTAGTCCTAGATTGACCATGAATTCGTTAGGGTTGAAACCATCTGGGATGTCCACAGGTGAAGGCAAAGTTGACACCGGATGGCCTGATCTCCCAACCACTGATTTCCAGGTATCCGGTGCTTCTGCCAGGTCGCCGCAGGCAAACACGGGCACAGTCGGATCCAAAGGGTGCTCCATATGGCTGGAATTATAGAAGGCAATAGTTCTTTCGAACTCTTCAGCGATAAGCGGCAGATTTTCCTCTAAAGATGCAGTCTCGCTGGGCATGGATAACCTGCGGATGACTTGAGGGAGCCTGTCTGCTATAACCATCACATCCAGGTGATCTAACCTGACATTGACAATGATTGCCCGGGGCTCATCAGGGATTCGGCACAGGGCTAAAGGAGATAGGTCCATAATATATGGACTAACACCCGCCTGACGCAGCGTTCTGGCCAGTGCATCAGTCAGATTACGGGGGAAGGTGGCCAGGAAAACACGACCCTCTCCCTTCGGGGCAGGAATGCTCTGGAATGCAAAGTAGACCTCTTCTAAAGACGTTGGCATCGTTCTTGTTGCCTCACGCTTTACCGCCTCAGGAAGTATCGCTTCAGGCAACTCGGGCAGGGCTATGATACGATACAGAGAATCGTGTCCGCTTACGGCGGTTATGACCTTGCTTGTCTGTGCTCCTGTCTCTTTAAATATCTGTTTAACCTTGCTGGCTACCCCGGCTTCATCAACGATGAGTCCGTTGCTAACCAGACCTGGCTCCAGTGGCAAGCTAGACCACTTTTCTACCCGTAAACCCGCCATTACGAGCAGGGCAATGTGAGTATCTCTAATATATAAGGTAGTAACTTTTTTAGCCATTTTCATTCACCTTCTGTAAGCATAAATATCCAGTGTGATGGTAGCTTCGACCGCTGTCCCGACACCCATATTTACTCCCTTCAACGCAGCGCTCCATGGTAGCTCAAAATCATCGCCAGTTCTTATAGCGTAGATAAAGTCAAGTAGGTCATCCATACTACCCTTGACCTTTAATACAAATGTGCCAACAGAATAGGCAACAGACCCTACTGTTGTGCTACTCGGCTTTGACATGCTGAGGTTGGTTAAGTCCACATTACAATCGTCAGCAATATCGAATAAGTCCTCACCGTATTCAATACACTCCACTGATTGAGGGAATTTTTTCTGACTCGTGTCAAGCAATGATTCGGCTTTGTTCCGTCTGCTTTCCCATTCCTCCTTATCGTTAGTGAGCTTAGTCAAGAGAGTTTGCTGCGCCGCCAGGCTAGCACTCAACTGCCGCTGCTCGGTAACCTGCTGGGAGTAGGTTCTAATCAGACTGACAAAGATAATAGCGAAAATGATAATTCCTATAATCACCAAAACTTTCTTACTTATTTTTATTTTCATAAATTACTCCACAACGCTTTTCTTAACGATTTTGACGTATTCGCCATAACATACAGTTATCAACTTAGTTTTGCTGCAATACTCACCATACTATATTTGCCATATCTTTTCCCATATCCTCTTTAATTAACATATCTTAAGGGTAACTCACTTCAGCTAACCGCACAATCACCCAAAAGTATCAATTTGATTAGAAAATTGTCATAGGAAAAAAGTTCCCTGTCAGGTAACCTTTACCGAGTAATTTGTTATGATGCCGCCCGTCGTTAGCTCGCTGCGGAACGAGAGTATGATATAGACTAAATTGTAGATTTCTGTGGTGGTTTTCAGTGTTATCGTGGCTGAAGTATCATAGGGCAGTATACAGCCCTCGGGCATTTCAAAGGTGTCAACATCTACCCCATCGGTATTCCGGGGAAGAGTCAGGGGAGGTAAGGCATTAGAATAGCAATTGAAAACATTGTCCTCAGGATTCCCAGGTGGATCACTCAGCCAACTGTCATTCACTTTTATGGAACTACCCGCGTAAAACCAATCGCCTTCGCCGACAAAATAGGTCAGGTGGCTCTTGTCCTCCTCGGTGATAACGGGGGGAGCCAGGAAGCCGCTGATGGTGAATCCAGGATCATCACCTCCGCCAAGATAACTACGATAACGCAAGTCGTCAAACAGGTAAAGCTGGCTTTGTTTGAGCGCCGGGCTGCGGTAGAAGATAATCAGCGACCAGCCTGCATAACTCCATTGATATCTGGTTTGATAACTTTCACCAGGTCTTTCATGAGCTGGAGTGGCCAGGGGATAGCCTGTCTGGCCATCACCGTCAAGGTCAAAGTAATATTCATCATAGCCCGGTCTTGGTAGATTCCTCACCTCATCGGCATGCCCCAGGGTAAAAGTAACATCGCCACTACCATCGCTCTTCATTGTCTCCTGGATATATTCCTGGACAGTCATTCCCCCGGATACCTCGAGGTCAGTGATATCTGCAAAGCATGAGTATACCCAGGAGTCTGGTGCGCCGGAGCAGTCTGAGGTATTCACTATTTGCCATTTATCGGCGGTTATTGTTTGTGCGTAATCGTCGACATCGAGCTTGGCAATGTTGACCTTAGCCGATTCCTCGACCAGAGCTGTCAGGTTGGCCTCGGTGGGACTACTGGGATACTTCAAGTCCGGAATCTCGTTCCACTGCCACCCCTCCTCCCAATGACACTCCCACACCCAATGGCCACTTCGCCGTACCCACCCACACACCTCTTCCGGTTCCTCTACGATGTAGTGGTAGTCTATCCACCCCGACCAGTAGAGGTAGACGTCTTCTATGATGGCCTCTTCCGGAATATACCCCGGGGGAACAATACCCGACTCCGGGATTAATTCCAGCCCGATGCGCTGGGTGGTGCTGTCGCTCTCCGCGTAAAGCTTATTTCTGTAGTATCTGTCGTTGCCACTTGTTGCTGTTGCTTGCGACAATCTATTGCCTGCCACAGTATAGTCCGATGATATGGTGGACTTGAGTTTGCGGAACTTGGTTTTGGCGCCATAGGCTTCAATCTGGACTCCGCCTGCTTCCGATACAATCTTATAAAGCCTGATGCTGTCGTCCCAACTATAAGTAATGTCCGGAGTAACTCCTGTGGTATCAACCCAGGAGGACACAAGCTCGGGAATTTGCCCCTCCGGTCCCGTGTACTCGAAGGTGAATGTTACTACCATCGGGGGGCCAGTGATAACATTGGGAAAGTCCTCAAGAGGGACAGAGGCAAAGTCCCAGACCACGGCATAACCGCCTTTATAGAGGGAGACAACCGGGTCAGTGTAAAAAGGTTCGCCATCGAGGCTACAATCGCCATCATACTCGAAGCCGGGAGACAGCCATAGCCCTATCGTTTCTACATCTAAGTCATCATCCTGGCCGGGCTCCCAGTCATAGACTATCTTGATTTCGTATGTTGATTCGGTGCTGCTGGGATAGCCGACTATTAGCAGCTTCTCATCCTCGATAATCTGTCTTGCCACGCTTGGGCTTGGCATGTCCAGGTCCTTGGGAATCCAGATGTTCTGGATGGTAACTCCTACATCCTTGTCGTTTACATCCAGGTCATAAGGATAGGGATAGTCGGACGAATAGTCGTACTCATCGTAACCTACCCCGAGTAAGTCTTCGACCTGGTCATACCTTATGTACCAGAGGGCATCCTCAACGCCGGCGTCGGCGGCATATATCTCATCAATCTTTTGCTCATAGACTCGACCACTGCTAATGCCGGTGCCCATGAAGTTCACGAGGGGGGTGAGGATGAGCATGCCTATAAGGAGGAAGATTAGAGTAAGGATTAGTGCCTGCCCCTTTTCATCTCTTATCGGTCTTTTGGCAATAATTTTCATCCCTTCGCCCCAGATTTTTGTAGTTGCTTGATTCCTCAATGCAGTCTACATTTGTCAGATATAAGTATAATGTAATCAGCTTTAGCGTCAATCACCCATCAGTACTATGTTTTGGTAATAGAATAGGCCATCAGTACTATCATTGCGAACCCCGGAAAGGTGCATGGCAATCTCTATTGCCCCCGCCGAGATTGCTTAGTCCCGATAAATTGGGACTCGCAAGGGCATGGGGTGCAGGGTAGGAGCAATATATGCTGTCTGCCCGCTATGAGACCGGTTTGGGCAAGACTTCATATACTCTGGATTCACTCGCTTCTTGCCGGCCAGCACCCGCTGTGGCAGTCACCGTCAAAATAAGCACTCTACCATTATTGAGGGTAGCAGGTTGTGAGCCGCTATCTATGATGGTAGCAGCGTCAGCCTGAGTTTCGGACGTCCAGGTACCTGTTGTGTCGATGCTGGTGGCAGTAACTTTAATACTGTCATCAGTGGTGTTTGTCGTCCACTCGCCCGTACCCGAGTCGTATGTAGCATCGCCTGTTGTGGTGACCGAGATGCTTCCTGCACTAACGGTTATTCTGCCATAGTCAGGTGTAGCTTCACCGCTAATTTTGAACGCATCACCGATTTCGGGCAGGCTAAAGGCACTGCCGCCACCTAATTTACAATTAGTTTCGTCAGGGTTAACAAATTCCAACGCGGGAATCTGGCCAGTTTTTTCCGAATCAAAAACATCATCGACATAATAACTCCCTCTAAGGCCAGAGCTATTAAGGCTAAAAACGACTTTATGATGTTTATTCGTTTCAAAATCGATCCAGCGTAGGACCATCGGGAAGCCCGAATCTCCGGTTACTTCAATGTCACTAGCTGTGTAGGCATATAAGCTAACCCAATAGCCGGCCTCTTGCACCTCCCTGACCACGATCATGTGGTTAGAGGTACGGGTACTCAGGGTAAACGTCTGGTAAATAGCCGTGGTAACGCCCGTGGTGATAAGACCCGTAATAGCGACAGCTATTATCAGCTCAAGCAGGGTAAAACCCCTTTCACCTTTCTTTAGCCTTTTCATCTCCCTTTGTTTAAGAGAAATTCCAAATTGTAAAACTCCAATTTGTAATTTGCGATTTCGGAACTCTCTATGCCTCTTTAATTACCGGTCTACCTTATATTCCTCCAATGTGATTTTTACGCCGTCAGCCCAGTTAGGATTGTCGTTAATAAAGGTATGTATTATCTCATACTGGCCTTCCTCGTTCTGGCACTTAACCACCAGCGCTACCTTCTGAAGGCCATTGTCCGTGTCTGCCGGCATATCATTTTCGCTATCCCACGGTATACCTCTTATTTCCTCAACAATTTCACCGTCACGGTCGACGCTCCCAATAGCGTAACCCTCGGGAATGCCGCCAATTTTTTCATAGACGGGTTCGCTTATCACCACCTCATCTATCACCAGATCAGCATGGTAACCCTGACCTTTAATATACTCCATCTGCCTTCTGGCCAGGCTTTCGGCAGTTGTGCGCTCATCGGCCATGAAGAGAACCGTGGAGGCAGTAGATAAGGAGGCCAAGAATGCGATAGTAATTACCCCTAGAAGAGCTATAGCTATCAGCACCTCAACCATAGCGATGCCCCTGGAGTTGCCTTGAAAAGCTCTCCTTAGCCGGCTATTCAGTCTTAGTTTTGTCATTTCTGCAAAAATTCCTATATATGTCCCGTTGATAACCCTCATCCGGGAACCTGGCTACTTAACTTAGCCCTCCGTAGACGGAATACATAGCCGAGAACATGGCTAAAACAATAAAACCAATCACTAAACCCAGAATTATCGTCATAATTGGCTGAATAAGCCCCACAGCCGAGTTGGTCTTATCATTAGCTTCCGCTTCAAAACTTTCGGCTACGGTGGTCAGCGTATGCTCGAGATTACCGGTTTCTTCACCGATGCTTACCATTTGCACCATCATGGGCAGGATAAACTGTTCCCTGGCCATAGGTCGGGACAAGCCTTCGCCTCTGATCAATTTTTGCTGAATTTTGGTCAGACTCTCATGTATAACTTTATTGGTAGTACCGCGAATGGTTATGGCCATGACTTCCGGGAGAGGTAAGCCAACCTTGATCAATAATGACATAGTCCGGCAGCAACGAGAAAGCTCACCAAGCTGGATAATACGCCCGATCAAAGGAAAACCAAGCATCGTATTATCAAAGCGGTATCTCCCGACTGGGGTCTTGGTATAGATATAGAGTATGCCAACAGCAATTAAAAGCCCGAGCAAAATATAAAGCCCATAAGTTTGAAGAAAACCAGTAATGGCGATAAGGATTCTGGTGGGCGTAGGCAATGCAGTCCCCATTTGAGCGTAGAAGCCGACAAAGGTGGGAAAAACAACGGTGACCAATATCCCTATCACGGCAATAGCTACAACGACCACGATAATGGGATAGGTCAGGGCACCTTTTATCTTCTTCTGGGTGACATCTCCCCTCTCTATATGATCGGCCATTTGCCTCAGCACTACCTCCATATTACCACCTTGCTCACCGGCAGCTATTGCCCGCTGGTACATTTGAGAGAAAGCCAGGGGGTGCTTGCCCACGGCCATTGACAGTGAAGTGCCACCACGAATATCAGAGGCTATCTCGTCAATTATTTTTTTAAAGGCTGGGTTAGTTATCTGGTTTTGTAGTAAATCTAAAGAAGTAACAATATCGGTACCGGATTCAAGTAGTAAAGCGAATTGGCGGGAAAACATGATTAATTCTCTTGGCCTTATCCGGGCAAAGCGGGATTGTATTTTTTCTTTATCAAGCAGGGGACGAATTGCCTTAAGGCTGACCAACCGATAGCCGCCATAGTTCAACAGCTCGGCTGCTGCCGTTTCACTGGAAGCTGAAACCTTGCCCTTAATTACTTGATTACCTTCTTCAGCATAAGCTACATATGTAAAATCCATTTGTGACCTCCAATATACTAAGCTGTAACATAGGCATTGCGCAGTACCTCGTAAGGAGTGGTAATTCCTGCCTTTACTTTGCGCATACCATCGTTCACCATCGATATCATACCCTCCTCAACTGCCTGAGTTCGGATAGCACTACTGTTGGCTCGATCACAGACCATAGTTCCTATCGTGTCGCTCATGGTTAGAATCTCAAAGATTCCTGTCCGCCCCCGATACCCGGTATAGGAGCAGGACTTGCAACCGGTACCGTAGAGGAACTCGGTCTGCTTCTCCCCCATTTCTTTTTCATAAGCCATCTGCTCGACCAAGGGAGCCTCAATAGAGTGACTGCAATCGGGGCAGATACAGCGTACCATTCGCTGCGCGACGACACCAATAACAGCCGAGGCTATCAAGAAAGGCTCTACTTTTAGGTCAAGGAGACGGGAGAGCACACCGGCAACCTCGTTGGCGTGGATAGAAGAAAGCATCAGGTGCCCGGTTAAGGCTGCCTGGACAGCTATGTTTGCCGTCTCGGCATCGCGTATCTCACCAACCAATATTACATCGGGGTCTAGACGTAGTATAGACCTCAAGCCGCTGGCAAAAGTAATGCCAGCCTGGGGGTTAACCTGAATCTGGTTAATATCTTTAAATCGGTATTCAGCAGGGTCTTCAAGCGTCATGATGTTTCTTTCCTGAGTATCGAGGGAATTGATTGAGGCATAAAGGGTGGTCGTTTTGCCAGCTCCGGTAGGGCCGCTAATCAGAATCATACCGTAGGGAACCTTGAGCATACTATCATACCTTTCCAGTGTATCAGGTAGCATACCGAGCTCTGCTAACCCCAGGGTGGCCGTTGATTTATCCAAAAGCCGCAGGGTTGCTGTTTCACCGTTGACAGTAGGAGCGGTGGCGACTCTGATGTCTATCTCTCGCCCTTTAGCCTCGGTAGAGAATTGCCCATCTTGAGGACGAAAATGGTCAGCGATATTCATTTCAGCCAGGATTTTAATACGTGAAATGAGTGCTCGATGTACACTTACAGGTAGAGACATCATATCTTGAAGAGTGCCATCCATACGGTAGCGTATTCGCAATCTATCTTCTTCTGGTTCAATGTGGATGTCAGATGCGCGGGATTTGACTGCCTCTTCAATTATAAGATTGAGAGCCTGAACCAGAGGGGTATCGGTAGCAGCACGAAGGGCAATCTTCTCATCAGAAGACTCATCCGGGATAGAGACACGAGAAATCTGCTCTTCAATTTCGTTGTAGGCTTTGTAATTGAAGTCAATAGCGTCCCTGACCTCTTGGGCAGTTGCAGCTACAGGCCTAATCCGCATTCGGCTCTGGGCTGCAAGAGCCTCCAGTGCAAAGATATCAGTCGGGTTTGCCATAGCTATTTCCAGTGTATTTTTATATACACTCAAGGGTACGGCGTTATACTTTCTGGCCATCACCTCGGGAATCAATCGTATGGCCTCAGGCTGGGGCGTCTGCCTCAGTGGCTTACCCTTCGGCTTAGCTAATTTAGTTTGTTCCTCTGGCTCGACAGGCATCTTCCCATCCAGAGGTTTAGGAACTAATTTTTGACCCAACCCGAGGATTTTTATATGCTGGTGCTGGGCAAATTGCTGTGCCTCGGGGCTAAGCCCCACTGATACCACAATGACCTTCTCATCAACGCCAGCCTCGTAGGCTTTAGTGTCAAATAACATTACCTGGTTCAGGTCTACTTCTTTATCTCCATTCAGGAAATCTATACCCAGCCTATGCTCAACCTGGCCGTCTTCGGTGTGGGCTATTAAATCAAAGGTATACTCAACTCCTGACCGGCCCTTAATTTTGGCATTCTCTTTTACTTCATAGCCCCGGTTGGCTAAAGATTTGACCAGTTCCTCCTTTGTCTCAAACCTAACCGGCTCCTCGGGCTTAACTGGCTGCGCGGGCTTCACGGTTAGTAGTTGCTCAATTTGTTCTCCATTAATAACCTTCATTCGCTGTTTGCGAGCCAGCTGTTTCATCTCCTGAGTAAGTTCAGAGGTGGCGATAAGAATCCTGTCAAGGATGCCGCAATCATAGGCTTTATTGGCAAGGCTGAAAATAGAGGCAGCTTCTATCTTACTATCACCACCAGCAGCAATGCCGATGGCAATATTGTAGCTCGTAAAACCATCGTCTTTTTGAGCCAGCATATCAAAGGTATGCTCAATCCCTGAGCTCCCGAGGAGCCTAGCTCCCTCGGTTACTTCATACCCCTGCTGCTCCAAATAATCTTTAATCTGTGCTTTTAGCTTTGGACTAATTTCCATCTGACGCACCTTCCCATCCACTTTCTCCGATCCGGTTGAAGTGTAATTCGCCATTTGGCTAACGTCGAAACTATTAACCATCTCTTACCCCAAGCTAACGGGAACATAATAATCTAGCTTTTCCACAAGCTAAATACAATTTAGCACATCCTATTCGTTTGTCAATAGGACTTTTGGGGGAGTACCTTGTGGGCTGTCGGAGATTGGGGACGCTGTCTGTTATTGTTTTCCAGGGTGTGATGCTTTAGCCTTGCCCTGTGTCTAAGGAGCCGCAGATATGTTAGCTTGGCAATTGCAGAAGGAGGTGTTCACCCTGACTCGTGGGTCACTGGTTCTCTGAATCACTATAATTGGCTATGAAGCGGCATTTAAATTTCATCAGAATCTTCGAATTCCTCTGATAACCTTCCTGGTTTTGCTTCTGGTGAAATCCAGCCGCTGTGCAAAGCGAGGGCAACAGCGTGGGCTCTATCATTAGCATTTAGCTTACGAAGGATAGC
>Ga0315554_1000385_pt1 | contig 25737 bp, 20 predicted proteins | sample SalMarSW160370MG_FD_202114 | JGI IMG/M metagenome (GOLD analysis project Ga0315554, IMG submission 202114) | Salt marsh sediment microbial communities from the Plum Island Ecosystem LTER, Massachusetts, United States - Salt Marsh Sediment SW1603-70 ...
GGAGAGGCTCCGGGTAGACCATTTCGACCTGTTTCAATTTCACGGCGTGAATGACCTGGAAACTCTATACGCAATTCTTGGCCCGGGTGGTGCTCTCGAAGCCGTCCTTGAAGCCAGAGAGCAGGGCCTGGTGAAGTACATTGGTATCACCGGACACCGACCGTTTGTCCAGGTGGAAGCACTGAACCGCTTCCCGTTCGATACTGTTTTGTTCCCGTTGAACCGTGTGCTCGCCGCCCGCCGCAATGATTACAGCGATTTCTCCATCCTGCTTGACCAGACTAGGCAGAAAGATGTCGGCATGATTGCCATCAAGGCAATAACCAAACGCCCCTGGCAAGGCCCCACGCACATATATCGCACCTGGTACGAGCCCTTTGACGAGCAAACCGAGATTGACAAGAGCCTCTGGTATGTCCTGAGCCAGGGTATCACCACCGCGCCGATGGCAAGCGACGTATCCCTCTGGCCAATGCTGCTCGACTCTGCAGAGAGGTTCCAACCGATGAATGCCGAAGAGCAGGCTGCAGTCGTAGCTGAGGCACGCCGCTACCAGTCTATCTTCCCCACGGCCTAGCACCAAAATAGCACCCCCCGCCGCTCTTTGACATCTCCCAGGCATCAGGCTAAAATGAATTCAGTTCACTTCCATCTCGAAAGGAGCTTGCATGGCCTGGGACCCTGCGCTGGAGGCCGCTTTTCACCCTAAAGTAGTTGCCATGGTCGGTATTTCATCGAACGCCCAGCCCGGTAGGCAACGCGGCCCCGGCGGTGCTAATTTCATCGTCAGTTACGAACAACTGGGTTTCAAGGGACGCATCCATCCCGTCAATCCCAAAGCCACCGAGATTATGGGGCGTAAAGCCTACCCCAACGTCGCCTCCATCCCCGAACCGGTCGACCTGGTAGTCATCTCGGTACCAGCCCAGGCTTTACCCGGAGTACTTGAGGACTGCATCGTGGCCAATGCCAAAAACATCCACGTATTTACTGCCGGCTTTGAGGAGACCAGTGAGGCAGAACGGATAGAGCTGGGACGTCAGGTCCGTGAAATAGCCGAGCGTGGCGGTCTGCGTATCATTGGCCCTAACTGCATGGGACTCTATGTACCTGAAGCTGGTATCGGGTCGTTTGACCGGCTGCCAAAAGAGAGCGGGCCGGTGGCTTTTATCTCTCAGAGCGGCGGCCACCTGAACTGGTTTTCTCACTACGGTCAGAACTACGGCATCCGCTTCAGTAAGGCTATCAGCTTCGGCAACGCCTATGTCCTCGACAGCACCGATTACTTAGAGTACTTTGCAACAGACCCCGAGACTGGCATCATCTGCATGTACCTGGAAGGAGTAAAGGACGGCCGTAAGCTTATCCAGCAGGTGAGGACCATCAACCGTACCAAGCCAATCATCCTGTGGAAGGCAGGGCTCACCGAGGACGGGACAAGGGCGGTAGCCTCCCACACTGCCTCTCTGGCCGGCCAGGAGGGTATCTGGCGAGGATTCTTCGCCCAGACCGGCGCTATACCAGTACAATCCCTGGAAGAGATGGCGGAGGCTGCTATGACCTTTCTCTATGTCAATCAACCCGCCGGAAAGAGGGTAGCCGTTATTGGACTCGGCGGGGGCACCAGTGTCGCTTCAGCCGATGTATGCAATCGCGAGGGACTGGACGTCCCCGCCCTTACCAATGAGACCCAGACCGAACTGAAGAAGTTCATCCCCATAGCCGGCTCCAGCGTGCGTAACCCGCTGGACACCGGCCTTGTATTCCGCGATATCAATGACCTGCAACGAGAAGTAGAGCTGGTAACGACCGACCCCAATATTGATATGCTAATCTTGAGACCCCACCTCGACATGGCAAGTGCAGGCAACTCAGAAGATGCCAGCAAGGTTATCGATTACCTGATTGATATCTGCCGAAACAATCCGCACGGCAAGCCAGTGGTGCTCGCGTTTCACTCTTTTAGCAACGACCCTCAGGAATTTGAGATGCGGTCCCGACTCCAGAAAGAGCTACCCCGCCAGGGAGTCCCTGTCTATAGCTCCCTAAACGCTGCCTGTCGTGCCCTGTTTAGACTGTACGAGTACCACCGCTTACAGAAAGCTCTAGCAGCGGAGAACCTTTAGGGCATCAGTGGTAATCGGCACGGCTCATCCCCACCCTCCGGTCACCTGTTTGACGGCCATCCACAGGTTCAACTATTATGAAACAGGACCAGAACTGCATTACCAGCATCGTGGCAAGCTGGTAGACACCCCCGGAGAAGAAAGCATTTGAGCGCGGACATAATCAGACGTGTGAGGAGCAGGGGTAAGCAGGCCTTCTACGGGTGGCGTATAGTTGCAGCGACCTTCATCATCAATGCCTTTGGCATCGGCACCTTCTTCTACGGGTTCAGCACCTTCTTCAACCCGATGATTACCGAGTTTGGCTGGTCGAGGACAGTGATGTCCGGCGTATTTTCACTCTCTCGGACCGAAGGGGGCATTGCCGGCCCGCTCAACGGCTGGCTCGTCGACCACTTCGGTGCCAGGAAAATAATGTTCCTGGGGGTGACGATTACCGGCATCGGCTTCATCCTTCTACGGACGGTCAATAGTCCAGTCAGCCTTTACCTTATTTTCGGTCTCATCCTGTCGATGGGTTTCAACATGGGTTTTACACATGCTACCTCGGCGGCCGTGGCCAAATGGTTCGTAAAGAAGAGAGGCCGCGCCCTCTCTATACTGACAACGGGTAATGGTGTCGGTGGTGCAATATTTGTACCGGTAATTGCCTGGCTTATCACCCAGTTCGGCTGGCGGGTGTCCACCCTCATCCTTGGCGTAGCCACCCTGGCAATTCCCCTACCTATAACCCTCATTGTTAGAAGCACCCCAGAGGAGATGGGACTCAGACCTGACGGAGACATCGCCAGCTCGGAAGATACTACCGCAGAGCCAGGCTACAGTCTGGCCTCATCCAACGCTTACACATCGCCGGACGAAGTCAACCTGACCGTCCGCGAGGCCCTGAAAACGCGCGCCTTCTGGGTATATGCCATTTCTATGGTGCTTCGAGCGTGCATTCTCAGTGCTATTGTGGTACACCAGATTCCCCACCTGATGGATATCGGTATTGAATATGAGACCGCCGCAAGCATACTGGGGTTTATGGTGCTGATGAGCATTCCCGGCCGGTTCATCTTTGGCTGGCTCGGTGACCGTTTCAATAAGCGAGTCTTGCTATTTATCAGTTGCGTGCTTCAGGGCATCGGCATATTTATCTTCATCAACGCCTCCACACTGCCACTATTGTATCTCTTTGTCATTGTCTACGGCCTCGGATACGGAGGTGCTATCCCGCTGACCGTCGCCCTGCGGGCTGACCTCTTTGGACGGACTAATTACGCTACCATCTCAGGAATTACGATGCCGCTGACAATGATAGGCACAGTAACAGCCCCTCTATTTGCTGGCTACCTTTACGATACTACCCAGAGTTATACCCTGGCCTTCTACGTATTCATTGCTCTGATTGTACTCTCCGGAGTATGCTTCCTGCTCATACCACGGACTTCCCAGCCAAAACGCCAAGCCTGAGAAGCACTGCATAGCATCATTCGTCCTCCTGTATGGTTCTCAACGCCTGTCTTGCCTCGTCCGTTATTGTTATGTCAATTAAGAACATGCATATCTGCGGATGGTACTAATTACCCATGACATATACCTCATTGTTGGGCAGTCAGACGCCGTGTAAGATTAAAGTTGAAGAAGTGCGTCCTGGCGAGGAGGAAGATTCGAAGTGACTATGACAGTACCAGAGCAGTCACAACCTTCGTTGCTGCAAAGACAGTTCCCCACTCCCGAGGCAATACAGCTCATACCCGAAGCCCTGGCAAGGAAGTATAACGCCATACCCGTAGCAATAAAAGGCGGTACTTTACAGATAGCTATCGCCAACCCGGCGGACATCTTTGCCATAGAAGCTCTGGCCGCTCAGAGCCGGATGCGTGTCGAGCCACACCGGGCCAGTCGCAAGGAAATCCGGGAGGCAATCGACCGCAACTATAAGTCCTACGACGAAATCGAGAAGCATGTTTCCAGCATCTCCCTGCCAAAGACTGCCGATGAGGAGGCAACTAAACCTGACACCATTACCGACGCTCCGGTAGCCCAGGCCTTCTCCCTTATTATCGAGGAAGCAGTGAAAGCACGGGCATCAGACATTCACCTCCAGCCACAGGAAGACAAGCTGCAGATACGCTTCCGCATCGACGGCACACTTCAGAGCACGATGTCACTGCCAGCAGCAATGACCACGCCCCTTATTTCACGGATGAAGATTCTGGCCAACATGAATATAGCCGACCATCATCACACTCAGGACGGTCAGTTCTCATATAAAACGAAGGAGCGCAAAGTGGACGTGCGGGTCGGTACTATACCCACTGTTTGCGGTGAGATGGCCGTATTACGCCTCCTGGACAAATCGCAGTCAAATCTGGAGCTGGCACAGCTGGGTTTTCTGCCTGAGATGCTGAAAAAATATAAGAAGATGCTGGAGACTCCCTACGGCATGATTCTGGTCAGCGGCCCAACTGGCGCCGGTAAGACAACTACACTCTACGCCTCAATCAATTGCATCAACCATACTGAGAAGAACGTTATTACCATTGAAGACCCCGTAGAGTACCGCTTTAAGAATATTAACCAGATACAGGTTAATACACGGGCCGGACTTGATTTCTCCACCGGTCTCCGCGCAATACTGCGCCTTGACCCCGACGTGATTCTGGTGGGTGAGATACGGGACGCAGAGACCGCCAAGATTGCCGTCCAGGGAGCGCTCACCGGGCACCTGGTCCTCTCATCCATCCATGCCAACGATGCCTTCACCGTGGTGTCCCGCCTCCTCGACCTCGGTATCGAGCCATTCCTGGTATCCTCAGCCCTGATTGGTGTCGTTGCTCAGCGGATGGTACGCCGTGTCTGTCCATACTGTGCCCGGCCCACCGAACTTCCTTTAGTAGAGCGGATGGCCTATGCCAAGGAAACTGGAGAGGAACAAAGCGAGTTCTCCCACGGCAGTGGTTGTCAGGCCTGTACCGGTACCGGCTACCAGGGAAGGACCGGAATTTTCGAGTTACTACACATTAATGATGAGATAAGTGCGATGTTGATAAATGGCGCCGACATCGCTGACATACGCGCCAAGGCTATTGAAAACGGGATGGTGTCCCTCATGAAGGACGGTATGTTCAAGGTCCGGGATGGCATCACCACACCTTCGGAGGTATTGCGCAACGCTCATCTCATGGAGTAGGTCTTCCGGCACCATCAGCAGACGAGATAGCTCAGAAACCAGCAGGAGGTAGGGAACAATAGTATACCAGTACGTTGTTTACGACAAGAATGGCGACGTAACAAAAGGTAGATTGTCGGCTACAAGCGAAGCAGCCGCAATTGAACTGCTCGGCTATTCCGGTTATCAGGTAGTTAACCTCAAGCCGATTACACGCCGCTTTAAACTCAGCATGCTGACGGCACGCTTCAGCCGGATAAAACCGACAGAGATAGTCCTTTTTTACCGCCAGCTTGCCTTACTGCTTAATTCAGGTATTGATATAGTCAAGGCCCTGGAACTATTGCAGGCCCAGACATCCAATCATCGTATGACGGCTACACTGGGTGAGGTAATAGCCGAACTACGGGGCGGCAATCGCCTTTCGGCGGCTCTCAGTAAGCACCCGGAGTTGTTCTCCAAGACCTCCTGCCGGTTGTTGCAAATCGGTGAGGAAAGCGGGAGCTTTGAGACAACATTGAAGCACCTGGCCGATTATCTCGAGAAAGAAGCCCTTGCGATGAAAAGTATTAAAAATGCCATGATGTATCCGGCAGTGGCTGCTGTTGTCACCGTGGTTGTCATGGGCATTCTGATTACATTTGTTCTGCCGGCCTTCAACGAGTTATACACCGCCCTCGATGCAGATTTACCAGCGATGGCCAGCATACTCATGGGTGCTGGTGAATTCCTTCGCAGTATCATGGGCTATCTCGCAGCAATACTCGTCATTGCCGTCATCGGCATCATTGCCTACGCAAGGACTCCTTCCGGGAAATATAGGGTAAACAATATATACCTCCATATCCCGCTCATCGGACGCATAATCCACCTCAAAGAGCTCTCCCGTGCCTGCCGAAGCATTTCTTTGCTATTCTACGCAGGCCTGCCCATGCCTGAAATTATCCGCCTTACTGGCCAGGCCAGTAATAACGCCGTGATAACCGAAGCATTCCAAGAGGTAGAGCAGGAAATGATAAGAGGAGAGGGTCTATCCCGGCCAATGGAAAAAAATCCCATCTTCCTGCCACTGATGGTACAGATGGTAAAGATAGGTGAGGAAACCGGGGAGGTGGACGTCAACCTGGAGGCAGTGGCACAGAACTACGAGGTCGAAGCTGAAGACAAGACCCGTTCTCTGATAGGACTTTTGCAGCCAACGATGACTGTGATTATTGGTCTGGTGGTCGGTCTGATTGCCCTTTCACTAACTTCAGCCATGTACTCTGTCTACGGGCAGGGATTATAGCCCATGAAGCTGGCACCTGACAGGAAAAAGCGATAGGTCTCCGCTCAGCGATAGGCACGGAGCGCCTCGAAAGGAGGATAGCCTTGCAGCGAATCAAGAAAAGACGGCTGCTCTGGGGTATGAGCATCCTGCTTCTGGTCATTATCATTGTCCTAGGCATAGTTCAGGCCCGGCAAACGGGGCAGAGAAGCAGCCTGAGTGAAGACCTTGAAATAGCCGAGCAGGTCTTGAGTGCGTTAGAAAGTGAGCAGTCCTCCTCGGAGCAGGACGAACCTGACACACAACCGGGCGACGCAGGTACTGCCCAGGCAGAGCTTTCTCAGCCGGCTGATAGCATTATGGCCAATGAGGACCTATTTTACATTGCCGATGCCAGCTCTGTAACACTAACCACGATTACAGTATCACCCCTATCGAGCGATATCCTAGCAGAGCTTTCCTGCTTATCACTGCCACTTAGTATTGTCGCTGAGGGAGACGTGACAGACCTGCTTGATTTCATTACCCGGTTGAATACTGAGCTCACCAATGGCCTCGTCAAGTCCGCCACACTTACCATCCCGGCGGGACCTGCTGAGAACCAACCAACAGTCAACATCGAATTGGTAATCTATACATACCAGGGTGGATAGTCATGGCCAGAAAAGTAGTCACTCTTTATATTGATGATTCAAGTATCCGGCTCCTCGTAACCGATGGTAAAAGCATCAGAGAACGGGCCCATTCACCCCTGGAACCCGGACTGGTTGAGGGTGGTATTGTCGTTAAGGAAGAAGAGGTCGCTGCCAGAATAGTCCAACTACTCAATGACAGGCAGGTAAGCACCAAAAAGGTCATTGTCGGCTTGAGCGGACTCCACTCACTAACACTGGTCATCCAGCTACCCCAGCTACCGGAGAGCATGCTGGCCGAAGCCGTGATGAGAGAAGCAGCGAAAGTCCTCCCGGTATCCCTCGATAAACTCTACCTCACCTGGAAGGCCATTCCCGCTCCCGAGAGAAAAATACGGGTCTTCGTGATTGCTGTACCACGGAACACGGCAGATGCCCTGCTGAAAACACTTCAAAGGGCAGAGCTCACTCCATACATGATGGATATTAAGTCCCTGGCTCTAGCCAGGATGGTAAATGAACCAACTGCCATCGTCCTCGATGTCCAGCCAACCGAGTACGACATCGTCATCATTGGGGACGGGATTCCACAGCCTATCCGTACCATTCCCATATCTCCAGACGAGAGACTGTCCTGGCAGAAGAAGCTGCCGATGATAACAGACGACCTCACCAGAACGATGGAGTTCTACGATTCCACGAACCCGGGGAACCCCCTCACCCCTAACATCCCGATATATGTCTCAGGCGAGCTTGCTGACGAACCAGAGATATGTCAGTCCCTGGCAGACAGACTGGGACGCCCTGTAATGCGGCTGTCATTACCCGTTAGCTATCCGCTGGGTTCATATCCCAGCCGTTATACCGTCAACCTCGGCCTGGCCCTGAAGCAACTGGCATCAAGAAGTAAGACCTCATCCCTGGTAGCAGACATGGATGTATTGCCTGCAGTCTACCAGCCAAAATCTTTTTCTCTCGCCAGAGTCTTCGCCCTGACTGGTGCAGCGCTAGCTGTGGTTGCGATTGTGTCCCAGATAACCTTCATCCAGAGTAATGCTGCCGGAATCGAATCACTTACCGACCAGCTGGGAACAGTCAATACAATTGTTGAGCAACATCAACAACGGCTGCTGGAAGAAAAGCAAACCCTCTCCCAGGCCCAGACATCCCAGGATACCTTCACCACGGCACTAGAGACACTTTACATGCGGCGTAACGATTTCAATGTTTGCCTGGAAGCAACAACAGCCTATTTGACTGGCGAGGTAACACTATCCGCCATCAGTCACGGCGGCAGCACGCTATTAGTCGAAGTTCAATCCCCGAGTGAGTCTGATGTTATACAGTACGCTCGAAATCTGAGAGATAGCGGTATATTCTCAGAGGTCTCCATTATCAATATGAAAAGGTTATCGGATGGGGGAATGATGTTCCGCCTGTCGCTGGCAATAGAGGAGTAGAGTGATGGATATGTTATCATTTCTTCATGCGGCTAAATCACAGGGTGCTTCTGACTTACACCTCGTCGTCTCTAACCCACCGGTAATGCGTATTCACGGCTCACTACACCCTCTGAGCGAAGCGTCTCCACTTACAGCCGACGATATTGACCAGGCACTTGACTGGCTGACACAAGAAAAGGAAAGGACCCATTTTCACCAGTCCATGGAACTGGACTTCGGCTGCACTATCCCTGATATTGGCAGGATGCGCTGCAATGCGGCCAAGCAACAAGGGACAACTACTCTCGCCATCCGCCTCTTGCCACAGACCATCCCCAGCATCGATGCCCTGTTGCTGCCCAATGTATGTCGTGACCTGGCCCTGAAACGCCGCGGCATGCTCATCGTTAGCGGGCCCACCGGAAGCGGTAAGTCTACCACGCTAGCCGCCATGATTAACTTCTTAAACAGTCATGAAACTCGCCGTATCGTTACTATTGAAGACCCGGTAGAATACATCTATCCCAACCTCAAGTGTACCATCAGCCAGCGTGAACTCGGCACCGATACCCTGTCCTTTGCCGAAGCGCTGAAACACGTGCTACGACAGGACCCGGACGTTATCCTGGTGGGCGAAATGAGAGATGAAGAGACAGCCGCGGCAGCATTATCTATCGCCGAGACCGGGCACCTGATACTCACTACCGGCCATGCTCCGAGCGCCTCTCAGGCGATTGAGCGTGTCATAGACCTGTTCCCTCCCCACGAACGCCATCTGGCCCAGTCAAGACTGGCCTCTTTAGTCATCGGTGTACTCTGTCAGACCCTTATTCCCAGAGCTGACGGCACAGGGCGGGTCCCGGCGGTTGAGATTATGCTGGCCACTCCGGCAGTAAGGAATTTAATCAGAGACGGGAAGATTTACCAGCTGCCGAACTTAATACAAACACACACCCGTGAAGGTATGCAACTGCTCGACCAGGCCCTGATTACCCTCTACCGTGAGAAGCTAATAACTCGCGACACCGTACTGGCCTTCTGCAACGACAACGAACAGGTGGAGAGACAGATAGCCAGTAAGGGTGAGCGGATAGATAGCCCGGCAAACGGCAATATATCTTTGAACATAGAGGCAGAGGGTTCCTGGAACCCGTCAACGTCAACTGAACAACCCCAGCCGACGGCCTCTTACCTCAGATGAGGAATAACAATCTACTGACCTGGCTAACGACAGCTACGGAGTTACCTGTAAAATTGAACCATCAAGGTTAAAGTAATACGAGCAGAGGCAGGGTAGTACTTTGGTACCAGATACTTTGGTCAACACGCTCAGGCTGCTCTTGACAAGCATCAGTTCCCAGCATACTTTGTAATTGAGGGCATTGCAGTACAATACCACTCTATTTTTATACTCTCTACATGCGTACTGCATGCATGAGTAATATATGAAGCGTCAAGAAGAGTCATTAATAATCAGTCATGCCAGTACAATCATCGTCTCCGGTCTGGATATCCAGCGGATGCTGAATAGCCTCATCGGAGAACTGAGGAAGCTGATAGATATTAACTGGGCAGCCATTACACGGATTGAGAAAAATAAAGTTCATTTTCTGGCCATATCATCTGATACCGCTTCAACACGTAAGGCTGGAGACCGAATACAGCTTAAAGGCACCGCCTACGAATGGCTGGCTGCTCACATGGTAGCAGCAGTAGAGCCCGACCTTCTCCAGGAAAGCCGGTTCATTACGAGTAAATACCACCTCAAGCAGGGAATTCGGTCGATTGTCTATCTTCCCCTGGTAAGGGAAGGCAATGTAACCGGCAGTATTACCCTGGCCAGCCGCCAGCCACATGCTTATGGTCACCGGCATATCGGAATCCTTGAGCGGCTGACTCCTTTAATCGCAGCCCAAATCGAAAATGCCCGCCTCTACGGTGAGGCAGTTGAGACAGCCCGGATTGATGAGTTGACCAGCCTGTACAATCGCCGGGCAATGAACGAGATGATAGCAAGTGAAATCGAACGCTGCTCTCGCTATGGGGGCACATTCTCGCTCATTATCCTTGACATTGATACCCTCAAGAATATCAATGACACTTACGGACACCTCACCGGTGATGAGTACCTTCGGCAGGTCGGCACTATCATCAAGACAACGGTAAGGAGTACCGACCGTGCCTTTCGTTACGGTGGAGACGAATTCGCTATTCTGCTTACACATACGACTACCGACGACGCCACGGTAGTAGCCGAACGAGTTCGCCAGCAGGTGGCCTCTGTTACCGGGGATATTGATATCCCGATTACCTGCAGTCTCGGCATAGCCAGTTGGCCTGCCGGGGGTCCTGACGTCAACGACATTATCAACACCGCCGACGCAGCGCTTTACCAGGCCAAGCGAGAAGGCGGCAACCAGACCAGCGCCAGTGTCTCTATCAACGCTGGAGGTGTTCAAGATGACCAGAGCATCCCATCGCAGAAGCTTTGGTAACCAGTTGCGTTTTTCACTAATATAGTTCAAACTATCTATACGAAAATTACGTCGAACAACAGGAGATGAAATACCTGAAGGGCTGGGATGTGAGCAAGCCTGTGGTAAGGAGCAAGAGATATGGGAAAAGACAAGATTAGGGTCCTCGTAGTTAGTCGGCAATCACTTATCCGGCACGGGATAGCCCATTCGCTCGCAAGTGCTGAGCACATAGAAATCATAGATTCGGTCGAGGTCAGTGATGGAGTGCTGGATAGCATAGACACTTCGCCCCCGGATGTCGCCATCGTAGATATTGATGACACCAACGAACATGGGCTAACGTTAGCCCGCAGAATCAGGCAGCGCTCGCCAAGTATTGGCGTTATTCTGCTCACCTCAAATCTTAATGATGACCAGCTCTTCCAGGCACTCAAGGTTCAGGCCGCAGCCTGCCTGGACAAGGAAATAGGCAGCGATGAACTGGTGATGGCCGTAGAGCAAATCGCCAGCGGGCAGCACCCCATAAATGAGAGCTTGGCCATCCGTCCCAGAGTAGCCGAAAAGGTGCTGTCCCAGTTCCAAAAACTCTCATGGAAGAGCGATGCTGAGGATATTCTGTCACCACTTACTCCCAGAGAGATTGAAATACTCGATTACATAGCCAAAGGATTCCTCAACAAGCAGATTGCGATAGAGCTCGGAATCAGTGAGCAAACTATCAAGAATCATGTCACTTCAATTCTGCGCAAACTGAACGCCAATGCCCGCACCGAAGCGGTGGTGCTTGCCATTAAGCAAGGCGTGATATCAATTAGCTAGTGGAGTGAACTCCTGGAGTTCACTCCACAATCCATCACCGACTAAAACCACACTTAGATAAACTGCCACGTTGTCAGGCCGACCTTTGTGCCGCCCCGCTCTGGCTTCCTCGGTAAACTGTCCTTCGTCCAACGCCTGAGTCCACAATAGCATTCCTTATCTCCAGATGGTACTAAAACTACCCTCCTTGAATGTGTCTCCTTTGTGATGACTCGGGCTGCTTTTGTGATACCTTTGTGACTTAACCTAAATAGACTGAAAGTACCAGTACGAAAGAAAGGTATGTTTAGAAAACGTTTAGGATTTCACCACTGTTTTTTAGACTTTGTTTGGTAGTAGCAGCATATCATAACTTGCGAGGATTGATTTGGCCTAGCACATATTACACGTGCGCCCAATAACCCATCTATTGATAAGGAGGAACGGAGGACTACTTGAGAAGCATCAGATACCCCATGGTACAGTCAGAAAATGGCCGGGTCTGGCAGAAGCACTGTGGATTCCTGGAACTGACCACTGAGCAGTTTATGGCTGTCCAGGAGACACTCCTGGTCCAGCAACTCGAGAGAATTGGCAGCTCTCCTCTGGCAAGAAAGCTGATGGGTGACCGTACCCCCAGAAGTATTGAGGAGTTCCGAAGCTTGGTCCCTCTGAGCACCTACCAGTACTACGCACCTGAGTTCGAGTCCGGTGACGAAGACACCCTGCCAGAGAAACCATATATCTGGGCCCATACCTCAGGAGACTCCAGAACCTTCAAACGAGTCCCCTATACCCGTGAGTTCTACTACCACACACTGGACAGCCTGATGACAGCCTTCATCCTGGCCTGCTCGAAAAGGAGAGGGCAAAGTGACCTCATTGAGGGCGATAAGGTGCTGTTCAACGTGGCACCAGCTCCTTATCTGTCGGGAATACTGGCTAACGGGGCATACCAGACGTTCAACCTGAAAGCTGTCATGCCTCCCGATGAACATGACAACATGGACTTCAAAGACAAGGTAGCCAAGGGTTTCGAGGTCTCGCTGCGGACCGGCGTAGATATCATCATCGCTATGACCAGTGTCTTGGTCAAGCTCGGTAACGATTTCAGCGAACTCTCTCGTAACACGAAGAGTTCAAAACTCCCCAGACATCCTGCTGTCCTCTACCGACTCATCCGGGCCCTCCTCCGCAGCAAGCTGGAACACAGGAGTATACTGCCCAAGGACCTCTGGCCGGTTAAGGCCATAATTGGCTGGGGCATTGATACTCCTATCTACCGGGAGCAGATCCACCAGGCCTGGGGTAAGTACCCCTATGAACTACACGGCTGCACCGAGGCGGGAATAATGGCCCTCCAGAGCTGGAGCAAAAGTGACCTCACCCTCCTCCCCACCTCCAACTTCTATGAGTTTATCCCAGAGGAAGAATGGCTGGCGTGCCGGGATAATATCTTCGCCCAGCCAAGAACTGTATTGCTCCCCGAGGTTGAGCCGGGCAAACGCTACGAACTGGTTATCACCAGCTTCCATGGGATGCCCTTTATCCGGTACCGCCTCGGCCATCTCATCAGGATTACAGCACTGGAAGACACAGAAGCCAAGGTTTTTCTACCGCAGACCGCCTTTGAAAGCAGGGCGGATGATCTGGTCGATATCGCCGGTTTCACCAGAATAAGCGAGAAAACGGTTGTCCAGGCGATAGCCAACACCGACTGCAAGTGCGAAGACTGGACAATACGCAAGGAAGTCGATAGGGATAAGATTACGCTTCACCTCTACATTGAGATGGATGGCAACCATTCAGCAAAAGAGGTAGCAGCAACATTACAGCGTGAGCTGACAAATATAGACCCGGGGTATCGTGACCTGGAGCGGATGATAGAAACTCAGCCCCTCGAGGTAACCATACTAAATCATGGTACCTTTGCCGATTATTACAACCGGAAAAAGGAGATTGGAGCCGAGTTGCTTCAAAGAAAACCACCACGTATGAATGCCTCGGACGAAGTTGTAAGGGAATTACTGTATCTCAGCGGTGCCCGAGAAGTAATTCAGGTGTAGCCAGGCCTTGCACCAAAAAATAAAGCACATTGTATGGTAAAGAATAGCTGAAGATGAATGATTACTATCTGATAATACCAGTGGTGGAAATCACCTTAACCCTAGTGCTGTTAACAGCTTTGGTAGTAAAGGGTAAGCAGCATGCCGCCAGAAGGCCCTTCTTCCTCTTCCTCTTCAGTATGAGCCTGTGGGGTGCCTTCATTTTCTTGATGCGTAGCTCCTCCAGCCTGACCACCGCCCTGTTCTGGGAGCGATTTGTCTTCGTCGCTATACTGAGTGGCGCCCTCTTCTTCTATCGCTTTACCATCAGGCTTACGAGCACTAAGCCGCGAAGAACCACCTTCTACCTGGTTCATGCTCTCTATGTAATCTGCATCGCCCTTATCCCGACCGACCTCATCCTCGGTGGCATGCAGACAATGTGGTATGGCAAGGCACCCGTCGTCGGGTCACTCTTCGGCGGTTATGTTATCAGCGTCTATTTACCACTGGTATTGGGTCTTATTACTCTGGTGAAGCACAGCAGACACTCCATCAATATGGACGAAAAGATCCGCGGGCAGTACATCATCGCCGGTATAATAGTGACATTCATTGGCGGCACCACCGACTACCTGCCAGCGCTTGGCGTCAGTATGTACCCCCTCGGTATAGTTGGCAATATCATCTTCTGTGCCCTGGCTACAGTCGCCATGTTGAGGTACGACCTGCTCGAGATGAAGGTGATACTTCGCAAGGGTATCGCCTATTCACTGGCCGGCCTGTTGCTCCTTGGTGTCCTCGGTAGTCTGATATTCCTGCTCAGCAGTGTCTTTGAGACAGCACTGAGCCCTATCTCCCTGACGATTATCTTCGTCTCCGTGCTCATTACTATTATAGCGATAACCCTGTTGCAGCCAACGTTACCTGTATTCCAGAACATCGTCGACCGGTGGTTCTTCCGTGAGAGATATGACCACCTTCAGACTCTGAAGAGGTTTACGGCAGAGACGAAGCATATCATCGACCTAGGCCAGTTGGCATCGTCACTGGTCACCTCGGTCGCCCATGGTATGCAAAGCCGCTCTACCTTTCTGCTTCTACCATCCCCGAAGACAGGTGACTTCGCTACGCATTCTTATTATGGACAGACTCAGCCAGTAGAGCTGTCCTTCAAGGCTAACAGCTTGCTTGCTCTGACGATGAAAAACCAGGATTATCCTGTCGATATCAATGACACAGACGTTAGCCCTACGTTGAGCGTCCTGACGGATAACGAGAAAGCTGCTCTGGCTAAAAACCGTATTGAGCTGCTCATATCCCTGAAAACTGATGACAATCTCGTTGGCCTACTGCTCCTCAGCAGCAAGTTGTCCAATCAGCGATACTCACCGGAAGACCGGTACCTACTGCAGAAAATATCGCGGGCAGTTGCCATCGGTATCGAAAACGCCCTCGCCTACGAAAGCATGCAGCAGAAGCATGGCGAGCTGCTGGCGGCCATGGATGGCATCATCCACGCCATGTCGTTAGTCGTCGAAACGAGAGACCCGTACACCGCTGGCCATCAGCAACGAGTCGCCGACCTTGCCGCAAGCATTGCCAGGACTATGGGCCTGTCTGAATGGGAAGTAAGAGGTATTCAGGTCGCCGGCCTGCTCCACGACGTCGGTAAACTGTCCGTCCCAGCCGAAATCCTGAGTAAACCCGGCAGGTTGAACAAGACCGAGTTTGATATCATTAAGAGTCACTCGAAGGTAAGTTATAACATACTGGAACTAATCGAATTCCCCTGGCCGGTTAAAGAGGCGGTCCTCCAACACCACGAGAGACTGGATGGCTCCGGCTATCCTGACAGTCTAACTGGTGACGACATCATACTCGACGCTAGGATTCTCGGTGTGGCTGATGTTATTGAGGCAATATCATCCCACCGACCATATCGTCCAGCCCTCGGTCTAGACTATGCCATGAAAGAAATCATCAGTAAAAGAGGCATTCTCTACGACCCGAAGGTAGTCGACGCTTGCCTGCAACTATACGAAGATGAATCTAGCGTGTTGCGACAGTTACAGACACCCGTCGCAATCACCAGCTAGGTATGCAGAATGATAACGAAGGTTCCCGGCATATAGGGCCGTTTTAGTAAGAGCGGAAATAGCCACCAAGGAGGTAGAAAAATGAAAAAGCGAGTGCTATGCATGGTTTTGGTACTGGCCTTGGCTCTAACCATTATCATGCCTGCAATTGCAACAGCGAAGGGATTAGATGACTTCCATGCAGAAGGAATAGTGATTGGAATTGACCAAGGTGATATAAAGGCGGCTGGTAATAGTGGGCGCTGGATTGTCAAAGACCGTACTCTATTTGGTGCTTTCACAGATGGGCCCGCGTCTATACTGGGCTCTTTCACAATGACATATCATGCCAACATTGAGTCTACAGATTCGCAGGCTGGTTCCCTCCAGGGTGTATTAGTAGTTGGGGATTATAAACTAAATGTCACAGCTAAAACTACTCCGATTGTACCTACTACTTACCCTCCAACTATTTATCCTAAGTCTATCGACATCCCTGGTGTGGGCACAGTGAACACGCTGGTAACAGATTGCCTGCTCGAACTCAATGGTAGTTGGACGATGACAAGTGGTTCAGTTGGTAATGGTACTGTCGATGCTGATATTTTCGTTCAGATATGTGTGGTTTGTACAGATTATCCGGCTTTGGAAGGCCATGTAGTAGGTTTCCTCGACACGTCATCTTTCATACTTGATGGTCACTGGAAGCCGTAAGTCATGATTAACTAAGAAGCTAACCTCGAATCCGGTGCTGGCAGCCCGGAGGCCAACGGCGTAAGCGAATCACCGTTGGTTCCCGGGCTGCCATTGTATCTGGGAAATTGCAGCCCGCATATCGCTACAGCCACGAATGCAACGTCACATCCGCTAACATTGACAATCCACCGATAGAAGGATAGACTCAAGTCCCGAAGTATTACCTTTCGGTCAGAGCGGAAATCATAATGGGCTGGCAAGCACCGGTAATCGGAATAGGGGGCACTCTGGCAGGACTGGCTTTCCTGGGAGTGCTCTTCTGGTCCCTTTCGAGATGGTCAGGAAAGCGCCTGACGCACCAGATGGAACTTCAGCTGGTGGAACACCTGCGCAGCATCGGTGTCAAGGCTGAGGTACAGAGAGGGAATGGCGCAGTAGTACGTACTCGTGAAGACGGCTACGCCGTAATACTACGTCAACTGGTAACCACCAACGTCTGGCTCAAGGGAATACAATCAATAGAAATCTGGCGGGTTATCAGAAAGAGCGAGGAAAAATCCGCGACATTGGATGAAATAACCTATGTGATAACGCCGGAGCCAGGGATGACCTTGAACAGGATACCAATACTGACAAACATTATCAGGACGCAGACTGCTGATAGCAAGGCTGGATTTGAATGGCGAGGATTTGAGTGGGGTCAGCTACCTCTCCTGGCAGACAGGCTCAAGATGGACAAGGAGCTGAACAGCCGACTCCGTGGGTATTTTACTGCCAACGTATCGGATGGCCTGCGCATCACGGCATCTTCCGGGGAGAAGATAGGTATAACCATGAACTATAATCCGCAGCGACTGCCTTCGCGTGAGTTCCTCGCTTGCCTTGAAGACATCGCCAGCCACGTGCATGAATACGTGGCAGAGCGAAATAGCGTCCTTAATCAGGAGGCGATTAAAGTAAGGTAATATAACCAGGACACCGATATCCCCAGGGCAAACAACGGTAGATGAAGTTAGGACCTCGTTGCCCGAGTTGTTGACAAAGTCCCGCAAGTTAACTACAATCGAGTTCCAGCAGGGCGAGTTGTTACAACACCAAAGCACTGGGTAGACCCAAAGAGTAAATGTGCCAAACCGGAAAGCAAGTTCTAGCCCCGGTAACGGCCAGAAGAGAGTGGAAAATGCAGCTACTGGTTATCGGATTGGGGCAATGTGGCTCCCACATCGCCGATGAGTTCGCGCGGATGAACAGAAGAGCCCGCCTCCGGCGGCGGCTCCAGGTACTCACTGGCGTCTTCGCAGTAAATACTGACCTGGCCGACCTGAGCAGTCTGAGCAGTATAAAGGCTGATTACCGTCACAGGATACTCATTGGCGGGCGGAAGACTGCCGGTCATGGCGTCGGCAAGATAAACGAACTTGGCGCTCAAATAGCCCGCGAAGATGCCGACAAGATTATCGATGCTATGAGGGAAACACCGCGATTCCATGATTCGGACGCTTTCCTGCTGATTGCCGGTGCCGCTGGAGGCACCGGTTCGGGAGCATTACCCATAATATCACAGGTTGTCAAAGAGCGTTACATAGACAAACCAATCTATAACCTCATCGTCCTGCCCTTTGAGCATGAAGAGCATACTGAAGAGAGGACAATCTACAACACGGCAACGTGCCTGAAGTCATGTAGCACCGTAGCTGATGCGATATTCCTGGTGGACAATCAGAGGTATGTCGACAAAGGTGCCTCTTCCGGAAGCAATCTGGACTGGATTAACCAGCTGACCGTCGAGCCATTTTACAACATACTCTGTGCTGGTGAAGAAAAGAGGGCCAAACACCTGGGCACAAGGGTAATTGACGCCGGCGATGTGAAACAGACCCTATCGGGATGGACCATGATTGGCCACGGTAGGAGGAAGCTACCTTATCTCAAGCTAGCATTCTGGAGGTCAAGCAGTTTCCGAGAGAAGAGCGTAACAACCGACCGGGGAATTGAAGCATTGGACAAGGCTATTAGCGAGCTCTCTTTCGAATGCAACCCCGCTGACGCAGCCAGAGCACTGTATCTCATCGCTGCCCCTTCCAAGGAAATAAGCCTGAGCCTCATAAAAGAGCTGGGAGAGCACATGAAAACTCTGGCCCCCGATGCCGTTATCAGGGAAGGCGATTATCCCAGAGTGAGAAATGCCATTGATGTCTCTGTGATATTATCGGAGCTGAGAGATGCGGAGAAGGTCAAAAGATACTATGCAGAGGCAACCAACGTCGCTTCAAGGGCAGAGCAAAGACAAAAGCAGGTTGATGCCAAGCTCGAAACAATCGATGATGCTGGCAAGGACGTACCATCCCTTACGGAGACGAGCAAGCCGAGCTACCCCCTGGAGGACCAGTCTCTCTTGGATGATACCTCTTTGTAGACACCCTGGCAGGTACCTCATACGCGCTATTCAATTATAATGACTAGCCTCACCATATATTGCCTTCGCTAACTCTAAAGCACGCCAACCTTTCTTTGCATGTTGTAGGTCAATATTCCCCCCGAAACATTGCTAGCATTGAACCCATTAAGGCGCAGAATCCGGGTGGCGTAGTATGACCTGTGCCCCTGCCGGCAGTAGACAAGAATCTCACCATCCTGTGGCAATTCCCCCAGCCGCCCTCTAAGCTCATCAAGAGGAATGTTAATGGAACCTTCGAAATGACCGGCAGCAAACTCCCTAGGAGTACGCACATCCAGAACAGTCCCCTGCCCCTGATTTACATCGTCCCAGTGGGCAACAGGAGAATCACCTCGCAGGATATTGGCGGCAACCATCCCGGCAAGGTTCACCGGGTCCTTAGCACCACCAAACTGGGGGGCGTAACACAGCTCAGCCTCTTCCAGGTCAAAGACAGTAGCGCCCTTCTGAATCGCCATCGAAATGACGTCAATACGCTTCTCGACTCCTTCCTCACCAACCGCCTGAACGCCGAGGACTCTGCCTTCCTCAGTGGAGAAGATAAACTTTATCATGATGGGCTTCGCTCCTGGGTAGTACCCGACATGATGGGTTGGCTCCAGATAGACCTTCTCATAGCGTGCTCGCCGGCCATCAATGCCGGAACGTTGCAGCGCCTTCTCCGAGGCACCGGTCGAGGCAACCACCAGGTCGAAAACCTTGCATACCGCCGTAGCCTGGACCCCACGAAATCTAGAATTGCGCCCCATAATAACATCAGCCGCGATTCGCCCCTGCCGGTTAGCCGGGCCAGCCAGTGCCAGGAGTATCCACTCCCCGCTGACAACATCCAGGACTTCCACAGCATCGCCGACTGCCCATATCCGACTGTCGCTGGTACGCATCTGGTCATCGACCCGTATGCCACCGAGGGCCCCTATCTCAAGACCCGCCTCCCGGGCCAGCTTTATCTCAGGACGGACGCCGATAGCAAAGATGACCATATCGCAGGGATGCTTATCTCTGGACTGTGTGGTAACGACAATTCCATGACCATCAGCACCCTGTTCGAACCCGGTGACGGCATCACCGAGATGCAGGGACACCCCGTTAGCAGCCAGATGGTCCTGTACCAGCACCGCCATTTCCGGGTCGAGTGACGGCATTACCTGTGGTAGCATTTCCACGATACTGACTGAGATACCGCGCCCGACCAGGTTCTCGGCCATCTCTAAGCCGATAAAGCCACCGCCGACGATAACCGCCCGCTTCACTCCTCTTTCCACAATCCATTCCCTTATCCGATGGCTGTCCGGAATTGTCCTCAGGCTAAAAATACCGGGCAGGTCAATGCCGGGTAGCGGTGGCCGGACCGGCGCCGCCCCGGGAGAAAGCACCAGGGCATCGTAAGCCTCCTGATAGACCTCCCCGGTCTCGGTATTCCTTACCTGAACCTCGTTCTTCTGCCGGTTAATTGCCGTGACCTCGCAATGTACCCGGACGTCGATATTAAACCTTTCCCGGAAATACGACGGAGTCGCCAGGAGCAGGTCTCTCTCTTTCGGGATAATATCACCAACATAGTACGGCAGGCCACAGTTAGCAAAGGACACGTAAGGCCCCCGCTCAAAGATGATAATATCCGTCTCCTCCGATAACCGTCGCGCCCGTGCTGCGCAGGTCGCCCCACCAGCAACCCCGCCAATTATTAGTACCCTGGGTCTACCCGATTGCTCTTGATTATGTGGACTCACTTCTGCAAACCTCACTAAAGTTACTCTCTCCAATTGTAACGGCTATCGCCAACGCCGACAAGCGTATGTGTCGTTTACGTGATTATTGGCGCCTCGGTGGCATTCTCTTATTTGCCTTATACCCTGTCTGCTGGTGGTGGCCCCGTCCCCTTTATCCCCCCAGAGAGGAAGATAGTAAGAGGGGCTGCGCCCCTCTTTAACTCCCCTTCAAGTGTTTAGGGGCGAAGAATTGAGTTTTAAGGTGGCAATTTCCCCGGATAAACAGTGGACATCGGCTCGATGTCCAGTCTTCCATTTAAGGTGAGAAAGACCTGCACCACAGAAACTACCCTCACACCGTTTTGGGGAGTCCAGAGGGGTGAAATCCCTCTGGAACGGGGGTACAAGGGGGTGTCCCCCTTGAAAATACATATAAGCTTCCTGTTCGGAGAAAGGAAATGCCTCCCTGTCTCTCAAGAAAAGCAGGACGTTGCATCACCGCAAATCAGCAACACTTCTGACGATACGGTCGGGATGTATCGGGCTGGACTCCGGCAGTCCACCACCCCGCCAGTCCACCCAGATAGTGAACATTCCCAGCGCCTGTGCCCCGGCGATATCACGCTGAAGGTCATCCCCCACCATCCAGGTGTCACTTGTTGACGCACCTAGCTGCTCCAGCGTGTGGAGAAAGACACGCTCATCGGGTTTGCCTGCCCCGAACTCACCTTCAATGAGGATACAGTCGAAATACGGCACCAGCCCGAAGCGCTCAATCTTGCCGCGCTGCATCTCCGAACCTCCGTTGGTCACCAGGCCGAGCCGGACACCCCGATTACGGAAGTGCTTGAGGGTATCGAGCACACCGGGAAAGGGATGCGCTCTTCCTTCTCTCATCTCCGCATAGGCATCCGCCAGCTCAATAGCGACCTCCCGGGCATCAATACCAAGGCGGGAAAATGCCATAGCGACTATCCGCCGTCGCGCGTCTGACAAAACAAGGCGCCCCTGGCGGTGTCTCTCCAAATCACTCCAGTACCATTCCCGCACGCCATTGATAGCATCCAGAAGTTCCTCAACGCTGGAAACGCCAACCCGGGACACAAACCTGTCACAAACTGTCCGCCAGCATTCCTCCGGCTCACCATACGCCAGAATAGTGTCGTCTAGGTCAAATACTATAGCCGCAGGTAACACGTCAGCCGTCATTTATCGGCTCCTTCTTCTTCTTTACTTTTCACTTTATATTGTCTTTGACCTATTTCTAGCAAGACAACTGCTATTACTGCTCCAACCACCAGACCAACTTCTTCACCAATCAAATATGATACTACTAGCGATACCGCCGAAAGAATAATAGTAGCTAACCCTACTAGAGGATTACTTTCAATATGATACGGCGCAAACTTCTGTTCTAATGCATCAAGTCCCATAATACCATGACGAAGCATTAACTCCCTTTTATGTGCTTCATTAAAGAACCTCGTGATAAGATACGCCAACATCCAAGAAAACCATATCACTCCTATTACTTCAGAAACGCATAAGAACAAAATAACAGGCATAATAATAAGAACAAACGGAGTAGTAAACTTAAGCGTAACTATTTGCTTTTTGCCCCAGCTAGGTCTCCTCATTAGAAGCCCAGCTACTGTTCCAACAGGTTGAGTTACCAGAGGTGCTATGCCATAAATCACACTCGGGAAAAATACAAATATCCCCACACAAATTGAAACCGCAATCATTATAATTATTCCAATTACGCTGACTATAAACAACCCTATATCTGTTAATCGCATAAGAACTCTATATTTTAACCTCAACTCTTCTCCCTACTTCTTTTGACCTATTTTAATCCCTTCATACCACTACGGGTCAATGCTTTTTTTAAATTCCAAATTATTCTCCAAATTAACTCTATCTAGGTTATTATAGTAGTATCTGGTGTAGTAGAATGTAATGAGACCAAACGCAGAGAGGAGATATCATGGCCGGAGATGCGATTGTTGCCCAAGACCTGACCTACCGCTACGGCCAACTGGTCGCCGTGGACCACATCAGCTTCAAGGTAGCCGATGGTGAGATACTCGGTTTTCTCGGCCCGAACGGCGCCGGCAAGTCCACCACCGTCAAGGTGCTGACAGGGCAACTGCGACCCAGAGAAGGCAAAGTGACGGTACTCGGTATCGACGTAGCCCGTGACCCGGAAAAGGTGCAGGCACAGATTGGAGTCTGCTTTGAGATGACCAATCTCTACGAAAAAATGAGCGCCGAGGAAAACCTGAAGCTGTTTGCCCGCCTCTTTGGCGTCCCCCATTTTGATGCCACTGCCATTCTGGAACGGGTTGGTCTGGCCGGGCGAGAGCGCGACCGCGTTGAGAACTATTCCAAAGGGATGAAACAGCGCCTTATGGTGGGCCGGGCCCTGGTAAACCGGCCCGCCATCCTGTTTCTCGACGAACCGACCGACGGTCTTGACCCGGCGTCGGCAGAGAACATCCGTAAGGTTATCCTCGAGGAGCGGGAGCGAGGCGCGACCGTTTTCCTGACCACGCACGATATGATGGAGGCAGACAAGCTCTCCGACCGCGTCGGCTTTATCAACCAGGGCAAGATTGTGGCGCTGGATACCCCACACAACCTCAAGCAGCAGTACGGCAAACGGGCACTCCGGGCACAGGTGGCAGGTCCTGACGGTGGTCTGGAGAACCGGGAGATTATTATGGACCAACCGGAGACAGCCGGGGCTGTTCAGGAACTTTTTGGCCGGGAAAAGGTGGTCACCATCCACAGCGAAGAGGCCAGCCTTGAAGACATCTTCATCGACATCACGGGGCGAGGACTTACTGAATGAGCTGGCCGATTGTCCGGGCACTCATCGCCAAAGACTACACCCTCTTCTTCAGAAATCGCCTCTTCGCCTTCATAAGCGTCCTGGGTATAGTTTTCTATATAATCATCTACTTCGTTTTGCCCTCTTCGGTCAACGAGGAACTGGATATCGGGCTTTATGCGCTGGTAATTCCTCCCGTCTTCGAGCAGCTCCAGGGCGAAGGGCTATCGATTAAGACCGTCGACTCGGTAGAGACCCTGAAAGAGGGTGTTATCGAAGGCCAGTACCTGGCCGGAGTCGTCCTCCCAGCCGACATCATGGAGAAGCTGGCCACCGGAAGCGAGGTAACAGTTGATGTTTATTTCACCGCAGATACCCCGCAAGAACTGAAAGATGCCGTCACCAACCTCATCGAGGAGCTGGCCTACATACAGAGCGGGCAGGTGCTTGCCGTCGACATTTCCGAGGAAATAGTCGGACCGGACATGGTCGGTATACAGGTACCACCAAGGGACCGCATGCTCCCTTTCTTCGCCATTTTCATAATCCTCACTGAGACCCTCGGCCTGTCCAGCCTTATCAGCGAGGAAATCGAGGGCCGTACCGCCCAGGCCCTGCTGATTACGCCGATGACGGTAAAAGGCCTCTTCCTCGCCAAGGGAATCACCGGCGTATCACTCGCATTCGGCCAGGCATTGCTTTTCATGGCCGTGACCGGCGGGCTGAACCACCAGCCCTTGATAATAGTGTTCACTTTGCTCCTGGCGGCACTCCTGGTTACCGGAATCGGTTTCCTGCTGGCTTCCGCCGGGAAAGACCTGATGTCGGTGATGGCCTGGGGCATCCCCGCAATGATTATTCTCGCCGTGCCAGCTTTCGGTGTCATGTTCCCGGGAACAGTGTCAGACTGGGTCAAGGTAATTCCCTCCTACTACCTTGTGGATACGGTGCACCTATCCGCCAATTTCGGACTCGGCTGGGGAGATGTCTGGCAAGACATACTGATACTGCTCGGATTTGACATTGCCTTCATCGGGCTTGGTATCATTACATTGAGGAGGAAGCTGACATGAGCCTGAGACGGGTCGGTATCCTGCTAAGCAAGGAGTTCCGGTATGGCTCCAAGAGCTTTATCTTCATCATAGCCATTGGGATGCCGCTGGTACTCTCTCTGGTGTTATCCCTTGTCTTTGGCAACCTCTTTTCAGAGAAACCCAAACTGGGAGTCAGCGATGAAGGTGACTCCCGGATAACGAGCCTTATCATGGAGTCTGATTCAATAGTCGGCCGGGAATACGATTCGCCGGAAAAGCTCAGAAAAGCAGTCGAAGACGGGGCTCTAGACATGGGCATAGTACTTCCTCCTGACTTCGATAGTCTCGTGGAACAGGGACAGATGACAGAGATTACCGCCTACGTCTGGGGTGAGAGTCTGGCCAAGAACCGGATAATACTAGAGGCTACCATCACCAACATGATAAGAGACGTTGCCGGCCAGGAAGTGCCGGTTGAGATTGCCGCTACCACTCTGGGTGATGCCAAGAGCATCCCGTGGAACGACCGCCTCCTGCCCCTTATTGTACTGATGGCCATCGTATTCGGAGGGATTATGGTACCGGCGACATCACTAGTGGATGAGAAGCAGAAACGAACCCTGGCCGCCGTAGCAATCACACCGGCCTCGCTGGGGGAAATATTCCTGAGCAAAGGACTGGTGGGCGTCATCATAAGCACTATTATGGGAGTACTGATACTGGTATTAAATCAGGCCATCGGGGCACAAACACCTCTACTCATCGGTATGCTGGTACTCGGTGCAGTAATGTCGGCTACCTTTGGTATCATGCTCGGGGTCTTTGCCAGGGATGTTACTAGCCTGTTTGCCACCACCAAGGCCATCGGCATACTGCTGTATGCCCCGGCCTTTGTTTATATGTTCCCCGAAATCCCGCAGTGGGTCGGCAAGATATTCCCTACCTACTACGTGGTCCAACCGGTAGTCGAAATCAGCCAGCA
>Ga0315554_1000387_pt1 | contig 25654 bp, 26 predicted proteins | sample SalMarSW160370MG_FD_202114 | JGI IMG/M metagenome (GOLD analysis project Ga0315554, IMG submission 202114) | Salt marsh sediment microbial communities from the Plum Island Ecosystem LTER, Massachusetts, United States - Salt Marsh Sediment SW1603-70 ...
AGCTCAGGTGGCAATCTACCAGTGGATGCATCTAACTGGGGAACTGAGAACCCGGGCAGAGAAGGCCCGGGCGATGCTGGAAGCCTGCTGTCTGTGTCCTCGTTGCTGCGGAGTCAACCGGCTGGCTGGTGAAAGCGGCAAGTGCCATGTCAGCAGGCGGGTAATCGTTTCCAGTTACGGACCACACTTCGGGGAAGAGTCTCCCCTGGTAGGTAGACATGGCTCCGGGACAATATTCTTCACTTACTGCAACCTCCATTGCGTCTTCTGCCAGAACTATACGATAAGCCAGCTGGGTGAGGGAAGCCCTGTCAGCAACGATACACTAGCCAGGATAATGCTCTCCTTACAGGAAAGAGGCTGCCACAACATCAACCTGGTATCCCCCACCCATGTAGTCCCCTACATCCTGGATGCCCTCGACCTCGCTGCCAGTCAGGGACTCAACCTGCCCCTGGTATACAACACCGGCGGCTATGATTCTCAGGAGACCCTGAAGCTACTGGATGGCATTATAGACATCTATATGCCAGACATGAAGTACTCTGATAACCGTAACGGTGAGCAGCTATCTGGCGTGAAGGACTACCCGGAGGTGAACCAGGCAGCTGTTAAGGAGATGTATCGTCAGGTGGGCGACCTCCAGATAGACGAGCAGGGCATCGCTCAACGGGGGCTGCTTGTCCGCCGTCACCTGGTACTGCCCAACGGGCTGGCTGGCACGGAGAAGGTGATACGTTTCCTCTCCCGGGAGGTCTCGCCAAATACCTACCTCAACATCATGGCACAGTACCGACCACAATATAAGGCCTATGATGTGCCGTCGATTTCCCGGCCGGTGAACGCACGGGAGTTCCGAGAAGCAATTAACCTCGCCCGACAATATGGTATCAGCCGTCTGGACAAAGATTATGCCCCGCTCCCCCTTATCTCATCATGAGCAGAACAATGAATGACCCCGCTGCAGTCCATGCAATCGTGTACGGCCGTGTCCAGGGAGTCTATTTTCGCGCCTTTGCTGCGAGAAGGGCCACCGAGTTTGGCCTGACCGGCTACGCCCGAAACCTGGCGGACGGAACTGTCGAGGTATGGGCCGAAGGAGAGAGGGAGCAGTTGAAAAGACTGATTGGACACCTTGAAAGCGGGCCACCGGCAGCCAGGGTGCAAAAGGTGGTGACCGAGTGGTCAGAGTACACCGGAGAATATAAGGGATTCAACGTAAAATACTATTCTAGATAGGATACCTTTAATCTATCTGTTTGAATGGCGAGATAGCCTTCCGCTGCTGGCATAACCGTAACGAGCTAGGGCTCGACTGGTCTTATTCCGTAATACCTGTCATTCTTGAGGAGACGGGAAAGTATCTCAACCGAGGTACGGTAGGTATCGACACCACGCCGCTCGCTTAGTTGCCTTCCCAGCTCAATCAGGTCAAGGGGCTGATTACCATTAGCCAGGAAAAGGCGAAAGACACTCTCCATGATTGGCAACTCGCCACTGATAAAGGAAGGTTCGTTGGAGCAGCAGTCTCTAATAGTCGCTAGAAGGTCACCCAGTGAGTTCAGCTTTCCTTCAGAATCCAGGCGCTTGCGACACTTTTCACACAGACTACCTCTTACCAGAGCAATCAGCGAGCGATTATTTGCCTCAAACCAGTCTATATCAATGGACCAGCACGGCTCTTCTTGCTCAGCACTTACTTCTTCAGCATCCTCTTCTGTATACACAGCTCTCATAACTCCCACTCATGAAGTCCTATATGTCAAAGCCAACCTCGGCCATTTTTATCAGGTCAAGGTAGTCCGTCCTCAGCCCCAGTATTTCTGAAGCCTCGCGATCCACCTGATAAGGGTCACCAATAAACACCTTCCCGCACTCTTCCACCTCGTCGGGGGAGCCGTCAGAGCTGATGAGCTTCTCTCTGGCTTCTATAATCCCCAGGTCAAAAGGCAGGGTGAAATAGAGGTCCGTGACCACCCGGTCCATCCCCAGTTCCCGAAAAGCTTCCCAGCCTCCAGGGGTATCGCCACCGTACTTTTGACCTGGCAGTAACGATAGCAGGTTCCATATGCTGAGGTTCCCTTGCCCATTTATTACCTTCAACGGGGCCACGCTAATCAGGTAGTCGCTGGACAGGATAACATTCGGTACCCAGAACGTGGGCACTGCCAGCGGCTTGGGTAGAGGGTTGTCAACCTCCACCCAGATACAGTCTTTAACATCCAGCATCAGTACCCGCGGGAAGTTGTAGCCCAGAGCCTGATATATGGGATAGACCGGCGCCCCACCGGGAGCACCCTCCAGTAGCACTATATCGGCATCAGTCACCCGCCTGATACCATCAATGATGACCGACAGAATATCACGGCTGGTGCTGACCGGATACGGCACCGGATAACATGCACTGGGCTTAATCAAAACACGCCTAGCCCGCGACACTGCCGGCGGTGCCTTAAAGACAAAATCTGAGGCCTCCAGTATCAAGCCCTACCTCCCAACGTAAACACAGGAAACATTCACTAGCACATCGATTTGAGAACAACAATCTCAGTTTCAGCGGGAAGCGCTCCAGCCTTAAACTCAGCCTCGCTGGAATCAAGCTTACGCACGTTTCCCTTACCCGCAAGAAAATCATCGACCCCAGATATCGGGAATTCACACTTTTCATTCTTATAATGCATCGGGATAATAACCCTGGGGCTGAGCCGGTCGCAGACCTCTGAAGCTACCTTGGCATCGATAGTGAAGAACCCACCAACCGGTATGAGCAATACATCTACCTTCCCGATGTTGGCCACCTGCTGGTCGCTCAGCGGATGGCCAAGGTCACCGAGGTGGCAGACCCTGACTCCGTCAATATCCATGCAGAAGATAGTGTTGTTACCCCGCTCGCTTCCGCCACTGGCATCGTGGTAGGTAGGCACCCCCTCAAACTTTATACCCTTTGCCTCTCCCGGCTCCTTGATAACCTGAGGATTGCCCCCCACCGAGGCGACGTTATTGTGGTCAAAGTGGTCATGGCTTACGGTGACAACATCCGCAGCTTCCTTTATTTCGTCGTATCGCAGACCACCACCACAGATATAGGGGTCGGTGATGATGCGTGTCCCGCTGTCCGATGTAATCAGAAAAGACGCGTGCCCCAACCATTTGATTTTCATCCTTCTGAGCCTCCTTCTGCAGAACTTTATTTCCCGGCAAGAGAAACGACAAGGTTGACCAGTGTGCGCACCGGCACCCCGGTAGCCCCCTTGACTTCATATTTCCGTGTTTTACCAATCATATTAGTGCCGGCGATATCAAGGTGCACCCAGGGAGTATCACCAGCAAATTCTCCGACAAACAGCGCCGCAGTAATGGCCCCGGCATCACGGCCGCCGGTATTTTTAATATCGGCAACCGAACTCTTGTTCTGTTCCTTATACTCATCATATATGGGCAACTGCCACATCTTCTCCCCAGCCTCAGCCCCGGCGGTAATTACCTGGTCGACCAGTTCCTGGTTATTACCGAAGACACCGGTGGTAACGGTTCCAAGGGCAACCACGCAGGCACCAGTCAGGGTAGCAACATCCACAATACGTTTGGTGCCATGCTTCCGGGCATACCCCAGAGCATCGGCCAGAATAAGACGCCCTTCGGCATCAGTAGAGATAATCTCGATAGTCTTACCTTCCATCGAGGTCAGGATATCAGCCGGTTTAAGGGCATTACCACCGGGCAAATTTTCGGTCGCAGGTATGAGTGCCATGACATTAGTGGCCGGTTTAAGCTGGCCGATAGCCGCCATGGCTGCGATAACAGCGGCACCGCCACACATATCGCCTTTCATATCACCCATATTTGCCGATGGCTTCAGCGAGATTCCGCCGGAGTCAAACGTAATTGCTTTACCGACGAGGGCTATGTCAATTTCCTCTGAATTGCGACCCCTGTAGCGGAGAATAATGAACTTGGGCGGCTGATGGCTTCCCCGGGCTACCCCGAGGAGTGCACCCATCCCCAGTTCCTCCATCTGCTCCTTCTCCAAAATCTCAACCGCAAGCCCGTAATCCCCGGCCACCTTAGAGGCTTCCCGGGCCATGTCGGTCGGCGTCATATAATTAGAGGGTTCATTACCCATGTCACGCGCCAGTATGGTTGCCCTGGCCAGAACCTCCCCCTTGCGATAGCCCTGCTCCAGCGCCGCTACATTGGACTGGTCAGCTTCAACTATGGTGAAACGCTCAATCTCACCATGTTCCGGCTCCTTTGTGATATGACGGCGAAAGGTATAGAGACCAAGCAGGGCACCCTCCACAATCGCCTGCGCAGCCGCCTCATAGGTTATTCCATTAACCCCAGCCCCCTGGGCAACCGTAGCAATACTCTTCACGTTCTTGCCACGCAGCATCCGGCATGTTCCGGCGACGATGCCCCCGACCTTGTCCTGCGTCAGCTCCGACTCCTTACCCAGGCCAGCAACCACCACTCTGGCAGCCGGAAGCTTGCCGAGACTATGGATGAGGGTGTTCTCACCGAGTTTACCCTTGAGCTCACCCTGAGTTATCAGACGAGAGATACCACCGTCCAGGGCAGCATCAATCACGGCCAGGTTACCACTCAGGTCTTCCGTACCCTCAAACAGGTTAACAATTATAGCATCAGCCTCAAAGCGGCTGATGTCTCCGGCAATGACAGTAATCTCCAACTTAATCTCCTCTTAGCTCCTTGCTTCAGCCACCCAGCCGATGTCCAGCTCCTGTAGCTTGGCCGGGGTCGGTCTGCCCTCGCTGTCCCAGCCTGCCATGCCATAGTAGGTCTCCACAGCCTGAGCCAGTTCCGCCTCTTTAATGGCGGCGCCTTCGAGGGGACCGGAATCGAAGGGGGTAAGGAAACGCTTCGGCAGGAAGTCGTCTGCCGTGGTAGTGCCTTCTCTGACGTTAAAGGCCCTGGCCATATTGATAACCCGCTCACCGACCTTCATCATTTCCCACAGATTGGTGTTCCAGCCGGTGATGCCGGTAACCAGTTCGACCATCTTGTCGGAGGTCATCGGAACGAACTGGCAGAATACCAGGCAGTTCAAGGTATGCTGCCAGAGGCTGCCGTAAAGCTGCAGACGTACCTTCCTCGGGCTCAATTCTTGAGCAGGGATTGTCTCCAAGATACCCATAGCACTTGGGTTACGGCCGATGCGCCTTTCGTAACCAGTGTCATACATGTTGTGGCAGTGGTCGGCACCGGTGGGTGAGATGGTATAACCCAGACCCAGCCCGTGTCTATTACGTGGGTCATGCATCGGTACTTCCTGCCCCTTGACTTGATTGGCGAATTCCTCGGCACCTTTTCCGATTGCCCTGGCTGCTCTGGCACTGCCTTCTGCCAGCATCTTACCAAAACCCTCGCGGTGGGCAATCTGCTCGACTAATTCAAGCATAGCGTCGGCGTTCCCGAAGTTAAGCTTCAGGCCGCCGGTATCTTTCTCCGTGAGGATACCCCTCTCAAAGCACTCCATAGCGAAGGCAATGGTTACTCCCGTGGATATCGTATCCATTCCATAGGCACTACACTGCTGATTGCCGCGGGCAACGGCCTCAAGATTGTCAATGCCGCAGCTCGAGCCCAACGCTCCCAGGGTCTCGTACTCCGGCCCGCCATATGCAGGGTCGACCTTATAGATACCATCTACCGCTACATGCGGTTTGCAGCGAACCGTGCAGGCGTAGCAACTGCCGCGCCTTACCAGAATGGTTTCATTTATAGTTGCCGCCGACAGCTTCTCCGCACCTTCAAAGGTACCCTGCTGGAAGTTCCGCGTCGGCAGAGTACCAATCATGTTGAAGCCCGCCACTCCTCCAGCCGTACCGTTCTGGCTCATACCAACGGCACCACGGTTGGTCTTGATTTCATCCCGCAGCCACCTAGCCAGGGCACTCACAGCTTTCTCATCGGCCAGCGGCACCTTACCGTGTCCCCGGACAGCGATTGCCCTGAGGTTCTTGGAACCCATCACCGCTCCCATGCCAGTACGGCCAGCCGCATGGTTGATATCATTGAGTATGCAGGCATAGCGGACCTGGTTTTCCCCGGCCGGTCCTATCTGGGCAACCCGAATAGCGTTACTACCCAGCTCCTTCTGGATAAGCTTCTGCACTTCCAGGGTGGTCTTTCCCCAGAGGTGACGGGCATCTTTTATCTCCGCCTTTTCGTCCTCAATCCAGAGGTACACCGGGTTCTCAGCCTTGCCCTCGACGATGACGGCATCATAACCAGCGTGGCGGAGCTCGGCTCCCCAGAAACCACCGACTTCGGCCTGGCCAAAGCCACCGTTGAGCGGTGACTTAGCACCAACGCTATTCCGGCCAGCGCCAGATATCGGTACCCCGGTCACCGGTCCAGCGGCAAAAATGAGCTTGTTGCCAGGACCGAGCGGGTCCGCTCCTGGGTCTACTTCCCGGAGCAAGAAATAGCCAATGAATCCGCTTCCGCCAAAGTAGCGGCGGTAGAATTCATCTTCCGGTCCATCCACCGTAATCTTGTTACTTGATAAATCAACCCGCAGTATCTTCCCACCGTATCCGTAGTCCATGACCTTTTGTCTCCTTTCAGCTTACTCTGAACCCCAGACAAAGCGCCTGAAACCTGACACGCCTCACCCGCGCTTGACTTCTCTCGCAATTTTCTCAATGACTGGACTGATATCCTGTGAAGTATCGATAACGTAGTGATTGCGCTGGATTTTATCTACCGATGACAGCATCCGACGATACACTGACCAGCCAGCATCCGATTTATTCTCCGAATCTCCCACCCGGCTGTCCAGCCGCTGACGTACTACCTCGGGTGGGGCCTCGACACGCACCAGCACCAGCCTGACATCGAGGCGGTCAACAATGGCATACAGGCGCTCACGAAACCGCTCAGATAGATTGGTCGCATCCAGTATTAGCGGAATCCCTTTCTTCAGCAACTCCCTGAGCAAAAGGTGAATGGTTCGGAAGAGCTGGGAGCTCTCTTGGGAGCTATAGTCTGGTGGTGAGAAGAGTACCTTACGCAGGGCATCACTTTCGAGAACGAGGAACGGTACCTTCTCCGCCAGCTGCTTACTGAAATAGGACTTCCCTGTGCCCGGCAGTCCACTGATAACGACTAGAACTGGCTTTGCCACCGGCTCAGGGAGTTCGCCCAGACTCTCAACTAACCGTTGGACATCCGAGACCACTTGGGTGTTTTCCACACTATATTATAGTAATTTTTACACCATATTACTAGATGGTAAGGGGAAAAAGCCTGACATCTCTTCGAAAAAGAGAATAACTCTTACTACCTAGCCTTCGGGGTAGAAGGCTAACCCTAATGTCCCGGTACCACAGGTATATCCCATCAGGGGACTAAACTCGGTCACCCACAGTTCAACTGTGTTGAACTGTGCCGATACCCTTTCTCTGAGTATCTCCGCTTGCTCCTGAGCATAGACATGCATCACGGCAACATGCACCGGCCTGGCACCTATCTTTTCCTTTACCCTCTCAAGCAATCTCTCCAGCCCGCGCTCCCGGTTTCTCACCGCCCCGATAAAGCTGGGCTTGCCTGAGGAGAAGGTAAATAGCGGCTTGATGCGCAGCATTGAACCGGCAATAGCCGCCACCTTTGGTATGCGTCCCGAACGATAGGCATAGCGAATAGTATCGATATAGGCCACAAGGTCAACCTTATCTCGCATCTCCTCGGCAGCCCTGAGCACCTCGTCCAGGTCCTTCCCCTCTGCGGCAGCCCGGGCCGCCGCCAGGGCGATAAAACCCTCGGCTGCCGCCGCTGTCCGCGAGTCCAACACCCGTATCGATACGCCGGGAAGCTCAGCTTTGACCCCTTCAGCAGTGTTCTGGAAAACGTTATAAATGACGCTGAGTTTGGCTGACAGGGTGACACACAAAATACTATCAGCGTGCTGGCTGGTCTGATGATAGGCCTCTAAGCAGTCCCCAGGTGATGCTGATGATGTCTTGAAAGCCGCAGGGTCACGGAGAAATAACTCGTAGGCCTCGGATGGAGTTATGTCCACGCCATCCTTAAATATCCTGCCGTCAGCATAAAAATTTACCGGGATAACGCCAATGTGATACTGCTCAACCAAGTCCTTGGTGAGACAAGCAATACTATCGGTAATAACAGCCACCTTTTGCAGAGCACACCTCTTTGGAACGTCAAAACTCTAGGTAATCGCAGGACGGTGGCCTTGTCTCATCCAGCGGTCAAGGAGGGCCGGACCCGACAGGGAAGCAAGCATCAGGAAAATCAAGGCCAGCACGACAGGAAAGTTTAGGCTACCGGCCGAAGCAACTATTATCAGGGTCAGTGCTTCAGACACAGCCAGCACCACTAAACGGAGATGGCGCTGCCTTATCCGGAGAAACATGGCGACTGTTAACGCCAGAACCAGAAAACTCAGTCCAATCCATGGCGTAAACTCATTTAGCTGTTTCAGGTCGAATCCGGCAAATTTGTCCCTCAACTCGGCTGCCAAAAACCACCCGACGAGGCTTGGCACTGGCAACAGCATCAGAGCGCTATACAACCAGTCGCTATTAATGACCTTAATCGTTATGTAGCAGAGTAACCAGAGTACCAGCGGGACATAGAGCAGGATTGTAACCCAGGCCCATCCGGTAGGTAAATACAGTAAAAGCAGGCCGGTAATCACCACCGGCAGCATGGAATAACCCAGCCAGGGGGAAAGCCAGTTTGGCTTGCCGTGAAACCAGCCATAAATAGCAGTAGCAGCCGCCACACCGAGCACCACCGGCAGCCAGCCAATATTCCACCACTTGAGGGCGAACAATGCCGCAAAGAAGAGGTGAGGGAGTGCCGCCAGCAGTGCCTGCCGCCAGGTACCCTGGCTGTGCGCCTCATATATCTGGCGGGCCACCAGTTTGGCAGAACCCAGCAGGCCGAGACACTTACTCGCCGCCTCCTCATCCGACAGTCCCGCTTCCCTCATCTCCAGGATTCTTTCCTCAGCGTGTGTCTCCAACTCGCTGATAATCTCCTGCTCAGAAGCAGCGTCCAGTCTCAGGTTGTCCCTGACATCATTCAGGTAGGCATCCAGTTCGCTGGCCACTTCACCACCTCAACTCAGGGTTTCGCCGGCCAGAAAATCAGGTTCATAGCGGCAAAGAAGTCCCGCCACTGGGCTGTCTGTTCAACCAAAATCCGGCGCCCTTTATCTGTGATACTATAATATCTCCTCTGCCGACCATTGGAGAGCGTCTGCCATTTCCCCTGAAGCAAACCCATCTTTTCCAGGCGATGCAGCGCCGGATAAAGGGTACCTTCCTTAAACTTGAAGTAACCCTGGCTCCTTCCCTCAAGCTCCTGCATTACCTGATATCCATACATCGGCTGCTGACTCATCAAACTCAGCAGTAGCGTGTCAATATTGCCTTTTATCAAATCCTGCCTTGCTGTCATCTAGGTCACCTCTCCGCTATAGTTACCGCATACATAGAATCACTAGGTATTTATAACACGCCAGCCTCAGCTTGTCAATGGCATGCACCCGTATTAAGCAAACGAGACCAGTAAACACTGCATCAGGTTGACTGGCCCCGTGATTTTACTACGTTAAGCCTGGTTAAGACTTATCCTCAAGCACGATTCTAGCGTCCACCGCAACAGCACCGTCCTTATAGGCAAATATGGGGTTGAGGTCGAGCTCTTTTATCTCAGGGTGTTTCTCGACGAAATCAGAGACCTTGAGAATCATGTCTTCAAGATTGGCAACGTCAACAGGCTCCTGTCCCCGGTACCCTTCCAGCAACGGATAGCCCTTTATGTCCCGAATCATCTCGGCGGCATCCCTCTTGACCAGCGGGACAATCCGAAACGAGACATCCTTCAGTATTTCCACCAGAATGCCACCAAGGCCAAACATGAGCACCGGCCCGAACTGGGCATCCTTGGACATGCCGACAATTACCTCGACACCGGGACGGGCCATCTTCTGTACCGATACCCCCTGGATTTTCGCTTGAGGATACGCCTTTTTGATGGCTGCCATGATTTCGTCATAGGCTTTGCCAACCTGCTCTGCTGTTTCCAGGCCCAGCTTAACACCGCCGGCATCACTCTTATGCACAACATCAGATGAAGCTATTTTCAACACCACCGGGAAACCAAGCTCCTGGCTGATGGAAACCGCTTCATCCCGGGATGTAGCCAGTCTGGTCTCCACGACACTTATGCCGGCCTGTTTGAGCACCTCTTTGGCCTCTACCTCTGTCAGCAGGCTCCTACCTTCACTTCTAGCGCGACCTGTTACCTCTTGCACCGTCATCAACGCTATCCTCCAATCCTTAATTCAACATTCGATTAAGTTAGTCTAGCAGATATTACCCCATTTTGCCAAGTAAATCTGATACCTTTGATGCCCCAACTTAACAGGAACCATTATCGGGCAAACGCTCAAAGCACAGCCGGAGTACCTCGCCTGTACCAGCCACGACCTTCACTCTATCATCTATCCGCCAGCCAACCACCCACAGGATATGACGGGGCGAGCAGACCACCGGTATCCGCTGCCGCCAGGCACGCGGTATCCGGGCGTCAATCATAAATTCACCAAGCTTCTTTACCTGCTCCATGCCAAGCGGCTGAAATCGGTCGCCACGCCGACGGGAGCGCACCACTACCCTGTCACCAACTTTGTCCCGCCGGAAGTAGGCAGTAAAGTCATCATGCCCCTTCTGCATTTCTCCCGGTGAGATAATAGCCGCATCAACACACCAGCCAGGAAACAACGTACTACCGGGCACCTTCAAGACGAACTCCCCAGTCAGCTCAGGAAAGGGACAGAGCAGCGACCGGTCGAAGCCAAGCAGGTACCGGTCATAGTCCACGGAGAAGAACAGCCTTCCCGGTAGGCTGAGACGACTTCCCGTCGGTAGGGTCAGGCCAGTCAGTATCTCCTCGATGTGCCGCGACTCAATATCCTTAAGGCCGCCCAGCAGCTCCCCTATTGCCCTCCGGAGGAGACTCCTCTGCAGGCCAACCGCCAGCCCTGAAAAGCCATTCCTGTCCAGAACAAAGGTGTCCCCCCTACGCTCGACAGTTTCCTGCCATGACCGGGCCCCAAGCTCATCGAGCAGGCTAAGGTCATCATCGGCGATACGTGCTGTCCGCACCAGGGCATCAGCTATCCGCGGGTTATATTCCTTGAGCAGGGGAAGGAGCTGGTGACGGATTCGGTTCCTCAGGGGCGAGAGTGAGAAGTTTGAGACATCGATTCTGGGCCGGAGTCGGTGCTGCCGACAGTATTCGGCCGTCTCCTGACGGCTCACCTCAAGTAATGGCCGGATGACGGTGAGGCTGCCCGAGCCGGTACGCCACTGGTTGAGTGGCTGCAGTCCCCGGAGCCCGGTGGTGCCAGTCCCGCGGATAAGGTGCATCAACACCGTCTCAATGTAGTCGTCGAGCGTATGCCCCACCACCACACGGTCGGCACCGATGGACCTGGCAACCTCCGCCAGAAAAGCATAGCGCACCTCACGGGCTGACTCCTCCAGCGAGGCGCTTCGCCCGGCATGGTAGCTCTGGACATCACGCCGCTCGATTGTCGCTGGGGTATCGAGACGACGGGCCAATCTGGCAACGTAGCGGGCATCTGCCCTGGACTCAGCACCACGGAGTTGGTGGTCAAGGTGGGCCACATGCAGCCCCACCCCCAACTCCTCCTTCAACTCCATAAGTATATGAAGAAGGCAGACAGAGTCCTGGCCACCGGATACAGCCACCACCAGCGGGGTCTTCCCTGATACCAGGTGATGCCACCTGATAAAGTGGAGTACTCTCTGCTCCAGAGACTGCCGGCGTTCCAACTGCTTAATCATCTCAAACAATTCGGCAGGTCATGCTCGACACCCGGCACGCCCGTCTTCGAACTGAGGGCACAGGCAAGACAGGGCCTATCCTTGTTTCTGCTTCTGGGTACCGATAATAAGCCCGGTACGCCGGATTGACACAGGGTAATCGGTAAAGCCCAGAGCAGCCGCAACCTGCTCCGGCCTGCCCGAGCCGCTGTTATCACAGCGCAACCTCATACCTATAGTGTAGTGCAAGCCGTTCCGCCCCACCAGCCAGATATTATCAATCAAAGCCCTCAGGTCATAGCTCCGCCGCCCGGTATCCCTCATGTGGTACCACGGCAGGTGTTTCAGCGATAGCAGTCCGGAAATAGCAGCCTCAATTTCTTCGGCACCTTTTTCGGTCTCGATATCAACCTCATACTGGGCAAAGCGGACCTGTGCTTGCAATGCAGGTACCCCCGGAGCGATTGGGTAGACCTCCAGTACCCGCATGCCCGGTGGTAGCTGCTGATTCACGGCAGATGTGAACCAGTGCGGCGAGACCTGACCGGCAAGCACGACATCCATCAACTCGACATCACTGGTTATACCCACTGACAGCGGGGCTGCCAGCGATATCCGCGGGTGGGGACTGAACCCTTCGGAATAAGCCAGCGCAATTCGGGCACGACGGAGTGCTCTTTCCCACAGCCGGATTATGTCCAAATGGGAGATGAACTTCAGTTCCTCACTCCGGCTGAACCTGATCCGGAGACGCTGCATATCCCTCCTTAGTCACCAGGATCTTCTCAATTTTGACTCCCCGCATCTCAGTGATGACTATCTTCAGACCCTTATAGCGAAGTTGCTCATTAGACTCAGGAATTCGCCCCAGGAGGTGCAAAATGAAACCGGCCACCGTCTCGTAGTCGTCACCCTCAGGCAGTCCCAGTTCCATCTCCTCATTGGCCTCCTCGATGCGCATACCGCCGTCGACCTCAAAGGTATAGGCGTTAATTGCCTCGAAGTCCTTCTCCACTGCTGCCAGTTCATCCCCCACCGGACCCACCACCTCCTCCATCAGTCGGCTGAGACTGACGATGCCGGAAGTGCCACCGAATTCATCGACCACCACGCACATCCGGAAATTCTTGTCACGCATCTCAGCAAAGAGCTCCCCGATGCGCTTTGTCTCCGGGGTGAAATAAGCAGGGCGGAGCAGGTCGTCAATAACACTTTCCGTAGTTATTGTGCCCTTGGCCTGGGCCATAAGCACATCCTTGATAGAAAGGATGCCGATGACGTTGTCCATATTCTCCTGAAAGACCGGGAAACGGGATAATGGGGACTCAGCATAAAGGGCCAGGAAATCTGAAATCTTAGAGCCCTGCTCGATGCACACCACCTCGGGCCGGGGCACCATAACCTCCCGGACCGGTCGGTCGCCAAAATCGAAGACCTTGTGCAGCATTTCGGCTTCACTCTCTTCGACCTCACCCTCGCTGCGCCCCACCGATATCATCATGCGGATGTCTTCTTCACCCGCCAGAGACCGATGTGTCGGCCCACCCCCCACCAGTCGACTAAATCCAGAGGCAATCCAGCTCAACACCCAGATAAAGGGGAGGAACATCCAAGAAAACCACTCGACTGGTCGACTAAATACCCGGGATAACACGGCCGCGTGATGAGTAGCTATCGTCTTCGGGGTGGTCTCGCAGAATACCAGCAGAATAACGGTCACAACAACCGTGGCAATGATAATCCCCCGGCCCTGGCCCAGGTTCCAATAGTCCACGGCCAAGGCGGTTGCCAGGGCCGCTGCTGCTGTATTCACCAGATTGTTACCCAGCAGGATGGTGGATAGCAGTCTCTCCGGTTTTTCTATCAAACGGGCAACCCGCTCGGCACCCTTCACCTTAGTGTTTACGGCATGCTGTACTCTTACCCGCCGCAACGAGATAAAGGCGGTTTCCGAGCTCGAGAAGAAAGCCGACAGCACCAGACAGATAAATAGCAACACCAGATACAGTATTGCCGTGTTGGATGACATATAACATCACCTCACTGTGACTAGGATTCAGTGAATCTATTAGCCAAATGATAACATCGGCCCTCGGGGGTGTCAAAAGAGACGTGCTGCATATGTTATAATCGTACCGTATGAAAGTCCTCGGGATTGAGACCTCTTGCGATGAGACCGCCGCCGCCGTTGTCGAGGACGGCCGCCGAATCCTGTCCAACCAGATTGCCTCCCAGGTAGATATCCATGCCCGCTACGGCGGCATTGTCCCCGAGGTCGCCTCGCGGCAGCACACCCTAAGCATTATACCCATCATCGAACGGGCGATGACGGAGGCCGGAGTAACCTGGAATGACCTGGACGGCATTGCCGTCACTGTTGGCCCCGGCCTGGCCGGCTCACTGCTGACTGGCGTCAATGCCGCCAAGGCAATCAGTCTGGCCCGAGGGCTGCCAATTACGGGTGTCAACCACCTTGAGGGCCACATCTACGCCAACTGGCTGACTGCTGACAGCCCCGACCTGCCGCTGGTCTGCCTCATCGTCTCCGGGGGACACAGTGACCTGGTGCTCGTCAAGGGGCACCACGACTATGTGTTGCTGGGTCAGACAAGGGATGATGCCGCCGGGGAAGCCTTCGACAAGGCGTCGAGACTGCTCGGCCTTGGTTATCCGGGTGGCCCGGCTATCGAGCGGGCGGCACGGTCAGGCACTGCCTCTATCCAGCTACCCCGCGCCTGGCTTAAGGGTAGCCACGACTTCAGCTTCAGCGGTCTCAAGACCGCTCTGCTGAGGCTGGTCGAAGATGACAAGATTTCCTCGGTGCAGGATGCCGCCGCCAGCTTTCAGGAAGCGGTGGTGGATGTCCTGGTGACGAAAATGGTGGCGGCTGCCCGCGAATACCATGTCAAGCAGGTGCTGCTCGCCGGCGGTGTCGCAGCCAACAGTCGCCTGCGCCAGTCCCTGGCAGAGACATCGCCGCTCCCGGTGCTCGTCCCTGAGCCGATACTGTGCACCGACAACGCCGCCATGATTGCCGCCTGCGGCTATTTCCAGTTCCGCGCCGGTAAGGTGGACAGCCTTGATATGGACGTCGTCCCCAACCTCAGGCTAACATGAGACAAACAGTAACTCGTACTTAACGACCCAGTTGTATCGTGTAAGTACTCAGAGCCTCCGCCTGTGGGTACTCAATTTTTATCTCAAACAGCATATACCATGTCGCAATATGCTGTCCCATTCGCTCTGGTAAGAGAACAGATGTTGAACCTGCTCCCACTTAACCTGATTTAGTCTTAGTATACCAGTCTGACAGGTGAAGCAGAAGAAGGGTGCAGAATCCGCCGAGACCAATATGCCAGAATATAGTCCCAACAGTGTAGGCACCCTCTATATTGGCAGCGGCTGTAAGGATAAGAGCCAACAGGGCCAGCCCGGCCACAACCCAGGCCATGATAAAGAGTACAAGGCTATTTCTAAACCATTTAGAAAGGTAAAGCAGGGTGAAACAACCGGTCGCCCCAAGGAATAGACAATCAAAAACTGTACCAGTAGCCCATAAACCATCGTTTATAGCTACAGCGTACAGGATGAGGGCCAGTCCCGCACAGCCGGCGACGACCCAGGCCGAGATGAAGTAGATCTTCTCCCAGAGACTCATGTCTTTCAAGTTGCACCTCCAAGAATATTTTTAACCCGCGGTCAATGTCCCTCTTTGGTTCTGAACCCAAATACGCATATTCTATCAAGGGAACAAACCAAAAGCAAGCGACATGACCTGCTACCTATTGACAACAGAGGTCACACCGCCCCTGCGTACACAGCGTCCGGTAGATGTGCAGCAGTCCCTGCTGCCTCCGGGCCGAGTTGACAATTCGATGCCCTATCCCCAGCTGGGACATCATATGCTTCACCAAGGCATTGTCCGAGAGTCGCGGGTACTGCCGATATAAACCCAGTGCCGTGCTTGCCAGTTCCGGCCTGCCGTCAGACTCACTGCGGGCAAAGGTGAAGGGCAGGAGAACATTGACGATGATGTCAGACACCCGCCCTTTGCCGAGAATGGTCGGACTTGCTGTCAGGCTGCTCACGCCAAAATCGAAGTGGCATGCCCAGTAGCCATCAGCGGTAACCATCAGGCCCTCTTCGAGCTGGCACCCATCCAGGAGAAATGGGATACCGCCAGCACAATTGTCCAAGAGCCCGGACAGCAGGCCCTCATGCCGATAACGGGTAATCAGATAGCTCATGGCCACCAGGCGGCGTAGCGGCGAGTTGTATGGCCTGGTACAGGACAAATGCCACGCATTCGGTGACATCTCACGACCCTGGCAGCATGAGGACCAGAGTTTCTCGATGCTTCTTACATACCGGTGGGTGGATGCGTCCTGATGGTATGAGCTACCGCTCTGTGAGGGCAGCAGCCCGGCAGTACCCAGCAGCCGGGCCTGCAGCCGGACAAGGCATTCCTCATCCGGGGTAGTCTCACCAGCCACTGCCTCCAGCACCGCCAGTGGTAGCCTCTCAGCCAGCTCGAAGAAGGGGGCCTTGTTCCGTGAATAGCCCAGGGCACCCATTATGCCCCGATAAAGGGCCTGGCCGGTACCAGTCTGTGCCAGGTCTGCCTGAAACCCGGCAGCCTTGGCCAGGAATCTTTCATCACCAGCCCTATCCAGGAACTCTGCAAGCGCCTCTATGGTCCTACCTGAAATGCCCCCAGCGCACGGCATAACCGGGGCTGATGGATGTAATGCAGCTGGCCGACTCTCTGTCAGAGCCTGTTTATCAGCGCGCAGGGCAATAACCGGCACGGCACTGCCATTGTAAAGAGTGGTGGTGGCCTCGTCATCACGCCACATCACCACATGCAGGATTACCCGATTGTAATCCGGGTTCAGGTGATGTCGATGCGACCTCCAATCACTCGATTTGACGTGGACCTCGATATCCCCCTTCCGCAGATGACCGCCAGTAGCGATAACCGCGTCCTGGAAGTCCGCCCCCCACCCATCGTTGCGCCTCCCCGGATAAACAATCTCTACCGGTTCGCCCTGCTCGGTGGTCAGCACCACGCCATTCCGTATCTGGCTCTGCCAGGCAGCGACAACGTCTTTCTCCAAAAGCTTGGCCATTATCAGTGTTCCCCAGCCAATCCCTCACCGGCAACCACCCATATTCCGCGCGATGAAACTACTTCCCCTTCCAGTTAGGCTTCCTCTTCTCGACAAAAGCCCGGGCGCCTTCTTTAGCATCTTCGGTGCCCCTGAGAGAAGCAGCCAGGTCCCTCACCAGTTGGTCAGACTCTTCCAGGGTTAAGTCATAACCCCTGATAAGCCCTTCTTTGGCCGCCCTGACCTGTAAAGGCCCCGCTTCACAGATAGTCTCGGCCCACTTTTTCGCGGTCGGCATCAACTGGTCACGCGGCACGACCTCATTTACCAGACCGATGCGGTATGCCTCCTGAGCATCTATCTGTTTACCCGTGAGTATCATCTCGGAGGCTATCGCCCTGGGGATAAACCTGGGTAATCTACTGACACCTCCGCCACCCGCTATCACACCCACCTTTATCTCCGGTAAACCCAGGCGAGAATTGTCGGCGGCTATCCTGATATCGCAGGTCAGGGCAAGCTCCAGCCCTCCGCCCAGACAATAGCCATGTATGGCCGCAATCAGTGGTTTCCATACGTTGTCACCACGCACCCGCTCCGCCCTGTCACCTCTGTCTCCCGGCCGCCTGTCGAGAAAACCTGTAATATCAGCCCCTGCGGAAAATGCCCTGTCGCCAGCACCGGTGATGATAGCCACCCAGAGCTCGGGGTCATCACGAAATCTCATTAGTGCCTCGCTCATCGCTCGACCCTGTTCCGCGTTGATGGCATTCAGTTTCTCGGGACGGTTCATCGTGATAATGGCAATCCTTCCTTCCTTTTCAAAATCAACCGACATGTTTAACCTCCTCTTTTTGCCCGCTGTATCTTCACCAATGAGTATAACCTGATTTTCCTGACACCGGCAGCCATCCCCACAATGCAGGCCACCATTTCACATCGACCGCCGGGAACCCGGCCCCGCCCTATGACACTTGCTTCTGACCCGTCTGGTCATCCAGTTCCTGCCGGAATGCCTGATAGGCCAGCCCGTCAAAGAGGACAAAGACCACTCTCTCCAGACCACTACCCCCGGCTGTATGCCGTATGACCTCATTAATCATTATGCGGGCACACTCACCAAGGGGAAACCCTCCGACACCGGTACCCAGAGCAGGAAAGGCGATAGTCTTAACACTCAATTCATCAGCGCGGAGAAGGCTGTTCCTCGTCGCCTGCCGGATTTTCTCAGCATCGGTCCGCAGGTCCTGCCCCATCACAGCCGCATGAATAACATACCTGGACGGCAGCCTGCCGGCACTGGTAACGGCCGCTTCTCCGACCGGTATCGGGCCCTTCGATAGCGCCTCCGCCTCCACCTCCGGACCACCAGCCCGCTTCAAGGCACCAGCCACACCACCACCCATCCATAACCGGTTATTGGCCGCGTTCACCACAGCATCAACCGTAATCTGGGTGATATCTCCCTGATGGACATCAATTCTGACCATTACCCCTTCTCCAGACAAAACCCTCATAAGCCCTGTTCAATTTAACGAAATAATACACGGAATCGTGTAAGCTGTCAAGGTCTGAACGCCGTTTACAGTTATGTCGACACTGTGTTATAATCAGTTTAACCTGAAGCAGGATATAGCCCCACAGGAGAACAGTTTGGACAAAACGAAAAAGCAAGAGATTATTAAGAATTACGAGCAACACGATGGTGATACCGGCTCAACCGAGGTCCAGGTAGCCCTGCTCACCGAGAGGATAAACCAGCTGACAGGGCACATGGTAGCCAATCGGCACGACTACAGTACGCAGCGTGGCCTGCTCAAACTGGTAATACAAAGGAGAAGACTCCTCTCTTATCTCAGCAAGGAGGATGTTGGCCGGTACCACAAGCTAATAAAGAGCCTTGGTCTACGCAAGTAGTTCCGGCATGTGGAGGAATGGACTATTGTTAGCAACCCAAATATTTGAGTGCGAGATTGGCGGAAGAAACCTGATTATCGAGACTGGCAAGCTGGCTATACAGGCCAATGCGGCGGTAACCGTCACCTACGGCGAGACTGTCGTTCTGGTTACCGGCTGCGTTGCCGACCGGCCCAGAGAAGGTGTCGACTTCCTGCCACTGACCGTTGATTATGAAGAGAGACTCTATGCCGCCGGCAAGATTCCCGGCGGCTTTATCCGGCGAGAGGGCCGTCCCAGCCAGGAAGCAACCCTGACAAGCCGGCTTACCGACCGCCCCCTGCGCCCCCTCCTGCCCAAAGAATGGCGAAGGGATATTCAGCTTATTATCACCGTACTTTCCGCTGACCAGGAAAACGACCCGGATATACTGGCCCTCATCGGCAGTTCCGCCGTCCTGTCAATGTCCGAGGTTCCGTTCGCTGGCCCGGTTGGTGCCGTTCACGTTGGCTATATTAACGATGAACTGGTATTGAACCCGACCTTCATCGAACTGGAAAGCTCTAAGCTCGACCTCGTCGTCGCCAGCACCAGAGATGCCGTCGTCATGGTAGAAGCCGACGCCAGTGAGATTTCCGAGGAAACCATGCTACGGGCGGTAGAATTCGGGCACGAGGCAAATCAGGCTATCATCCGAATGCAGGAAGAGCTCCAGCAGGCCAGCGGCAAGCCCAAGGAGGAAGCCCCGGCCGGCATAAAGGCCAGCCCCGAGGCAGCCGCTACCGTCTCGCCAGTCCTAGATGCCCGGCTAGACCAGGCTCTATACCAGTCAGAGAAACCGCACCGGGAAGAGGCACTTTCTGAACTCAAAACAGAGATTATCGACCAGTTCGGAGGACAATTCCCCGCAGAGGAGCTCCTGGCCGCCTTTGAAGAGGCAGTCCGGACTAAAATCAGGAGTAATATCCTGGAGCGGGGACAACGTCCCGACGGACGGGGTGTGGATGAGGTGCGCCCCCTGAACTGCGAAGCCGGACTCCTGCCGCGCACCCATGGCTCCGCCCTGTTCAGTCGCGGTCTCACTCAGGTATTAACGATTGCCACGCTGGGCTCTGTCAAGAAAGAACAGATGCTCGATGGGCTGGGGATTGAAGAGTCGAAGCGCTTCATCCACCACTATAATTTCCCGCCGTTTTCTACCGGTGAAGTGAGGCGTATCGGTTCGCCAGGCCGCCGCGAAATCGGCCACGGTGCTCTGGCCGAGCGGGCCCTGCTGCCGGTGCTGCCCAGGGATGAAGACTTCCCCTACACAATCCGTCTCGTTTCAGAGGTACTCAGTTCTAACGGCAGTACCTCGATGGCCAGCGTTTGCGCCAGCAGCATGTCACTGATGGATGCCGGGATACCAATCACCAGAGCGGTAGCCGGGATAGCTATGGGTCTTGTTACCGGTGAAGACAGCCGATACGTCGTCCTCACCGACCTGGAAGGAATCGAAGACGCCTATGGTGACATGGACTTCAAGGTGGCCGGCACCACCGAGGGTATAACTGCGGTTCAGATGGATACCAAGCTGCACGGCCTCAGCCTGGCAATAATACGGACAGCACTGGAGCAGGCCCGGCCTGCCCGCTCTTTCATCCTCGATACCATGCAAAAGACAATAAGTGCCAGCCGGGCCGACGTCAGCCGCTACGCGCCGCACATGTACAAGATGCAGATTAGTACCGACAAGATTGGCACTGTAATTGGCCCGGGCGGCAAGACAATCAGGTCGATCATTGACGAGACCAAGACGACTATCGATATCGATGACAGCGGCCTCGTCATAATCGGCGCCACGGACGAAGCGGCTGCCCGCCGCGCCATGGAGATAATTGAAAATCTCACCAGAGACGTGGAGGTCGGTGGCATCTATACCGGAAAGGTGACCCGCCTGCTCAGCTTCGGCGCCTTCGTCGAGATTCTGCCTGGTAAAGAAGGCATGGTCCACATCAGTGAACTGGCCAACTACCGGGTACCCTCCATCGAAGATGAAGTCAAAGTCGGTGACGAGATAACGGTAAAGGTTATTAAGAATGAGGACGGTAAAATAGGACTGTCACGAAAGGCCGTCTTCGAAAATGCACCGCAAACGAACGAAGGCAGTCAGAGGCCACCACACTCCCGAAATTTCCCACCGCGCAATCGAAATAACCGCCCCCCGCAGCGCCATCACGTGACCAGGGACCGCTGGCAGCGCTAGACACAGGAGTATGCCCATGAAGATACGAGTAGTTGTCCAGGGAGCGCTGGGCAAGGTGGGGAGAGAAGTAGTTATTGCCCTCTGCCAGGAACCGGAAACAGAGATTGTCGGGGCTACGGAACTAGCCGTAACAACCGACTCTCTGGTGCTACCCGATGGCTCGGGGAGCATACCCTTTACCAGCGACCTTGGCAAGCTTATTTCCGATGTCAGTCCCGACGTCCTGGTGGACTTCACCATTGCTTCGGCTACAATGCCGGCCGTACGCATCGCCGCCGAGAAGGGCGTCAACCTGGTAATCGGGACCACCGGACTCAGCAATGTCGACATCGATGAAATCAAGCAACTAGCCAAGGCTAACGATATTGGCGCTGTTGTCGCACCCAACTTCGCCCTGGGGGCAGTGCTGATGATGCACCTGGCCAAGATAGCCGCACCTTACCTTGACTACGTTGAAATCATCGAGATGCACCACGATAAAAAGGTGGATGCCCCGTCGGGGACGGCTCAGTTAACTGCCAGGGAGATGGCTAAAGCGCGGGGGAAACCATTCTTACAACCACCGCCACCGAAGAATGAGACCGAGAGCCGGGGTGATACCGTTGACGGCGTTTCTATTCACAGTGTACGATTACCTGGACTGCTGGCACACCAGGAGATAATCTTCGGTGTCGCCGGGCAAACACTGAGGATAAGGCATGACCAGATTAGCCGTGAGGCTTTCATGCCAGGTGTCATACTGGCAGTCAAGGAGGTAATGAAACGAAAGGGACTGACACTTGGCCTGGCCGCTCTACTAGACCTGGAGGAGACACCATGAGGGAATACCGGGTGGCCATTGTTGGTGCCACCGGACTTGTCGGGCAGGAGTTTATCAAAGTACTGGAACAGCGCAATTTCCCGATGTCATCGGTCAGGCTGCTGGCATCGGACCGCTCCGCCGGCAAGAAGCTATTTGTCAACCACGAGGAACTCGAGGTCGAGGAGACCGTCCCCGAGTCCTTCGAGGGTATTGACATCGCCCTTTTCTCGGCAGGGGCCGAAATCAGCCGCTATTTCTCCCCGATAGCAGCGAAGGCGGGGGCCGTGGTTGTCGACAACAGCTCCGCCTGGAGGATGGAAAAAGATGTACCGCTGGTGGTGCCAGAGGTCAACCCGGAAGACTGCAAATGGCACAAGGGGATAATCGCCAACCCCAACTGCTCGACAATTCAGATGGTGGTGGCGCTGTACCCGCTGCACAAGGTCAACCCCATCAAGCGCATTATCGTCGACACCTACCAGTCAGTATCAGGCGTCGGCGGTGTCGCAGCACTAGAGGAGTTGACCACGCAATCTCGACAGGTACTGGAAGGCGAGGAAACTGTTCCTCACGTCTTTCCTCACCAGATAGCCTTTAATGTGCTGCCGGAGATAGATGTCTTCCTGGACAACGGCTACACCAAGGAAGAGTGGAAGATGCTGGAAGAGACCAGGAAGATAATGCACGCCAGCAATATCGCTATCTCGGCCACCTGCGTGCGGGTGCCGGTTTTCATCGGGCATAGCGAAGCGGTGCATGTGGAATTCTCCCATCCAATGTCCCCCGACGAGGCTAGGCAGATTCTCGCCCAGGCACCCGGGGTCAAGGTTCTGGACGATAACTCGGTCAGCCTCTACCCAACAGCCTGGCAGGCGGCGGAAACAGATGAGGTCTTTGTGGGCCGCATCCGGCAGGACGCATCCCACCAAAACAGCCTGGCAATGTGGGTGGTAGCTGATAACCTGCGCAAGGGCGCTGCCCTGAATGCGGTGCAGATTGCTGAAGAGCTTACACGGCAAGGTTGCCTGACCGCCGGAGGTTAAGGAAATGAAAATACCGGGACGATTACTGACAGCCATGGTAACCCCCTTCGATGAGAAGGGAGAGGTCGACTACGAGCAGGCCAAGAAGCTGGCATCAGCCCTGCTCGGCTCAGGGAGCGACGGCGTGGTGGTGGCGGCTACCACCGGCGAAGCACCGACGCTGACCTGGGAGGAAGAGCTGCGTCTTTTTAAAGAAGTGAAATCAGTCGTGGGTGACCGAGGGGACATTGTTGCCTACACCGGCAGCAACAGTACCGCTGAGGCAGTAGAGGCGACCAGGGGAGCAGAGAAAATCGGGGTGGATGCCTGCCTTTCGGTGGTTCCTTACTATAACAAGCCTAATCAGGAAGGCATCTACCAGCACTTCAAGGCCATCGCCGAGAGCACCAGCCTACCTATTATTATGTACAATATCCCTTCGCGCGTGGTCATCAACATGGAGCCGGAGACTATGGCCAGGCTGAGCCAGATAGATAATATTATCGGTGTGAAAGAAGCCAGCGCCAACATGGAACACGTGGCCAAGACTATCAGCAAAGCCAGGGAAGGCTTCCTCATCTGGAGTGGCAACGATAACGATACCTTTCCCATCATGGCGCTGGGGGGCTACGGTGTTATCGGCGTCACCACGCATCTCGTCGGGAAACAGTACAAGAAGATGATGAACCTGTTGCTTGGCGGCAAGGTTGTCGAGGCGGCGGCTATCCACCGCAACCTGGTCCCGCTGGTGAACGCGATGTTCTGCGCCCCCAACCCGGCACCGGTAAAGTACGCCCTCAACCACCTCGGCTTCAGGGTAGGCAAACCGCGCCTCCCACTCACCGAGGCGGACGAGAAATCAGCGACCACAATCAGAGACACGCTGAAGAACTACCAGATTGACCTGCCATTATAGGTTGAACAGGAAAGTCCCAGCAGCATGGCTATCATCAGGGCAGCCACTGAGAAAGACATCCCGCGTATCCTCGAGCTATATGAGGAACTGGTGACGAGCACCTCTCAGGCAGAGACAGGACGCACACCCTCACTGGATGATTACCGCCGTATCTACGAGCAGGTCCGCGCCATGCCGGGACATGAACTCATCGTGGCAGAGGAGAATGGCGAGGTTATCGGCACGATGGTACTCCTCATCGTACCTAACCTATCCCATAGCGGTCTCCCCTGGGCAATGGTGGAGAATGTCGTTACTGACCGGCGTTTCCAGCGGCAGGGAATCGGTCGGCTCATGATGGAATACGCCATCAACCGCGCCCGTGAGGCAGGGTGCTACAAGCTTCAGCTGAGCAGCAGTAAAACGCGGCAGGAGGCACACCGTTTCTACGAGAGCCTGGGGTTTGAAGCCTCAGCCCACGGATTCCGCCGTTATTTCTAGCGGCCAGTCACATAATATCACGGCGTACTATGGTCTGCTCTCTCGCCGAACCCACCGAGATAACATCTACCGGACAGGAAAGAAGCTCCTCAATGCGGGTAACATACTGCTGCGCCTCCGCTGGCAGCTGCCCGAATTCTCTGATATCAGAAGTAGGCGTCTGCCACCCCGGTAGCTCTTCGTAGACAGGCTGGCACCTTGCCAGAGCAGTAACACTGGCCGGGAAATTGTTAACTGTCTGCCCGTCCAGCTCATAGCTGACGCATATCTTCAGGCGAGGAAGGACATCAAGAATATCAAGGCGGGTAATCGCCAGCCCGGTGCAGCCATTGACACGCTGGCTGAAACGAGCCGCCACGGCATCAAACCAGCCACAGCGCCGGGGCCTTCCGGTAACAGTGCCGTACTCGTGCCCCCGCTCTCGAATAAGGTCACCAGTGTCGTCTTCCAGCTCGGTAGGGAAGGGGCCAGCACCCACCCTTGAGCAGAAGGCCTTAAATACGCCAATCACCTGGTCAATGCGGGTCGGCCCGAAACCAGCACCGATAGAGGCTTCCCCGGCCAGCGGCGACGAGGAGGTGGCGAAAGGGTAGGTACCGAAGTCGGGGTCAAGCAGCATTCCCTGAGCGCCTTCCATCAGGACTTTCCCTTTATTATCGATGGCCTCGGCTATCATCAGGGTTGTTTCCTTGATATACTGAGCCAGACGCTCTCCGTACTCACAGTACTGTCTGAAGACATCGTCCAGTGATAGCGGCTCGGCCCCGAAAACCCTGCTTATGATATCGTTCTTATGCTCGAGGAGGTGACTCAGCCGTTCACGGAAGGTCTCTCTGTCAAGGAGGTCCCCGGCCCTGATGCCCAGCCGCGCTATCTTGTCAGAAAAAACAGGACCGATTCCCTTGCGGGTAGTGCCGATGGCCCTGCCACCTCGTGATTCCTCCTCAAGCCCGTCAAGGAAGGTGTGATAGGGCATAATCAGGTGGGCGCGGTCACTGATGTACAGGTGTGAAAGGTCAATGCCACGCTCTTGAAGCATGTCCATCTCTTCGAGGAGCACAGCCGGGTTAATAGCTACGCCGTTCCCTATTATGCAGGTAACCTGTGGGTAGAAGATACCGCATGGGACAAGCTTCAGGGCGAACTGACCCAGGGGATTGACCACGGTATGACCGGCGTTATCCCCGCCCGAGAAACGGACCACTACATCCGACTTCTCGGCCAGCATATCAACAATTTTACCCTTTCCCTCATCACCCCATTGGCCTCCGACAACAGCAACAACCGGCATTATCTGCCTCCCTTCATCCCATTTTAGTTTGACGCCAGACATGGCGCA
>Ga0315554_1000389_pt1 | contig 25594 bp, 33 predicted proteins | sample SalMarSW160370MG_FD_202114 | JGI IMG/M metagenome (GOLD analysis project Ga0315554, IMG submission 202114) | Salt marsh sediment microbial communities from the Plum Island Ecosystem LTER, Massachusetts, United States - Salt Marsh Sediment SW1603-70 ...
TCAGGCACATCCTCTTTCTTAGTTTCGGATAGTGAATGTCCTTCAATACTCCAGTCGTGAGGCAAACCAATGTCTCTCCATGATGTATCATTAAATTCAGGTTTTTCAGCTCCGTTGATATCTCCCAGAAAAAACTTCCAACCCTCGTCGAAAAGCATTTCGCGTCGTGTCATTTGGGCATATCCCTGATTAACAAAGCCAGTCAGAAAAAGAAGTGTAATAGGAATTCGGCAATCCATTGTATTCATGCCTTACAATTATTTATCACTTTAATGCATGTACTATTTTGATACGATTTACATGAGTGCTCACTCAGTAACCAATTTTGTCCCTTAATTCATCATTTTATTTCTTTAAAAACCATTTTATCAAGGTTAAGGTAATCACCGTCAATAACCAGCTTCAGCAAATGCCGGCCGGCATCAAGGCTTACCGTCTTTTCAATGACCTGCCAGTTTTGAAATCCTGCAGTATTCGGGATTGAAATAATCCCTGTTTTATCTGCGCCGTCACATTCGAGATGCAGCTTTCCGCTATCGTAAGCTGAGGCAACATAGAATGAAATCCGGTACGATGCAGACTTACTGACAGTAACTGTATATGCCGTCCAGTCTCTGGTATGAGTCCAGCCTACGTTGTAGCCGCCTGCGGAACATTTTTCGATATCCACACCCTCGTCGAGCCGATACTGCCCGCCTTCATTGATTTCATCTCTGTCATAATAAGCATCGCCCGGACAACCTGTATCGAAGTCTTCTGCTTCAATGGTCCCGGGAATAGTATGCGGCTTGAAAACTTCCTGCTTCAGCTCGCAAATCTCCATGAGTCTCCAGCCCGGAAAAGAACCGTTTTCCGAGCCGAGTAACACGGCTTTACTGCCTTCAACGACGGGAGTGTTTACAGATAATATGATATTCGGAAATTGTTTATTTGTAATTTTGAATAATCCATTGTGTGCCTCTTCAATTTTCCAGAATTGGCTGTCTTTCCCGGCAAGCTCTGAAAGAACGAGGTCGTGACCGGACGTACTGCACTCGAACGTCTTGTTCCTGTCTTCACGGTTCAGAATTTTATAAATGCCCTTACCAGCAGCTTCCAGCTTCCACTGGTTCGCAGTCTCTTTCCTTTTATCAGTTAGTGTCAAATCTGAACCCAAAACTAAATTGCCTGTGTTATCGCCCGGAACGAGGTAATAATGTGGAGTGCAATTGAGGTTTGCGGATTTGTCGAGTATCGGAATGTTGCCATCAAAACTGAGTTTAAGTGCGTATGCCAGTTCTTCGAAAGAGCGTTCGGGCAAACGAACGATTAATCCCTTTACGTCCTGCTTGAAAGCTAATGGAAGATATTTTCCGGCTTCGTCATCGATCAATTCAACAGATTTTAGGTTTTTACCGTCGATTTTATCAGAAGACAATGATCTAAGAATAACTTCTTTCTGACCGTCTTCCCAACCGAGCAAAATGGCATAAAGTGTCGTATTGTCTTTGGATCTTGTATAACGAACGTCCTTGGCTGTTCCTTCGCTCGGAGCTCCCATTACGCCATGAGCAGCTCCCATTTTCGTCGGGCCTTCTCCGTATTTTTCCCAAGCCCGGGTGGCATAAACAGCTTCGCCATATTTTTTGAGCCATGCACCCATGGTGAGCAGTATGTCTTTCTGCTCCTGAGGTATGGTGCCGTCTGCCTTGGGTGATATATTAAGCAACAGGTTGCCGTTTTTGCTTACTCTGTCAAGAAAGCCATGAAGTATCTGTTTTTTGGAATAATACCCAATTCCCTCGGTGTAGCACCAGCTTGAGGAACTGATGGCATCGTCGGTAAGCCAGTAATTGTCGGTAATATCGGGAGGGCCTCCCCGCTCATAATCGAGAACCGCACATTGGGGGTTCAGTCCGTCTTTATAAGTGGCGACGACCTCCTTACCCCACAGGGCTGCCTGGTTATAATAATAAGACAGGAACTCAAGAAGAACTGATTTAGAAATTATGCGCAGGTTGAAATCCTGCCAAATGATATCAGGATGATAGGCATCTATAATTTCTTTATGCTTGCTTAGCCAGAAAGCCTCATTTTTATCTTTTCCCTGCTGCCCGTATAGCATTTGAAGTTTCGGATCATTTGTCCGGGGTACAGCGTCATAAAATCCGGTAATGTTGTAAGCATGATGCATCGAAAGAATTATTCTCATATTCTTTTTGCGGATGGCATCCGTTAACAAACCTACCAAATCAAGTTTCGGTCCCGTATCTTTTGCGTTCCACGGATTAACTTTGCTTGCCCACATCGAAAAGCCGTCGTGGTGCTCAGCCACCGGACCGGCGAATTTCGCCCCCGCATCGGCAAAGAGCTGCGCCCATTCATCGGGGTCGAATTTGCCCCCTTCCGATTTAAGTTTAGGTGCGAACTGTACAAAATACTCTTTCTTGTCTTTCGCGCCGGTGATAAAGTAATTGTAAGGCCATTGCGATGGTTCGCCGTAAGTTTCAATATGATGCTTATTTTCTGCCGTTCCTTTGATGTACATAGTGCGTGGATACCATTCGTTGCCAAATGCCGGAACAGAGTAAACTCCCCAGTGGAAATAAATGCCGAATTTGGCGTCTTTGAACCATTCGGGGCATTCATATTGGTTTAGTGATTCCCAAGTCGGCTCAAACCTGCCGGTCTGCATCGGCTCAACCTTGACCTCGGATGCTGATGCCGGTGTCTTTTCCGGTTCGGCCGCGCAACCGTAAAACATGGTCGCCATCAAGATTATAACTAAATGCAGATGTATTTTCTTAAAAAGCTTCATCGTACTTCCTTTCCGAATTAACCTTTAAAATTCAAGTACGGTACAGGCATCTTCTTTATGTCACTTCTTTACTACTATGCCCTTTTTGAGAATAATATTTGCATATAAGGCAGATTCGCTGGTTGCAACGACAGCGTAAGCTTTTTTTGCCCTCTCATAAAAAGTAAACCGCTCGATATTGTCAAATCCGTCGAACTTTTCACCACTGGCTCTGATAATTTTATCATATTTGTCCCAGATCGGTGTCTCAACATCATCGCCCGGCACAACCTGCATTAACATCACAGGCTTTTCCACGTAGATATCCAAAGGAAATACTTTCAGGACAGCCTCGAGCACCTCAGGTACACCGTGACCATCCAATCGTATCAGTCGCTGTGCAATCGATGCCGCAGGAAAATTACCATCGGCAATTACTATTTCATCTCCATGCCCCATTTCCATGAGAATCTTCAGCAGCTCCGGACTTAAAATATTTGGAATACTTTTTAACATCTATAAATACCTTTCTGTGTTCAGTAATAATACGTCATTAACATCAATACTTATGCCATTGAAAGTTTGAGGTTCTAAACCCGAAAATTGCAACGACAATAAAATATAAAAATGGCAAAAAACTTATCTTAAAGATTATTCACCTATGTCACCTCAGATCTGATTAGGCCTTTACATATTTTTTTCTGATGGCGGGCGGTGAACCGCAAAGGTGCGGAATCCGAAAATCGCAACGACAACAAAACATAAAAATGGCAAAAAGAATGAAACGCGAACACCTTCAAGTCCAGCCACTGCACCGGCGTCAATGATCCTGCCCTGCAGCGGAGGCATCAGGCAGCCGCCGACAATCGCAAAAATCAATCCGGCAGAGGCAATCTTCGCTTCGTCACCCATCCCATCCAGTGCAATACCATAGATTGTCGGGAACATCAGCGACATACAGGCTGAAATGCCAACCAGGCAATACAGGCCAAGCATACCCTGAATAAATATCGTCCCGAGTGTCAACCCCATCGCACCTATCGCAAGAGACATCAATAAATGTCCCGGACTAAAGTACTTTAGCAGCAATGTGCAGATAAAACGGCTGGAGCAGAAAATGATCATCGCAACGACATTGTAGGCTTGTGCCTTGGCGAAACTGAATCCGAGCAAGTCTGCCGCATAGTGAATAATGAACGTCCAGCACATGATCTGCGCTCCTACATAGAACGCTTGTGCCACTACGCCTTCGAGATAACGCTTATTCCTAAGCAGCGTTCTAAATGTCTCGGTCAGATGTAAACTTTTCTCGTTGGTTCTTGTATCCGGCATACGACTCACCGCAAAAATGACAAGCAAAATCAGCACGATAACCCCGATTGCCACATAGGGTGTACGAACTACTTTCAGATCTTCGGCCTGAATCTGAGAATGCGGTTTACCGCGGAATGACCTGATATCGCCGTTTTTATACGCAGACAGTGCCATGGTCAGAACCGTATCATACGGAATGTCCGCCAACGAAGCGGTTGCCGGGTCAATCGTCAGTTCTTTGGCCTTGACCTTTGCTATCTGCTCGTTTGTTAAAGGGGCGTTCCGCTTGGCTTCTTCTTGTTCGAGAAAAGCTCGCAAGTCGCTGTCCACCGGCAGCCCATCATCCTGGTCCATTTTCAGAAACGCCATTAGACTATCCACAAAGCCCGCACTCTTTTTACCGGAGGCCTGCTGATCTTCAACGCGAACCTGAGCAGCCCGTTCCTCTCTGAATTGAGCAACATCATTTCGAAATTCCTGTACTTGCAGGTTTCCGAGAATAGCAAAAATCGCCACCGCCATACCGATCAGCGAGCCGATGGGATTGAATGCTTGTGCAAAGTTAAGCCGCTGTGTCGCGGTTTTTTCATCACCCATCGAAAGAATGTATGGATTTGCCGTGGTTTCAAGGAAGGCAAGGCCGAATGTCAGAATATACAAGGCAATCAGAAACAAGTTAAAGTTTACCATGGAGGCCGCCGGATATGAAAGCAACGCACCCAAAGCGTACAAAGCCAGTCCAACAAGAATCCCTGATTTATAATTGAATCGCCTGATAAAAAGAGCCGCAGGCAGTGCCATTGTGGCATAGCCGCCGTAAAACGCCATTTGCACAAAGCTGCTCTGCATGTTGCTGATGACAAACACATCTTTGAAGGCCTTGACCAACGGATTAGTAATGTCATTCGCAAACCCCCACATGGCAAATAAGGAAGTAACCAGGATAAACGGCAGAAGCATTTCTTTGGAAACGACCTTAGGCATGTCTGAAACCGCTTTTTTATCTAAAAGACTTTCTGCCATGGAAAACCTTTCACTTAATTATTAAACAATTCTTCGTCAAATACTACGGCAACCTTACCGCATTTCCCGCTAGCCATTAAGGCGTATGCCTCGCTGGCCTGAGCAAGCGGGAATCGATTTGTAATCAGTTCTGCCGGGTGTATATTCCAACGAACCAGCCTTTCGGCTAATTCTTCCATTCGCCAGATGTTCGTGACCCAGGAACCGTAAATGGTCTTCTGGTCGTGAATTATATCCGGAGAAGGTTGAAATTCACAAATTCCGCCTTCGCCAAGAAAGACAATTTTACCCCATTTACGTGTTGCCTGGATGCAGGTAAGTCTGGCGTTACTGTCAGCGGAACAATCTACAGCTCGCTCCACACCCATACCGCCGGTAAGGTCCCTGACTTGCTGAACATTTTCCGGGCCGGCTTTGAGGACTTCATCAAACAACTCTGTGTCCTGTGCAATTTTTATACGTTCATCTATGATTTCGATTCCGATGATTTTGTCGGCTCCCATAACCCTGCACAGCATCGCAGTTGCCAGTCCGACCGGGCCCAGGCCGGTTATTAAAACCGCATCATTGCCGCAAATGCCGACCTTTTCCAGACCTTCATATACCGTTCCAAATCCACAGGCAACCTGCGCCCCATCGGAATAGGTTAGTTCATCCGGTAAAAGCACCAGGTCTTTTTCTTCCGCTAATAGATATTCCGCCATGCCGCCGTCTCGCTGCCAGCCGTAAGCTCTGCGATATTGACTAGTGCAGGAAATCATATAACCACGGCGGCAGTCATTACACAAACCGCATCCGGAGATGTGATAGACAATCACGCGATCGTCTTTTTTGAAACGCCGACAGTCCTGTCCGACTTCAACAATCTGTCCGCATGGTTCGTGTCCGGCAATTATGCCCGGCTGATAGCCCTCGGGCCCCTTACCTAAGTGCTCGTGATAAATGCAGCGAATATCCGAACCGCAAATAGTCGAAGACTTCATCTTAATCAAGACCTCACCATGGCCGGGTGAAGGAACATCGAAATCTTTCAGCTCAACAGTGCTGTTACCCGGAAGAATAGCGCCTTTCATTTTAGCCATGATATGATTTCCCAATAATCCCTTAAATATTTATTTACGCCGGTGTAATTTCTCCATTCACATCCCATAAATCCTGCCAGTCCTGATTATCTTTCCACAGGAATACCTGTCCTTTAATCAAACGACAATTTTTGTCAATCTTCGCGATGTCAGCCATTTCTTCCTCTGTCAGAGGTTCGCCAACTGCGGCTTTTAAATTGTCCAGATAATGGTTGACGGAAAATGGAATCGGAATCTGACCGCGCTGTATAGCCCATTTGATACAAACCGCCGCTGGTTGAAGACTATTCTTTTGAGAAATACGGACAATAACCGCATCTTCCAAATCAACCGTGTCATCCGCAGTCCGGTCACGCTCCGGCCGACCCGGAGATCCGATAGGACAGTATCCGATCGGCTGAATGTCATTAGCAAGACAAAACTGGAAAAGCTCCGGCTGCTGGAAGTGTGGGTGAAGTTCCATCTCGTTGCAGGCCGGTTTAATTTTCGCATCGCGAAGAAGAAGCTCCAGTTTGGGGATTGTCATATTGGAAGTGCCTATATTCCTGACCATTCCCATCTCAACCAACTGCTCCATTTGCCGCCAGGTCTTCATGTAATCTTCGTGAATATAAGGCTTAGCGTCCGGACTTCGAGATGTTATATCACATTTCGGGGGATGGTAATTCGGAAATGGCCAGTGAACAAGGTACAAATCCAGATATTCCATTTGAAGATTTGCCAGCGATTGCTTACAAGACTCAATAACCTTGTCGTGCATATCATTCCATACTTTGGAAGTTATCCAGAGTTGTTCGCGTTTAATTAGTCCGCTCTGAAGGACTTCGTTTAGTTTTTGGCCAATCTCTTTTTCATTTCCATAAACCGAAGCACAATCGATGTGACGATACCCGACGGAAATCGCTCCTTCTACGGCGTCGGCAACCTCCTCAGCCGATACAGAGTCGGAACCGAAAGTACCCAGACCTATCATGGGAATCTCAAACCCTGTGCGCAGAATGGTTTTGGGAATTAAGTCGGGGTCAACACCTCTATCTGAAATGGCAAACACACCCATAATTACATTTTCTCCTTAATTTGCTTTTTTTCGTACAATCATGGTGCTCGTAAATAATAAAAACAGACTTACAGTGCTGTTATTATATTTATAACCGGAAAACAATATACCCTATTTTGCGCAATTTTGCCGCCATTTTGCGCAGTTACCCTTGCCTTGTCCGTACTAACTCATTACGATATTCGATATCATTCGTGATTTCAAATTTGAGACAAGTATGAGCAGGGACCGAAAAATTATATTGATACTCGATAGTTCCAGAGCGGCAGACAGGGGAATAATACAGGGTATCATAGAGTATTCACACCTGCGTGGTCATTGGTCTTTTTACCGCTATAGTCCTATTTTCAGAACTCCCCCCTTTGTCAGGAGGCGCACCGGCAGCATTTTGGAGCGGCTGAAAAATCTGGATGCGGATGGTGTCATCGGCTACTTGCCGCCGGAACCAGGATTGCTCAAAACAATTGTCTCGACTGGATTTCCGACAGTTACAATTCCGATATTGGAGCCGATTCAGGGTGTCGTCAATGCCTTACAGGATAAAATGGTTGGAACCGTCGCCGCCGAGCACTTGCTGAACCGCGGTTTTAAACATTTCGCTTTTTGCGGCTTAAAGGATTACTGGTCGAGAATTCGCCGGCAGGGTTTTGTAGAAAAAATCAGACAGGCCGGGTACGAGGTTTGGGTTTATCCATTATCCAGGGAATATAAGAAAAGAGAAAATGAAATACCACGTCTGGCAAAATGGCTGGAAAAACTGCATAAGCCCATTGCTATTATGGCCTCGAATGATGAACGCAGTGCTGACATTGTGGAAGCATGTCATCTAAAGTCATTGCTGATACCCGATAAAGTTGCGATACTGGGTGTGGACAATGATGAAATGATTTGCCAGTTATCCAGTCCTAAATTATCCAGTGTTATGCTGAATTTCAAACAGGTGGGATATGATTCTGCCGAAGCCTTGGACCTCCTGATAGACGGAGAGAAAAAACCGCAAAACGATATCTGTTTTCGTCCTGTTGGCATTGCCGCCCGGCAGTCCACAGATATTATCGCCGTTGATGATAACGAAATCGCTTCTGCAGTACGTTTTATCCGCAATAACGCCCGCCGTAACATCCACGTTAGTGATGTACTCGCCCAGTCCACCCTTTCGATTCGGTCGCTGCAGCAGCGGTTTCGTAAAACACTAAATCGCAGCATTCATCAGGAAATTCGACGAAACCGTGTCCAGCAATTCGCAAAAACGTTATTGAAAACAAACCATACCATTCATAAAATCGCCTACGATATGGGATTTGATGACATCAATCACATCTCACGTATATTTCGAAAGGAAATGATGATGACACCCATCGAATACCGTAAACGCTTTGGAGCATCATAGCTTGGTTTTTATGATATTAAAAGGAAGGCTATTAAGACTGACGCAAAACTGACGCATTCCGGTGACATTACCAAGTTCAGCGAAGAGGTGCAGAAACTTAAATGCTTGTAAAGAAAGAGCTTAAAGGAATGGGCCCGCAAAGATTCGAACCTTGGACCAATGGATTATGAGTCCTGTCATCCGTTTTTAATCCACTGCTGCGTAAGGATTTATAAACGGCTTTTTGCATCAAAATGAGGATTGCAAGTGGTTAACCCCATCTACGGGTTACACCCGCACTACTGCGGTGGAAGTAAATTTCCACACCCTTACGGATGTGGCATTTTTTGGGACGAGCTAAAGCTCGCCCGACTTTGTCGGGTACTTCCATCTACGCCCTCACGGACGTAGTATTACGAAGGAAGAATAAATATGTTTTGTAATTACTGTTGCTCCTTTTTGCGGCTGAGAAGTTTCACGACATTTTGCCATTTGAAATTATAAACATCACATTATTCAAATCCTGGTCGAGTAGACGTAATATGGCACTTTCATTTAGGCATACTTTGTATTCCCTGTTTCTCCTCTCTTTCGATTGAGGAGTGTCACAATATTCAGCCATATGAAAGAGCTTCAACGCCCCTCACAGAACCGGACTTGAAGATTTCCCTCATCCGGCTCTTCAGCATGCTTCACAGCAACGCCAATGGTCAATAAAATTTATGCACAATGTGCGGCAACGGCAAAGGATAATTTCTCAAGTAATTGAGATAACGCTCCCAATTCCATCGGTTACGCTGACTGCGTCGATTGAGCCACTTATGTACCATTCGCATCACTTGATAATAGAACACTTTCAACATTTTGCTATTACCACTAACACCATAGTATTGATAGTGACCACGCAATTTTGACGCCAGCATTAGCCACCATACCTTGGTCTTGCACCAATTCCGAGCCGACCTGAGCCATTCATTCATGGCTCGACATGCCTTGCGAAATCGTTTAGCACTTGTACGGCGACTCAACATATACCAGCCACCCTCAAGGCTGCAATGCCAGTAATGGGTAAATCCCAGAAATTCAAACGTATTAGGCTTACGCCCCTGTCGTTTGGCATTTTCTGGTTCTTTACGGCTAAAACTGATTGTCCGCGTCTTTTTCGGATGGAGGGTCAATGAGAATTTCTCAAAACGGTCTCTTAAGGCCTGCTCAATCGTACAGGCATCTGATTGCTTTTGCACCATGATAAGAAAATCATCCGCATAACGAACCAGATAAACCGTAAGATGAACCCAAACGAATTCGCCATCCTTGCGAATATATCGTTTCTCCATAGAGTACGTATCAATTTCTCCGGCCAACAACTGTTTTACGTGCTCAATGTCAGTATCAAGGTCATCGGGGTGCGTGATCTCCTGAAACGTAAGGTCCAGCATTTCATCACGAGTGTATCTTGCAATATCACAAAATTTCTGGTTGATCCGAATAAAGCGGCCATCTGGTGAGACATGAGCAATGCCAACCGCTGCCTGCTCGAAGGTGGCCCGGAATCGTGATTCGCTTTCAGCCAACTCACTCGTTCGTGCGTTGACCCTCCGATGAAGCTGCCAGTTCCAAAAGATGAAAAGCAATACTATCGCGACGACAACGCCAGCAATGACAAGAACCCACTTCAGAATATCATCGGGTGTAATTCCGTTGACCGCAGACCATTTGCTTACGATGGTTTCAATCTCTTCTTCCGAAAAGCTCGAAAGCCCTTTATCCAGAATGGAGACCAGCTCCGGCCAATAAGACCGAATGCCCATTACAGCATCGATCCGATAGTCATAGAATACGTACTGAGCCGTCAGGTTGAAAAGCTGGTACTTGGCAATGAGATATGCATTAAGGGAAGCGCCTAAAAAATAGTCCGCCTGTCCTTTATCTACAAGGCGAAAAGCTTCTTCAGCGTTTTGTACCTTCAAGACCGTCGACTTCTGTCCGTACTGCTCGATAATTTGCCGGGAAAAGAAAACTTTATCAATAACAGCAACTCTCTTTCCGGTTAGATCCGAGAGAGAGTTGAAGCCTACGTCCTTGCGCGCGAACACAGTAGGATAGCCTGTAAAATAACTTCCAGTTTTTAACAACCCCAACTCATCCGCATAGTTGGGGTGAAGACTCAAAATGCCATCCACCTCTTTCTTCTGCGCCTGTTCGATCAGTTCCGAGATCGGATATATCCGAAGCTGAATGCTAGTTCCAAGCCGGCTGTTTAATTCAGCCAGAATATCGACCTGAATGCCCCTAAGGCTGCCATCTGTATCGACTATGACTTCAGGCTCAAAAGCATCGGTATAACCAAGAACAATATCCGGATGCGCCTCAAGCCACGCCCGTTCTGCTTCGGTCAAAGAGACTTCCTGCGCAAATAAAGATGTCGACGTAATACAATTTAGCAGCACTATGAAGGATAGCAAATTGGAGATGACAGTCTGCCCCTGTTTTTTAGCTCATCTGTTATAAGAGCATTTCACATTCATTCTCCCTGTCTTGAACAAGACAGTGCACAATTGAATCTCTACCAAGGTAAAAGTGCCTAAAATCGCAAAAATCATTTAATCCAAGCTGATTTACGACCTCTAATGATTATAATCCATAAGCCAGTAATCCGCAATATTCCCCAATTCGCCGATGTTAAGTCAAAACCCCCAAATCAACACACGATTTCTAATATGATTGTTAAACAATCATATATGACAATATGTAACAAAGCCCCTTACCCGTTTATCCGGCAAGCGCATTAAAAAAGCAGCACCTGTAAAAGATGCTGCTTATCTACAAAATAGCGGGGGGAGGATTCGAACCTCCGACCTCCGGGTTATGGGCCCGACGAGCTACCAGACTGCTCTACCCCGCGGTCAATTATCTGAATTCTAAAATACCAAATAATGCCACTGTACTCAACAAAACATTCACTGATTTATTTCATATTTTCGCGGATTCTCTTGGCCATCTCTTCAATCTTGCCAGGAGGGTAGGAATGCTGCGGCCACTTAGCCAGGACACCATCACCTGATTTTCGCGGTATAATATGAAAATGAACATAATCGATTAACTGTCCCGCCGCCCTGCCGTTATTGCACAACACGTTATATCCTTCTGCTCCCATCGCCGAAACAACTGCTTTAGCAAGCCTTCCCAGCCGCGAACATAACTGCCCTAAAAGTTCAGCGGGACAATCATCGAGCCGTTCGTATTTCTTTTTCGGAATAACCAGCGTATGCCCATCACTTATCGGGTTAATATCAAGAAATGCCAGGACCACATCATCTTCATAAATCTTTTGCGACGGTATCTTACCAGCCACAATCTTTGAAAAAATGCAGTCTTGCTCACTCATAAAAACTTATTGCTCTTTATTTTCTTCCTGCTGAGCCGACTCTTCAGCTCCTGCCGGCTGTCCCTCTGTGTTTTCTTCTTCAACGGCTGTAGCTGCTGCTTTTTCTTTCTTCACCACTTTTGCCGCATCGCTTTTAATCGTCTCGACACTCTTTGCAAAAGCCGACGCTCTTCGCGCACGCTTATTTGATTTTTTCTTAGTCTTTTCTTCCTCGCCTTTTTCTTCGCCGACCAACTGCAGCAATACAACCTGCCCGTTGTCACCAAGTCTGTTCATTGCCAGTTTAACAATTCGCGTGTACCCGCCGGGCCTTTCCAGATATCTCGGTGCAATCTCGCTGAACAGCTTACCTACAACCGTCCCCTTCCTGACCGGCTCGCCTTCTTCATCCGTTATAATATCCCTGTTGCCGAGCAGTGAAATGGCTCTGCGTCTCGCGGACAGGTCGCCTTTCTTGGCCAGGGTTATAAGCCTTTCTGCAAATTTTCTGGCTTCCTTGGCTTTTTCCAGAGTCGTTGAAACGCGTTCATGTTCAAACAGCGATGCAACCAGGTTCCGCTGCATAGCCAACCTGTGCTCACTGTCCCTGCCTAATTTACGCCCTGCTACTCTATGACGCATACGACTTATTTCCCGTAATACAACTATATTTCAAAGCATCTACCCAAACACCGGGCTTACTCACCACCGACACCGGTCATTCCCAGCGACAAGCCCATATCCGCCAATTTGCGTTTCACCTCTCTCAGGCTCGTTTTGCCAAAGCTGCGAATCTTGAGCAAATCCGCCTCGGCCATTTTCACCAGCTGCCCAACCGTCTCCATCTTCACCGATTCCAGACAATTGTTGGCGCGAACTGAAAGCTCAAGTTCACTGATTGGAGTATTCAGCTTAACCGCCAGCTCTTCGTCAACCTCTTCCTGCTCGGCCGCTTCTTCAATCACCTCATCCGCTACCTTCTCTTCGCCAATCTCGCTGTACTGGACGAACGGATTGATGCACTTCCGTAATATCTTACCGGCTTCGACCACAGCCATCTCCGGGCTGACCGTCCCGTTAGTCCAGATTTCAAGAATCAGCTTGTCGTAGTTAGTTCGCTGTCCAACGCGCGTATCCTCGGTGCTGTACCGCACCCTGGTCACCGGTGAATAAGAAGCATCCAGAATTATCCTGCCGATTTCCTGGTCGAATCTGTCGGCCGCGGCGATACGCTCCGAAGCCGGAACATACCCTCGACCATTCTCAACCACCATCTCTATCTGGAACTCGATATCTTCGGTCAGGGTTGCAACAACTTTCTCCTTATCGACCACCTCAATCGACGGGTCGGCTATAATGTCACCGCTCGTCACCACACCTGCCTTATTAGCCGACACCTTCATGGTCTTCGGGTCTTCGCCGGTCAAACGCACGACAAGACTTTTGACGTTAAGAACTATATCCGTCACATCCTCCATAACACCCTTTATCGAGGTAAACTCATGGTCAACACCGGCTATTTTGATAGATGTTACGGCACTGCCTTCCAGCGAAGAAAGCAGCACACGTCGCAGGCTGTTGCCTATCGTTGTGCCGAAGCCCCGCTCGAAGGGTTCGATATAGAACTTGCCATATTTGCTGGTCGATACCAACGAATCTCGCTCTAAGCGAGTCGGTAATTCCAAACCACGCCACCTAATTCGCATATAGGCCTCCCGTGACTAATCTTTTCCTGGCCGTTCAAAAATTCAACAAGACAGCCACAATAGCTTCTTAAAACAACTACCTTGAGCAGACTTCAACAACAAGCTGCTCCTCAACGGGTATTTGTACGTCATCGCGACTCGGAAGAGCCACGACCGTCGCCTCGGGCTTGTCCTGGTCAAGCTGAAGCCATCCCTGTGCAGCAAAATTCGGATTCGTCTCCAATTGCTGTTTAATTCTCTTGGCGCTGCGACCCGACGGCTTAACAGTAATTTTATCTCCGACGTTTATCGTATAATCGCTTATGTCAACCTTACGCCCATTGACGCGCACATGACCGTGTGATATTAGCTGCCTCGCAGCCTTCCGCGAGGGCGCAAAATTCAGCTTATAAACAACGTTATCCAGACGCCTTTCCAGAAGCTGAAGCAGTGCCTCCCCCGTATGACCTTTCACTCGCTCCGCCTCGTGGAAATAACGCATAAACTGCCTGTCCAGCAGCCCGTAGTACCTCTTTATTTTTTGTTTCTCACGCAGCCGAACCGCGTACTCACTTTGCCTGCCACGACGCCAGCCGTGCATACCGGGCGCCAGGTTGCGGGTCTTCTTCTCAATCGGACACTTCGCCGTCTCGCATCGAAAACCCTTGAGCATCAGCTTCACACCCTCGCGGCGGCAATGCTTACAGGATGAACCAAGATAACGTCCCATCAGTCTTTCGTATCTCCAATAACGTTTTTATACCCGTCTTCGTTTTCGCGGCCGACAGCCGTTATGCGGCAGCGGCGTCACATCTTCAATAGACGATATTCGCAGACCTGCTCCCTGCAACGCCGAAATCGCCGACTCACGACCGGAGCCTGGCCCCTTTACTCTGATTTCAACCTCGCGAACACCGTTTCGCATCGCCGCAGTGGCGCATCGCTGGGCCGCCTGCTGGGCCGCAAACGGCGTACTCTTGCGAGAGCCCTTGAATCCCACACAGCCGGCGCTCGATGTACAGATAGTCTCCCCTTCGGGGTCCGTGATTGTAATCAGCGTATTGTTGAACGTCGCCTTTATATGGACTATTGCCCTGACGATATTCTTTTTTGTTTTGCGTTTAGTGCTCTTCGCCATTCCTGTTGAAATCCTCTAATACTTAATTTCTTCAAAACCTTTCTTAGCGCCGGCCCTTAACGCATTTCCTTAACGCCCTTCTTGCCCGCAACAGTCTTTCTCGGCCCCTTGCGCGTCCGCGCATTGCTCTGCGTCTGCTGTCCACGGACCGGCAGACCCTTGCGATGACGAATGCCGCGGTAACAGCCTATGTCCCGCAGACGTGAGATATTCTGGCTTATCTGCCGCTTAAGCTGACCGCCTATGACATAACTGCGGTCTATCACCTGCGTTATCCGGCTCAGCTCATCCTCCGTCAGCTTGTTCGCCTTGACCGTCTTCTCGACGCGGGCTTCTTCAAGAATCTTCTCCGACGTATGCTTACCAATACCGTGGACATACGTCAGCGAAATCCATATCGATTTATCATTCGGAATATCAACACCGACTATACGAGGCATATCTGCTCCTTTTCAAATCAGCCCTGCCGCTGCTTATGCCTTGGATTAGTGCAAATCACGCGGACAATCCGCTTACGCCGGACTATCCTGCAATTCTCGCATATTCGTTTAACTGAACTTCTGACTTTCATTACCTTGTCCCAATCAATGCCTCAAAACAATCCTGCCGCGATTCAGGTCATACGGACTCATCTCTACCGTCACCTTGTCGCCGGGCAATATCCTGATAAAGTGCATCCTCATCTTGCCCGAAACGTGGGCAAGAACCTTGTGCCCGCTTTCAAGTTCCACGTTGAACATCGCATTCGGCAACGCCTCAAGTACCGTCGCCTGAACCTTTATAGCGTCACTCTTAGGCATAACTTCTTTTCAGGCCGTCATTACCTCACAACCATTTTCTGTTATCGCTATCGTATGCTCAAAATGAGCCGAATATTTGCCGTCTTTCGTCACCACCGTCCAGCCGTTCTTCAACGTCTGGACATCTTTGCCGCCGGCGTTAATCATCGGTTCGACCGCAAGTACCATCCCTTCGGCCAGCAGGATATCATCCCTAATCAGTTCTTTACTGACAAAGTTAGGTACCTTCGGTTCTTCGTGCATCTCACGACCGATACCGTGACCCACGAAGTCGCGCACCACCGAAAACCCGGCGCCTTCGGCATACTTCTGCATCCTTGCCGCAATGCTGCTCCACCTGACACCAGGCCGCATATGTTCTACGGCTATCTCAAGAACATGCCTGGTCGCATCGACCAGCCGCCGATTTTGCGACGATATATCGCCTATACCGACCGTAATCGCCGCGTCACCACAGTACCCGTTAAGCCGAACTCCGAAGTCGATACTAAGAATGTCCGAATCCTTCAGTACAACACCGACCGATGGAATACCATGCACAACTTCATCATTCACCGACGCACAAATAGCTCCGGAAAAAGGCTCGCGTGCACCGGGATTACGTACGCCCACAAACAAAGCCTCGGCTTTTGCATCAGCCGTTATCTTCCGGGCAACTACATCCAGCGCCGCCGTGCTCACGCCAGGCCTGGCAATCTCCTGCAGTTTTGAAAGAACTTTAGCTACTACAACGCCTGCCTTGTGAATCAATTCAATTTCTCTTTGACTTCGAAGCGTTATTGCCATCGATCCACAATCACCATTTACTTGCCGGCAAGGGCGTCCAGCATCTCAAATAACTTTGCACCCACTTCATCGACGCCGTTTCCGGCATCGAGTTCAAGAACGCAGCCATTTCGTTTATAATATGCGACAACCGGCTCGGTCTGTTCATAATAAGTCTCGAGCCGTTTCTTAACCACCTCGGGTTTATCATCAGGCCGCTGAATCAGCTCGGCCCCGTCATTATCACACTTGCCTTCAACTTTAGGCTTCAGGTTCTTAACATGATACACGGCACCGCACTTCGGGCAGCTTCTTCTGCCCGTCATACGCTCCATGATGATTTGCTCATCTACCTCAAGGCTAACGACAGCATCAATTCCCTTGCCGTCCGACGCCAGGGACTCATCCAGCTCCTGTGCCTGGTTCACCGTTCGCGGAAAACCATCGAGCACATAACCTTCCTTCGGGGCCTTTGCAATCGCACCTGCCATCATTTTCACAATCAGCTCGTCCGGCACCAGCCCGCCCGAATCCATATAGCTCTGCGCTTTTGCGCCAAGCTCGGTCCTTTCGGCCCTTTCCCTGCGCAGGATATCTCCGCTGGAAAGGTGCTGCACGCCGTATTTTTCAACTATACGCTTACACTGCGTGCCTTTACCTGCTCCCGGCGCTCCCAAAAGTACTACTCTCATCCGTAAGCCCCCTTGATTCGACCGCTCGAGCTGAATCCCTCGTAACTTCGCATCAGAAGGTTAGCTTCTATCTTCTGCACCAGGTCCAGCGAAACGCTGACCACAATCAACAATCCCGTACCACCGAGGAAGCTGGCTACCAGCCAGTCAATTTTCAAAAGAACCATAATCAGAGTCGGAACAATCGCAATGATAGCCAAAAACGTAGCGCCGAAATATGTTATGCGCGTCATCACCGTCTCCAGATACTCAGCGGTCCTCCGCCCCGGCCGCAGGCCCGGAATGAAGCTGCCCGCATCACGCAGGTTCTTGGCCATTTCCTTAGGCTGAAACTGGACCGTCGTCCAGAAATATGCAAACAGGAAAATTAAAACCATATACATCACGTTATATGTATATGCCCCTCCCGGCTTGACGGCATCTTCCACGGTTGCAAAAAATCCTGATTCTCTCAGTGCCGGTATCCTGCCAAGCTGCTGAACAAGTAATGCCGGAAACATCATAAAAGCCGATGCAAAAATAATCGGCATAACGCCGCCATGGTTCACTCGCAAAGGCAGATAGTGTCTCTGACCGCCGTATACCCTTCTGCCTCGCATCTGCTTGGCCTGCTGAATCGGAATCCGCCGCTGTCCCTGCGTAATAAGTATCGCACCGGCAACAACAGAGATAAACGCCAGTACCAAAAACAGAAGCTGGGCAGGTCCAATCGAACCCGGCGAACCGGAAACCGTAAATTCCACCTTCTCCAGCAACTGCCGAACCGCCCACGGCATCCTCGAAATGATACCCGCCATGATAATCAGGCTGATACCGTTGCCGATTCCGTATTCGTCTATCTGTTCACCAAGCCACATCAAAAATATCGTCCCTGCGGTCATGCCAAGCGTACCGAATATAAGCGCCCGCGTACCCATACCCGCATAGACGTACTTAGTTGCACCGAACATACGCATAAACATCACCGATTGCACAATACATATCAGCACAGTCAGGTACCGTGTATATTCCTGAATCTTCTTATGTCCCGTCTGCCCTTCCTGTCGTAGCTTTCGCAACGCCGGCACAACTTCACCCAGCAGCATCAGGATAATCGACGCCGTGATATACGGCATTATTCCCAAACCGAACAAACTGCTTTTACTGAGACTGCCGCCTGTAAACATCTGCATCATATCAGCGGCCCGGTTCAGCGGTGAATCCGTATCCCGGCTGCCGAGGTCCGCGCGAATCGCAGCCTGGTCAAAACACGGGTTCGGTATGTGAAACCCTATCCGGTAAATCAGCAGCAACGCAATAGTAAACAATATCTTGTTGCGCAAATCCGGAATCTTGAATATATTTATTACAGTCCTGAGCATTTATATTTCCCGGTCAGCTTTTTTTTATCCCGCCAAAACCTTCACCGCCCCGCCAAGTGAAACTATTTTCTGCTCGGCGCTTTTACTGAACTTATGGGCGTTAACTTCGAGTTTCTTTGTCAGCTCACCGTCGCCGAGAATCTTCACCTTGTGTCGTAAGCCGTCAATCAGACCGGCCTGTGAAAGCTGCTCCAAACCCACCACCGCGCCTTCATCGAACCTCTCGAGCTGTGAAACATTGACTATCTCATATCGCCGTTCGAATTTCGCATTACTGAATCCGCGCTTCGGAATACGGCGGAACAGCGGCATCTGGCCGCCTTCCTTCAGTGACAACCTCGGCGCGCCGGGCCTGCTGAGCTGGCCTTTATGGCCCTTGCCGCTCGTCTTGCCGTGCCCGCTGCCGACCCCTCTGCCGACACGCTTGCGGCCCTTTTTCCTGCCGACCATCGAAGTTATCTCATGATTCAACATTTATGCCATCACCACCTTTTTATAGGTTCAACTTCAACACCGCGAAGTGATTCAATCATATTTTTATCACGCAGGCTCAGAAGGCACTTCAGAGTAGCCTTGACCACGTTCTTCGCCGAGGTACTGCCGTAAACTTTCGTAAGAACGTCCTGCACCCCGGCGTATTCCAGGACCGCCCGTGCGCTCGAACCGGCGATTACACCCGTACCAGGATTAGCCGGAACCAGCGTTATCTTCGTCGCACGGTACTTACCTGTAATCTGGTGCGGAATCGTCCTGCCGACCAGCGGAACCTTATGCAGCGACTTCTTCGCATCTTTCACAGCCTTTTCCACCGACAGCGGAACTTCGTTCGCCTTGCCGTATCCTATCCCGACCGTACCATTCCTGTCGCCAACTACGACCAGCGCCGCGAAACTGAATCTGCGCCCGCCTTTGACAACCTTCGAACAGCGAAAGATTTTCACCACCGTATCTTCCAGCGGCTGTTCTTCCTGAGCTGCTATAGTTACCGGTTCAAGAGCCAATTTTCGTCTCCAATCTATCCGTCAACCTAAAAAACCAGACCAGCCTTGCGTGCCGCCTCAGCCAGTGCCATGGTCCTGCCGTGATATTTATACGGTCCCCTGTCGAGGCACACACACTTAATACCGACATTCAGCGCCGCCTTGGCCACCGCCTCACCGACAATCGCCGCCGCCGCCTTGTTGCCGCCCTTTTGTATCTGCCCGCGAAGACTTTTACTATTCGTACTCACTGACGCCAGCGTCGCCCCCGCCACATCGTCAATCACCTGCACGTAAATGTGCCGGTGCGAACGAAACACGCTCAGACGAGGCCGCTCCGCCGTTCCCTGCACTTTCTTGCGCACATGATATTTTCGCCTCTGCGCCGTCTTCTTTTTTATTCCGGTTTTCATAACTGCTCAATCCACCTTACGCCGCACCCGACGCAAATGCCTTGCCGACCTTCCGCTTAATGTACTGACCGGCGTAACGAATACCTTTGCCCTTGTAAGGCTCCGGAGGCCTGATATTGTATATCTCCGCCGCGAACTGGCCCAGCAGACACTTATCAATACTCGAAAGCGTAAACGCCGCAGGCACATCATTACCCCTGGCGGCCTTGACTTCAATATTCACCTTAACACCCTGCGGAATCTTGCGCTCTATGGGATTACAGAAACCGACCTGAAACACGAGTTTGCCGCCCTGCTCATTCACACTGAAGCCCGTACCGTAAATCTCCATCTTCTTTTCAAAACCTTTGCTCACTCCCAGCACCATATTTGCAATCAGCGCTCGTGTCGTCCCGTGCATCTGCCTGGCCTGCCGGTGGTCCGTTTTTTCGTTAATGACATTAACTTCTTTCGCCGACTCATCGACATCAACCCTGATTTGAGGGGGCACTTCAAGCTCACTCGTACCCAGCTTGCCCGTCACCTTCACATGACCGGTTTTAGCTTCGACCTTGACCCCGTCCGGTATCGAAACAGGTTTTTTACCAATACGACTCATCTTAGCTCACCGTACAAAGAATTTCACCGCCGACCGTCTCCTGCCGGCATTTCCTGTCACTCATAACGCCCTTACTCGTCGAGACCACTGCGATACCCATACCGTTAAGCACGTGCGGCAGCTCACTCGCCGCCGAATAAACCCTTCTGCCCGGTTTACTCACCCTGTCAATCCGGCGGATGATTGCCGTACCGTTTACATCATATTTCAACTGCACCTTCAGGATACCGCTCTTTGCGTCGTCAATCCTGTCATAGCCCTCAATAAATCCTTCATCCTTCAGGACCGCCGCGACGCCCTCGCATATCTTCGAAGCTCGTACATTCACCTGGTCTTTGCCTATCCTCGCCGCATTGCGGATTCGAGTCAGCATATCTGCTATCGGGTCACTCAGACTCATTTATCACTCCAGCTCAAACTCGCCGTCATAAATTACCAGCTTGCCTTTCTTACACCCGGAATCTTGCCTTCATTCGCCAGAGTCCTGAAGCAAATCCGGCACAGTTTAAACTTGCGATAGACCGCCTTGCTTCTGCCGCACAGCTCGCATCGAGTATATCCTCTGACGCGAAATTTCGGTTTCATCTTTACCTTGTTTTCCAGTGCTTTTGTTGACATCCACTGCACTCCAGACTCTTGGCCGTTTTCTACTGCCTGAACGGCATACCGAAACAGCTCAACAGCTTCTTGGCTTCCTCATTGGTCTTTGCCGTAGTTACAAACGTTATATTCATACCCTGCGTAAACTCTATCTTCGCAGGGTCGACTTCCGGAAATACACTCTGCTCGTTAACGCCCATCGAATAATTGCCCCGACCGTCAAAACCCTTCGGATTAAGCCCGCGAAAGTCTCTCACGCGGGGTATCGCAAGGCTTACCAGCCGGTCCATAAATTCGTACATCCTGACACCGCGAAGCGTCACCTTAAGACCCGTTTCGTTTCCTGCACGCACCTTAAAGTTCGACACGCTCTTTTTCGCCTTGCATACCACCGGCATCTGCCCGGCTATCATCGTTAAATCCTTCTTCGCCGCCTCCATGAACTTCTTATCCTGAAGCGCCTTTCCCACGCCCATGGACACGACGATTTTAGATACCTTCGGAACCGCCATAGGATTCGTATAACCGAACTCCTGCTTAAGCTCGTCAATAATCTTCGACTTGTACAAATCTCTCAAACGCGCCATATATCAGCTTTCAACCCGTTCTAAGCCTTGGCTTTCTTAACCACACTTATTTCTGTACCGTCCACCGCCATCCGCTTCTTGGTCCCGTCCGATTCCACCTGGTAGCGGACCCGCACACCCTTATTGCTCTTCGAGCTGACCACCAGAACATTACTAATATCAATCGGCTGCTCGACCGTTATCCTGCCGCCCTGCGGGTTACGCCGCGAAGGCCGTACATGCTTATGTGCCAGGTTATGTCCCTGCACCACCACTTTTTTCTTGTCACGTATCACACGCAGAACTCGGCCCGTCGCGCCCTTGTGGTCGCCGGTAATAATCTCAACCGTATCACCTTTTTTCACATGCAAAGCCATCTATCCTCTGCCTTCAGTCTTGCGTCATCAGTCTTGCGTCTTCTGTCCTCTGTTTTTATACAACCTCACTGGCCAGCGAAATAATCTTCATATAGTTCTTCTCACGCAGCTCACGGGCAACCGCTCCGAAAATACGCGTCCCTATCGGGTTGCCGTCGTTATCTATCATCACCGCCGCGTTACTGTCGAAACGGACATAGCTGCCGTCAGGCCTTTTAACAGGGCTCTTTGTCCTGACAATCACGCACTTATGTACCTTCTTGTCGTCCAGCTGACAGGTCGGCAGCGACTTCTTTATCGCCACGCAGACCACATCACCTATGCCCGCAGTCGGTCTTCGCATCTTGCCCTGTCGCGTACCGGTTCTGCCGAGCACCTTTATACACAACGCAGATTTCACTCCGCTGTTGTCGGCTATATCCAACATTGTTTCCTGCTGTATCACCGCGATGTCACCTTCAAACTATCCGCGAAAAATACTCACTTTTCCTCTGCCTTCGCCAGGACCTTGATAAGCCTGTGGCTCTTGCTCTTACTGATGGGCCTGCACTGTGTAATCTCAACCAAATCGCCCACACCGCATTGATTACGCTCATCATGCACACCCAGTTTCGTCCTTCGCCTGACATACTTGCCGTACTTCGGATGCCTGATTTTGTAATCTATCGCCACCTTGACGCTCTTATCGCCGCTTCGGCTAATCACTAATCCAGTCAGAGTTTTTATCTTGCGTTCTTGCACCTTATTTTCCTCGGCCATATTTGCGGGCCGGCAACTATTGCCTTTCACGCATAACTGTTTTGACCCGCGCTATCTCACGACGCGCGTTTATCACCGCCTTGCAGTTCTCTAATTTCTCCGTCACCGCCTGGCAGTGCATCTCGAACAGATGCTTCTGCAAATCTTCCAGTTTGCTTCGCAGCTCATCTGTACCCATTTCTCTATAATTGTGAGCCTTCATTCTCTCTAAGTTCCTGAACTACAACGAATGTCTGCGCCTTACAAATCTGCACCTGATAGGCATCTTGTGGGCCACTCTGGCAAGCGCCTGCTTGGCAATGCTCTCATCCACGCCGCCTATCTCGAACATCATCGTCCCGGGCTTGACCCGGGCCGCCCAGTAGTCCGGCTCACCCTTGCCCTTACCCATTCGCGTCTCGAGCGGCTTGGAGCTTATGGGTTTGTGTGGGAATATGCGAATATACACCTTTCCCTCACGATGAAGGAAGTGCGTCGCCGCTACTCGACCCGCCTCAATCTGGCGACCGCTTATCCAGCTTATCTCCAGCGCCTGCAGGCCGTACTCGCCGAACGCCACGTAATTCGTCCGAGTCGCCTTGCCTTTCATCCTGTCGCGCTGACTCTTGCGGTACTTAACTCTTTTTGGCATCAATGCCATAACTAAAAACCCTCAAGCCAAATTCAACTCTCAGCCTTTTCGCTATCCTGTTCTTCCGGTGCACTCGGCGCCGCCTTACTCACCGGATTGGGCTTCTTTGTCGCCGAATCTCTTGGCGACCCGCTGCGCTTCCGGCCGCCGCTGCGGCCCCTGCCATCGCTGCGTCCAGGCCCCCCGCCGCCGCGAGATGGCCTGTGCCTGCGGGCACCGCCGACCGCCTCAATCTGTTCACCGTACTTGCCTTTATAAACCCATACCTTTATACCGATAGCCCCGTACGTCGTATGTGCAGTCGAAATCGCGTAATCAACATCTGCATCCAGAGTATGCAACGGAATACTGCCTATCTTCTGGGTCTCCTGCCTGGCCATCTCCGAACCGGCCAATCGGCCGCTGCACATGATTTTCACTCCCTTTGCCCCGGCGTTCATCGCTGCTTCGCAGTGCTGTTTCATAGTCCTGCGAAAAGACGCCCGTTTGCCTAATTGTTCCGCTATCGACTCACCAATTAATGATGCGTTCAGCTCAGGCTCTTTGATTTCTATTACATTGACATTGACCTTGCGACCCGTCAGGGCCTCCAGCTCCTCACGAAGCTTGTCAACTTCACCACCTCGCGGACCTATCACAACACCGGGCCGGGCGCTGTGAAGAGTCACCTTCACTTCGTTGCTCGTGCGGATAATCTCGACCTTCGCCACGGCACCCTTCGGCATCGAACGGTTATGCTTGTTGTCTACATACCTGCGTATCTTCTGGTCCTCGATGAGAAACTCGCCGTAACTTGCCTTCGGGGCATACCACGTGCTTTGCCAGCCAATCCTGATGCCCGTCCTGAAACCTATTGGTGATACTTTTTGACCCATACTTTTCGGCCTTCTGTATTCTGTGTTCTGTTTTATTGTGCCTGCGTCACCGTGACATAAATATGACAGCCCTTCTTCGCAATCGGATGGGCACGCCCTCGGTCTTTCGGAATCCATCGCTTGGTCCCGACCCGAATTCCGGCATCATCAACCCGCGATTCACTTACATAAAGATTGTCAACGTCCGCCTGCCGCTCGTCTGCATCCGCCACCGCACATTTGAGCACCTTGTCAACCATCGATGCCGCACGCTTGCGAGTGAACTTCAGGATATCCATTGCATCCTGAACCGGCCGACCGACTATCAGTGCAGAGACCAAACGGGCTTTTCGCGGTGATATCGGTGCATACTTGTACGACGACTGCCAGTCCGTAATCTCGTTCTCTTCGACCGACAACGCCGAAGCAAGCCGCTGCACGTCGCCACGCCGTGGTATAGGCTTTAATAATCCCTTCTGCCAGTTCCTGATTGCGGAAATCGCCTGTTTCTGGTTCAAACCGCCGCGTGCAACCTGACCGGCCAGCTGCCCAATGTCTGCCTTGCGATTGTTACAGATTTCTTTGAATTTTTTCGTACTAAGCATTGCCGAATATCTTTATACAAATTCAACCATCAACTATGTTACAACCTTCTTACTCGAATGACCTCTGAACGTCCTGGTCGGTGAAAACTCGCCCAGCTTATGCCCTACCATATCCTCGGTAACGAACACCTTATGAAACATCTTGCCGTTATGAACCATGAACGTATAACCCACGAACTCGGGCACTACAGTACACCTTCGTGCCCACGTCTTGATAGGCTCATGAGAACCTTCCGACTGACGCTTGACAACCTTGCCGAACAGCTTCTCATCAACAAACGGCCCTTTTTTCAGCGATCTGCTCATTAATTCCGCCTATCTATTCGAATCACAAACCAACTCTTCAATTACCATAAATTATTACTAAATATTCATTATTCGATATTCAATCAATCATCCGTCGTCCGTCTTCTGTTATCCTGTTCCCCTGATATCCATCTCCTGATTTCCTGATTCCCTGATATCCTTTTTTTCGTAATTCTACATTCTACATTCGTTATTCGATATTCAATCAAAGTACCAGCTGCCCCTGTCTCTTGTTCTTTCTTCTGCGAATGATACGCTTATTGCTCGTCTTCCTCGGACAGCGTGTCTTACCGCCCTTGGCCAGCACTCCGGTCGGAGAGCACGGATGCCGTCCGCCGTTGCTCCTGCCTTCGCCGCCGCCCATCGGATGCGCTACCGGGTTTTGCGCCTTGCCGCGAACGTGAGGACGTATGCCCATATGACGCTTGCGACCAGCCTTGCCGATATCGATATTTTGAAAATCAGGATTGCTCAAC
>Ga0315554_1000394_pt1 | contig 25503 bp, 20 predicted proteins | sample SalMarSW160370MG_FD_202114 | JGI IMG/M metagenome (GOLD analysis project Ga0315554, IMG submission 202114) | Salt marsh sediment microbial communities from the Plum Island Ecosystem LTER, Massachusetts, United States - Salt Marsh Sediment SW1603-70 ...
TACGCCAACTCTGATTGTGTTCATGGTCAGCCTCTTTCACCGCAGACAGGCAATCTCCAATTCAGATTGCCTGATGATTTAAGTCTGATATTAACACCTTCATCGCAGATTATGAGAATCCTCCTGGAGACTCTGTTCGCCTCCTGAAAAGCTAACCCGCCAGGGCTAGCAGCACCCCCGCCGCAATGGCTGAGCCCAGCACCCCGGCCACGTTCGGGCCCATGGCGTTCATGAGCAGGAAGTTGGAGGGATTGGCCCTCTGACCGACCTTCTGTGCAACCCGGGCGGCCATGGGAACCGCCGAAACCCCGGCTGCACCGATCATGGGGTTCACCTTTCCCCGGGTGATCACGTACATCAGCTTGCCCAGGAGCGTGCCGGCCGCCGTACCCACGACGAAAGCCGCCAACCCCAGGCCGATGATCATGATGGTCTTTACGGTCAGGAACTCCTCCGCGGACATCTTGGAGCCCACCGCCACACCGAGAAAAATCGTAACGATGTTGATCAGCTCGTTCTGGGCGGTCTTGGACAGGCGGTCCACCACCCCGGCTTCCCGGAAGAGGTTTCCCAGCATCAGCATACCGATCAGCGGGGTGGCCGCAGGCACCAGCAACGCTGAGGCAATGGTAGTGAGGATGGGAAAGAGGATCTTCACCCGACGGCTGACCGGCTTCACCTCACTCATCACCACCATGCGCTCTTTCCTGGTGGTCAGAGCTCGTATCACCGGCGGCTGTATGATCGGCACCAGAGCCATGTAGGAGTAGGCGGCCACGGCGATCGGACCGAGCAGTTGATCGGCCAGCTTCGAGGTCAGGTAGATGGCCGTGGGCCCGTCGGCCCCTCCTATGATGGCGATCGAAGCCGCTTCGGCGAACTCGAAACCCAGAGCCTTGGCCCCCAGAAGGGTGCCGAAGATCCCGAACTGGGCGGCCGCCCCCAGGAGAAAGGTCTGGGGTTTGGAGAGCAGGGGTCCGAAATCGGTCATGGCGCCGATGCCCAGGAAGATCAACGGCGGGAAGATCCCCGAGCGGACCCCGAAGTAGATGTACCAGATCAAGCCGCCCTCCTCCTGGATGCCGGACAGGGGCAGATTGACCAGGATGGCCCCGAAGCCGATGGGGATGAGCAGCAGCGGCTCGTACTGCCTGGCGATGCCCAGGTAGATCAAAAGCCCGCCTACGGCGAGCATGCCGAGATTTCCCAGACTCAGGGAGGCGAAACCGGTGCCGGCGAAGAAATCGGCGATGATCCTCAGGATGCTCATCTTTGCAGAAAACGCCTCGCTAGTGAATCATTATGAGCTTCTGTTGGGCATTGACGGTGTCCCCGGCCTTCACCAACACCTCGGCCACGATCCCGGATGCGGGGGAAGGAACGTCGATATCCATCTTCATCGCCTCCATGATCAGAATGACCTGTCCCTTCTCGACGTTGTGACCCGGCCCTACCTTAATCTCCTTGATCACCCCGGTCATGGGGGCATGAAGGGTGCCTGCGGCATCGAGCTCCGCCGTGGGTGCTGCTGTAGGGGTCGACATCGAGGTGGCTGTTGGCGCTGAGGCGCCGGCCGGAGCCTGGATCGTGGAGGCCCGGGCTGTGGCTGCAGACGTGGCTTGTGTGGCAGCCGGGGATAGAGAGGCCGTGGATTCGTTTCGTTCCGGGAGCAGTGTTACCACGTAGCGTTTTCCCTCGTGGGTCAGGGTCAGCCGGTCACCGGCACGTTCGACGCTGACCTCGTAGTTTTTTCCTTCCCACTCGAAGCGGATTGTTCTTGGCATCCCTCATACTCCCCGTTTGCTAATTCTACTTGCGGAAATCCAGGGGTCGTAATGGTTCACCACGGCGTCCCAGGGGTCTGCGCTGGGTCTGTCCGGCTCCTGCTCTGCGCTCAGATAAGCGGCTACCGCGGCGCGCACCCAGACCGGCAATTGTTGGCCGGACCCGAGTTGCTCGACCTTCCCGGGCTTCGCCTTTCCAGCCGCCGCCTTCTCCGTTCTCCGGCCGCCGCTTTTCTTCTCATCTTCGGAAAAGATCCGCTTCAGCACCACCATCATGACGCTCAACGCCGAAAGGGACATAAATACAACCAGCATTCCCAGAACCGTGGTAAACAGGCTGTATGAAAATACCTCTACATTCATATCTATAATCCTTCAGACTGTGGTCGGCCTCTGCGACGATAAGTCGATGCGCGCCCACCTACAGGGGAATGTTCCCGTGTTTTTTGCCCGGTCTGTCTTCCTGCTTGCGGATGTTCATCTCCAACGAGCGGATCAGCTCGATACGGGTGTACTTGGGCTCGATTACATCGTCCACCAGGCCGTATCCGGCGGCGATGAAGGGATTCATCACCTGCTCCCGGAACTCATCGATCTTCTGCTGCCGCATCGTCTCCGGGTCCCCCGCCGCGGCGATATCTTTGCGAAAGATGATGTTGGCCGCCCCCTCCGCGCCCATCACCGCCACCTCGGCCGTGGGCAGGGCCAGGGTTCGGTCGTAGCCCAATGCCTTTGAGCTCATGGCGATGAAGGCTCCGCCGTAGGCCTTGCGGATGATCAGGGAAATCTTCGGCACGGTGGCCTCGGCGATGGCGTACAGCACCTTGGCGCCGTGGCGGATGATCCCCCCATGCTCCTGAGCCACGCCGGGCAGGAATCCGGGAACGTCGACCAGGCTGATAATCGGGATGTTGAAGCAGTCACAGAAGCGGATAAAACGGGCCGCCTTGTCCGAGGAGTTGATGTCCAGGGCCGCGGCGTAGAACTTCGGTTGATTGGCGAACAGCCCCACGGTGCGTCCTTGAAGACGGGCGAATCCCACCACCACGTTGGGGGCGTAGTCGGCGTGCACCTCCAGGAAGGAACCCCGGTCACATGCCGCGGCTATAAAATCCCGGACATCGTAGGGACGTTTGGGATCCTCCGGCAGAATCTCTTCGAGCTCCGGAGTTTCCCGGTCCGGCCCGTCCTTGCTGTCCGCCACCGGCGGCATCTCCAGGTTGTTGGCGGGCAGGTAGCTCAACAGCTTACGGAGGAACTGAAGACAACTGCCCTCATCGGCAAAGCGGAAGTGGGCATTGCCGCTGATCGATGCGTGGGTCGCCGCTCCCCCAAGCTGCTCATGGCTTATCTCCTCCCCTGTCACCGCGCGGATCACATCCGGCCCGGTGATGTACATGTTACTGATCCCGTCGACCATCAGGATGAAATCGGTGATGGCCGGGGAGTACACCGCGCCGCCCGCGCAGGGTCCGAGGATCACGGAAAACTGGGGGATAACCCCGGAGGCCACCGTGTTGGCCCGGAAGATCTTGGCGTAGCCGTTCAGCGAGAGGGTGCCCTCCTGGATACGGGCACCCCCGGAGTCGTTGATCTGCACGAAGGGACAGCCGTTCTTCAGGGCCAGGCCCTGGACTTCGGCGATGCGCTCTGCGTGCATCTCTCCCAGGGATCCCCCCAGGACCGTGAAGTCCTGAGAGAAGAGGAAGATCTGCTGTCCTCCCACCTTGCCCGTGCCGCTGACAACACCGTCGCCAAGGAACTTCTTGTCGGCCAATCCGAAATCGGTCGCCCGGACCGTGATGTAGGGCTGCTGCTCCACGAAGGAGCCCTTGTCCAGAAGCAGATCCAGCCGTTCCCGGGCTGTCAGCTTTCCCTTGGCGTGCTGCGCCTCGATCCTCTTCTCCCCACCACCGGCCAGCATCCTGGCCCGGTTATCGTGGTATCTGCCTAACGCGTCTCGATTGCTCACGGGAAACCTTTTCGCCCCTGGAGTTATAGTGGAACCTGATTATAGAATGCTCTTGCGGATTTTGTCAAATGGGAGTTTGAATTTCTATTGAATAATACCGGCGCCGGGATGCTGCCGAACGATGCCGGGCCGATCACCCCGATTCGTGGGGTTTCTTAGGTGCCTCAGCTTTCTTCTCCAGCAGATTGCTCTTGATGGCGGCCACCCACTGCGCCGGGTAGGGCATGCGGAAAGCGGCTTTCTCCTCTTTGCCCTCCTGATTGATAAACTGCAGCACCACCACGGTCTGGTGCAGATCCTTGCCCTTGTGGGTATTGGTAACACCGATATAGGTGATCGACGTGCCTGGGATCATAACCTCCCGGGATGAGAAACGAGCCCTGTAGTAGATTCCGTCTTTCAGAAGAACCAGGGCACCGGCGCTGCGCAGCGGTCCGCCCGGCTCGGACTCCAGGCCGTAGAAGTTGACCCCGAAGCTGGTGATGATGATCTCACTTTTGTCGAATTTGCCCGCAATACGCTTGCTTTCCCGCTGCCTCATGTAGACCAGGTAGAACATGATAAGTATAAATAGTACGGCAAAAATCAACCAATTCGGATTGGCAAGACTTTCTACAACACTCATTACAACTTGGAAAGGTAGCGCAAAACCCGCCACTTTGCAAGGCGATGCAACAGTCCCTGCCTGCTGCCCAGCTTGCCGAGAAACGATTCGGCGATCTCGGTGTCGGTCTTTCCTCTACTGCGCAGTTCGTGAATGTAGTCAGAATTGATTTCCAGGAGATGCTCGAGACTGTTCTGCTCTCTGGAGGCGGTGATCAGAATCACCAGCACCCCCACGCACAGTGCCAGACAGACGGTGAGGACCAGGTCATAAGCCGGATCGCTGATGATCACTCTGAACAGAGATTCTGTGTTTCCCGCATTGAATATGCTGTATAGGGTAAGCAGCATAAAAACGATAAGGAGGATATAAAGCAGGATGCGAGTGGATCGTTTCAGTTTCATACAGAGTGCCTAATCAAGAAAAAAAGGTATGGGACGTCGGCCGCCCCATACCCCCGATTTGCAGAATCAAAGGACGTTTATTCGATAACCACTTTACGCTCTTCACCAACCGCCATCTGCTTCCACTCGGCTTCGGCCTTTGCCCAGGCTTCCTCGGTGGCTTCGCTCTCCCAGACCGTCAAGCCACGCTCCGTCCGTGTAGCCCCGGGAATCAGGTTGTCCAACAAGATCGCCACGATTGCGGTAACGGACATACCGGACATTAAGATGGCCTGAACAATGTCCCCCAGGACTTTGAATACCCCGGACTCCGCCCAGGCGATCATGAAGGCGTTGGGATTGACGTTTGCACTAAAATACTGGGGCACGCTCAATCCCATAAAGAAGGAGATACCGATGATAAACAGGTTACGGGCGTTGTTTAGATTGACGAACTGCAGATTGGATAATCCAACTGCGGCAATCATGCCGAACAGCCCGACGTACATAGCGCCGACAACCGGTCCGGGCATGGTGGCCAGCACGGCACCGAACTTTCCGATGAAGGGGATGACGAGCATCACCACCGCCCCGGCTCTGATCACGCGGCGGCTGGCAGTCCGGGTCAGACCGATAGCACCGATGTTCTCCGAGTAGGAGGTGGTGCCGTTACAGGTTTGCAGCAATGAGGCGATCAGACAGCCCAGCCCTTCGGCCCCGAGCCCGCGGGTAATCATCTTTTCGGTGGGAACGGGAGCCTCCGAGATACGGGCCGCCGAATAGTAGTCACCGATGGACTCGATCATCGAGGCGAGATAACCGGCCAACATGCCGAAGGAACCGGCCAGGGTGATGCTGGACAGTTTCGGCACACCCCACTTGAAGGGAACGACAACCCTCCAGTTGATCCAGGCCGCAGCTTTGATCGACTGCAGGCCCGCCGCCAGATTGGCAGGATTTTCCTCCGGGATCCAGCCCGTCAATGTCCCGATAAGGGCAACCACCCATCCGGTAATGATGGCCAGCAGAACGGGAAACAGGAGAAATACCCGCGACTTTCGGGAGAACACCTGAGAGTAGATCAACAGCGCAACCAGGGTGATTACAGAAACCACCCAGTTACCGGCCATGTTCGGAATACCCAGATAGTACAGGGCCAATCCGATCATGGCGATGGTCGGAGCGATGGCGATCGGGCTGATAGCGCGCTTGATGTATCCCATCAGACCCGTATATCCGAGAACGATCTCGAATACCGAGGCAAACATGACGGCCGCGCAGATCTGCTGGACCGAAACCTGCCAACCGAGATTTTGGGCACTCACCATGCCGATAATCGCAAAAGTCGGCCCAAGGAATGAAAAAGTCCCTCCCTGGATGATCGGCAGGCGGTTCCCGATAGGCGACTGCTGGATCAGGGTACACAGACCCGAGGCGAAGAAGATCGTGGAGATTAGCAGGGCCAGTTCTTCGGTCGGCATCCCCATTCCCCCACCCACAATGATGGGAATCAGTACCGTTGCCCCGAACATGGTGAGGTACTGTTGGATACCCAATAGTATGGCCAACCCCATCTTCGGACGGCTGCCAATCGGATAGATGACCCATCCCTTGGCTTGCACTTGTGCTTGGTCGCTCATAGAGACCTCCGAAATTGATTTTTACGTGCGCCAGGCGCACATATAAAACAAGAGCACCTCTCTTCCAACGGAAGCGAAGTGCTCCGATTTCAGTTCATACCCTAGGGCAGCTGCTGGCAGATCTCGCCGTAGGCCTCCGGCCTGCGGTCCCGGAAGAATTGCCAGCCGTCGCGGACCTCGCGAATCAGATCCAGATCCAGCTCCGCGATCACCACTTCGTCCCTATCCTCACTGCCCTTCACCACCAGCTGTCCTCTGGGATCGCAGAAGTAGCTGGATCCGTAGAACTTGCCGAACTCCCAGGGCTTCTCGGTCCCGACTCTATTGTTGGCCCCGATGAACACACCGTTGGCCACGGCCTGAGCCGGCTGCTCCAGCTCCCAGAGATAGCGGGATTTCCCGTGGGTGGTGGCCGAAGGGTTGAACAAGATCTCCGCACCTTTCAGCGCCAGGACGCGGGCGCATTCGGGGAAATGCCTGTCGTAGCAGATGTAGATGCCGATGCGGGCATAGTCTGTGTCAAAAACTGGAAAACCCAGGGTACCGGGCTTGAAGTAGAACTTCTCCCAGAAGGCCGGGTAGGTGTGGGGAATATGGACCTTGCGCATCTTGCCCAGGTATTTGCCGTCCCTGTCGATTACCTGGGCGGTGTTGAAATACACCCCCTCCTGTTCCATCTCGTAAACCGGGACGATCATGACCATGTTGTGCTTCTTGGCCAGGGGGGCGAAACGTTCGGTGATCGGTCCCGGAACCGGTTCCGCGGTGCGGTACCACTTGATATCCTGCTCCGCCGCGAAGTAGGGACCGTGAAACAGTTCCTGCAGACAAAGAATCTGCACTCCCTTCTTTCCCGCCTCTTCGATCATGGGGATGTGTTTGACGACCATCGCTTCCTTGATTTCTTCTGGGGACCCTTCATGCATGGGATTGGATGCCTGAGTAAGAGCGCATTTGATGATTCGCGGCATGGACAACTCCCTCGTGTGGCTATGTACTGTATTGCTTTTTGATACCCGATTGTACAGCAGGCTGAAATACGCCGTCAAGCTGTTTTTCCGGTTCCGAATTTTCTTTTCAAATATAAATTGAAATTATAAATGAAGGTTTAAACTCTTGATTTTCTTCTCAAGTCGGGCATAATAGAGCTGTGGGCAAACGGGGAATACAGGTACTGGAGCTGGAAGACTTCATGTGCCGCTGCGGAAGCAGGGATTTCGAAAAAGAAATCAAAGGACAAGCACCGGTGGGATTGACCTGCAGTTCCTGCGGACAACGTTACTCGGTGAAAAAGAAAGAAAAGAGGACTCGGGTCACGAATTTGCCCATGTCGTTCGGATTCCGCAGCCTGTACTGGGACAAGATCGAAACTTCGGACGGCTCGATTTATGGAGTCAGCGAACAGGGATATGAAATCAAAGAGATCTGAAGGGACCCCATCATAGGAGGAGAGACGTGACCACAAAGGAAATCAAAAAACTGGATCGCCAGCATGTGGTGTACAGCTGGAAGGCCCAAGGATCTGTCGATCCGATCGTAATCGATCGGGCCGAGGGCATCTACCTTTGGGATACCGACGGCAAACGCTATATCGACGGTTGTTCCGGTCTGCTCAATATAAATATCGGACACAGCAACCGTCACGTGCTGGAGGCCATGAAAGCGCAGATGGAGAAGCTCTGCTATGTCTCCCCCGGATTCAGCACCGAGCCTAAAGCCCGCCTGGCCGCCATGGTGGCTGAGGTGACTCCGGCGGATCTGGATTACGTGTTCTTCACAAACGGCGGCGCCGAAGCCATTGAGAACGCCATTAAGGCGGCCCGCTGGCACACGGGGCGGCACAAGATCTACGCCCGCTGGCGAAGCTATCATGGAGGTACCGCCGGGGCCATTACCCTGACCGGAGATCCGCGGCGCTGGCCCGCCGAACCCGGCATTCCCGGGGTGGTTCATTTTTTCGGTCCTCATCCGTACCGCTGCCCCTTCGGCTCCGCGGATGCAGAAGAATGCGGAGTGAAAACCCTGGAGGTGCTGAAGACCCAGCTCATGCTGGACGGTCCCAAGACGATCGCCGCCATCTTCATGGAGCCGGTCGTCGGTACCAACGGCATCATCATCCCCCCCCAGAACTTCATGACGGGCTTGAGGCAGCTGTGCGACGAAAACGGGATTCTGCTGGTTATCGATGAAACCATGGCCGGCTGGGGTCGGGCGGGAAGATGGTTCGGCATCGACAACTACGGTATCGTTCCCGACATCATCACTACCGCCAAGGGCATCACCTCCGGTTACGTCCAGCTGGGAGCGATGATCTGGAGCAAGAAGATCTGGGATCATTTCCAGGATCAGCCCTTCACCGGCGGACTGACCTACTCCGGTCATGCTCTGGCATGCGCCGCGGGAATTGCCAACATCGAGGTGTACAAGCAGGACAAACTCATCGAGAAATCCGCTCAAAACGGGGAATATCTCGACCGCAAGCTCCAGGAGCTGAAGGACAAGCACCCTTCGGTGGGAGACGCCCGCTGTAAAGGACTGTGGGCCTGCATCGAGCTGACCTCGGACAAAAAAACCAAGGCGCCCCTGGCCGGTTTTACCGACTCGGTGAAGAACGTGTCGGCGGGACTGACCAAGGTATTGTATGAAAATGGTCTCTATCTGTTCGCCAAATGGGACTACATCTTCATCTCGCCTCCGTTGATCATTACCCCGGAGCAGATCGATGAGATGGCAGGGGCCATCGACAAGGGGCTGGACTACACGGATTCCCAAATCAAATAGCCTGATTGATCTTTGCAGGTTCGGCGATTTTTGATAAGCTCGGGTGGCTCGCTGCCGACTCGAGCAATCATAAAAAACTCAAGAAGGATATTTAGGAGGTTTTCATGGCTGATGACCAGGATGCGGCGAAGTACATAGCCGAGCTCATGGCTCGGGCCCGGAAAGCTCAAGCCGTAATAGAGTTCGCCACCCAGGAGCAGGTGGATGACCTGGCCACCAGGGTCGCCTGGTCCGGAGTACGGCCCGATTTTGCTGAAGGCTATACCAAGTTCTGCATGGAAGAGACCCGCATGGGCATCCAGGCTCACAAGTACGGCAAGCAGATGACCAAGGTCAAGGGTACCCTGCGGGACATGAAGGGCAAGAGATCCGTAGGCATCGTGTACCATGACAAGGAGAACGGCATCGTCAAGATCGCCAAACCCGTCGGGGTGATCGGCGCTCTGATCCCGGTTACCAACGGAGAGGCCACTCCCTTCGTCAAGGCAATCAGCGCCATCAAGACCCGCAACGCCATCATCATGGCCCCCCACCCCCGGGCCCAGAAGACCAACAACATGGCCGTGGCCCAGATGCGCAAAGTTCTGAAAGCTCACGGCTGGCCGGAGGACCTGATCATCGGGGTGGAGGACATCAGCGTGGACAGGAGCAAGGAGCTGATGAAGCAGTGCGACCTGATCCTGGCCACCGGCGGCGGCGGCATGGTCAAGGCGGCTTACTCCAGCGGCACCCCGGCCTACGGCGTAGGCGCGGGTAACGCCGTGTGTATCGTTGATGAGGATGCGGACCTGAAGGATGCGGCGGACAAGATCATGCGCTCAAAGACCTTCGACCACGCCACCAGCTGCTCAACTGAAAACTCGGTGGCCATCCACGAGAAGATCTACGAGAAGATGGTAAAGGAGCTGGAGGCGGTCGGCGGCTACCTGTGCAACGCAGAGGAGAAGAACAAGCTCCAGGCCACCATGTGGGATCCGGAGAAGGGCGTGTTGAGCCGGGAAATCGTGGCCCAGCCGGCAGCAAAGATCGCCGATCTGGCCGGGATCAAACTTCCCAAGGGCAAGAGCTTCATCATGGTGGAGGAAACCGGCGTGGGCAAGGAATATCCATTCAGTGGTGAGAAGCTGTCGGTGACCACCACGCTCTACAAATGGAAGAGCTTCGAGGAGGTGATCGACCTGGTCAACCGCATCACCAGCTACTCCGGGCCCGGGCACTCCTGCGGCATCCACACCTTCAACGAGATGCACATCCGGCAACTGTCCCACAAGGTGCGGGTCAGCCGCATCATGATCCGCCAGCCCCAGTGTCTGGCCAACAGCGGCGCCTGGACCAACGGTATGCCCATGTCCATGACCCTGGGCTGCGGTCCCTGGGGCGGCAACACCACCAACTCCAACGTGACCTGGGAGCACCTGCTGAACTACACCTGGGTATCCTACCCGATTCCCTCGACCCAGCCCACCGATGAGGAGCTGTTCGGCACGGTCATGTACGAGGATTAGCCGTCGGCAGCCGCCGGACCGTTATTTGCTGGTCATGAGCCAAACCCCGTTCCAGGCCCCGGTCGGGGGCGATGCCTGCAGGGCACGGCATTTTTCGATATAAGCCGCCGCCGCCGGATCCTGCTCCGCGATGGCGGCGAAGCCCGCTTGCGCCTCCGGGAAGGCACCGCCGTAGAAGGCGGCCAGGGCAGCGGCAAAGGCGCTGAGCCTATCCCGGGCCGGCTCGAAGAGCTCCGGAGGCATGGGCTCGTAGACCGTGACCGGTTCCTTCCGCCCCACCACGGCGACCCGGCCCAGCTCCCGAACGGGGAAGACGCCTGAGGCGCCCTCGACCGTAGCAGCCGAAACCATCGTGTAGGTGCGGAACTGCTTGTTCACCCCCTCCAGCCGGGCTGCCAGGTTCACAGCATCGCCGAGCATGGTGTAGTCGAAGCGGGTGCGGGAGCCCATGTTGCCCACCACCGCGGGACCGGAGTTCATACCGATTCGCATGTGCAGCTCCTTGCCGATACGCGCGCGGATATCGGGCCGCATGGCCGAAAGCTTTCCCTGACAGCGCAAAGCCGCCCGTACTCCCCTCACGGCGTGGTCAGGCTGCTCCAGGGGGGCGTTCCAGAAGGCTATGATCGCATCCCCCTCGTACTTGTCGATGGTCCCCCCCTCCTCCTGAATGATGTCGGTCATGGCGGACAGGTACTCGTTGAGCAGGGCCGTCAGATCCTCGGGGCTCAAGCCCTCGGAGATGGAGGTGAAACCCTGTAGATCGGAGAAGAAGATCGTCAGCTCCCGGCGTTCCCCGCCCAGCTTCAGCCGCTCCGGATGAGCGATCAGCTGTTCGATCACCTCCGGGCTGAGGTACTGCTTGAAGGCCCCCTTGATGTAGCGCTTCTGCCGGCCCTCTGTGGCGTAGTTCACCAGACTGGAGCTCACCAGTGTCAGGGCTACGCCCAGCTCCGAGGCCAGCAGGGGCAGCCACCAGCCCAGGGCGTAGGCGGCCAGGCTCAGAGCTGGAGCCAGGGGCAGGAAGATCACGTACACGAGTGTGGTACGGCCGGCCGAAGAGCCTGCCGAACCGGCCAGTCCTGCACCCACCGCAAGGATTAGAATCAGCAGGGCGGCGGCCGGCCAGGGAAGGGGCCTCATGAAGTCTCCGGACAGTAGATTGTCCAGCATGGTGGCGTAGATCTCCACCCCGGGGTAGGTGCCGGCTACAGGGGAAGGACGCAGGTCGTAGAGCCCCGGTGCGGTGAAGCCGAACAGCACGTAGCGGTCCTTGAGCAGATCCGGATCGACGGACGGTTCTCCGCCTTCCAGCAGGCGCAGCTCGCTCTGCAATACCGCCGCGGCGTTGTAGGCCGTGTGGGTCTGGGAGGGACCGCGGTAGCGCAGCAGGACCCGTGAGCGGGAATCGATGGACACCTTACGTTCGTCGATGATCAGCCTGCCTCCCTCAATCTCGACAGTGTGAGCAGCGGGATTTCCCGCCAGGTAGGTGCCCAGAGCCAGGGACGGCAGCGGCTGCCCGTCGAAGAGGTTAAACAGCTGGCCCCGTCGGAACACCCCGTCCCCATCCGCTACCTGGTGGACATTGGCCAGCACCTGTGCACTATCCGTCAACTCGGGGATCGGAAAGGTCGCATAGGACAGCTGTAGAGCGTCCCTGCCCCTTGAACCGCTCTCCTCCAGCCAGCGCTGCAACCCCTTCACCGTAAAGTCCGGTTCCGGCACATCCTCCGGCCAAACGCGCGTCCCCGCCTCCTCCCGGCCCAGGAAGACAGCGGCAACAACTTTTCCGTTTTCGGCAACCGCAGAAGCGAAGCGCTCGTCATCCCAGGGCCCGTAGGCGGAAGCTTCCGTGAACAGCACATCGAAGGCCAGAGCCCTGGCCCCGGCCCGCCGGCAGAAGTCCGCCACCAGGGCGTAGGTCTCCCGCGGCCAGGGCCAGGACAGGGCGTTCTCCTCCGCGCCCCAATCCAGGCTCTTCTGATCCAGCAGGATGAGGACAATCTGATCGGTGGCCGCTCCTGGTCTGGCCAACAGCCGCACCCGCCAGTCCCAGGTGCGGCCCTCCAGGCCGTCCAGCAAACCTGGGATGGCCAGGGCAAGGGCCGCGGCGGCTGCGACCAGGCCGATCAGCACGCCCAGCAGGGCGTTGCAGAGCGAACGGCGGGACGACTCGCTCATGAGCCTGCTACAGGCTGCCAAGGGCCGCCCGGTAGCGGGCCTGACGCTCTGCCTGGAGAGGCTGAGCCGGCGCCTCCGCCAGGACCTTGCGGATCTCGGCAATGCGTACCTCCGGCTCCGGATGGGTCTTGGCAAAGTCCCGCCCGCCGGGCTCCAACCGGGACTCCATCACCTCGAGCATGCGCACCAGGGCATTGGGATCGTAGCCTACCCGTTTCAGGATCTCCACGGCCATGAGGTCCGCTTCCTTCTCGAAGGCTCGGGAATAGCCGCTGTTGACAAGGGTGGAGGTGATGTCGCCTATCGAATCCTCGAATACGGTAGTCAGCTTGGCCAACTCGTCGGAGCCCGCGGTTTGCGCGGAGGCGATGGCCACGCTTGTCAGGGCCGATGTAACCCGGGATTTTTTGATGGCCTGAAGCCCGTGCTGCTCGACCACGTGGGCGATCTCGTGAGCCAGGATGGCGGCCACTGTGTCCTCGCTGTCGGCGCAGGCCAGCAATCCAAGGCTGATGAAGATCAAGCCGCCGGGGGCGGCGAAGGCGTTGATCTCCTCCGAGTCCAGGATCAGAAAGTGGTAGCCGCCGAAGGTTTCGGGCCGATCCGAGGCAAAGGAGAGGGTGCGCCCCAGGAGGTTGAGATACTCGGTTGGTCCGGGCTCGGCGTACGGACTGTATTGCGCCAGGATGGTGGCGCCCACGGCCCGGCCGATGTAGTACTCCTGCTCCGGGGTGATGTCCTCGAAGCTCTTCTGCACAGCCGGCGCTGATTTCTGGGCTATCTCGAGCACATCCTCCAGGCCCAGACTTGCACAACCGCTCAAGAGGATCCCGGCGGCGAGGAGGAGCACGCCCAGAGTCGGCCAGGTTCTGCGAACAGCATTCATTGGGCGCCTCCGATCTCGGTATTCAGGTCTCCCTGCTCGAGGAAGGCGAGCACCTGCTCCGGGGTGACCGTGTAGCCGCCCATTCTGTCCACCCAGGTGTAGTCCAGGTTGTTGTCCTGCTTGTATTTGTCTTCTACTTCCTGGTTGAAACCCTTGCCTGCCAGGGCCACCTCACCACTGGAGGCGCTGGTGCCGACATTCTGCGAACCGGATCGCAGAACGACCTTTTTGGCTGTGAGAGCGGAGAGATGCACCCAGCCTTCTCCGCTAGGCACTCTGACCCGGGCCCAACCGCTCTGCTCGGCCAACACATCCACCCGGTCGCCGTAGGTCAGCACGGCCAGGATCCGGCCCATGTAACTGGGCGTGGCCCGGACCTGGGTTTCTTTGACAGTGACGCTCATCTGTTTGGCCGACTGGGCGAAGCCCAGTCCCGCCATGAATAGAAGCGCCACCAATATCAAGAGAAGTTTCGCTTTCATGATTGGCTCCTTAGGGCGAATTGTACCTGGAATTCAGCTTTACTGTCACCTGGGTCCAGCCGGGAGAATCTGCAGCTGATACTAAGATCGGCCTGGGGGTGGAGGATGATCCAGGTGACAGCAAACGGAGATCGCGGTGTTGCATTGGTATCCATACTAGTGAGGAGGAAAACAAGACCGCTTCTACAATCAGCCGCCTCCGGCCACCCAGCTCGACGTCTATCCTCTCAAGAACTTCCACTTTGCCTTCTTCGGGGGTTTGAGTTTCTGAAGCGGGGGGTTCCACCGGCCTGTGCTCCGGCTCCCTCAGGGGAAGGGTCGCCTCGATCCGGATGACTCGAATCCGACCAGGCATCTCGGCGAGCCGCCGATCAGATCCGCCCGTCCCGCCTTGCGGAGCGCTTCCCTGACCAGATTGCGGTTGCGGGGCAGCCGGTACTGGACAAGCGCTCTCTGTAGCATCTTCTCATGGAGACCTTTGGCGCTGTAGACCGGCTTCTCGTCTCGAGGATCGAGGCCCGTGTGGTACATGCAGGTCGAAAGGGTGCCTGGTGTGGGATAGAAATCCTGCACCTGCTCCGGCTGCAGCCGGTGGTCCCGCAGGTATTCGGCCAGCTCGACGGCATCTTTCAGCTCCGAACCGGGGTGAGCCGTGATGAGATACGGAACCAGATACTGCTTCTTCCCGAGCGAACGGTTGATCCCGGCGAATCGATCGGCAAAACGATCAAAGACGGAGCGCCCGGGCTTGCCCATGAGGCGGAGCACCCGGGCGGACACGTGCTCGGGGGCCACCTTGAGCTGTCCGCTCACGTGGTGGCGGCACATTTCGACGAAAAAGGTTTCCTCCGGATCGGCGATGAGGTAGTCGTAGCGGATGCCCGACCGGATGAAAACCTTCTTGACCCCGGGCAATGCCCGCAGCTTCCTGAGCAGCGCCAGGTAGTCGCTGTGGTCTACGACCAGATTCCGGCACACCGACGGGTACAGACACTGTCGGTCCGGGCAGGCGCCGCTGTGTTCCTGCCGGGAGCAGGCGGCCCGGCGGAAGTTGGCCGTGGGCCCGCCCACGTCGTGGATGTAACCTTTGAAATCCGGCCGCCGGATCAAACCTCGGGCTTCCCGAAGCAGGGATTCGTGGCTCCTGCCCTGGACGATCCTCCCCTGATGGAAAGTGAGGGAACAGAAGCTGCAGGCACCGAAACATCCGCGGGCGCTCACCAGGCTGAAGCGAACCTCCTGCGCCGCCGGGACACCACCTTCGGGGTCGTACATCGGGTGGGGGTCCCCCGTGTAGGGCAGCTCGTAGAGCTCATCCAGCTCCGGCCCGCTCAAAGGCAGGGCAGGCGGATTCTGCACCACCCAGCTGCCAGAGGACGGCTCGGCCAGCCTCCGGCCGCTGAAAGGATCGGAGTTCTCGTACTGGATGAGGAAGCTCTCAGCGAAAAGCCGACGGTCGGCTCGCACCTGCTCGAAGGGAGGAAGGACCAGGGCGTCTTCGGGCTTCCCGGCGGCAGCCCGCCGGAACACCGTTCCCCGCACCGCGGTGATTTCCCGAACGGGAACACCCCGGGACAGCTGCTCGGCTATTTCCAGAATCGGGTGCTCCCCCATGCCGTAGACCAGCAGATCGGCCTTGGCGTCCAGGAGGACGGAGCGCCTGACGGTGTCGGACCAGTAATCGTAGTGAGCAAACCGCCGCAGCGAAGCCTCCAAACCGCCGATGACAACGGGAACCTTCGGATACACCTGGCGGACGCCGTTGGCGTACACCAGGAGGGCCCGATCGGGACGCCGCCCCACCGCGCCGCCGGGAGAATACACATCCCGCTTGCGTCGATGCCGGAAGGATGAGAAATGATTGACCATGGAGTCGACGTTCCCCGCGGTAACCAGGAAGGCCAGACGGGGAGGACCCAGGCGGCGGAAACTCTCCTGCGTCCGCCAATTCGGCTGGGCGATCACCCCGATCCGATAGCCCCGGCTCTCCAGGAGGCGGGTGATCAGGGCGGCACCGAAGGAGGGGTGATCCACATAAGCATCACCGGTGATGAGGACAAAGTCGAGCTCCCGCCATCCCCGCTGGAGCGCCTCTTCCCGGGACACTGGAAGAAATCCATGCACGTACACAAAATATACTTCCGCGGTGACCATGGCGGCTATAGCCGGCAGGCCGAGGTGTTCCGCACCATGTACTGGGGAGAGGGCAGCATGGGGAGACGGTAGAACATATGATCACCTCAGAGCGCAAACGGCTCCAGGCTCCCCAGGAGAATGTGGTCCCGAAGACCCGGGCGGAAGGTCAGTCCAGAATCAGCTCCTCCACCCTTTGAAAGCCTCTGACCAGGTTGTAGCTCTGAACCCGGATCCGATAGTAGCAGCAGGATGGGGAGGTCGCGAACTCCTCCAGATAGGGATGCTTTTTCAAATACCGCGAGAGGAAGGGAGGTCGCGGGTTTTGAGGAAGCTCCTCCACAGTGCCCTTGGCCGTAACGGCAATACAGGAATCGAAGTCTCTCTCCAGGTTCTGCCGATTGTCAACTGTAAGCGCCACTCGGGGATCCGACGCCATGGCTTCCACCTTCCGGGTATATTTCGGCGTAACGAAGAAGATATCCCGCAGGCTCTCCGAGAGGATATAGGCGATCAGGCTCTGGTGCGGCGTGTTTCTGTAGCGGGTGGCCAGAACACCGACCCTTTGAGAATCCAGCAGCTGCCCGACTTGATCCAGTAACTCCTCGTTTCTCATTTCCGATCTCCCATTGATCTTTTGAAAAGGTACCATCCCCGCCGCAGCCGGTCAATCGAGCGCTCCGGTCGCCGCCACTGGCCCTTGACCGGCCTTCCGCCGAAGCGGTAGTCTTTCGACTTACCGCGAAGGACAAACAAGATGGAAAGACCCCTGCTCGAATCTGACGCCCGGATCGGAATCCTCAATCGGGGCGAGGCGGCCTTTCGCTTTGTCCGGGCCGTACGGGACTACAACGCCTTTCAGGGCACCCGCCTGGAGGCGGCGGCCTTCTACGTGGATGCGGAGGAGGAGGCCCCCTTCGTTGAGGGGGCTCATCTGGCCTTCCCCCTGTCCCGGTTTCGCCGGGACACGCGGCGATCCTCCCCTCCCTACCTGGACAGGGAGCTGATGCTCGAGGTTCTGGAAAACGGCGGCTGCAGCGCCGTCTGGGCGGGCTGGGGCTTTTTATCCGAAGACGCCGCCTTCGTACAACTCCTGGAAGAGCGGGGAATAGTGTTTCTAGGCCCTTCGGCCCGCTCCATGGCCCTTCTGGGCGACAAGATCGCGGCCAAGGATCTGGCCGAGCGAAGCGGTGTCCCGATCCTCCCCTGGAGCGGGGAACCGGTGGAAAGCGTACGGAGAGCCGCCGAGGAGGCGGACAGGATCGGCTATCCCTGCATCATCAAGGCAGCGGCCACAGGGGGCGGGCGGGGAATCCGGCCGGTGAGGGCACGGGAGGAGCTTTCCGGACAATTTCACTCCGCATTTGAGGAGGCGCGCCGGATCACCGGAGAAGGTCGCCTGTTCATCGAGCGGCTGGTCGAGAGGGCTCGCCATCTGGAGGTCCAGGCCCTGGCGGACCGGCGGGGAAACGTTCTCACCTTCGGCGTTCGTGACTGTTCGGTTCAGCGCAAGAATCAGAAGATCATCGAAGAAACCCCTCCCCCGGGACTGTCCGAAGAGCTTCTGACAGCCATGGAGGATTGCGCCGCTGCCCTCATCCGGGCTTCCGGCTACGAGAGCGCCGGAACCGTGGAGTTTCTCTACGATCTGAACCGATCCGAATATTACTTCATGGAGGTCAACACCCGCCTGCAGGTGGAACATCCCATTACCGAAGAAGCCTACGGAGTGGATCTGGTGCAGGGACAGATCGACGTGGCCTTTGGAAAGGAAATACCTGAGAACAAACCCTCCCGCCACAACGTTGCTGTCGAGGTTCGTCTGAACGCCGAAGATCCGGAGCGGGATTTCACTCCGGCTCCGGGGCGGGTGTTGCGCCTGCGTCTGCCCGCCGGTCCGGGCATACGGGTCGATTCGGGAATCGAGGAGGGCAATTCGATCCCGCCGGAGTTCGATTCCATGATCGCCAAGATCATCGCCTCAGCTCCGGATCGTTCGCTGGCCCTGGCTCGGCTCCAGCGGGCGCTGCAGGAGCTTCAGCTGAAGATCGAAGGCGGCACGAGCAACAGGGCGTTCGTGAAGGATCTGCTCGGTCTACCGGCCATCAAAACCGGGGGGGTTCATACCCGTTTCATGGAGGAGCTCGTACAATCCCGAACTCAGCTGATCGACAGGCAACACTGGGAGATCGCCGTCCTGGCCGCGGGGATCGAGCAGTACCGCCTGACCTACCAGGTGGAGCTGTCCAACTTCCAACAGCAGTTGTCTTCGGGGGGATACCCCCGGCATATCAGCGTGTCAGAACCGCAGAAGATCAATCTGTCGGCCGTCGGTCAGGGCGTCACCCTGCTGATCAGCACGGTGGCTGCGCACCGCTACCATCTGCAGGTGGACGAACGGGTGATCTCTGTAGAGTATAGACCTAGAGTGCAGGATGCACTGCTTCAGCACAAACGCCGCCGCTACCACATCCAGACCGTCAGGAGGGGAGACACGCTGCAGGTGGAAGTGAACGGTGTACCCTACACAATAGAGTTGGAATCCGGTGGGCTGGTCCGCGCCCCCTCCCCGGCCCTGGTCCTCTCCGTCCAGACCAAAGTAGATCGGGAGGTGGAGAAGGGCGAGGTTCTTCTGGTTCTGGAAGCCATGAAGATGGAGATGATCGTCAGCGCACCGCAAGCGGGGGTAGTAAAGGAAATCCTGATACGCACCGGCGAACAGGTTGCAGCCGGACAACCCCTGCTGCGCATGGAATCTCTGCCCTCTGCGGACGAACAGGCGGTCCGGGGAGCCGACCAGGCCTCTGACAGTCCCCGGTTGTTTCAGAACGAAGAACCGGACAGCGCAGAGGAGACCTTCGAACGCCTCCATCGGGAGTACCTGGCCTTGCTTCTAGGCTACGACCCCACCCGCTCCAGCGACACGTTCCTGGAGGAGCTTCTGTCCGCGGGCCGGGAGGACCCGGGACAGAGAGAAGAATTGGCCAGGCTGCTGTTTACCGGCGTCGAGATCTTCCTGGCCGTAGAACGCCTGTTCTTCAGCCACCCGGTAGAGGCGGAACAGCTGACCCGGCCGGCCACCTACCAGGAGCTCCTCTCCCACTATTTCAGACGGAAGATCGACAGGGGCAAGGGTCTGCCGGAACGATTCTTGAGCAGCCTGAGGCAAGCTCTACGCTGGTACCTGCCGTCCGAAGCCCAGGTGGAGGAGGAAAACGACGCCCTGCTGCGCATCTACAAATCCCATGCCGCCCTGAAGAGCAAACAGGCAATGATCCAGGATTCGCTCTTTGCCCTCCAACAGCTGCCCCTTCCCAGAGAGCTTAAAAGGTCCATCTCCGACCGTCTGGACGAAGTCGCCTATCTCAGTCAGTTGCAGAATCCTTCCCTGAGCGACGCGGCCATCCAAACCCGCTATCAGGTTGCCGACCGTGCCCTGCTGCAGTCCTGGAGCAGTGAAAAGCGGGAGAAGGTCGGCAAGATATTCGAACTTCTGGACCGCTACCGGGGGGAACCAAGAATCGTCAACCGCTTGAAAGAAAATCTGGTTGGCACCGGTCACCACCTGCTTTACGATCTGGCCCTGCGGGGGCTGGATGAGGAACCCTACCGGCGGCAGGCGGCGTTGGAAATCCTGAGTCGAAGATTCACCAGGGATCGGGAGTGTCTGGAGGGTGAAATCCTTGGCTTGCCCGGCGCCCCGGTCTTCCGCTGCCGCAGCAGACGGGGGGAGCAGGATTTCCTGTCGATCGTGGCCGTTGTCCAACCGAGTGCTCTCCAAGGCCTGCTTTCCGATTTGAAAGGGGCGCTGTCGGACACGGAGTTGAACGCCGACGGGGACGGTCCGGAGGTGATCGTCCTGGTTCCATTGGACAAATCGCCCGAGGAGGAAGGGAAGAAGCACGAGGCAGGGTTCCTGAAGGTACTGACGGAAACCGAGCTGCCCGTGCCCTGGTTCGCCCTGGGTGTGCTGTACCCGGACGGGGAGGACCGGTTCTACACCTTCCACCACGGCACAGACCGTTCGTGGCTGGAGGACACGGACAGGCGGGGATTCAACCCCCGTATTTGGAGAGAGCTGCGGGTCTATCGCCTGGGGAACTTCGAAAAGCAGCTGCTGTACTCCAGCGAATGGGTCCACCTGCTCTATCTTCACAGCAAGGACAATCCGAAGGACGAGCGTCTGTTCGCTCTGGTCGAAGTGCCCTCCGCCCGGGTACAGTTCGACGAGCGTAACCGCATACAGCGTATGGTTGCCCTGGAAGACGGGTTCATGGAGGCTGTGTACGCGATGCGGGCCGAGCAGGCCCGGCGCCCGCGCAGGCTGTACTGGAACCGGATCATCATCCACGTCCATACGGTGCTGAACACGACACTGGAGCAGAACAGGGACTATGCCGCCCGCCTGGCCGCCAGAACCGTGGACCTCGGTCTGGAGCGGATCGTACTTTACTCCCGACGTCCCCGGGCCGGCAGCACCGGGACCACCACCGGCTCCGCCGCAGGCACCACGGTTGAAGAGGTGGAACTGATCTTCGAGAACATCTCGGGTACAAGCTTCACGGTCCGGGGCCGCACCCCCTCCGACGACCCACTGCTGCCCATGGACACCTACGTGGCCAAGGTTGTCCGGGCCCGGCAGCGGGGAGTTTTGTATCCCTACGAGATCGTGAAGATGATCACCCGCCCCGGGGTCCCGGTCAAGCAGCCCTTCCCCCGCGGCGAGTTCGAGGAATTCGACATCTCGATCAACAAGCGTACCGGCCGTCAGAGCACCTTCTCTGTAAAGGGACGACCCGCGGGTGAAAATACGAGCAACACGATCTTCGGGATCATCACCAACTATCCGGAGTTCAGGCCGGAGGGCATGGACCGGGTTCTGCTGCTGGCAGATCCCACTTCAGATATGGGATCCCTGTCCGAGGCCGAGTGCCGCCGGGTCATCGCCGCCCTTGATCTGGCGGAAAGCCAGGGACTGCCGGTGGAGTGGCTGCCGGTGAGCGCAGGTGCCCGCATAAAGATGGACAGCGGAACGGAGAACCTCGACTGGACCGCCCGGGTCCTGCGGCGGATTATCAGCTTCACGCAAAAAGGAGGCGAGATCAACATCATCGTGGCCGGCATCAACATCGGCGCCCAGTCCTACTGGAATGCGGAGGCGACCATGCTGATGCATACCCGCGGCCTGCTCATCATGACCGAGGACGCCGCTATGCTCCTGACCGGGAAAAAAGCCCTGGATTTTTCCGGAAGCGTTTCCGCGGAGGACAACGTTGGCATCGGGGGCGCGGAGAAAATCATGGGTCCCAATGGACAGGCCCAGGTGAGGGTCAAGGATCTGTACGAGGCCTACATGACCCTGTTTCTACACTACCAGCTGTCCTACCGTTCGGGAGACTCGGCCTATCCTCCCAAGGTGCAGACCTCCGACCCGCTGGAGCGCAATGTGAGCAGCGATCCCTATCAGGACAATCTAGGCCAAGGGTTCTCCACGATCGGAGACATCTTTTCCGGCTCCCTCAACCCTGAGCGCAAGAAGCCCTTCGACATGCGTCAGCTGATGGGGGCGGTTGTGGACCGGGACTCGCCCGTGTTCGAACGCTGGTCGGAAATGAAAGATGCCGAGATCGCCATCGTCTGGGAAGCCCGTATCGGCGGACAGTCGATCGGCCTCCTCGGCATCGAGAGCCAGCCTCTAGCTCGAATCGGGGAGACCCCCCATGACGGACCGGAGGCCTGGAGCGGAGGCACCCTCTTCCCGCTATCTTCGAAGAAGCTCGCCAGAGCGATCAATGTTTTCAGCGGCGCGCTCCCCCTGGTTATATTGGCCAATCTCTCGGGATTCGACGGTTCCCCGGAATCCCTGCGCAAACTGCAGCTGGAGTACGGCGCGGAAATCGGGCGGGCCGTCGTCAACTTCCAGGGTCCTATCGTCTTCGTGGTCACCGCCCGCTACCACGGCGGCGCCTACGTTGTTTTCTCCAAAGCCCTGAACGAAAACCTTCACGCCGTGTCTCTGGAGGGGGCCTTCGCCTCGGTCATCGGAGGAGCCCCGGCCGCGGCGGTGGTCTTCCCCCGCATGGTCTCGAAGGAAACGAATCAAGATCCCCGGGTCGAGAAAGCCAGAATGCAGCTCGGCTCCGGCGGCGCCCGCTATCGAAAAGAGTTCGACGAGCTGTATCAAAAGGTGTATGCGGAAAAGCAGAGCGCCTTGGCACAACAGTTCGATTCGATCCACTCGGTGGAGCGGGCTCGGGAAGTAGGATCGATCGATGATATCATCACCCTGGCGCAGCTGCGCCCCTACCTGGTGCGCAAGGTGGCCGAGGGGATGAAGCGCTTCTCCCCGCCGGGCAGCCGATGAGAGGCCGTAAATCCCATAAATCGGCCCTGCTTCTGCCGATCACTCTGGTCTTCTATACGGCGCTGATCGTAACGACCTTCAGCATGATCTTCTACGCCAGGGACGTGTTTCAGGCATCCTCATCCCTGATCGGCTGGCTGGCCGCCCTTCCCTACCTCTGCTACTTCAGCGGCTGTTTCCTGTTTCGGCCGTTGTACCGGCTCCTTTTGCCCAGGCACTCCCTGATCCTGGCAACCGCCGCCTCGGGGGTCCTGCTGGCGGGCATGCTTCTGGCAGGCTCTCTGCCCCTGCTCTTTGTCCTCTACGGGCTGTTCGGCTTCTCCCTGTCCCTGTTCTGGCCGCCCCTGATGGGCTGGCTCTCCTTCGGGAAGGAGGAACGGGTGCTCAACACCACACTGGGCGGTTTCAATCTCTCCTGGAGCGGGGGAAACATCATCGCTCCGGCTATAGCGGGTTTCCTGCTGCAGATGGGCATCGGCGTACCCTTCAGGGCGGCCGCGGTCATCATGGCGGCCGTCTGCCTGACCGTCCTCACCGCCTCTTTCGTCGTTCCGGGAATCCGGCAGGATCGACAGAGAGAGCCGCTGCGCAGGGGCGAAGAAGCGCTCGAAGATCGCAGTACCCCTCTGCGCTACCCGGCCTGGATCGGCCTGTGCGCCTCCTACGTGGTCCTGGGAATCACCATGAGCGCCTTCCTTTTGTACCTGCGGAAGGAGATCGGACTTTCGGAAACGCGGATAGGTTTGCTGATTCTTTTCCGCGCCCTGTTCTCGACCCTCGGCTTCATCATCCTGTCCCGGTTCTCATTCTGGCATTACAAATCCCGGCTGATGGTCCTGGGTCAGGGATTAATCATCGCGGTGGTGGCACTGATGATCGCTCTGCGCACCTTCTTCGGCTTCTCCCTGGCCATGGCCCTGTTCGGCCTCCTGTTCGCCTTGAGCTACAACAACAGCCTGTTCCACGGCGTCAGCGGTAGCAGCCGGCGGTCGACCCGCATGGCTGTTCATGAGGGCCTGCTGACCGCGGGCATGGTCGCCGGTTCGGCTATCGGGGGCATTCTCTACCAGAGCGGCGGGTTCGCGCGGGTGCTGGTGTTCGCCTGCACCGTGGTGGCGGCCGCTGCTGCGGCCCAGGCCGCCCTGGTCCTGATCTTCCGCAAAATCAGTACGAGCAGCGCAGATTGAGGCGGATGCTCCCTTGGCATCCAGCCGCAAGAAAAAAGCACGTGCATCACGCTTTACACGACGGGAAGATTTTGTTACATTGGGCAACTGTTCGACCATAGAAACCGATAATTCAGCATAGTATAGAAGGAAAACGTACAATGGCACGCAAGTGTGATATCTGCGGAAAACAAACAGTTACGGGCAACAACGTCAGCCACGCCCACAACAAGACCCGTCGCGTGTGGAAGCCCAACATCCACAAGGTCAGGACCGTTGTCGGCAAGACCCACACCACCCTCAAGGTCTGCACCCGCTGTCTGCGCAGCGGCAAGGTGGTTAAGGTCTAGTTCTCATTTATTATTTGTACAAGTAACACGCTACTCGGTGGGAATCGTTTAGATCGATTATCGCCGGTTCTGCTTCTTTGCAGATGGGCATTACATGTTGACAGCGCGTGTGAAAACGGCAGCCGGGCGGTGGATTGACGGGACTCGGAACATCGCCCATGAGTATTTGCCCTCTCTTCCGTTTTTTTGGATCCGGAATAGGAATCGCCGATAACAGCGCTACAGTGTATGGGTGCTTGGGATCGGAAAACAGTGCCGCTTTCGGTGCGGTTTCAACAAGCTTACCCAGGTACATGACAGCTACTCGGTCGCTGATGTGTTTGATCACACTCAAATCGTGAGCAATAAACAACATGGTAAGACCGAACTCCTCCTGCAGGTCTTTGAGGAGGTTTATTATCTGGGCTTGAATTGAAACATCCAAAGCGGATACGGACTCGTCGGCCACAACGAACTCGGGGTTGGTAGCCAGCGCTCTGGCTATGCCGATACGCTGGCGCTGGCCGCCGCTGAACTCGTGAGGATAGCGATTTATCTGGTCGGAGGACAACCCTACCTTTGCCATCAAATCCATCACTTTCTTTCGTTGTTCGCCTTTGGCAAGCGTCTTGTGAACCTCCATCGGCTCGGCAATTGCGCTGCCGATCGTCATTCTTGGATCCAGGGAACCAAAAGGATCCTGGTAGATTATCATCATCTTCTTTTTTATTCGAATTAAGTCCCTGCGTTTGATGTGGGTAATATCCTCGTTGTCGTAGAAAACCCTGCCTGAGGTAGGTTCGTGTATTCTCAAGATCACCTTTCCGCATGTAGTCTTTCCGCAGCCCGATTCTCCTACCAAACCAAGTATTTCCCTGCGAGCTATGGAAAAACTGACATCATCCACGGCACGAACAGCTTGCTTTCGTCCGCCGATTACACTCCCGGCCCAGAACCATTTCTTGAGGTTCTTAACTTCTATCAGATTCCCCACGGTTCATTTTCCTCTGTACAGATGGCATTTCACAAGGTGTTGATCGCTAACGGAAAGCAGCGCAGGCATTTCTTTCAGACAGGTGTCGAAACAGAACTCACAGCGATTCTGGTATGGACATCCCGGCGGTAAGTCAATCAGGTTCGGCACCATACCAGTGATTGTATCGAGTCGTTTCGTTTCAACATCCAACCTTGGTATGGATTTGTATAGACCTTTTGTGTAAGGGTGGAGGGGGTCTTCGAACAATGTGTGCACATCGGCGTATTCAACTATGTAGCCGGCGTACATGACGG
>Ga0315554_1000395_pt1 | contig 25484 bp, 12 predicted proteins | sample SalMarSW160370MG_FD_202114 | JGI IMG/M metagenome (GOLD analysis project Ga0315554, IMG submission 202114) | Salt marsh sediment microbial communities from the Plum Island Ecosystem LTER, Massachusetts, United States - Salt Marsh Sediment SW1603-70 ...
GGCTTGAATCATCGAAAGTCCGAGACATTCGATTGGCGTGCAACTGGGGAATACGAATACATCGCATGCTGCGAAAAGGCCCGGGAGCGCCTCGTCAGGTTGAGGGCCGAGTAGGAGAAACTGTGAGCTGATCCCAAGCTCATTCGCTCGCGCCCCGAGACTCCCGGCAATTCCGAAATCAGGCCCCGCGATGAGAAACACAGCATTGGGAATGCGCCGTAAAATGGCCGGGGCAGCCTCGAGAAGAACCTGAGGACCCTTTCTCGCACGCACTTGGCCGAGGAAGAGGACGACGCGCTTTCCGCCAAGCTGATACTGAGACCGGATGGGCTGCGCGTCGACATCAGGGCGAAACCGCCGCGTGTCAACACCGTAGTAAGTTACTTTGACCTGCTCAGGATCCAAACCGATGTAACTCACTTGCCGTGCGCAGTGTTTGCTGACAGAAAGGATGAGGTCGCTCTGCGTTAGCACATACCGAGAGAAACCCTTGAATCGCTCCCCCCGCTCATCGTGAAGAATTAACTCATCGTTGTGTGGGACGACCTCGCCGAAGATTGTTTGCACGTATTTCTTCTTGTATCTCTTTGCCAGGTAGGCAGCAGCGAAGCCCTGCGCCCATGGATAATCGTACGCGTGCACAATATCAATAGGGTGGTTGTTGATGACTCGTTCACTTACGTCTAACCACGTGGCGATCGATTTCAGCGCCTTCAAGAAGGTGGAAACGCCTGTTCCGGATTTCCGAAGTGTTGAGGTCCAAAGCGGAAGTCGGCGAACGAGCTGCAAGGTTTTCCTGAGACGTGTGCCGCCACCGGAGTGAATGTGAACTCCGGCACGCTCGAACTCCGTATATTGTCCCGGTAACGGTGAACTGTCGATGATCGTGTGGACTTCGAATCCGCGCTCAGTGAGGTAAGGGAGCGTGTGCGAGAGATACGTCGCAATGCCGCCGTAGGGAGGGGGCAAAGGGCCGTTGATAACGAGCAAGCTGATCTTCCGTTGACTCATGAACCTTCAGTCTCGAACGATTTCAGTATCCGGTCCACGTTTGCTTTCCATGTGTAACGCTGCACGGCCTCCTGTCGAGCCGCTGCACCGAGCCGTGTCCGCAGTTCTCGATCGCGTGCGAGATCCAGGATTTGGACAGCAAGTTGGCTTACGTCGCCGGGTGTCATCTGCAGACCGTTTTCGCCGTCTCGAATCACTTCTCCTATTTGCTCCAGTCGGCTGGCGATAATCGGTTTGCCCATCGCCATATACTCGAAAAGCTTCGTCGGCGAGCCGAAAAACTTCGTCCCGTCTTCGAATCCTAGGTGCGGCGAGACGAGGATGTCGCATGCCGCAAGGTAGCGCGGCGCATCGCTGTGAGGCACCAATCCCGTAAAGATGATCGATTGCTCCAGGCCGAGGTCTGCTGCTCGTCTCAGAAGGGCTGACCTCAGGTCGCCTTCACCGATCATGAGGAAGCGAAGGCCGCTCTCTCGCTGAATCGAAGACACTGCGGCGTCGAACAGCGTTTCCACGCCGTGCCAGCGAGTGAAACTCCCGATGAATCCAACCACGAGATGCCCGGCCAAACCGTACCGCTCTCGTATCGGTGCCCCGTCAATATCGGGACGAAATTCCTCGGGGTCAACTCCATTTGGATTCAAGAGATAACGCTTGCGCTCAATTCTGTATCGGCTCAGCTGCTCCTCAACGCCCGCGGAGACCACAGCTATTCGATCTGCAAGCTGGAGAGCCAACGCCTCGCACCGGGTTCCCAGATCTTCAAAGAGTAGTCTGCTCCAGTGCTTCTTAATCCAGACTTCAGAGTCGTTAGCCTCAAGGATCATAGGGATGTCATACCGACCGGCAATTGCACCTCCCGCGAAATTGAAGATGGCATGACGTTGGTAGATCAACGAAGGGTGAAATTGCCGGACGATAGCTCCAAGTCGATGGATAACTCGGAGATTGTAGTGAATCAGCTGCAGTTCATCAAAGAAATCGAGGATCGCCAGAGGCTGTATCTGAAGTTGTGTCACTTGCTGTGGGAGTGCAGCAAGAGGCGCATCAGCAACATAGATGACGTTGAAGCCGGCAGCAGTGAACGCCTTCACCATTCCTTTCACGTGGCTGACGGAGCCGCCTGCGCGCACGGAGCCGGAGAGGTCGGTACGCAAAAAGAGGACCGTCTTTGTGCCGCGCCTGATCCCCTCCGCCGATCTCCCGGTGAAGGGTTGCGGAATTTTGCGGGCGACCAGAAGGATGGAGACGTACGTCCAAAGTAAAGTTGTTGCTGCGACCAGTGAGCCAAGAAGGAGTCGGGGCAAGAGGTGAAATGCAATGCGGCTCGTCGAGATCTGGACCAGCGACTCACGATTGATCCGAACGAACCGCTCTCGACTTTTGCTGAAACTCAGCAAAAGTTCGACCGAGATCCGACTTCGCTTCACTGCTGAATTGTGGAGGGAGGCGATGACAAGATCCCAGTGCGCCAGGCGGACCTTGCGAATCAGGTCCAGCGCTGATAAACCAACTAAATCTTGCTTGCGGAGAACAGTGAGGGACGAAAGCGGAAATCGCGCTTTCAGGCTGAGAACAATTTCCTGATCTTCGAAGGGGAGAGCAAGAATTCGACGTGTCGTCTCGGGGTGTACTTTTCTAAGGAGGTGGTCGAGGTGTTCGAGCATGTAGGGCCACTATCTAGTTTCCTCCAGATGGAGGACAGAGGTTCGATTTCTTCGCCCTCCGTCTTCCGTGCATGTTCTCATCATGCACGCCCAATCAGCCGAGTTTCCGTTGGGAGCTGTCGCATCAGACCGGACAACTATTGGATTTGTTCGGCAAATCCGATCTGCCACCGGTAGGGTTGAGGCGAAAGGCCCGAAAACCATAACTTGAGCTTTCCATCTTCTTTGAGTGCCCCACAATATCCCACCCACATCGTTACCCACGGGTAGGTATCCGAAGTGCTGAGCGTAGGAGCGTCACCCATCTGAACCCAATTCGTACCGTCGCTTGATTCAGCATACCCGAGCGCAGCGCGATTGGGACTCAAGCCGGTGTAGAACATGATGAAACGATTGTCGTCGACGAGAACCTGAGGAGCGACTATTCCTGTTGACTCCCAGGAGAGGTTCGGGCGCGAGGATAGCACTATGCCTTGATCGGACCAGTTTACTCCGTCAGTTGATGTCATAAGGTAAATGTCTTTGGGGCTTACCCTGTATGAGCTACTGACCCCGAAGTACGCAAAGTAAATCCCACCTTTCTGTACTACACAGGGGTGCCAAATTGCAGGCTTGGACGTGCTTGTAGGGACGACTGGCTGATAATTCACTATCCAGAGCCGCCCATCTGTCGAAGTCGCGTAGCCAATTCCATTGTGATAGGCCAAATTCGATTCGCCTTCAAACCACATTCTATAGATACCATTTTCATAAATCACTGAAGGATTATGCGCTCCTTTTTCCATCCAGCTACCTGGTGCGCCCGGCCGTATGGCTGGACCATCTTTACTCCAGTGTATCCCATCGAGCGAAGTGGCATGAGCAACCCAGAGAGTTTCGACGCTATTCACGCTCAAACTATAGCCAGCGGAGTACCATATGTTGTATTCGCCATTGATTTTCACGACAGAAGGGTCGTGAAAAAAGAAGTGGTTCGCATCCCAACCGCCGATGGATTGCTGCAGCACTGGGTTTTCCGGGCTCATCTTCCACTTCAGACGTGGCACAGGCCATACAAGCGTAATTTCGAGGTTTCCTCCGACGGTCGGCGTCATGTAGACAGTTGCTTGAGTCGTTCGACCCTCAGCCACCGTCACCTTCGTGCTACCTGAATAGCGGACAATTTCAAGGCTGTCCCTTGCCTCAACGGCTAGAATCCATGCCCCAACAGGAATATTGTCGAATCGGAGCTTAACCGTATCAGCAACTTCCGTGACCACGACAGAATCGACCAGAGGTCTGTACGTTGATCGTTCCAGCGTCGCAATGATGACCCTCACGTCGTTGGGTAGCGTTTTCTTTCCCAGCTTCAACACAACCGAACCCTTGGAATTGCTCAATGGCCTGCTGTCAACCTTTGTTCCGCGATCACAGTGGAACACGACTGCCGCGCTGAGTAACAGCACTGCTGAAGCGCTGATTGTTTTCATGGCTTTCTCCCTCCCCGTTCGGGAATATGGCCAAATGCATTTCGAAAGAAGAAAAAGAAAAAAGGGAATAAAATCTACATCGAAACAGAATCGGGATTCCTAGTGTTTTGCTTCGATCCAGTGATCATACCAGAGCGCCAGATTGAGCAGCGCCCACAGCGGCAGTCCCTCGTCGCGCCGACCGAACCGGTGGTCGTCTATCAGCGTCTGTATGAACTGTCGATTGAAGATCTCCTGCTTCATCAAACTCGAGCCCAAGATCCTGCTCTCCATAAAACCGAACCACTCCGACCGAAGCCATTCGTTAACCGGTGCGGCAAAACCTTGCTTTTTTCTGTAGATGATATTGCGGGGAATAAGCCCCTCAACTGCCTTCTTCAGAATGTACTTCGGCTCGCCCGCTTTCACCTTGAACCTCTTCGGGATCGTCATCGAATACTCGACAAGACGATGGTCGAGGAACGGGACCCGCGACTCGACGGAAGTTGCCATCGAGACCTTGTCGACGCGCATCAACAAGAGCTCCGGCAGTCGGTTCTTGAATTCCAGATACACCATGCGCTTCAGGTAATCCGCCCGTGCGTCGCGTCGCAGGATCTCCTCGTGCCAACGCCCGGCCAGCTCGCGAGCGCGATGGTGCTGGCTTTGCGGAGGATTGTTCAGGAGCGATTTCTTGTGTGTCTCGGTGAAGATGTTGACGTCGCCCCAGAAGAGCTCGTCTCGTTCGCTCGCCTTTCGAATGTAGTCCAGCTCGAGGAGCCTGCGCTTGGGTCGCAGCCACGCGGCAGCAAGCGAGTAGACGCCCGATCGTACATGCTTTGGCACAGCGCCATAGGGTCCCCAGAGCCATTTGTGGAACCTCAACTCTCGAAGGTAGGCAGGGTATCCGGCGAACTGCTCGTCACTCCCTTCGCCGACCTGGATGACGATCGTGCCGTTGTCCCGGGCAAGCTTGGAGACAAAGTACAGCGGAATGCAGACCGGATCGGCGATCGGCTCGTCCTGGTGATAGATCAACTTCGGCAGGAACTCGAACGCCAGCTTCTGGTCGATGATCACCTCATGGTGATTCGTCTTGAACTCCTTTGCGATCTGGCGGGCGTACTGGAGCTCGTTGTACTTCTCGAGGTCCCGAAAACCGACGGAGAACGTGTCCACAGGCCGCTCCATCAACTCCGCCATTAGGGCGACATTGGTGCTAGAGTCGATGCCTCCGCTGAGGAATACGCCGAATGGAACATCGCTCATCATCCGGTCTTTCACCGACTGCTTGAGTAGCGTTCGGATCGTGCTGATACACGGCTCCTCACTCGTCGGCGGGCCCGCTTCAAGGAGTTTCGAGTGTGGGATCGGCGTTCCGTCGAGATCAATGGAAGGCTGGCGGCCGACCGGCACGGGGTCCCAGTATTGCTCCTTGTGCATCTGCCCATCCCTTCCGATCACCATCCGATGTCCCGGCTCCAGTTTGTAAATATTCTTGAACATCGTCAGCGGTGTGGGGGAGACGAGGAAGGTCAGGAATGAATCGAGAGTCTCTTCGTTGAATTCGCGGTGTACCGCGGGGTGTTGAAGAATCGCCTTGATCTCCGACCCGAAGATAAGGTTGCCGCCGGCAAGAGTGTAATACAGCGGCTTGATGCCGACGCGGTCTCGGGCAAGCACGAGCTGCTTCTTCTTCTCATCCCAGATGGCGATAGCGAACATGCCGAGGAGCTTGTGAACGAACTCGACGCCGTACTCCCGGTAGGCGTTGATGATGCTCTCCGTATCCGACCGCGATCGGTAGCGGTACCCCTTTGCTTCAAATTCCTTCCTTAAGACCAGATGGTTGTAGATCTCCCCGTTGAAGACGATCGTGATCGAACCATCCTGCGAGAGCATCGGCTGGTGGGCGGCAGGGGAGAGGTCCACGATCGAAAGGCGGCGGAATCCGAACCCGACCTGTTTGTCCGGCGAGATGAATGTCCCGGAATCATCAGGCCCGCGGTGTTTGATGCTATCGCTCATCCTGACGAGGAGGGCCTCATCGAAGGTGGGGGTCGAATTACCGTAGTTGAAGATTCCGCAGATGCCGCACATCGGACAATGAAAAGTTCAAAATGGAAATAGAAAGAAGCAGAATTCAGAAGCCAGGACTCAGGATGCAGGAGGGAGTAAGCAGCAGGGAAAGTGTGGCGAGCAGACATCAGACCGCCAGACCCCCGCTCTCTTCTTATTACATGTTACTTCTCACGTCTCACTACCCAGACCCCACATCTCACATCTCATATCCCAAACAGTTCCTCTCGCCCCCGCAGTCTACGTTCTTCCTCTCTCCCTTTTTCGTTTCATCCACCGGTCGAAGCCGAAAAAGGCCAGCGCGCCGATGACGAGCAAATTCGCGAAGAGGCTCAAGTTCTTTCCCAGGTAGAAACCCGTCGGCTTGAATTTCACCTCGAGTTTGTGCATGCCTGGAGGCACGAGGACGGCACGGAAGAGATAGTCGGCCCGGTAGATCGGCGTTTCCTTTCCGTCGATGAAAGCTTTCCATCCTTCCGGATAGTACGTTTCGCTGAAGAAAAGGAGATTGTTTCCGCTTGTCGTGACCTTGAGTTCCATGTCTTGAATGCCGTAGGAGAGGAACTCCGCTGTCGCTGCCGGGTGTGGTGGCTCGACCTGAAGCTTTGGGTCCTCCTGAAAGAAAACGACGTCCCTTGGATCAAAGGCCTTGTCTCTGATCTTGCTGAGAATGCCGAGCGCGTCAGAGACCTCGTAGCGGTTCACGAAGAACGCCCTCGGCAGCACCGAGAGGTTGGCGTATACCTTCTTCTGCGCACTGTTGTAAACCAAGCCGAGGCCCGCGCTCGAATCGGTTTTGTCCGGGATGATGTACTTGATGTTCATCAAATCGCGAATCAACGAGTTGTTCAGACCCACAACGTCGAGAACGTCCTGGTAGGCGCGCATCTTGGCCCCCTGATACCCGTAAGCATCCTGGATACGCCAGTACGCCAGCGAGTTGTCGTAGAACGGCTGTCCGTCTCTCAACTGCAGCACGCGGAAGAGCGTCGAATCCATTTGAAGGAACGTAACGTAGTCGGTTTTCTGGAAGACCTCCCGCCAGCTTGACCGATCTTTCGGGTCCATGGGTTTGTAGTCAACCCGCCAGAGATCAACACCGATGGTAAAGAACAAGAGGATCGAAAACATGGTAAGCCGCATTCTGCCCTGGATGAAGTAGTACAGCGAGCCGAGCGCGACCATGAGGAGCGCGATGGCCATGTAAAGGTCGGTCGTCACCAACTTGGCAACATGAGTGACCAGTTCGCTGGAGATCTGCGGCGGTATTTGGCGGTAAACATAGTCAACTACCCGATCGCGCGGCAAGCCGTATCCCGTAACTGACGAAAACATGTTCTGAATTGCCTGGCGCGACAGGAAGCTTTCATAGAGGACATTCAGGCCGAGACAGACGACGATCGAAGCGCCAAGGCCAAGAAGAATGTATTTTTTCCACCTCTGCAGCGCGGCGCCGCGCAGCTGCTCACGCTCCTTCACGATGGAAACGATCCCGTACGCCGCGAGGATCGGAACGAAGATCTGCACGAGTACGAGGATCATGGAAGGGATACGAAACTTGTTGAACATCGGGAAATAGCGATACATCAAGTCATAGACGATCGGAAATTCCTTACCGAATGCGATGAGCAGCGACAGCAGAATGGTCACCCCAAGGAATTGGACGAACGGGTCTCTCCGATTTATCACAAAGCCAAAGATAGCCAACAGGAGGACAATGAGGCCCATGTACTGTGGGGCATGCGTAAACGGCTGCGGCCCCCAATAGAAGTTCATCATCGTCTCTCGGTTGTCGCTGAAGGCGCCGCTGTACTTTTGATACCCGAATCCGTACCACGAGGGAACAAGCCACGTCATCATTTCGCCGGGAGCAAAAGACCAGCTCGTCGCATAATCATAGTCGAGCCCTCCCGCGACCGTCTTCGCCCCGCCCTGCTGCACAGTCTCGAGGATCGGGTTGGATCCTCGAATGGAATACGGGCCGTACTCCCACACGGAGAGGTACTTATCGGCATCCATGGCGAACGCCAGGGCGCCGGCGAGTGCAAGAACCAGGCCTGTGCGCACGATCGGTACCCAGCCACTTCGCGCCGGTGCGCCCTCAACTTCCTCTTTCTTCTTCAGGAAGGATTTGATGAGGTAGAAGAGGAGGTATATCCCGAGGGCCGAGTAGACGTAGAAAATCATCTGCACGTGGCTCGGCAGGAAGGAAAAATGGATGAGCAGAACGAGGAGGAGCGCCAGCGGGAGACTGAAGCGGTCGCGCAGCTTCTCAACTGTGAAGAACAGGTATGGGAGGAACGCTATTACCGCGATCTTTGTATTGTGCCCCACCATCGCCCAGATGATAATGTAGGTGGAAAACGTGGCCGCGAACGAGGCCAGGAACGCTGCAAACTTGCTCTTGAGCTTCTGGTACGTGAAAAGGTACATCCCACCGGCGAAGATGAAGTAGAAGAAGTAGACCCATCCTGACGGCGGATTCAAGATGATGTAACTGAAAAGCTGCGAAGCTTTGTTGAGGATCTCGCCGGTCAGGTCGAAAACCCGCTCGCCGCTCACGGTGAGGCTGGCGTACCCGGGCATGCCGCAAAAGGTGTAGGGATTCCAGAGTGGAAACACCCCCTCCTTCTTCGCGTCGGCAAGGAACGTGTCGAAGGCATGGGAGGCGATGATGTCGGTATCGACGAACGTCTTGCCGCCGAAGATAATTTGATTGAAGAAGAGGATGATGCTCAGGAAGAGGAGCGCGACGGCCACCGCGTGTTGATACTTCGGCGGAATTAAGGCCTTCTCTTCGTCAGCCTGTCGGCCGCTGGCTCGCCCGCCTGCATCGCTGGGGCGGCCCCGATCTTTCTGTGACTTGCTCATAGGATGATGGGTGGTGGGTTAGTGCCGGGGGCTCAGGGTGTCGAGAAGCCCCACGAGCTGGCGTGTGATCTCTCGCCGATCATACCGCTTGACTGCTTCCCGATCCTGCTGAAATTTTGACCTATCATAGAGAAAATTCTGATAACATTCAACGAACAGGGTTTTGATGGCGGGAACGTCCTGGTTGGACGCGGTGAAGCCGGAGCGTGTCTCGCGTAGCAGCTCCGCGATGGCACCTTTCGGAGCGAGCGCGATGATGGGGTGTCCCGCGCCGATGTACTCGAAGACCTTTCCGGGAACAATCCCTTCACTGCCGGCTGCTTCATCGACAACGAGCAGGAGCGCGTCCGAACGGAGGAGCTCCTTCACGCTTTCGCTGTGGGGAAGATAGGGCACGACGTCGATGGATTCGCGCAGCTTCGAGGTGCGCAGCATCTCCTGCACTTCTGTTCCGAATCTCCCGATAAACTTCAGGCGGATTCTCGCTGCATTGACCTTTCCCTCCGACACGAGTTCCTCGACAGCCTGCAGAAAGGTCTGCGGGTTCCTCTTTCCGTACATCGAGCCGGTGTAGGTGACTGTGAACCGCTCGTTCCGCTGAAGGTCGAGCTTCGGATAGTCGTCGGTGTCAAACCCGTTCGGGAGATACACGAGCTTCCGCCGATTGATGCCGGGCATCTTGTCGGTGATATCGTTCAGAATTCCCTTCCACGCGGCCTCAATGAGATCTGCGTCCTCGAAGACGGACGTTTCCAGCCGGCGGTCGATTCTCCGCGGAATCCACCAACGCTCCGGCGTGGAGAGAAAACCGGTCCACGGGTCCCGGAACCCCGCGATCCACGGAAGCTTCGTGGAGCGGTGAAGCTTGCGAGCGATGACCGCCGTCGTGTACGGCGGCGAGGAAGAGTAGATAGCATTGACCTTTTCCCGCCGGATGATTTCGAGCCCAGCGGAGACAGCATACGGGAACCAGCCGATCCTCGCGTCCGGAATGAAGAAGCCGGCACGAACGAACTCCGCCAGCGATTCTGCGATCGATTTCTTCCTGTTCCCTTGCGGGATGTTTTCGACGTCGACGGCGGCATCTGCAGGTTTGCCGGTGAGCTTCCGGTACAACCTGTACGGCTCGAAGATCTTGGTGCGGTATACCGTAGCATGCGGTGGAATTTCGGCAAGAAGTGATTCATCGCGTGCCGGAAAGTCCGCGTCCTTCACCGTCAGGACGACGGGCTGCCATCCGAATTCCGGCAGGTACTTGACGAACTTCAGGACGCGCTGCACCCCCGGGCCGCCGGAGGGTGGGAAGTAGTATGTGACGATCAGAACTTTTTTCATTCAGAGATGAAGGTAACCTTCGTCAAGTAACCTTCATCAAGATACACAAGAAGCAGGGTAAATGGAAGCGTAGGGGGCACACGGAGAAATGAAGAAACCGGCCGGCCGCGCACGTAGACGGAAACAAGATCGACGTGCGCGGCACGGTCGGTTAGCGAGATGCTACCACAGAAGGAGTATTCTTCTCCCCGTCAGTCGCTGTTATGATTCCGACCCCCCATCCCCGCCGCCTTTGATCTGGATGTTTCCCGCCTCGATATCGTACACAAGAGGCCAGCCCTCAATTTGAGAACAGAAATACCCTAGAGGCACCAGATGAAGCAGGCTGAGCTGATCCGGCGCGGCGTTCGCACCCTCGCCGTTGTCGATCACACGAAACACTCGCTGGGTGCCAACCACGCTGGCCTCGCTCGATTTCTCGACGACGCAATACAACCACGCCTGGTTCCCCTCGATCCTGAAGCAAGTAATGGGTCCCTTGGCATACGTCCAGCCATGATCGTGGTCTTCATAACTCCCTTCGACCGATCCATCAGCGTATCGACGCGCGGTGAAGGAGAAGGTGCGCCAGAGACCTACGGGATCGGTACTCCGGGTTAAGTGACCGCTTCCAGTAACCATCTCCACCACAGGACCCCTGCTCTTGGCAAGGCTTCCGGAATTGGGCGTCGCCAGGCTGTTGTCCGTAGGATTGACAGCCTGCTCGTTGCTGCATCCCATCGCCAGGAACACGATCGCAACGAGAAGAATGAAGAAAATATTGAGGTTTTTCATTTTGTCGCCCCCTGTGTTGTTAGTGATGGGTTGGTTGAACGGTCAAGTGCGACCGCTTCTTATTCGTCCATGCTGCGCGTCGCCGAGTCATCGACTTCGGCTACCATGCCTTCTTGTCGGCACATATCTGTATGACTTGCTTTCTGCCCCTGGCACTAATATAGAGTGTTGTGCCCTGTTTGTCAAACTCGATATCCTGGAATGTTCCGATGTTCGACGCGAACAATTGGGGTGTGCCACCTGTCTTCGGAATTCTCCAAATTTCACCCGGGACTTGCTCATAGAATATCTCATCAGTTTTCGGATGAATGGCAAGGGAGCCTGATCCGGCCGGGATTCCGGTGAGGAACGGCGTCACCGTGCCGTCAGCTGAAAGTGTGACGATGCTGCGGCTTCCGGAAATACCCCAGTTTTCGAAAACGAAAAGTGTTCCGTCGGATGAAAACGCAACGGTAACCGGACCGTCGGCGAAGACAGCTCCTTCGGCAATAACCTTGACAACTCCAGTGTTTGGATTCACTGCCCGTACTCCTCTCGATATATTCCCGTAAGAATTGTCGGCGATGACAAGGTCTCCCGGATCGACATTGGGGCCGTCAAAATTCGGCGGTGCAAATGCCAAACCATACGGGTTGAGAGAAGTATTTGCCGTGGTCGATGTTACAAACGGCACAGGAGCTCCGCCCTGGGGGGATAACTTGTACACTGTTTCCGTCTGCCCGTCCGACACGTAAAGCACGTTTCCCTCTCCCAATGCCAGATCGTCCGGACTGTCGAACGGCAATCCGAGTGTTGAGAAGGCATCGTCAATGGTGAACTGAGTCCCCTCTCGTGCCAGAAACACGCCCGCGCCTGGATCCGAATTCGATTCTCTGACGACAAAGAGCTTTTTGTCAGCAAGGCGGGCAATGCCGTCGGGGCTCGCAATGTTGTAATAGAAGACCGACGCGGTGAAGCCGGGGGCTGCGAAATCGATATCCCGAATGAGACTCGGATCAATCTTGGCGAGCGAGCCCTTGCCGCAATTCGGTGCGACATCATCCGACGCCGGACTGTTGGTCAGGTTCATATTCCCCGATCCGTCGTCGGCGTTCATCACGAAGATGTCATGGAGGTCACCAACCTTCCGCGTGTAATAGATTTGCTTGCTGTCGGTTGACCAAGCGGGGTTGCTCATGCCAACCCGCGCATCCGTCGTCAATCGCGTCTGCTCGGAACCGTCCGCATTCATGACGTACACTTCGCCGACGCCATCGCGGAGGCTCACGAACGCAATCTTCTTTCCGTTGGGTGACCAGCTGGGCAACCAGTCCGTCGCGCTGTTGTTGGTCAGGTTTGTCACCCCGTCGCCGTTCGCCTTCATGACGTAGACATCATACACGCCGTTCCGTTCAGCCTGGAATGCGATCTGCTTCCCGTTGGGGGACCAGACCGGTGAGGCGTAGAATGTCCCGCCGACCACATAGAGGACTTTCAGGCCGGAGCCGTCAGCTCGAATCGTGCAGATTTCGGGAACGCCACCGTTCACTCTGCCGAACAGAATTGTCTTGCCGTCCGGCGACCAGTCCGGATCTCCGTCGGACGTGGGGCTGTTGGTCACGCAGGTTTGTTCAGTTCCATCGAGGTTCATGACATAGATCTCGAGATCGTCGCCCCGAATGCTTTCGTACGCGATCTGCTTTCCGTCCGGCGACAGATCGGGATAGCCGTCGTGTCCATCCCTGTAGGTGAGCCGTATCGGACTCGAGCCGTCGGTGTTCATGACATAGACTTCTTTGTCACCGGTGCGATCGCTCTGGAACGCGATGATCGAGTTGCCTCCCTTCATCAAGGACATTTGATCCTGATTCATCGGAAGGGCATCTTGTCCCGGAAGCGCGCTCTCGAGAAGATTCGGCTTCCTTTCACAGCTCGTGAGGATGACTCCCAGCACTGCGATAAGCAGTGTGAAGCGTCTCAGTGTTTTCATTGTTGTCGCCTCCCTTTGGTTGTAGTGATTTTCGTGACTCCTGCAAACCATCCGCTCAAATTGTCCGCCCTTGTACGGGGCAACGGAACACTTCGTCTGCACTCGGCTGGTCGAGGCACGCTCTGCATCAGCTGCGTCAAACGCAGAGCGCTCAACGGCCTTGTCGTTTCATCCTCAGGTCACCGTCTGCCTCCAGGGATCACCGTGTTCACGCAACGATTTTGATGAATCCACAATACGCACTGTTGCCTGAATCGGAGTTCATTTTACGAGCATGAGTTTCCGCGATTGGACAAAATCTCCAGCACGTAACCGGTAGACATATATTCCGCTCGGCATGTTTGCCTGCCATCTCACCTGGTAGTATCCGGGTCCCTTTTCGCCCGAAACCAACGTTGCGACTTCTTCACCGAGCATGTTGTACACTTTCAGCTCGACGGAACTCGCTTTCGGGATCTGGTAGGTGATGGTCGTGCTTGGGTTGAAGGGGTTCGGGTAGTTCTGGGAGAGGCCGTATTCCGTCGGCACCTGAACCTGAACTGCCTCCGCCATCGCGTTCTCTGCGGCCTTCTTCGCCAGACTCTGAGGTCGTTGCAGAAGGTCGATAATGTCGTTGACCATCTGCGATAGTGCTTGCCGCGCCTCTTCGTCTGTCACCCAGAGATTCTGCCCCGCGTTTCCCTTTGATGTCAGGTGATTCAAAACATCACCCTCCAGGTGCTCTTTTGCACTTCTCAGCTTCCCCGCGCTTTGGAATTCACTGGCACGGTTGATCGCGTCAATGAGGCCGGACCTCCGGGTCTCCGCCGGCTTCTTGAAGGCGTTGTCCGGAAGCGACTGCAAGTACCCGACGGCTTCAACAAAGCGATCCGTCATCGTCATTGTTCTTGCTCCGATGACGATCGGTGTGAGGTGATAGGCCGATGCCCCGACGAAGCCCTCATACTCCACGCCATTAATCGTCACATTTGTCGTGTTGACCCCGGTCTTGGAAGGACCTCTCCCTTGATCGTCCGCTCCGGAATGCGAGTAAAGAATCCATTGGGTGGATGCCCCACTCCAGTAGTAAATCCCCTGCAGGTCGCTCTCGACCAGCCCCGCCTGGAGCAGATCGTTCCGAGTGTAATAGAGTCTGATCAAGAGCGGCCACTCGACACTCCCCTGCACCTGGACATCGAGGTAATTCCCGAAGCTGCCGATGGAAGGAGTAGTGACTGATTGTGCGCCCGGGGGTGCCTCGACGTACGAGGCAACCTCTACAATAGCACCGCCTGTTCCCCCTCTGAATGTTATTTCGGCTCCCGATTGGCCAAGGTCGCTCAGCGTGTTACTGCTTCCTTCTGCTGCAGAGGCAGAGACAACGCTTTCAAGCGCGCCTCCGAACACCTGGCCGTTGTCGAAGAGCTTTTGTATTTGGTCTGACGCGTCCCGAAGGGTTGTAATACTCGCCAGTCTGTCCGCTCCCTGAGCAGCGATGATTGCAGTAATTATCTCCTTCGACTGACTCGGCTCAAGAGTGAAGGGGCCGGTTGAGAAGAGAATCCTGCGATCGTTGGGATTGCTTTGCACCCAACCGGTTCCGGCGACAGGATCGCCTGGGAACATGAAAGTCGTTTCTGAATGTGTCGTCGGATCCTCGAATGGATATCCGTTGGCCAGCTTGCCCGACATAAAATTGTAGTCTTCGTCGCTGCTGGCCGGATCCTTGTAGGGGGAGACCTCCGTGCCGGACCAGCTCACAAAACTCTGAATCGGTTTCGTGTAGAATGCCCCCTTCAACACATCGATTCCGACGGCGGGAGGAATGTTGTACACGGCGTCCGTGGTATTTCCGTTGTAGATGAAGCCCAGGTCGCGCGGCACATCGACGCCCGCGAGGTCGTCGAACGGATTCCCCAGGTCGGGATCGCTCCAGAATGCAACGTACGCGTCATTCCACGTCTCCGTGCACTTGTTCGTCACCTTGAAGCGGAGGAAGATGGTGTTGTCGAGCGGACCGGACTGGTGGAAGGCGAACGTTGTCTGCTGGACCTCGACGCCGAGAGGTGCCGAGCCGTGATAGTGCTTCGTTTCATCGAGGTCGTTGTAGACTGAGAAGAGCGTTTGATCGCCGATGATCTTTGGTGTGCCGTCGGGATTGACCGGCGCGCCGAGATCCGCGGGCCATCCAGCGAAATCGGGATTCGACCCGTCATCGCCTGATGAGATTTTGTAGACCCGATAGCGCGGGTCATTCGGATCTCCAGGATATCCTCCAACCCCGAGAATTGGCCCCGGCTGAAACTCGGAGGTATAAGACGCAACAGCGGTCCGCACATCGGTACCGACCTTGGCACCGACCCAGAGACCAGCCTCGTAGATCAGGGTTTTCCCCGAGCCGCGCGGCCACTCGAATCCCTCAAAAGCGTTGTGGGCGAACCTCCCATCGGGCAGCGTCCAGAAGCCCACATTATTCGCATCAAGTCTGAGCCGCGCCGTTGATGACATCGTGAAAGAGATGCTACTGGTCATGGATGTATTGGTGTAGAGGGTGATCGTCCCCGAGATTGCTCCATCCACCAGCGCCCGCACCCCCATCGGCAGATCAGCACCTTCGTTGGGGGGGAGGAAGAACGGCAAGTCGAATGAAAAATTTGAGGCCAGGCGGGCGGTGCTGGAATTTAGCTCGAAGACACCAAGCAATGGAGCATTCCCGTCGTTGCTCACCCTCACCGACTGCGTCGCGATGTCGCCTGCCTGTTCAACATCTCCGAAACTGAGGGAGGTGGGGGTACACGAGAAGGTTGTCGTCCCGTGTGATGTGTAGGGGTTGAATGGAATGACGGGTGTTGTGCCCTGGATCAGGAGATCGTTGTGGTTGGAGGTGAGATCTTGTTGGCGCAACGGATCGTTAGCCACAAACGAGGAGTTCATGTTCCAATATCCGACGAGTCCGGCCTCGTTACCGGTCAGGGGTCCATTCATTGTCGAACCGATCTCCTCCATCGTCCGAGCAACATTCCAGAGCCGCACTTCTGTGATGGCGCCCTGGAACGCGTCGGTGAGGAATCGCCCGATGTAGAATCCCACGCCGTCGGGAGAAATCGAGATGTTGGTACTGATCTGGTTCCGGAGTTCATCGTTGACGTAAATCTTCAGCGCGCTGCCGTCGTACGTTCCGGCGATGTGCGTCCATCGGAATGTTCGCAGCGGGTCGGGTGCCGTGACCACCTTCTCGCTCCCCGGTGTCCCGTCGGAAATCGCGAAGGCAGGGAGGGGGCTGCCGCTTGCATGATCTACCGTGAGCGCGTACGAGAAATACGGATCGGTAAACGTTCCATTCGACGATCGGGCCACGATCGTGTTTCCGCCGCGTTGCAGGTCCATGAGAGACAGCGGATAGACCCATGCCTCGACGGTGATGGCATTCCCGCCGATCTTGTACGCCTCCTGATTTGCATCGCTGTTGGCCGGCGAGCCGTCCAAGATGCGCATACGGCTGTTCTGGCCGTTGAAGAGAGCGGAGGCGGGAGGCACGACGGTTGTGAAGCTCAGAATTGATCCCTGCACTGTCCCCGCGCTGTTCTCTCCCACAATACGATAGTAGTACGTCGTATTCGGGGTCAACCCCGTGAGGTTCTCTGCCAGTGCGACATCAGTTGTGCCGGAGCCGATCGACTGCGCTGAGGTCGTGCTGCATGTCGATAGAGTGTTGTCGGTTCCCCACTCGAAGTAGGCCGAGGTTGCCGAGCCGTTGGGGTTGACGGTGCCGTTCAGCGTTGCTGCGGTCGCGGCGATGTTGGACGCTGCAATCGTAACAAGGGAGGGAACTGGGTTGATCGGCCCGCCGCGCGATGTGCCGTCCCCGGAAAATGTTCCGTTGATGATCACGTTGTCTGCAGAAATATCCGCACCGGCGGTCACGCTGATCGCTGCGCCCGATTGAATCTCGATTGTGCTTTGGCCCAAAGCCTGAACGGCAATGAGGCAGAGCATCAATGCTGCGAAGTATATGCGTTTCATGGTAACCTCCGGTTCATTCTGAAGTTTTGATTGAAGAGGTTGCGCCCGATGGTTCTCCGGGCTGTGCCGTCTTCAATATGACGCTCCTCAACTCCCTGATCTGCTCCGCCACTGAGGTCCTAAGAGACGAAAGCTCTTTCTTCAATGACTCGTTTTCACTCTGCAGCTCTTGCATGGCCTTGACCATAGGTGCGAACAGATCGTTATATCGCAGCTCGTAGAACCCCTTATCGTCTATGGTGAGCATGCCGCTGTTTTGGATGCCCTGGTCTTTCAAGACTTGTTCAACTTCCTGAGCGATGAAGCCGTATTCAGTTCTGTGCTTTTGGTCGTTCTTGCGAGTGTAGGAGACGGGACGGAGTTGTGAAACGAAATCAAGTCCGGTACTCAGTGACTGAATATCATCTTTCCATCTTCTGTCGCTAGTTACGGTCCACGCTACCTGGACACCAGCATATGTTATCGACGCGTTGCCAATTCTCACCTGGTTGTCTGCTTCTTTGTCGGGGACTTGGGCATTGTATCCGACAGCAGTATTGTTTGAGCCGGTAGTGATAGAGAGGCCGGCGCTTCTCCCAATAGCGGTATTGTAATTGCCCGTCGTGTTCTGATTAAGTGAGAAAAGTCCAAATGCGGAATTAGAGATGCCTGTTGTGTTGACATCGAGCGTATTGCATCCAAATGCGGAATTATAATCGCCTATGGTGTTGGAATGGAGCGAGCGAGTCCCAAATGCGCAGTTGTTATTGCCTGACGTGTTACCATCAAGTGAGTTAACTCCGAACGCGGAATTGTTGCCACCATTCGTGTTAGAACCAAGCGAGTTGAGTCCAAATGCAGAATTGTTGTATCCTAAAACGTTGGCCTTGAGGGATTGATATCCGAAAGCGGAATTGTAGCTGCTAGTGTTCGCCGTCAGCGAGTTGTATCCGAATGCGGAATTGGAGCTGCCAAGGTTTGCCTGAAGTGACTGATACCCGAACGCGGAATTGCCAACGGCTGTGTTGTTCATTGAAAGCGATCGATACCCGAAGGCGCAATTCCCCGTGCCTTCTGTGTTGTGCTGTAGCGCCTGCGTACCAAATGCAGAATTTCTGTCCCCGGTGGTATTGTAGTAAAGAGCAAATGACCCACACGCGGAATTTTCATTGCCTTCTGTGTTGGCAATAAGTGCGCCAGTCCCAAATGCGGCGTTGGCATAGCCCGTTGTGTTGTTCATGAGCGTCTCAGAGCCGGATCCGGAATTGGAGGTGCCTGTTGTGTTGGCAGCAAGCGAGTTATATCCGAATGCGGAATTGTGGTTTCCTGTTGAAATGGCGGGTAGCGTATGATAGCCAAATGCAGAATTGTAGCTTGCCTGATAAGTAGTGCCACTCATTGTGAAATTGCCCGCGCCCATGCCTACAAAGGTATTTCCACCATTGGTTCCCGGTCCTTGATAATTGTGCATGAAGCTATCGCCATCTTTGAATATGATACCTAGCGTTGCATCAGTGGTGGCTGGCAGAGCAAGACTCTTATTCAGACTCAGGTACCCGGTCGCTTGGCTCAACGTCAGAAACGTTGCCGCACCATCCTTTATGTTGAACGCACCGCTAGGACCAAGCGTGTTGTTAATACTGCCGCTTTGACCAAAGAGTGGAATTGCCAGCACGACAACCAGCGTTGCCGCAAAGAACAGAGTACGTGCGAATGTTTTCATAACTCCTCCGCTATGCGAAATGGTATGTGATGATGTCTTTGAATCCTGTTCTGGTCACTGGTGATAACTTGTATCCAAGGGGCTTCGTGGTACCGTGGATCCATGCCTGGTCAATTTGTACCTGCATGCGAAGGCGCTTTTCCGGGCGTTGTTCCGGCCTGAGCGATCTTCAGCAGGATGCTTCTCATTTCTTTTACCTGCTCCATGACCGTAACGCGAAGCGATGAGAGCTCTTTCTTCATCATGTTGTTTTCGCTCCTGAGTGCATCGTTCTCGCTCTTGAGCTCCTGAATGGCTTTCACCACCGGTGCAAACAGATCGTTGTAGCGCAGCTCGTAGAATCCCTTGTCGTCGATTGTAAACATGCCGCTGTTTTGAATTCCCTGGTCTTTCAGGACCTGTTCAACCTCCTGGGCGATGAAGCCGTATTCAGTTCTGTGCTTCTGGTCGTTCTTGCGCGTGTAGGAAACGGGGCGTAGCATTGAGACAAAGTCGAGTCCACTGTTGAGCGATTCAATATTCTGTTTCCTTCTTCTGTCGCTTGTTATTGTCCATGCGACTTCGACACCAGCGTATGTGATCGACGAGTTGCCGATCCTCACTTGATTGTCTGACGCTCCAACAGGAACTTGGGCGTTAGCACCAACGGCAATATTATTTGAACCGGTAGTAATTGTGGAGCCTGCCTTGTAACCCAGGGCGGTATTGTCGTTCCCCCTTGCGTTTTCGAGTGACTGTCTCCCGAATGCGGAATTATTGCCGCCAGCTGTGTTGTTGAAAAGCGAGTAGTATCCAAATGCGGAATTGTCGTCGCCTGTTGTGTTGTAACAAAGTGAGTTCATTCCAAACGCGGAATTGTTGCTGCCTGTCGTGTTGTCATAAATCGACTGAAGCCCGAATGCGGAATTATGGTTACCCGTTGTGTTGGCGGCGAGCGAGTTCTCTCCGAAAGCGGAATTCATCTGCCCACTAGTATTTGAGTGGAGCGAATAATACCCAAAGGCGGAACTATAGCTACCCGTTGTGTTGGCGCCGAGCGAATTAGACCCAAATGCAGAATTTTGACTACCTGTTGTGTTGGCGCTAAGCGAACCAGACCCAAATGCAGAATTCAACTCGCCGGTTGTGTTGGCGCAGAGCGAACCGGTCCCAAATGCGGAATTCATCTGGCCTGTTGTGTTGGCGTGGAGCGAAAGGCACCCAAATGCGGAATTGGAGACTCCTGCTGTGTTGGCGTCAAGCGAACTTGAACCAAATGCAGAATTTTGAGCACCTGTCGTGTTATTAAAGAGCGAGAAGTATCCAAATGCGGAGTTTCCGGCGCCTGTTGTGTTTGAGAGAAGCGAAGACACGCCAAACGCGGAATTGCTGAATCCCGTTGTGTTGGCGGAAAGTGAGCGATACCCAAATGCGGAATTGGAAAAGCCCGTTGTGTTGGCGGCAAGTGAGCTCTCGCCGAATGCAGAATTGCGGTAACCCGTCAAAATGAAATTACCGGCGTCTACGCCAACGAACGTATTCCCACCAACCATTCCCGGTGCCTGATAGTTGTGGATGAATCTATCGCCTCCTTTGAATATGACACCAAGCGTTGCATCAGTGGTAGCTGGCAGAGTGAGACTCTTGTTGAGGCCCAGGTACCCGGTCGATTGACTCAGGGTTAGAAACGTTGCTGAGCCATCCTTAACGCTGAACGCACCGCCGGTGCCCAGGGTGTTGTTGATACTCCCGTTCTGACCATAGAGTGGAATCGCCAGCATCACAACCAGCACTGCTGCAAAGAAGAGAGAATGTGTGATTGTTTTCATAACTCCTCCCCTAAGATGATTGATGAGAGATGATGCGTTTGGATTTCGGTCTTGCTCCGCCTTCCAACTGATCTCATTGCGGATTCTTTGTTCGTGGAGGGAGAAAGAGGTGAGCGAGTTCTCAATTTCGTTGATGCAAGGTGGCAAACCGCTTTGTGACATGTGTCAGCGAGATGTCAAGATTTGCGACGACAATGCAAAGATTTGTCATCTCGTTGCCAGGGGTTCTTCATCAGTCGCGCGGACGCACATTTCAGCGAAAAAGGTCCGCAGGTTTTCACAGGCCAGGCGGAGCCTCTTGAACCACGGTATATCTTCGCAATTCGCTATTTGAAGGTATCCAACACTACTTCGCCGTGCCGCGCTGTATTCCCGTAACCGCCCAATACTCCCAGCGTGACTGATTCGCAACAAGACCGATGCGCTTGCCGTCGCGCGACCAACTGGTCACTTTAACATTGCTCGCTCCGGCAGGCAGGGGGATGTTGCGCTCGGCCCCGGTCTCAAGATCTACCACTCGTAATACCTCCTTCTTGTTGCCACTCACACCGGTATAAGCCACGAGCCGACTGCTTGGATCCCACACATAGCCGTTGATGGTGCGAAGCATACCCAGCTTCTTCAAGCCTTTGCCGTCAGTCCCAATTACCCACAGGGCCCCCGCATCAGGTACGTCACGATCAGCTTGCCGGGCAAAGAGGACTCTGTCTCCACGCGGGGAAATGCGTTCGTATGAATTGTAGCCGAGAGACACGCCCTCGGCATCGGTCCCTGGCACCAACAGACGGCCGACGGGCGACCCTGTCTCCGTGACCTCCAGCCCGCCTGTGGCATCCCTTGAAAAATGCCTGTAAAGCCTGTAGCGACCGTCATCACTCTGAGAAAGCATCACGGGCGTCAACGACCGTGAGGACATTTCATGGACTTCTCCGGTGACAGGATTCACTCCGAACATTCCTCCTCTGCGCGCGAGAAAACTCACGTACCGGATCTCCTTTCCGTCCTTCGACCAGCCAAGTCCATGGGCGTACTCCCTATTTTCAAGTACTTGGTGAGAATTCACCTTCGTTCCGTTTTCCGAATAGACTACCAAGTGATTGCTCCATCCCAGAAAAGCGATTTGCTTGCCGTCTGGGGACCAGGCAAATTCGCTCGGATACCAAGCCCACTTGAAGGGCGCCTCGGCTTTGGGATAGTACGGAAGAGGTGCGACTGAAACCGTCAGCGCACCGGTCGACGCATCGACCGCAAGTTGGTATGGGATCTTCTCTTCATTGTAGAGCGTGAAGTAGAGCTCACCGGCTTCGGTCCATGTTTGCAGAGTGATGGCGATAGAACTCGCATAGATCAACTGCGGAATGCCTGCGACATTGCCGTCGCTGACGTGCATCAGCCAGATCCCATCGGGACGCAGAAAGGCGATCGATTGCCCATCCGGTGACCAGAGCGGAGTTGTATTTCCTCCCTCAGCAGTCGTGATCTGCGTGCGTTCACCCCCTGCCGTCGGCAGGATGAAGATCTGTTCATTCCCCTTTTCGCCCATTGCAAACGTCACGTATCGACCGTCGGGTGAGAAGGAACCTTCTCCCGTTGTTTTTTCAGCAAGAACTGAGATTACGCCTCCGCTGGTCGGCATGATGGCAAGCGATCCACGCCTATCTCCGCCGAGAGTGACAGGTGCGAGAAGAAGGAAGCGTCCATCCCGCGTCCAGTCCACGGGCCGAATCGTTAGTTGGCTTTCTGCCGATACGGGCCCTTCGGTCCCCGGCAGTGTTGTCAATTCACGAGTGGTCAGGTCCATCATTCGGAGCGACAGCTTGGAATCGCCATCTGTCCCGCTTAGGAAGGCCACACGATTTCCGTCCGGCGAGAACAAGGGAGAAGTATTCCAATCCGATGGCAATCCGTCCACGAGCTTTTCGGTCTTCTTTGTGGCAAGTTCACGGAGAAAGATGCCACAATTGTCATCCATGAATACAACGCGTTTGCCGTCTTGCGATGGCTTCATCAGGATGAGATTATCGATCTCGATATCATCTTTGGTGAGGACCCGTCGGGCGAGCAGGCCATGACCATTTTCCGCCAGTGCGCTCAGAGCAGCCAGACGAATCCGTGCTTGTGAGACGAGGTCAGGTTGATCGGCGTACTGCTTGAGAATCTGCTCGTACGCCTCCGAAGCCTTCTGACTGCCGAGCCGCTCATAGCAGAGGCCGAGCTTCAGGAGAGACTTGCCCGCGATCGTCTTGTTGGCTGCGTACTCTTTCACGACGCGGTTGAAGAGAGTGATCGCCTGATCGAAATTTCCAACGGCCTCCAATTGGTAGATACCTGACTCGTACAGCTTCTCGGCTTCGCTGAGCTGAGCGTGCAGGGAGGAGGCCAGCAGGAGGATTCCGAGAGTCAGGCCAAGAACGGTCGTGACGATTCTTCGTGAGTTCATTGCAGTGCTCCTTTCAATGGTTCTGTGCAAAGGTAGCACGCGGAGGTGACGCATGTGCCAGGAACTGGTCAAGAGTTGCCAAGATTTTGTCAAGATGCAAGGGGGGAGCCTTGAGACGGGGGCCTAGAAATGATGCGGAGGGTCGGGCATTTTCTCATGAAGCCCGATCCCTCCGCTATGGTCTTCGGTTGATTTCGGATACTACCGGACCTACTTGGCTTTGTCCTGCAAGCCTTGCACGACCCAGAATTCCGGATGCTCCTCGAGCCACGCATCGTCCTTGACATGTGGTCCCAGGGAAATCGCAAGGTAGCGTCCATCGCTGGACCAGTCGGACACAATCAGGTCATTCTGAGGATACTTCCCCAGCGGAACGTCTCGCTCGGTGCCCGTGGCAACGTCTACCACCCGCAACACCGAGGCGGCGGCGCGCCCGGAATCTGCCTTCCCCGAGTACGCAACGAACCGTCCGGTCGGATCCCACACCATACTTCGGACAAGCGTCAGAGTTGCAAGCTTCTTCGTATTGCTTCCGTCGCTGTTGACAATCCACAGCGTTGCTCCGTTGTACGGAAATGATGAATTGCCCCCCGGATACTCCTGACGAGCAAATACGACCTTGTCGCCTTTGGGAGAGATCTTGGGGGAGATCATTCCAAAGCCCGCAACTCCATGGCTATTGTCCGCGATACATCGGCCTTCAAAGCTGCCAAATGGCGCGACAATGATCGAATCCAGAGCCACGTACGTGTTGTTGACCTTTCTTCTGAAGTAAGCCATCCGGCGTCCGTCCGGAGTTACCGAAAATCCAAGCCAATCCCTTCTGAACGGAAGCAGCTGACGCACGTTGCCGCTGGTCAGATTGAGCGCCATCGCCTTGAATTGTGCTTCCGGCACGTACATTTTGTCGCGGTATCCGAACTGAATCTCTCTGCCATCAGCTGACCACCACTCCGCTCCCAGGCATCCTTCCTCTCCGATGCCGTAGGTCGTCAATGTCTTGGACTCCACAGAGTACACAGGGATCTTCTGTGCATTCTGCTCGAGTAGTCTGAAAACGATCCGGCGCATGTCGGGCGACCAAGCGAACGTATGGGTGCCCTCCGGCACTGTGGCGGGGAGTTTCTGAATTCCGCCTGCTCGCGCTTCACCCGTGACAGGATCCATTTCAATCTGACAGAGAGTCCGGCCATTGTCGAGATCCGGCCAGAGCGAGTAGAAGAGCCCGGCGTCGGTCCATGCCCACAATCTGATCCGGGGAGTGGAGAGGGCCAATCGTGGAGAACCGCTCGTCGATCCGTTCGACATCGGAACGATCCAAATACCCCCCTTATGCTTGTACGCGATGGCGCGCCCGTCGGGGGACCAACACATGGAGGGATCATCGCCCCCCGTAGCCTCCACGATCTTCTGGCGAGTGCCGCCCGCCAGAGGTTGGACGAACGCCTGAGCATTTTCCCCCTTGCCCATCTTGAACGCCACGAAACGGCCGTCCGGCGACAGTGCCTGTGCCCACGGCACACTATCCGGCAGGACCGTCACTGCGCCGTTGTCGATCGTGACCATCATGGAACGATCAGAGCCGCAGAGGAGGAACCGTCCATCTCTTGACCATTCCACGGGCTCTTTCCAACGGCGCGACTCCGTGCCAGACACGGCCACGGCCTTACGTGTTGCAACATCAATGATCTTGATCACGCAGACTTCCGTCTTGTCGTTACGTTCCATCACCGCGAGTCGCTTTCCGTCCGGCGACCACCTCGGACTGTAACGATATCCGGATATCTCCGGAGCCACGGCCTGATCTTCTCCCGAAGTGATGTCGCAGACATGGAGGCTCGCATCATACCCGTTCACGTACGCCACGCGGCGCCCGTCTCGGGTTGGATAGATGTCGTAGAGACTGATTCCCATGTCACCTTGCGAAAGGACCCTGTGCGCCACGGGCCCATGTCCGGTTTCCATCGCGGCGCTGAGTGCGGAGAGCCGGGCACGTGCCTGAGCGACGAGATCAGCCTGATCGGGGTATTTTGAAATGGTTTGCTCGTACGCTTTTTGAGCTTCAGCCTTGCCGAGTTTCTCGTAGCAAACTCCGGTTTGAAACTGCGCTTGTGCAGCAACGCGCCGGTTGCCAGAGAAATCCTTCGTGATCTGACCAAAAATCTCCAAAGCCTTTTTGTAGTCACCGCGCCCTTCCATTTGCATCAGGCCTTCCTGGTAGAGGTTTTCGGCCTTGTTGTTCTGCTGCGCGAAAGCGGGGGAGCAGATCAGGACAAGGGATGCGATGAGTGCGAAACAGAGTGTCGGTTTCATGGTTTTGTCCTCCTGTTTGCAGGCAAGGTAAGGAGGAGAGATGTTGTGCGTGTCTCGTTCACGTC